>Ga0154847_107_pt1 | contig 82173 bp, 82 predicted proteins | sample Rifle2008BG16ft_FD_105575 | JGI IMG/M metagenome (GOLD analysis project Ga0154847, IMG submission 105575) | Candidatus Micrarchaeota archaeon RBG_16_36_9
AGACATAGACAAAACATTCATCTGAGTCAGCATGCCTGTGACAGTTTTGTTAACACCTTCTTTTGCTGTAGAAGTTGTAGTTGCTAACATTCTTGACGAGAATACCATAAAAAGACCAATCAAAGCAATTACAATAACAGTAAGAAGAACAACAACTATAATCTCAGATATTCCATGCATATTTACAATTTAGAATTTCTGGCTATTAAACTTCTCATTCTCTTCCGTCTTTACTACCTTATACCAAACATTTGGTTTGACTATAGACAATATTTTCATGATTCTAATCGATAAGAATGTAAAGTTCTTTTACCATCGAAAGTAGTGAAAAGATTAAAAAGATTTCTAATCTAAAGATTAATAGTGATATTATGTCATTTTTTGACCCAGAATTCTTTAAAAGAAGAAGAGATAGAGTGCATCAGGATGAAAATGCTGAATATAGATTACAAGATGAAAGAAAAGATGCCTTTGAAAAATATCCCGATGATGAAACAATAACCGACTGCCCTGCTTATGGTAATATACCAGAATCAAAATGCAGGGACTGTTCAATGACTAATTGCGAAAATAATGCTGATTATTTTATTTGGAAAAAAAAGAACCCAGGAGTGGAGTCTTATCAGAAGAAGAAGGAAAAAACAACTGTCCAAATTATCAAAAATTTTAAGATTGACAGCGGAAATAAATAGTTTCCATAATATTTATTACAATTAAATAAAAAAATATGAATACCGAGCCATTAAGATAAGAATTATTTCTTTTCAAAAACCTTGGAAAGGAACGGATATTGGCTCTCGAGAGCTACGTATGTCACGCCTGTTCTCAGACCAAGTGTCCCATCCATCTGCCTTTTCATTTCCTTGCTTATATCCGTGTTATAATGAAAAGCAATTCCAATATCGTCATTATTCTTGGCAATTGCATTGAACCGACCACATGTGATACCTAAATCTCTTTTCATTTCTTCTTCAGTAGGTAAGACAGGCTTTCCGCTAGCTCCTGTAACATTGCCAGAGTCGTCAAATACAAGCCTAATAGAATATTTCTTCATCCAGAGGCGCACTCTGTTATATTCCTGCTCCTTGATAGTTGTATATGTACTAGCAGACCTTGATCTGCCAGACCTTCCATCTGAACGTCCTATAGAAATTGAATTTAATGCCTCGTTCAGAGGTCTTATTCCAGTATGAATTCTTTCTTCGCTCATAACAATCATAGGAAAAGTAAGAATTTAAGTGATATTTTAATAACGTGCTAGAAATACTCCTTCCCAAGGTCCTTCCTGAAGGCTTTCATTGTGTTTCCTGGCTCTAGCTGCAATATTGTTCATTGTCAACCTGTCACCATTTATAACGAAATCATATCTCTTGTCTATCTCAACGAAATCCTCATTGACAAAAACAGATGGAGTCATATGATATATGACAGTCTTCAGCTTAGGCTCGGATATCCCAAGTTTCTCCTTTAATTCTAGAAGTTTCATCCTATAGTTCGGTTTGATATATTTTATTATCTTGTAGGGCAAAGAACCCTTCTCCATGCAGCGGACAAAGATTTCTTCTTTCATAATCTCTTAATATGAAGTAAACTTTAAACATCTTTAGTCATGTACCTTGCTATTCAAAACTTCTTGGATAGTCTCCCTGTCATATTTCCAGAACATTTTATCCACACCAAGTCTATCTTTTAGTTTTCTTTTTACAGATTCATTATTCCTATCGTCACAATAGACAATCAAAGCATGAACGTCATGTTCATAACCTTCAGGAACTTTCAATGCAGGATTCCTAGTGAATTTTGCACTAAGGATATCGTCTTTTCCAACCATAGTCAAAATCTTAGAACCTAAATCCTCTATCAAATTCTTTCCACCGTATATGATCCATTTGCCATTGTGCTCAAGATACTCTGAATAAGACTGATAACTAGGTCTTTCCTCTTTAGGTGATATCCATACAAACTGGTCGTCTTGTGACATCATAATAATCAATAATAATTGGACATAAAGGTATTTAAATATCCACTATAAAGTAGTGATTATGAAGAACATATACAGAACCAAACCAAGGGAACTTCTTGATAATTGAGAGAGTTGAGAATATTCTCGGTCTTCACTTTTCCTTCACGTTTTCTCACGAACTCTCACATTCGGCTGTGAGGTCACGCCGATTTTCTATGTCAAATATATGTTTTATAGTATATACATTCAAGATATACTAACGTAAAATATACATTCTAACCTATCTTCTGTCCTATATCTATAGCATCATATATTTAGTCAAACTATATTCACAAAGTATATAGTCTAACAGATGGGTTACACCAAATATCTCGCACTACTTTTAGTATACTCATCAAGTCTTAATCTCGCTGTGAAACTCGTCCAGAATCCTTTTCATATAGCCATAGAACGTATCAGGATTGAAAAAGTACACTGTCTTATATTTTTTCTTTGATTTGTCAGTAAAAATCCTTTTATCCTGTATAAGTTGGATCTTTTTCAGCGGATTTATCACAAAATAGAAAGTCCTTTTAGGTTTTTTATACTGGTTGAACTCTATTCCCAAGGCCTGAGCAAGCTCCTGATATTCCATAGAGCCTTTCTCTTTCAATAAAACAATTGTTTTTTCAGCCATATCGCGAATGTGCGCATTCCTAGCACTTTTACCATACAGCCAGAGAAGCAATTCTTTCATATTAAATATACTTTAGAACCTGAATATAAAGATTAACGTCAACTGTCCTCAATCTAAAAAACAATAAAAACATGTTCCATAGGTATGTCATTCAGCAGTATATCTGTGAGAACGGGCATGATGGCACGGAAAACACATATCTAAAGTGTTAGAAATAAATATCAACTGTCCGAGGTCGTTTTTAGACAAAAAAGATGTTCAATTGGGTATACCAAACTATGGCTTTTTCGGTTCTTCTCTTACCTTCTTGTGAAGCTTGCCGAACTTTCTCCTTATACCTTCAAAGTCCTCTGCAACGTCCAGGCCATCTTCAGTAAGTCTCACAATTTTTATTCTTCCTTTCTTTTCGAACACTACCAAACCGAGTCTCCTGAAGTTCTCTAGTACCTTAACAGTGTGAGAATATGTGCAATCTACTGCTTTCGAGACTTGAGTGGCATATTTTATCTCATCATTCTTCAAGCTTGTGAGCATTTTCACTGGTTTTGGATGTAGAAAAAGTATTTCGAAAAAATTTTTCTGATCTCTATCAAGTCTCACAAACGCTCACCTAATAATTTTTTAGGAAATTATGTATTTAAATGTGATGTATGCTTTCCATCATATATGTTTTTTTGATATGTTCGTAAAATATATTTCATTAACTATTTGGCAGCCTGTATATAAAACGATATATGTTTCATTTCTTATATTTCATGAAATATATTTTCTAAACGCATGCCAATTTTCCATCCCTCACAAGGTTCCTTTGGTAGAGGAAAAATGTGAGAAAAATGGATTCCGGCGGAAATAAGTGATGTCACGCAAAGTGCTGGTTCATTTGGTCCTTATGGCGAAGTAGAGAATCGCCATGGCGATGACCAGAACTATGATTATCATCAGGAAAACCGGGTTTGTGATCAGGAATGTGAGAAATGCCGTGAACGTGTTTGCATATATGGGAGAAATCTCCATCTTTGCAGTATACTTGCTAGCTATGTACGCGACAAGCAGCAATTCCGGTATTACAATCAACAATATAAGTATCATGAGTATGCTTTTCAGCTTCATATCATTTATATGGTTAGCCCTGAATAAATAGAATATGGATTTGCCGCTCGCTTCTGCAGAGAAGATACTGAAAAAGTCGAACATGCGCATAAGCAACGATGCTGTCAAGGAATTCGCCATCTTATTGGAAGAAATAACAGCAGACATAGCCTCAGAAGCCACTGCTATAGCGAAAAGTGAGCATAGGAAAACCGTTAATGTTTCAGATATTCTGGAAGCTAGAAGAAAAATAGAGTAGATTATTGACTCTTGATGAAAGTAAAAAAAGAATATAAGTTTTAAGGTGCAATTGTTTTTATGGATTTTGAAACTATAGTGAGTAAGATAAAGGAAAAGGCTAATCTTACTGAAGAGGAAATAAATAGAAAGGTAATTGAAAAGCAACAGGAACTTTCTAATCTGGTTTCAAAGGAGGGTGCTGCTTACATAATAGCCAAGGAACTAGGCTTGGACATATTCCCCAAGACCAAAAGAAGGCTTGAAATCAAAAACGTTCTTCCCAAGTTAAGAAATCTTAATCTGACTGCAAGGGTTGTCAAGGTCTTTGATCCAAAACAATTCAAGAAAAAGGACAAGATGGGAAAGGTCGCCACAGTAATTCTTGGAGACAGCAGCGGAACAATAAGGATGTCCTTGTGGGATGCTCAAACTGAAATTGTAGAGAAATTAAAGCCTGACATGCCTGTAGAAGTTTTCGGAGCTTATACCAAAGAAAACGGCTTGGGCGGAGTTGAGATAAGACTTGGTAATAAGGGCGGGATAAAGGTATTGGAGAGCTCTGACATACCGCCTCTGGGAAGCTTGAAGGAAAAGGACCTGTCAAGGAAAACAATCAGCGATTTGAAAGAAGGCGACATGGGAGAGATAAGAGCTGCTGTTGTTCAATTGTTTGAGACCAGTGTTTTTTACGACATATGTCCAAAGTGTGAGTTAAGGATTAACAAGGCTGATAACAAGTTCAAGTGCAATGAGCATGGAGAAGTCGAACCTAAGAAAACGATTGTCCTGTCCGGAGTTATAGACGATGGAACAGGAAATATCAGGGCAGTATTCTTTAGGGATGTTGCACTAAAGCTCATAGGAATGGATATTGACGAGGCATTGAAAAGAAGGGATTCATTTTTTGAGAATCTTGACGTATTGGGAAAGGAATTTATAATGTTTGGAAAGATCAGAAGAAACGTGGCATTCAACAGATTGGAATTTGTAGCTAATGATATAAAAGAAGTTGATGTTGAAAAAGAGATAAATGAAATTATAAATAATTTAACAACAAATGTTTAAGTGAATTCTATGGCAGATGAAATTGAGGACATATCAGACATACCTGGCGTTGGAGAGAAGATAGCAGAGAAGCTCAAGAAAGCAGGTTATATTGACATGATGGGCCTTGCTGCAGCATCGCCTATGGAAGTTGCTCATGCAGCTGACATCGGAGAACCTACTGCTGACAAAATAATCAAGACCGCAAGAAAGGTTCTTAATATTGATTTCGAGACTGCCACTGTTGTCTACGAAAGAAGGGAGAATATAGGAAAGATATCGACTGGCAGCAAGAACCTGGACAAATTATTGGGCGGCGGCATTGAGACGCAGGCTGTCACAGAACTGCACGGCGCTTTCGGATCAGGAAAGACACAAGTTGGTTTTCAGATCGCAATCAACGTTCAACTGCCAAAGGAGCAGGGAGGATTGGAAGGATCATGCATATTCCTGGACGCAGAGAACACCTTCAGACCTGGCAGGATAAAGCAGATAGCAGACGCACAGGGTTTGGATTCGAAAAAAATATTGGAAAATATCTATGTCGCGAGAGCGTACAATTCTGATCATCAGATGGTCCTAACTGAAAAAATAGGAGAGATGATAAAGGAAAAAAATGTAAAATTGGTGATTGTAGATAGTGTAACATCCAACTTTAGAGCTGATTATATAGGAAGAGGAACGTTAGCAGACAGACAACAAAAGTTAAACAGACATTTGCACACCTTGCAAAGATTGTCAGATGTATATAATGTAGCTGTTTATATAACAAACCAAGTAATGTCAAGGCCAGATGTCTTGTTCGGAGACCCAACAACTCCAATAGGAGGACACATACTAGGTCATTTCAGCACTCATAGAGTTTATGTTAGAAAATCAAAAGCTAATAGAAGAATAGCAAGAGTGATTGATTCGCCGAACTTACCTGAGGCTGAAACTGTTTTCTTAATTACACCAGAAGGTATAAAGGATCCTGAGGAAGAAGAGGAAGAGAAATAATTCTAGAAACTAAAATACTCTAAAGACTGAAAATAAATTAAAAAATTAAACAATATCCTTTTCAGCAATTATTATAAAGTCTCCAACAGATTTCACAGCAGAAAATGGAATCAATAATCTTCCCTTTTCATCTTCTGATAGCTTTAATTCCGAAGATTGTCTTGTCGGTTCTGCAATAACAATGTTCATGAGTTCTCCTGATTCTGTTATAAAATTAACATCACCAACAACTCCGAATTTTCTTCCACTTTCTTCAGAAACAATAGTCTTGCCGATTAGTTCCTTTGCCTTTACCATGTAATCACCTATCTATAGTTTTCAGTTCAGATATTTAAATTTATTTTGCAAGGATTTTTCTCATGATTTCATATATTTTAGCATCAGTTTGCCTAATGTTCAGCTTTGAGTTGTTGATCTTATAGTCTGCTTTCCTAATCAACTTATCTTCACCATGTTTCTTCTCAAGTTTGTCTCTGAATTTCAGGTATTCTATACTCTCCTTGTTACCGAATCTTCCTCTCTTTAGTTCTCTCTTAACTCTCACATTGAAAGAGGCTAGTACAGAAATAATAATTGGCCTTGTTTTAGCAATGGCTTTCAAATATTTCAATTGCTTCTCTGATCTCAAACCTTCTATTACAATCAGATTCTTCTTTGAATTTTTTATTTTGTTCCATATTCTTTTTACAACCAGTTTTTCTCTTCCACTAGAATGAAACCAGTGAGCAATTAATGCATCATTTTGAGGGGTATATTCCAGGCCTCTTCTTTTGACCTCTTCCCTAATGATGTCTCCAGAATGAACAATACCAGCATCATATTTTCTTTTTATGAAATCAGCTGCTGATGATTTGCCAGAACCTGGCAAACCGACTATCAAAATCAGTTTTTTTTGCATAGAGATATTTGTCTAAACTGCTACTTCTTCATTTCTATTCAAGTCTCTCATTCTCTTTTCTCTAGAGATTGTTATAAGTAAATTTAATTCTCTTTCACTTATCGGTTTTTGTAGCATTTTTAACACTCACTCTAAGCTTTCTCTAAGATGTACTAATCCCCTATTTCCCTTTTGAATTTGTTTCTTAACCCATTCCGGAATTTGGGAGGTATATTTACCAAAGGGGCTTTCAGTATTCGGATTCTTCAAGTTTTGATATTCAACTGACATATAATCACCATAAAGTAATTACATATACTGATATATAAATGTTACTATTAAGTAGTTATAAAATGATAGTTTTATATACCATCACTGCTAAGTAAATAATAGATAAATATGTCATATAAAATACTTGAGAATGAAAAAGAAATTTCAGAAGTATTAAAAAATAGTCCAATAGAATATTTCAAATCTGACGGGGAACATGCAGTTATTGGAACGTCTACAGGAATGTATGTTACTGAAATAGAGAACCTTCAGAGATTAGAAAATAGAGAATACAGAGAAAGAACACTAGGATCTGAGACTGGTTTTGGAACAATAGCGCCCATATTAGGATTGAAAACAGAAACTAAAGGTAAATCTTCTTATTACAGGGGTTTGTCAGCTTAAGATTGCACAAACATAGTCTTTACTTTAGGTGTCAATGCATACATAAATGCTTTTCCTCTAGACTCCCTTTGAACATAACCGTCCAGCATCAATCTTTTAAGAATATTATTAACAGACCTTATACCATGATTCTTGCTCTTGTAACTCTTAAGATCCAGGTCTTCAACAATAGCTGTTGGGGTGAGCCAATCCTTCTTGTACAATAATTCCAAAATAATTCTCTGTTTATAGGGCAAATTCCTAAGTTGCTCTTCTGAAGGAGGTTTAGGCATAAAAGTAACTACAGGCTCCTCAAGTCTCACTTTTGGAAGCTCGATTTCCTTATGACTCTCTATCAATTTCTCATCTATAATATCAACATTCTTTTCCAGAGCTGAATTTATCAATCTATCACAAAGCTTCAGAACCTCCCTTGGAAAGCCTCCTGTTTTGTCATAAATTTTATCTATGGCTTCATCTGTAAATGGTTTTATTCCTTCTCCACCAGCATCTTCTATTCTCATTTTTATCAATTCCTTAACCTCATTTTTATCTAAAGAAGTCAAGTTTATTCTTGTTGTTATCCTCTGATCCAAAGTTTCCAAATCAGTTTTTATTTTTTCTTCCAATAATGGCATTCCAGCCATGACTAGACTCACATTATCAATCTGGTCTGTTAAAACTCGTAACCATTCTAAGACCTCTTTGTTAGTCTCATGAGCTTCGTCAACCAAGAAAACCAAATGATTGTTCTTTAATTTTTTATTGATGTAAGTTGGTAGGGAATATAAAGTTGGTTTTTTACCTAATAATTTTTCAAATACAGAAAAACCAAATATATCAGTAAATAGACCTACAAAATCCTGAGCATCAATTGGAGGTTTGCTCACATAGAGCTTTGAAGTATCATAATTACTTTCAAGCCATTTAAGGAATGTACTTTTGCCTGCACCTGTTTTACCAGTTATAAGAGCTATTTTATGTTTATTTTTGATATGATTTAAAACAGCATTTACTTGCTCATTATAACCGACAAATAATTTTGGGTCAATTTTAAGAACAAAAGGATTTTCTTTCCAACCCCACTTTGTATAATCACTAGGCATTATTGTTCATGAATATTCACGTGAAGTAAATATATAAGCTTTACTATTCACGTGAAGTCACACGTGAAGGTTTTGTGAACATAATGTGAAGATTTAAAGTAAAATTTTTGTTTAAACAAAAATATTAATGAAAAAATATGAAATAGATATGAACTTAGCGTGAATTCGGCAATTTTTTTAGATTAATAAAATTTGTGAGATATAGCACGTGAAGGTTTTGTGAAGTTCATAAAATGTTCACGCAAGTTCACGTAATGTTCATATGAAGTTCACATATTCACGTGTGAAGTTAATGTGAATATGTATATATGTTATACTTACTATGAGGTATTCACGTGAATATGTGCTATAAAGTGAGTTTAATGTGTGAATTAAGTGTGTCGATATTCCGTGAAGATGTGAAGTTTTTATGAATATTCATGTGAAGATAAAATCGACAAAAGATATATTTATTCATAAGAAAGTACGACAAATGGCCCATGACGAAAGTTTTTTATATCTTGAAAAAGCATATATATACAGGTGTCGCATTTGCAGAAGAGAATCAAAATAAAACTATTAAGAATATTCGATATCTTAAAAAGCAATGGACCTATGCATGTAAGAGGAATTGCTAGGTTTACAAGCATTCACCCAGCAACTGTTTCAAGTATTGTAAGCAGATTAGGTCATTTTTTCGAAACAGAGAATGTAGAACTCATGCCTGAAATTAAAGTCAAAGTGATAAGATTAAAGGATCCTAATGTAAATATCGAGGACGTAGAAAGATACATAGAAGTTAAAAAACAGATAAGAAACGTATAGAAATAGAAATATAAATATGTAATATTAACTATTTATTAGTGATAAAATGTTGACTGAAACAAGGAAAGGCGTAGATGAAATAATCGCACAATGCTTTCCAGAATATGCTCATAAATCAGTAGAAATTGCTTGGAATGCTATTTATGATTTTATAAAAGCAGAAGAAACACCAACATCTACATATGTAAATAATAAAAAATCAGGCGTAATTGAAATAGAATTACACCACGGAGGTGAAGACGGTTCTGATAGAATATGCGGAAAATTTGGACTTAGAAGAGGGAAAAAAGATAAATCTTCTCTATTAGCATTTAAGAACCATCTTGATAGTTATTATGATTCATGGGAACTTGTCGGAAAATTTAAACCCTAATAATCTCTTTAGCTATTATCTCTAAACTATTTTTGTATTCCTCAACCCTTCCTGTTACTGAAACTTGTTCTCCGTTTTCTAAGTCGTAAGCTTCATCTATGTTTGAACTTTTGAAAGCTACAACACTAATTTCTCCTGTATTATCAGCAACTTTCAGAAAGACATTATCATTTTTGCTTACATAAACAGATGTTACCATTCCTGTCACTTTAGCGACTTGGCCTATTTTAAGTTCACTTATCTTTATTGTATTTTCATTGTTGAACTGAGTTAGAAAGAAAAGGGCAACTATTCCGACTATTGCAATTGATATTGATATTTTCAGTATATCCATAAAATTATTAAAGAACATGTGAGTTTCAATCTTTTTTACCACAATAGGTTGTAATAACTATATTTTCGCATTAAATACTTCTTCGTAAACTGGGCCTTTGGGACTTAATTTTGATTGAAAAAGTTTTATTGAGTCTATTTTCATGCTCCCTATTTCTACGTCTTGCAACTCTTCTACTAGTTTTTTTAGTTCTTCCTCATTTCTAGCTGTTCTAACCCTTCCTAAAGTTAGGTGAGGAACAAATTTCTCTTCTTTTACAAACCCTAAATCTTCTATAGAATTTTGTATTTCCTCAACCAAAGACATTAAGTTATTGTAACCTTCTTTAACTCCAATCCAGACAACTCTTATATAACTTTTATTGGGAAAGACACCTAAACCTCTGATTTCTATATCAAATGGTTGATATTTTTTAACAATTTCTTCAACAACACGTCTTAACTTTTCTATATTCTCATTTTCTATTTCTCTGAAGAATTTTAAATTAAAGTGCAAGTTCTCAGGTTCTACGAATTTTATATCAAAGGCAGAAAATTTCTTCTGTATATTAAGAATTTTATTTTTAAGATCCTCTGAAATTGAAATTCCCAAAAATGCACGCATAGTTTTAAAATATATTTTCAACGATATAAAGGTTTATAAATAAGTTAAGAGAATTCTCTTTTACCACTTTGTAAAAATTGTGGTTCAAAAATCTAAAAACACAATAAGTTGTGTGTTTTCGATGCTTTGTCCCTATTGTAAGTCATCTAAAACAAAAGTGATAGATAAGAGGAGCAGTGAAGATAACAAGGCCATAAGAAGGAGAAGAGAATGTTTAATCTGCAAAGAACGCTTCACTACCTATGAAAGAGCTATTTTAGATCTTATAGTATTGAAAAAAGACGGCAAAAGAGAGTTTTTTGATAGAGATAAACTGAAATCTGGCGTAATGAAGGCATGTGAAAAAAGACCTGTGGGACTTCGATTAATAGAAAGGCTTGTAAATGATATAGAAATGGAACTACGGAAACTTCACAAAACGGAAATAAAAAGCAGGCTAATAGGAGATCTTGTAATGGAAAGACTTAAGAAAGTCGACAAGGTAGCTTATGTTAGATTTGCATCCTATTATAAACAATTCAGCGACATTGCATCTTTTAAAAAATCTTTAAGGTGATTTAATGGTTGAAAAAATTCGTAAAAGAGACGGAAGAGTTGTTTCTTTTGAACAAGAAAAAATAACAACAGCTATTTTCAAGGCTGCGCAAGCTGTTGGCGGAACAGATCGTGAACTTGCTAACAAATTATCAGATGAAGTAGTAAAAATTATTAATGAAAGGTTCAATGGCAAGAATATACCAACAGTTGAAAGTGTGCAGGATGTTGTTGAAAAGGTTCTTGTGGAAAATGGACATTACAAGACTGCAAAGGCTTACATACTATATAGGGAAGAGCACAAAAAACTCAGGGATGTCAAATCCTTGCTTCTTAATGTAGGCGATGTGATTGATGATTATATTTCTGAAAAAGAGTGGAGAATAAAAGAAAATGCTAATATCAGCTTTTCTTATTCTGGGTTATTGTGGCATGGTGTAGGAACTATCATGGCCTATTATGCCTTAAACAACATCTATCCTCAACAGATATCCAAGGCTCATATAGATGGAGATTTCCATTTGCACAACTTGAGCATGAGCTTGTGTGGATATTGTGCTGGATGGTCACTCAGACAATTATTGATGGAAGGTCTGAACGGTGTGCCTGGCAAGGTTCACTCAGCACCTCCCAAGCACTTGAGGTCAGCAATAGGACAAATGGTCAATTTCATTGGAACACTCCAGAATGAATGGGCAGGAGCCCAGGCTTTTAGTTCATTTGACACTTATCTAGCTCCGTACATTAGAGCTGACAAACTGGACTATAAGCAGGTGAAACAATCAATCCAAGAATATGTCTACGGAATGAATATTACTTCTAGATGGGGCGGCCAGTGTGTATCGGAAGATACAGAGGCACTAACAGACAAGGGATGGAAAAAGCATGATGAAATAAATAAAGACGATAAGATAGCTACTTTAAACACTGATAAAGACAAGATTGAATTCTTAGATGTCAAAAAGGTAAATATTTACGATTACGACGGTGAACTGATAAGATTAAAGAACAGGACGCAGGAACAGTTGGTCACGCCGAATCACAGAGTCTTGAAAAAGAAGTTCAACAGTAACAAAATGGAGTTTGTGGAAGCCGAAGACCTGATAAATTTCAAAACACCTGTTCTCTTGCCAATCACTTCTGAGACAGAGAGCGAAAAAGAGATTATAGATGACTGGGTAAATTTGTATGCGTGGCTTGTTTCAGAAGGAACTTTTTCTGATGATAGAGGAAGAATAGCAGTATACCAATCAACTAAAAACAAAGATAATTGCGAAAACATACGCAACTGCTTTGAGAATCTTGATTTTTCATGGCACGAACAGCAAAGGATACACGGATTTTCTCCTATTCCATCTGTAAGATTTCGTTTGAATCAAAAAGAAACCGAGATAATTAGGGATAAAATAACTTCTAAGATAATCCCTGACGTTATAAGAACTCTTTCTTCCAGGCAAATCAGAATGTTTGTTGATACTTACATAAAGGGAGATGGACACGTGGAGAAGAACGGAAGGAAAAGGATCTATACCAAGAACGAGAAAGTGAAAGACCAGCTACAAGAATTGTGCGCACTCTGCGGTTACGGAAGCACTGTAAGACATGATAAAAATGGCATCTGGATAGTAAACATAATAAGAAGACCGTTTGCAAGCATAACACATATTGACAAAATTAGATACAAAGGAAAGGTCTGGTGTCCAACCACAGAAAATGGAACATTCGTTGCAAGAAGAAATGGAAAAGTTTTCATAACAGGCAACTCACCGTTTTCCAACATAACATTGGACTGGACAGTTCCAGAAGACATTAAAAATGACCATGTAGTAATTGGCGGAAAGACCTTGGATAACGTCTATGGAGACTACCAGGAAGAAATGAACATGGTCAACAAAGCTTTCATAGAGGTCATGACAGGAGGAGACATGTATGGAAGAGTGTTTACATGGCCAATACCAACTTATAATATTACCAAGGATTTAGACTGGGATAACGAGAATCTAGAGCTTCTATTTAATATGACAGCAAAATATGGTCTACCTTATTTCCAGAATTTCATAAAGAGCGATCTGAAGCCAACTGATGTAAGAGCAATGTGTTGTCGTCTTCAATTAAATTTAAATGAATTGAGGAACAAGACAGGTGGATTATTTGGTTTCGGAGAATCTACAGGTTCTATAGGAGTGGTTACAATAAACATGCCTAGGATAGGCTACCAATCTAAGAGCGAGGAAGAATTCTTTGAAAAATTAGACAGACTGATGTACCTGGCAAAGAACTCTCTTGAGATTAAAAGAAAACTAGTTGACAGGATGATGGGAATCGGTTTGCTTCCGTTCTCAAAGAGATATCTTGGAGACTTTAACCATCATTTTTCGACAATAGGATTAATTGGAATGAACGAAGCTTGTCAGAATTTCCTGGGAAAGGATATTGCTGACGAGGAAGGCAGAAAGTTTTCAGTTAAAGTTTTAGAATTCATGAGAGACAAGCTGAAGGAATATCAGGAAGAGACTAACCATATATACAATTTGGAAGCAACGCCAGCAGAGGGCACGTCCTATAGACTAGCAAAGGTAGATAGACAGAGTTATCCAAAGATTATATCCTCAGGAAAAAATCTTCCTTTCTATACAAACTCCACTCAGCTTCCAGTTAATTATACTGATGATGTTTTTGCAGCACTGAACCACCAGGAAGAACTGCAGAGAAAGTATACAGGCGGAACTGTTTTCCATACATTCCTTGGAGAATCTCCTGAAAACGGAGAAGCAGTAAAGCTGCTTGTTAGGAAGATTGCAACAAACTATGCATTGCCATATTTTACAATTACTCCAACGTTTTCAGTTTGTCCTTCTCACGGTTACATAAAGGGAGAACACTTTAACTGCCCTAGTTGCAATTCAAAAGCAGAAGTATTCTCTAGAGTGGTAGGATATATAAGACCTGTGCAAGACTGGAACGAGGGAAAGCAGGAAGAGTTCAAGCAAAGATTAGAGTATAAAATTCCAGCTAGATGAACATGAAAATTAAAGGTTTGCAAAAGCAAACCCTCTTGGATTATCCTGAAAAAATAGCTTGCACGATTTTTACTTTTGGTTGTAATTTCAGATGTAGCTATTGTCATAATCCGGAATTGATAACAGATGATGGAAGGCCCGAGATTAAACAGGAAGAGATATTAGAATTCTTGAAGGAGAGAAAGGGATTTCTAGATGGCGTCTGCATAACTGGTGGAGAACCGACTATTAACAATGAATTGCTTGAATTTATTTCGAAAATAAAGAAATTGGGATTTCTTATCAAATTAGACACTAATGGAACGAATCCAAAGATGTTGAAAGAATTAATTGATCAAAAATTGGTTGACTATGTTGCAATGGATATTAAAGCTCCATTAGAGTTCTATGATAAGATAACTAATGCCAAGGTGAACAAAGAGGATATTCAGAAGAGTGTTGATTTAATTAGAAATATGAAGGATTATGAATTCAGGATAACTGTTATGCCCGGATTGTTCAACGAAGAATATGCGAAGCTCATCGGTGAATGGCTCAAAGGATCAAAGAGATTCTATATACAACAATTTAGAGGAATTAAAACCCTTGATAAAAGTTTATTGAATAAAAAACCATTTTCTAAGGAAGAGCTAGAAAAGTTTTGCAGTATAATGAAACCTTATTTCGGAAAATGTGAAATAAGAGGAATATAAAATTTACATTCTAGATTGAGTTATATTAACGTCTTTTATCAGTATGTAGGGCGCTAAGACAGGTACTTGAAAGTCCAAACCCCACCAGATAATCCACTCAGGCTTGTTAGAAAGATTAGAAATATTTTCTAGCATTCTCTGAATGTTGTCTGAAACTCTTATATCCTTTATTGATTTTACTATCTCGCCATTCTTGAAAAGGAATATTCCATCTCTTGGAATAGTAGAAAAATCACCTGTTAAATAATTCTGGAATCTAGTATACCAAACATTGGTTATGTAGAAACCATTAAAATCTTCAAATATTTTTTCTTTGGAAGCATTTCCTTCTTTTAGAATAATATTCCTAGGATAGGGAGCAATAATGCCTGCATTCGCTGTTGTTCCAGTCTTATATTTCTTGGCAGTCGAGGTGTTGTGCAAATAAGTTTTGAGAACACCTTTATCAATAATATTTGTTCTTCTAGTTGGAACTCCTTCGCTATCGAATGATGTTGATTGAAAACCATTAGGCATTGTTCCGTCATCAATCAGAGTTACATTGTCATTTGCAACTTTTTTTCCAATTTTCTCTCTTAGGAACGACATGCCGCTGTCAACAAAGAATGCTGATGACATTGCACCAACCGTGCTCAGAACATTTGACGCTGACAAAGGATCAAATATTACATCATATTTTCCTGGTTCGATTTTCTGAGGATTCTTTACAAGACTTGCTATTTCTCCAGCTTTTCTTCCAGTTTCCTCTGGATCAATATTATTCAAGGTTCTAGAACATGAAGCTGAATGGCCTGTTTCTTCATCACTCTTGAAAGCACGAATCGATAATTTGATTGATGTTGATTTTTCAGAACCAGAAACGTTTGAAGATGTCTCCAATTCCCTCTCGTTATTCTCAGTATATACTATTCCTGCTGTGTTATTGCTATTTTTCAAAGCTGAGTTTATCATATTTTCTGCTATATCAGAAAGATTCGCATCTATAATCTTCTTATCAAATATCTTGGGTATTTTCTTGTACTTGAAAGGACCTTCAGCTATTCCAAAGTAATCTTGGTTCATTTTAGTAATCTTTGCATATTTTATCAATTTTATGATAGCGTCAGTAACATCCTTTTCTGCTAATCCACAGACAGTGGTGTTGACAGTTCTTTTCTTATAGGATAAGAAAATATCATAGCCGGAAATGTTCCAAGTATTAAATATCTGGATGCTGTTGTTGGTGAACCTAACCTGCTTTATCTCTCCTGAATTCTTTTCTATAACAACGTCATCAGCACCATTCTTCAACGCAAATTTTACAAAGTTCATGATCACACCAAAGTTATATTCCTCAACCTTATGTGCGGTCCTCCAAACCAAACAGGTATTCCCTGCATAGGATCGCTTTTACCGCAAGAGCCTGCTGAAAAATCTAAATCCTTTCCAACAGCATCTACACTTTTCCAGAAAGCAGGTGTTGTTATTTCTAAAGTTGGGCTCTTAACAAGTTTTGTTATCTTACCATTCTCTATCAAATAAGATTCCAAGCCAGTGTATTTCTGATTGTATCTTTTGTCATCAATGTTCCATTCCATATATGATTTGATGTATACACCTTTTTTCACTGATTCCAAAAGTTCTTCGAAATTAAACTCGCCCGGCAGAACAAAGGTATTTGCCATTCTTACTATTGGTTCTGAGAACCATTCATTGGCCCTTGAAGATGCATTGCTTTTCATTCCCATCTCAGCAGCTGTCTCCCTGTTTTGAAGAAATGAATTAATTATTCCATTCTTCATTAGAAATCTCCTTTCTGCTTTAACGCCCTCATCATCATACAAATAGAAACCATAGCTATTAGGAACAGTCGGGTCATCTACCACACTAACTACATCAGAACCTATCTTACTTCCGAGCATTTTCTCATTAACAAAGGACTTTCCAGCTTGTGCAGCCTCCCTTCCTAGGATTCTATCTGCCTCATATGGATGGCCACAGCTTTCATGGGAAGCTATTCCGACCAATTCTGGAGAAAGAATAACATCATACTTTCCTTGTACAAGCTTCTGAGCATTGTTTATTTTTGATAATGACTTTGCTTCGTCTGACAATTTTTGCCTAAGATTCCATGATTGAAATATTTCCCATCCTCCTGACCCTCCATATGAAAAACTTCTCTGAACACTAGAATTACCTGACATGAAAGTTATCATATAATCAAAACTTATTCTTGGCATTGATGCTCTTATTGAAGCTCCTTCTGAATTCATGAAAATCTTTTCTCTAAAGGAATCAGAATAATCCAAAAATCTTATAGGCAGATTAATCTTGGTACTCAAAAGTGCTTTTTCTATTTCAAAAATATTATCAAGCTTTTCTTCCAGACTGATGTTTTCAAGCTTTATTTTCTGGCCTACAGAATAATTATCTTTGAATGATTTCTCTTCTGATAATTCAACTGGTTTTTTGAGAATATTTCTGGAAAGTTTGGCTATCTTAAGTGATCTATCAACTTGTTTTTTCAAATTGGAAAATTCTAGATTATTAGTAGAAGCAAATCCTAAGAATCCGTCTTTTAGAATCCTTATGGAAATCCCAAACCTTTTTCCAAATTCAGTTGCCTCTACATTACCATTCTTTAATGTTATCTTATTTACATCAGCGTTTTCAAATCTAACTTCAGCGTAATCAGAAAGTTTCTCTGCATAATTCAATGTTTTTCTAACTAGATCAAGCATTTCTATAATTTACACTGCTGAATATATTAAATTATAGCAGACAGGAGCGAACCTAATCCTATCAATATCAGATAGATTGCCAAGAGATAGGAAATTATATTAGGCTTCCACAGTATCAAAAGACCGAATAAAATGCTTATTATACCAAAAATTGCAGAAACCTGACCAATATTTACTGCTGCTAAAAACAATCCTATAATACCAGTTGGAGGCATATTACTCTACTTTAAATCATGTATTGTCAAAACGTTTATTCCTTCCGGTGTCCTTATTCTTTCAACTTTCATTCCAACTATATATTTTATTCCATTATGCAAACACTGATTGACTAATTTCTGGTCCACATCACCATCAAAGATCAAGGTATCTGCTTTGAGTTCGCGCATAGCTGAAAACATTTCCTTTACAGGAACTCTCCCCAAGATTTCTAGGTTTTCATCAAGGAAGCAAGCTGCCCTGGTTCCTATCAAGTCTTCAAGAACTGATTTGAAGGTTCCAATCTTGTCATTATCAACCCTGACATTATTATAAACTGGTTTTTCTTGCAAAGGTGCTGCTTCTCTAGTTTCTACGTTTCCATTCTTGATCTCTTGTTTTGCTTCTGATGCTGTTATCTTAGTCCTTAAGATTTTGAATATTTCTTTTTTCTGCAATTCCTCAACTTCTTTTCCTCTTGGTGCTCTTTGGACAAAATCTATCTCGCAGATTGCCATGAGTTCCTTTAATATCAAGTCTCCGCCTCTGTCTCCATCCAAGAAAACTGTTGTTATCTTTTCCTTTGTTAAATCAGCAATAGCTTTTGGAACAGATGTTCCCTCTATTGCAACAACATTCTTTATACCGTTTTTAAGAAGATTAATCACATCAGCTCTTCCTTCTACAATAATTATTTCATCATATTTTTCTATTCCTGGTCCGGCAGGTAAGCCTTTGTAATCTGAAATTTCTTCGGTTCTAACAGCATCCTTTATCTGCTCTGTTATTTGCTGAGGGTCAATTACCTCTTCCTGGAACATTCTTCCAAGAAGATTTTTTGCGCGGTCAATGACATATTTTCTTTTTGTTATCCTAGTGTCCTCAATTCTTTCAACATTTATTTTAGCCAAACACGGTCCTACTCTTTCAATTGTCTCTACACAAGCTGCTATCAGCGCTGTTTCAGAGCTGTCTAAAGACGACGGGATTGTGATCAATCCTGAGGTTTTTCCATTGACATTCCTCATTTCAACATCTATTCTCCCAACTCTTCCTGTTTTTTGCAATTCTCTCAATTCCATATCAGGTCCTAGCAAACCTTCTGATTGACCGAACACAGCACCGATCACGTCTGGTTTTTCAACAGTGCCATCAGCCTCGAATCTCGCATAGATAGTGTATTTAGAAGTAGCCTGAGCTAACTTACCCATTTAAAACACCCCTTAATTCCTCGATTTTTCTAATATTCAATTTATTAAACATAAAATCAACCTTCCTCCTTGTTTCTTTATCTACTTTATAGCCAAGCGGTTGAAGAATCGAGTTAAATTTTTTTGCTATTTCTCTTCCTTCAGAGTCAAAATCTGTTAATATGAGTACTTCCTTTTCCTTCAAATCCTCTGTGGTTTCGTAAATTCCTTTACTTAAGGTAAGTATTTTCTTGAAACCGAATGAACATAAAGCTTGTTTGTCTCTTTTTCCTTCAACTATGACTTGTTTATCATTATTTTCTTTCAAGAGTTTTATCAACTCTTCTTCAACTTCTTGGTTAGTCATATGTACATTTTAAAAGTATTTAAATTTATTTAAGAGCTTCTTTTACATTTTTATTCCAACCAAACTTATTTAACTTTCTTTTGATAGCTGGAGATAAATTGGAAACATTAGCTATAGAAAGATTTCTTGAAACTTTTTTTGATGAATTTTTCAATTTTTCAATATCTTTTTTGGACAAAGTTCTTGTTAACTGACAGTATAATACAATAATTTTACTTTTATTTTTCTCGAAAATAGGAAAAACAGGCCAAATTTTGCATACTAACGGCCTAAATTCATAGATTGAACAAGTTTTATTCTCTAGATAAGGACATTTATTTTTAGTTTTAACGTCATAGAAACTTCCAGATAAGATAAAGAAATCTTTAAAACCAGCTTTCAGTATCTTATTTCTCTCTTTTCTTGTAAGAGTTGGACCGCCTAAATAACAACATTTAGCACCGCATTTTACACAGACTTCTTTGATGTTTTCAAGTTTCATAATACTCATTATAGAAGTTAATTAATAATATTATAGTTCTCTTGCTTCTTCCTTGCAGCTCTCGCAGGTCCACTTGTCATTAATTTTATAGAGTTTTTCAGCATAATTCCCGCACAACTCGCATTCTCCCTCGTTTGTCTCTTCTTCAAAGTTCTGAGGCTCTTCTATTCTCAAATGCTCTGTCAAAATCTCTATTACAGCTGGTGCAACCTTGGCAATCTCTCTTGTAGAAATTATACCAACTAATTTGCCAAGCGACACTATAGGTAACCTTTCATACCTGTTTTTTGACATCATTCTAGCTGCTTCAGAAATATCGCAATCAGGAGTGCAGGTCACAAGGTTTTTATTCATTATCTCCTTTAACATAATTTTAGAAGCAATTTTATCCTCTGAAACAACCTTGTTAACAATGTCTTCCCTAGTAACTATGCCTACAGGAGATTCACCCTCGCAAATTATAACACTTCCTACATTCTTTTCTTTCATAATTTTAGAAGCATCTAGAACAGTCTGGTTAGGTTTTGCAGTGATAACCACTGTTACCATTGCGTCTTCTACTTTGATTCCTGTCGGCATATACTTCTTATATTTTGAAATAATTTAAACCTTTTTATGTTCAAAAGTTAGTTTTATAAATTTCGTACGACATTGAATAGATATGGATACACAAACTTTAGCTAAGGACAGCCTAGCCAAGAGAATAGCTGGAGAAATAGTACTTAGCGACGAGTCTGGAAAAATAATACAAAAATGGAGGAATATCTTCAAGATACCTCAAAGAAGATTGGCAGACGAGATGAAGATAATGCCCTCTGTTATTTCTGATTATGAGAACGGCAGGAGAAAGTCGCCTGGAGTAAAAATAGTAAAAAGAATGGTACAAGCTATGATTTCTTTGGACGAGAAGACAGGCGGAAAGGTCATACAAGAGTTCTCTGTTTTGCCAACCCAAGCAGTGCTCTCTGATGCTATCTTGGATATGAAGGAATTTGAAACTCCAATTGAAACAAAGGATTTTGCCAAAATAATAGAAGCGCCAATAGTTGTAAGAGAGGATCTTACTAAGAAGAGAATTTATGGTTATACTGTTGTTGATTCATTAAAAGCAATAACTGACCTTTCATCAACAGATATGGTAAAGTTATATGGATTAACGAGCGAGAGAGCTCTAATATTTGTCAAATCCCATACTGGAAGAAGTTCTATGATAGCTCTGAAAGTTACTAATTTAAGACCAGGTTTAGTTGTATTACAGGGTTCTGAGAAAATTGATGATCTAGCTAAAAGAATAGCAGAATTAGAAGGAATACCAATAGCTATTACTAAAATAAAAAATATAGAAGATTTGATAAAAACATTAAAAAAGAATTTCTAAGACACACCCTTTTAGTGCTAGTCGAACTCGACTTTACTTACTTTTATTATATTATATTATTATAACATTGTTATAAGAAATGAACCTTATTTTTATTGAAAAGCTCAACCCTTATTTCAATTGCAGTTACATAAGAAATTAGAGGGTGAGAGTGATATAAAACACTGTTATAACACTACATATGAACTTCATATGAAGTTCCATGAGAAGGAATGGGGTTCATGTGAAGCAAACTTTATATATATTCATCGTTCTACTTTCAGAAGAAATAAAGGTTGTTTAATGAATACTGCTACAAACGTGTTCGAGAAATTTCTCCAGTCGAAACCTATCTTTGAAAACAGAGAGGCACTTACAATCTCATTTTCTCCAGAAAATATTCCTCATAGGGAAAAGCAGATAGATGACTTGGGAAGAATACTGGCTCCAGCATTGAAAGGAGGAAAACCCAGCAATATATTTCTCTATGGAAGACCAGGAACAGGAAAGACACTTGTTTCTAGATTAGTAGGTTCTGAACTTGAAAAAATAAGTAAAAACAATGGTCATGAAATCAAAGTCCTTTATGTTAATTGCAAAATGAAGAAAATAGCAGATACTGAATACAGATTAATGGCTTATTTATCCGGAATGTTGGGTCAAAAAGTACCATTTACAGGACTTCCAACAGATCAAATTTACAAAGCTTTCTTCGAAACTTTGGATAATAAGGAGCAAACTGCAATATTAATAATTGATGAGATAGATGCCTTGATAGAGAAGACAGGCGATGAAATTCTGTATAACTTGACAAGAATAAACCAGGATTTGAACAATTCTAGCATTTCTTTAATAGGAATTACCAATAACCTTGGTTTTGTTGAAACTTTAGATCCTAGAATAAAGAGTTCTTTAAGTGAAGAAGAACTTATATTTCCACCTTACAATGCCTTGCAGTTGCAAGACATCCTAAAAGGAAGAGCTTCAGTGGCATTCCTGCCTGGTTGTGTAGAAGCCGGAGTAATAGAAAAATGTGCTGCTCTGGCTGCCCAGGAACATGGAGATGCTAGAAGAGCTTTGGATTTGCTAAGAGTCGCAGGAGAAATAGCTGAAAGAGGTGCTGAAGAAAAGGTTACTGTAAGTCATGTTGACATTGCCCAAGAAAAGATCGACTTGGATAGGATTCTTGAGATAGTAAAAGCACAGCCAAGGCAGTCTCAGGCGGTTTTATTCTCTATAATAGAAATGTCAGAAAAAAACAAGGAAGTTCAAACCGGAGAAGTTTATGATTTTTATCAGGAAATTTGCAAAAAACATGGCTTGAAATCACTCACAACAAGAAGAGTGTCAGACCTTATAGCTGAACTGGACCTTTTCGGGATAATAAATACAAAGATAATTTCTAAAGGCAGATATGGTAGAAGCAGGGTAATATCTCTAGGATTGACTGACCCAGTAAACAATAAGTTAAAAAAACTTCTATATGAAATATTCTTATGAATGAACATAGCCATCTGAAAAATCTGGTAAATCTAGGATTCATAGTAGATGAAGACATAAAGGACAAAATTGAAAATTTAAACGAAGAAGAATTTTACAAATTAATTGAAAAATTGAAAAATGATAATGTTTTTATTGTGAATGATTCTAATTTGAAAAGCTTCACCTCAGAAGATATTAAAATTCTGCGTTCATTTGTTAAAAAGGAAAGATATAATGTTCAGGATTTTACCAGAAATTTGAATGATAGATATTCACTAATACAAAGCATTCTGATAAAGAAATTGGAAATGCCAAACATGGTTTCTATAGACAAAATTGGAGAAGGAAGCCTAAGTATAATTGGCTTTGTTAAGGAAAGAGAAGAAAAAATAGATAATATTATTGTCTCATTGGAGGACCCAACAGGCGAGATAAAGGCAATAATACCTAAGAAAATAGGTGAAAAGTTGGCTTTGGATGATGTGGTAGCACTTTCAGGAATTGTCAAGGACAAGACCTTAAATGTAGACAAGATTTTATTTCCTGATGTTCCCTTTAAGCCTGTTGTGTATACCTTGGGTTCAATTAGAGTGGCGTTTTTACCAGAGAAGAATGTTAATACAGATTATATTATTCAGAAAGATAAGATAATTGATAATATAAAAAACAAAATAATCGAAATTAGCAATCCTTGTATTTTCAAAATAAATGATGTTATAATTTTAATTGCTCTTGATTTTGACCCCTTGGAATTTCTGAAGAAAAGATATATCAACATTGATAATAATGATTTCTTAATAGAGCCTTGTCCTGATATTGTGCTTACAAACAAGGACATTAACTCAAACTATAAAGGCATTAGTATAATATCTAAGAATAAAATAATTGATTTAAAAACAAGAGAAGTTCAAAGGATTTAAATAATTACCTGGTGACTAAAGCATATATATTTTCTATAAAAAAGTCTATCATAAAATTAGCAAAAACAAAGATTTGATTTTTTAGGCAGTTTTCGCAATTGTTTCAACTAGTTGAAGCTTGCCCAAATAAATCCGATAGACATCACGATTTAACAAGCCTAACTGCTATTATGATTATTGCTATAACTAGCAGTAAATGTACCAAATTGCCTCCGAATGCCATTAGTTGCCCAAAAAACCAAAGTATGACTAAAATTATAACTATAAGCCAAAGCCAACCCATTTACACACCTCCTTATAATATTGATAATTCATTGCCTGCGAAGCCCTATAATTTTTAGATTCAACCAAATGAATCATTTTTTACCAGTGAGCATATTTCTGCCCTGGACGAACCTGTACACTATCACGATTACAGCTATGACCAGTAGTATATGTATTATAGCCCCTCCAATTCCACTGAGCAATCCTAATATCCATAAAACTAAAACTATTACTACTATTGTCCAAAACATATCCATCATCTCACCTCCATTTAGTAATTTTTAAATTGCGCTCTTTCGTTTGATAAAATATTAAATCGTTATGTGATTCTCCAGATTGGCCATACTTCTTAAGTTTTCATTATATTTTTTCCAGCAGACCTATTTTTTACAGAACCTTTGCCGCCAGGTCTTCCTGATTTTGCTCTTCTTTTCGCTGCGGTCATTCTTCCGCCTCTACTTTTCTTTGCCATTTTCTCCACCTCAAATATACTATGGCTTCAATAATATTTATAAATTTAGAAAGAAGAAAATAAATATGCTTGTGAGTAAAGGCATTTTTTAAATAATTTTCATAACCAAAAAGACTTTATATTTTCAATACAAATAGAAGAATTATGGAACTTCAAATTATTGACGCCGATTACATACTTCTCAGCAACAAGCCAATAATAAGGTTGTTCTGCAAAAACATTCAGGGAGAATCTATCTGCGTTTTCTATGACAAGTTCCTGCCATACTTTTATTTGCATGGAGATGAGAAGGACTATCCTGCTGCAATTGATGAAATCAAAAACAAATTCGACGTGAAAATAGATATAGTTGAAAGGTCACTGCCAATAGGATATCAACCTCCAGTAAAAGTTCTTAAAATCACAGGAGTGAACCCTCAGCAAACTCCTGAAATGAGAGAGTTTTCCAAAAGATTTGGAACACCTTATGAGGCGGACGTTCTTTTCAGATACAGATTTATGGCTGATTTTGGTTTGAAGGGTATGAGCTGGATAAATGCTGAAGGCAAATTTACTAGAACGACTACAGTTAAATGCAAGGCATTCAATGCAGAAAAAATCGAGCCAATAGAATTAATGAAAAATGCTCCTCTGAATTATATGTCTGTTGACATAGAATGCCTACCAACAGGAGAAAGAATTCCTATTCCAGAAAAGGACAAGATAATCGTAATAAGCATGGCCTTTTCTCCTGCGTACAAAGGAAAGGACTCTCTTGTTGTAATTGCAAAATCAGCTAGAATTGGTGACAATACTATTGCATGCAATAGCGAAGAAGAGATGTTGAAAAAATTCAAGGAAATAATCATTGATTACGATCCTGACATAATATGCGGTCATAACATTAATGGTTTTGACTTGCCATTTCTCATCAAAAGAATGGAAATACTGAGAATACCAAGGGATATTGGAAGGTCTGAGAAACAAGCCATGGTAAGGAAAATGCAGCAGAGCTACATGCCTAACATTAATGGCAGAATAGTTGTAGATACATTTGAGATTTACAAGAGAGACCCTTGGTTGAAGTTCAAAAGATATGATCTTGGCACCATATGTAGAAAAATGTTAGGTGAAGGAAAAATCGAACTCGGAAAAAACTATGTGGAGAAAATAAAAAATGTATGGAATGGGAATGATTTTAGAGAGTTTGTAGAATACGGAAGAAAGGATGCTGTGCTCTGCTTGAGACTTGTTGTGGAAAAAAGATTATTAGACAAATTCTTGGAGATAGCAAAAATATCAGGCTTGTTATTGCAAGACTCATTAGGTGGTCAATCACAAAGACATGAATGTCGTTTGTTAAGAGAATTTCACAAGAGAAATTTCATAATGCCCTGCAAACCATCGGACATAGGAGATAGGATAGATGGTCACGGCCTAAAAGGTGCTCTGGTTTTAGACCCTGTTACTGGTTTGCATGAATGGATAATTTGTTTAGACTTTACAAGCATGTATCCGTCTCTGATAAGAGCCTTTAACATATGCACCACTACATATCTGATGAATGGTGGTGATGTTGACCATTTTGTTTCTCCTTATGGAACTAAGTTTGTAAAACCAGCAGTTTTCAAAGGAATAATACCTCAGATTATTGATGAAATAATGTCTGCGAGAGTAGAAGTAAGAAAACAATTTAAAATGGAAACAGATCAAGAGAATAAAAGAATACTAGAGGCAAAGCAATTGGCTCTTAAGGACCTTCTAAACTCCTTATATGGATACACTGGTTACGTGAGATCAAGGTTGTATGTCATGAATATTGCTAATACCATAACTGCCTTTGGAAGAGATACAATAACAAGAACAAAGGATCTTATAGAGAAGAACTTTCCTGTGAAAGTTATTTATGCTGATACGGATTCTGTTTTCATCAAGTCAGATGTGAAAGACTTGGACGAGGCAGAAAGCTTTGGCAAGGAAATATCCAAGTTCATATCTCAAAGCCTGTATGGCTTGGATTTGAAGTTCGAAAAAGTTTTCAAAACATTTTTAATTGAGACAAAGAAGAGGTATGCTGGCTGGTCGTTTGGAAAGGATGGAGATAAATGGTCTGATAAGATGGAAATGAAAGGCATAGAAACTGTAAGAAGAGACTGGTGCGATCTGACATCTGAAACATCACTGGAAGTCCTTAAAATTATTTTAAAAGAAAAAGATATTAAAAAAGCTTCAAGGTATGTTAGGACTGTGATTGAAAAGCTAGTGAAAGGAGAAATTCCATTGGAGGAGTTAACGATTGTGAAAGGTGTCACAAAGAGTATAGATTCTTATGATGGTATTCAGCCTCATGTCGAACTTGCCAAAAAAATGATGAAGAGAGATAAGACAAAATCATTGGTAGGAGAAAGACTGGGCTATGTTATAATCAAAGGTAATCAACTTCTATCAAAGAGAGCCGAGGATCCAGAGTTTGTAAGAGAAAATAAGTTGCAGATAGATTCTGAATATTATATTTACAATCAACTTTTACCTCCTCTTGAAAGAATTTTCGAAGTTTGCGGCGTATCATCATCAGAATTAATAGAAGGTGTAAAACAAACGAACCTCTTTGATATTATGAATGGACACTCTGAGAAAAAATCTCCTGATGAAACTATTCTAAAGAATTTTGAGTCTGTTGCATGTGCTAATTGTGGTTGGGATTTCAGAAGGCCGACACTAAGTGGTAAATGCCCCAAATGTTCTGGTAGATTGTATTTTACTTCTTCTGGTTCAATAGGTAATACAGTTGATTTGAATAAATAATTTATACCATCTTAAATGAAATTTCGCTGATGTTGGATTAAATAACCTTAAATTTTTTACTATCCAAATAATTATCATGGCAGAACTATTATTAGACATTCTAAATAGAACTAATAGAAAAAAATTGGAAGATTCTATACATGCTCTAGAATATTTTAGAAAAAATGCAGAATTTGTTTTTCCTCTGGATAGACGTGATTTTTGGGCTACTGAAAAGATGGGGTTGTCCCTGCCTGAAGCAAAAAGAGATGAGATGGAAGCACTGTATAGGGCTGAATTACTTAGAAGAGAAAAGGTATCTGCTATAGTACCTTATGCTGGAGATGTAATGATTTACGAATTAAATGAACAAGGTGAAAAAATCTTCGAAAAGATATTTCATGAAAAGCCAAAGATGTGCGTTGAAACACATTACGCAAAACCAGGTTAAAGAATATTTATTCCAGCAAAAAACAGTATTGTAGGAACTAGAAGACAACCCATACCATAGGTTCTTCTTATATTAATGTAATTAGGAATCAAACCTAATGACACTGATGTAATTAGAATTAAAATTCCTACCCAACCTGAAAATATGACAGTCAATGTCAAAAGAAAAATAGTAGTATAGAGGCATAACTTCTGGTAATTAACCCTTTTTAATAAGTTCAAAGATACCTTGGTCATTTTCAAGGTTAAGATAGTTGCCGAAGCTGCAGAAATTAAAATAACTACAATAAAAAACAGAGTCTCTTTGAAACCTACTTCCAATAGTTTGCTGACACCAATAGCAATACCAGACCTAGGATTGTTTATGAGCCATAATGCCAATATGGAATAAACAATATCACAGGTTGTTATTGCTCCTATTGATATTAGAAACTCCCTGTCATTTCTTTCCCTTCTGAAGGTCTGCTGGGTCAGTATTGTTGATTGAGTTGATCCTATGCCTGGTAACAATCCTGCAATTATTCCAGCCAAGCTTCCAATCCCTATGCATGATAAAATATTTTTCTTTTCTATCTTCTCCTCTTCAAATGTGAAGTTTTCAGGAATTTTTGATTTTTGGAATATTGAAATTACGAGCATTGGTAAGCCGAATAGACCTGTAAGTAGAGGAAATAAAGTAAAATCTCCAAAATTGTTCAAGACTATCAAACCAAGTATTCCAGAAAGAATGAAAAACATAAATGCATAGATTCTTTTCCTTCCCTTCTCTTCAAGAATTAAGAAACCAATTATAGCGATTAATAACCAATGAACATGCGGTCTTATAAATTCATACAGACTTGGAACCAAGAAAACAAAGAAAGGCAATGTTAAAATAGCAAATAATACCCCGCCTAAACTTCCCATGACACATAATTTAATAGCCTCAAAACCTCTTCCCTCTAATAATAGCTTGTGACCTGGCAAAACTCCTAAAATAGTTGACTCTTCTGGAGCCCCCAATAAAATTGATGGAATAAAATTAAAAAATGTATTAACAACACCACAAGAAACAAGGATAATGGCTGTTGGCAATGCTCCAAATACTGATGACAGACCGAGAATCATTGGAACTGTAGTATTGGGATGTAAACCAGGCAACAGTCCAATTGCAATCCCTAAGACTATACCAATTGCTAGCGAAAGAAATACAAACAGCATAATAGATAAAAGAAATTCTTCTGAAATAATGTTATTTTACTACTGCCAGAAGTAACTACACTAATTGTTTTATGCACCTGTATCTTTCCAATGTATGAAGGTATTCAACAGGATATTCTACTTTCTCATTGCCTCGTGTGAAACCCTTTTTAGCGTCATAATTTCCGAGAATGATTGTACAAATTCCATCTTTGATTTCTTCTATCTCTCCATCGGTTCTTTTTGCAGTGTTAAAATTCCTATTGACTGGTTTGCTGTTCTTACCAAAAGTAACAGTTTTTACCACGTTATTGATATCGATTATACAAACTTTGTTGCCGGGTTTTAACAAGCTCATAATATTATTTAGAGAATCAAGTTTATATTTTTACTTTTCTTCTGCTGTTTTTTCAGAGTTGGCCTTTTCATCGAGCGTTTCTTTTGGTTCGTTCTCAACCTTATTTTCTATTTTCTTTTCTGTCCTACCTTCCAGCACTTTTTGAGCTACAATAGAAAAGGCAGGTCTGGTCAATGCAACGCCTATGAAAGTTCCTATCAAGGTTGTTATTGCAAATCCCTTCATAGCTCCTATACCAATGAATAGCATTGGAATAACTGAGATCATTATTACCACAGCAGAGCCTACAATAATAAAGAAAGCTCTTTTCAGCCTTTGCTTCAAGGTGTACATCTTATCCTCTTCCCCTGTTCCGCCTTCCAGCACTTCGTCTATTAACAACACTTGGTCATTGGTCCCTTCCCCTATTGCCGCAATAACCCCGGCAATGGCAGCCAAGTCAATTGTCCAATGAATTAAAGTTGCTACTCCCATTGTGATTACTAATTCAAAGAAGCTCCAGAGCATATTCGGTATCAGAATCTTAAAATTCCTATATCTTATGTAAAGAATAACAGCAACAACAATGCTTGCAGCAATAGCAGCCAATATGGTTGCATTGATGAATTCTCCACCTAATGCAGGAGATATCTGGTCTACTCTATTAATTTCCAAGCTAACTGGCAATGACCCTGATTGCAAAATACTTTTCAGAGTAAGCTGTTCATTTAATGCTTCGTCTCTAGTGGGTCTAAAACCTGTTATAGAAGGTTCTGTAATTGCTTTACCTTTCAAATCTCCTGATATTGACAGTGATGTTACAAGATTTTCATCCATAAACAAGTAAATTCTTCCATCCAAATATTTTTCTCCTGAAATTGGATCAGTGATTATGTTCATGTCATTTGTTAGATTTGCGAATCTTTCAGCTGATTTTTGAGTTATGAAGATTTGAAAATTAAATTCCCATACATTACCGTTCTTAATAATTCTAGAAACACATATTCCAGGTTGGTCTTGAAGACAAACTGATTGAATGTCTTCTCCTGTAAAAGTACCAAGTAACAATGAAACTGTTTCGTTTGTGATATTATAAACCTGTACTTTAACATTACCCACATCTGCTGTTTGATTCATTTTTAGAGGAATATTATTGACAATAAAAGTATCATTATCCAATTCCAGGGAATAAGATTTTCCATTTATTAAGAAAGAACCAGTGTTGTTCTTCAAAGTGACTATTCTCTCTATCTTACCTTCAAACTTACCCTCCTTTGCTAACAAATTTTCTATGTCTGCTCTAGTTCCTCCAGCCATTTCTACTTGAATGTAGCTATTTCCTGAAAAATCTTTTATTGGCTGGAAAGTTACTTCCTTTAAACCAAAAACGTTTATTCTTGTTTCAAGAACATTAATTATCTGTTGGGTCAAAGCATCACTGGTATTTCCTTTTGGTTTCAACAAAACCCTTGTTCCTCCTACCAAATCCATGCCAAGTTGCAAGTTAGAAGAAGGTTGTGCAGTGACTGATAATCCCAATCCTGATACATCCAAATTTACCAAATCCAACTTCGATGAGTGCATAAATCTAAACGTGCCTGTGAAATTTTCAAATGCATAAATATCTTCAGGAGTGTTAATTTCCTTTTCATTAGCCCAAGTGATTGTCTCTCCGATTTGCACCTTTCCTACGAATGGAGAATTGCTTGATATTGACGTGACAACAACTCCCTTTCTGAATGGATTTGGAGCAATTATTATGAGAGAACCTGCTACGCAGATCAATACAAGTACAACCTGCCATCTCTTCAATAAGTATTTTATCAAGTCGAATTTCATTTAATCTTCCTCGTAACATACCACATTAACAATCCGAGATTCAAGACCCATGAATTCATGAGGTCCAGAGCCATTCCAATTAAGAGAACAGAGGCAATCTGGAAGATCACAGTGGAGCCAGAAACCAAAAGCAGAGCAACTAATGCAGCCATAGTCGTACCTACCAGTGTGATTCCAGTCTTTAAGGTTTTTTTAACTATTTCATCATAATTTTTCTTTCCACTTTTAAGAACTCTGGTCGTGAACAAAACATTATCTCCAACAGCACCTCCTATTAATAACAGTAAGGCTGCAAAGGTTGCCAATGAAAGTTTTATGCCAACTATTTGCATTATTGCTAGAGTCTCGATCAAATCAGCAATTACAGTTAAAATCAGGTATAAACTTGGCAAAGGATTTCTAAACATAATAAATATAGTTATGGCCATGAGAACAAAGGAAATAGATAAAACAATTAGAGCTTGCTGGAAGAAATCAGCACCAAGTGAGGCTCCAACTGTTTGTACTGAGAAATCTTTAAAATCATAACCATTCTGTATCAAAGTGTTAAAAATATCATCAGGCTTTATAGCATTGTCAAAATCAATAATAACAGAATATGTTGTTAATCCCCTGGCAACCCTAACATTTGCGTCATATTGTTTCAACACGCTCTCTAAATCAGTTTGACTTGTCTGTTTATTAGATTCTAAAATTATTTGCGTGCCGCCTTTGAAATCTATATCTAGAGATATTTGATTGCTTTGCACTAAAAATATCAAATAAATAGTGCATAAAATTAACAGTGGTATTGGTATCAAAATCATTCTTTTGTAGTTCATTTATGAATAGGTATGTTATAAAAGTATTTAAATTTAAATAAAGCTTGTGAGCCCTGTCAGAGTAGGTGTAATCGGTTGCAGCATAAATGGTTCTTATCTAGCATGGAAACTCTCAAAGAATTATGATGTCACGATTTTTGAGAAGAACAAGATTATAGGGGAAAAGCCTTGTTCAGGACTTGTGTCAGAAAGAATATGGGATTTTGTTCCTAGGAATGATAGATTGATAGAGAATAAAATTGATGAGGCAATTGTTCATTTTATTAAAAAGGATATAAAATTAAAATTTCATCCTAGAATGCTTGCTTTGAACAGGAAAGCTTTGGATAAATATGTTTCTAATCTTTCAATTAAGAATGGAGCGAAAATACTCTTAGGAAATGAAGTAAAGAAAGTTTATATTATTAAAAATAAAAAACCTCAAGTCCTAGCCGACAAACTATATGAGTTTGATTATCTGATAGGATGCGATGGTTTTAATTCTATATTAAGAAAAGCACTTGGCATAAAGAATCCAAAGTTCAAGCTTGGTATATACACGAATGTTACAAGAAAGAACAAAGCTAACAAGGTTGATGTTTATCCTTCTAAAAATGGTTTTGGTTGGATAATTCCTAGAGGTTCGCATATTGAATATGGTTTTTTAGAAGAAATTGACAAAGCAAAGGATAATTTTTCTAGATTTTGCAAGTCCAAGAGGATTAAACCACAGAAAATTTATTCGCACATAATACCTGAGGGATTGGTCAAGGCAGGAGAAGGAAGAGTAGCTCTTTGTGGAGATTCAATAGGTTTGACTAAACCTATTTCTGGTGGCGGAATAATTTGGGGTTTAACTGCATGTAATATTCTTGTTAGAGATTTTCCGAATTTTAAAAGATATAATGAAGATATTAAAAAATTTTTCGAACCTAAATTATTTTTTTCTAGGATAGGAAATAGAACTTCCAGATTTCTTGGTTATAATTTAGGTTCTGTTTTACCAAAAGAAATATGGTTTGATGGAGACTTTTTATATTGAATGTTGTTTGATTAGTTCTTCTACAAGCAATTTATTTCAGATTCAACAAGTTTATAAAAATTCATTCATTAATAATTTCATGAAAATGAAGGTTGTTATTTTAGCTGCTGGTAGAGGAGAAAGATTAAAACCTATAACAGACAAAGTACCAAAAGCAATGGTTGAGATAAACAAAAAACCTATCTTGGAATATATTATTGAGAATTTTAAAAAAGTAGGATTCAAGAGCTTTATTTTGGTTGTTGGCTATAAAAAAGAAGTAATAGTAGATTATTTTGGTGACGGAAGCAGATTTGACGTGAACATAGAATATGTCGATCAAGGAGCACCACAAGGAACTGGCCATGCGGTGCTCATCACCCGTGATAAGACTTCTGATGATTTCATAGTTTGCAATAGTGATTCTATTTTGGATTCAGAAGAAATTAAAATAGCTGTAAAGAATTTTAAGGAAAATAATCTCGACTGTATCATAGGTGTGAAGAATTGCGAAAAAGAAGAGATAATAAATTTAGGAAATGTTTTAATAGAAAATAACAGAGTAGTCGATATAATAGAAAAACCTTCTGTAGAAAATTGCGTTGGCAATGCTGCATTTACAGGATTTGCCATTTTTAAAAGAAATGTATATTCTTATTTAGAAAATCTTCCGAAACGCTTTAACGGTCAGGATGGCCTGCCAGATGCAATAAGATTGATGGCGAAGGACGGAAAAGCAGTTGGAGTAGAGTTCATTGAAGTTAAATTGCACCTTACGAGAGAAGAGGATATTGAAAGGATTTCTGAAATAATAAAGTAACGAAAGATTTAAATATTTTCACTGGTTGGTAGTATAATGAATGATTCTCTAAGAACATTCGGACTGCTTGATAAAAATAATCCGGCATTTACTGTTTATTCTGCACCAAGCTTCACGGATGTTCTTCTGAAGCAAACAAGTATAACATCACCTCCGAAAAGTGCTTGCAGAAAAATAGAAGAAGTTTGGAAAGAAGAGAAGGCTTCTACACCGCACATAGATAATGGAAAGGTTGTCGGAGTAGGATACATGAAACCAACAGCAAACCATGTCGAGCTGGGTGTTAACCCTGTTGAATTCAAAAATTTTCTTACATCAAAGTTCGACAGAGTTCCAGGATACATCGTGTATGCTCTGGGAAGCGGAGCTCTAACAAAGGTTAGATTTAGAAACGATAATTATATTCTTTTTGGCCATAGAGGAAAGAAGACAGGTTTTAGTGGGGGAAGCATAGAAACATTACCTCAAGGTTTGATGGATGTTTCGGACATGAAAAAAAGAAATTCTTGCAAGATCGCAGCTGAAAGAGAATATTATGAAGAGGCTGCTGGGCTTCCAAAAATAGAGGAAACGAGATATGTGGGCATTGTTCAAAATCCTTGGGGAAACAACATATCACCTACATATCTTTTCAACGTGGAATGCCCCAATTCTTTTAGCTTGCTTAAACCATCTGGAAACGGAGTTTTTAAACTAAAGACTTTTAACAAGGATGAAACTAGATCGAGAGAGTTGGTAAACATTAGCAACATAGAGGATTATATAGCAAAAAACTTCAAAGATATAGACTGGAATTCTAGAGCAAGATTAAAAGAAGCTTTGGAGCAGCAAATAATCTAAAGAAAGTTCAATTGCGATATACTGTTTAAATATATTACTTTCATATATCTATAACTTAGAGAGATTAAATGAAAATAACATTTTTGATACCACCAGCGTATCCTCAGAAAAAATCCCCAGACAGATGTTTCGGCTGTAACTACGGCGTTACCTTTCAACAACCTGTTCACATACTCTACTCAGCAGCCATCCTAGAAAAAAACGGATTTGACGTTGAATTCATAGACTGCCCTGTTGAAAAGAAGAACAGGAGATGGCTTGATAAGTACATAAAAGAAAATGAAGCTGACGCTTTTGTTTTCTTTACAGTTTATCTCGCAGAAAAAACAGACATTTACTGGGAGAAGAGAATAAGAGAACTAAAAGAGAACACTTTGATTGTTTTCATGGGTCCCGAACCAACAAGGGTCCCTGAAAGATACCTCATTGATGAAAAATCATTTGTTGTGAGGGGAGAGCCTGAATACACTATACTGGATTTATTCCAAGAATTAGGGAAGAACCAAAAGACTGAAAATGTTTTAGGCTTGAGCTGGATGAAAGATGGAAAGGTTATCAATAATAATCCAAGGCACTTCATAGAAGATCTAAACAAGCTGCCGTTTCCTGCTAGGCATTTGATAAAATATCCGGAGAGATACTTTAATCCAAAACTTAAAGGCAGACCAACAACCACGATGTTCACATCCAGACAATGTTGGGGCAATTGTCTTTACTGTATACCAGCAGCGTATAATTTTGCAAGAGAAATAGAATGGAAAAAATATAATTGTGTAAAGCCTCCTGTTCGCGTAAGGACTCCGAAAAACATCTTTGAAGAATTTAAGCTCATCAAGAAGTTGGGATACAAATCTGTTGCTGTGATGGACGACAACATAATGGGAATGCCAACAGATGAACAGGAAAAAAACATGATTAAACTTTTCAGAATGTTGAAACCTTTGAAGATGGAGTGGGGATGCTTGTCGAGGGCAGATCAGCTCCAGAACGAAGAGGTCCTTCAAGCAATGAAAGAGTCCGGTTGCGTATACGTTGACATAGGCGTTGAGAGCTTTGACAAGAAGGTCTTGGACTATGTTAGAAAGGGTATAACACCAGGAGAACAGATCAATGCAATATTATTAATGAAAAAGGTTGGTATAGAACCAAAGTTAAACATTCTTTTGGGAGCGTCACCACTTCAGACAGAAAAAGACATAAAGTGGACTGTTGAAATTCTCAAAAAACTAGACATAGACTTTGTTTCTTTTGGTGTGGTAGCCCCTCATCCCTCGATAGACTTTTACAAAATAGTGAAAAAGAACAAATGGTTTGTGACCCCATCAAAGGATTGGATTGGAATAGATCCTTATGCTCAAGGAATAGTTGACTTTCCGAACATAAAACATGAGAAATTAGAACAGCTGGTAAAATGGTCATACAGATCCTACTATCTGAGACCTCATTACATAATCAAAAGATTGAGAAACCTAAAAAGTTTCCACGAATTTGTTGAAGATGTCAAAGTTGCGTTCAATCTATTTGTACGTTGAGTGTTTCTATGAAATCACCCAAAGTAACAGTTCTGATAACAGTCAGAAACAATACTAACACAGTGAAACAGTGCATAGATTCCGTGCTGAAGCAAACTTATAGAAATTATGAAGTTATGGTAGTTGATGCCTATTCTGATGACGGAACTTTCGAGACATTAAAAAAATTCGAGAAAAAGATTAAGTTATACCAGGTTCGAGGATGGGCTCCAAAAGCTTACAATTGGGCGATAAAAAGAATTAAATCGGATTTCGTCGCCTTTACAGATGCTGACTGCGTGGTTGATAAAAACTGGCTCAAAGAACTGTTGAAAGGTTTCGAGTCAGAAGACATACTAGCTGTCGCAGGTTATTGCGGATCTCCCAAAGGTGCTAGAGGACTCCAGAAAATTATTGGAATTGAACTCGAAGACAGGTTTAAACACTTTTCTAAGTTTATACCCAGAGCCCCTACCATGAATCTATGTGTGAGAATAAAAGCTCTCAAAGAACTGGGCTTTAATGAAAAACTGAAAGTGGCATTTGAGACTGATTTCGGATACAGACTAAATGAAATAGGAAAAATGGTTTATAATAAAAACGCCGTAATTCACCACTATCATAGGTCTACATGGATTGGGTTCTTCAAGCAGCAATATACTTATGCAAAATACTTGCCGGAGTTGTATTTCAAAAAGCATTTCAAAAGAATATCCGGGGATTATATATCAAAATCATCAATGGCAGCACAAATAATTTTTTCATACACGTTAGTTTTGGGTATGATACTCAATTTTATTAATAGTAATTTCATCTTAATCTCGCTTGCCTCTGCTATAATAATCATATTAATTTTCATCAATGATATCATAAGATTAGCTAGGGGATGGAGCGATGCGATTTGGTTCTTTTTTATGTTTTTCACAAGGATTACCGCATGGTTTATAGGACTTTCCATCGGGTTGATGATTTATTTGGCGAACATGCATGGAAAATAACACACATCATAAAAATCTAAGGACAATAGCAAAGGGCACAGGGATAGTTTTTCTAGGAGTGCTTGCAGGAAAAGCCGTCGATTTTATAACAAGATTAATCGTAGCAAGAAATTTAGGTCCAGATTACTTTGGATTGCTAACCTTAGGCCTAAGCATTTTTTGGATTGCAACTAACTTATCTGTTCTAGGATTTGGATACGGGGTAATAAGATACGTTGCATACTACAAAGGCAAAAAAAGAAATGATAAAATAAATAACATAATAGTTTCTTCGCTTAAGATTGTGATACCGATTTCAATAATATTCCTTTTCCTATTCTTATTCTTCTCGAATCAAATATCATCATTTTTTGCCAAGCCCGAGTTAGCTCAAATATTACAAATAATGTCTTTTGCAGTGCCTTCCTACGCGTTTGCAATAATATTGTTTTCTGTTATGAAGGGCTTTCAGAATATGAAATTCAAAGTCCTGTCAGAGGACTTGTTCAGAAATTTAAGCGCTATAGTTCTTATAGCAATATTTTTATTTTTTGGATTCGGATTAGTAGGAACTTCTCTTTCGTATTTACTAAGCTTTGTTGGAACAATGGTATTATCCTTGTACATAGTTAAGAAAAAAATAATGCCTAAAATAAATTTCTTCGATAAATCTACAATATCAAGAGAACTCCTGATATTTACCTTACCAATGTCGCTTACAGCAATAACAGGCCTTGTGATTCGATGGGCAGATACTCTGTTTCTAGGATATTTCACTACAGCTTCGGCAGTCGGAATTTATAATTCTGCTCTCTTGATAGCTTCTTTAATTGCAGTTTTTGAGGAATCATTTAATCAGGTTTTCGTGCCGGCATTAACAGACATTTATTCCAGAAATAAATTAAATGACTTGAAGAATATATACAAGGCATCTACAAGATGGATATTCCTGATAATAATTCCAATACTTTTAATGATGCTGTTTTTCCCATTGCAGATATTATCGCTTTTCTTTGGAAAGAAATATATAGAGGCAACCATTCCTCTAATGATTTTGTCAATAGGCTATGCGTTCAACACACTTTTCTCCTTATCAATATACGTTATAATATGCATAGGAAAAACTAAAAAAATATTCTTGATCAGTCTCATAGCATCCATCGTTGACGTAATCCTTAATATCTTGTTGATACCCGTGTTAGGGATCGTTGGATCAGCCATATCAACTTCAGCGTCATTAGCGATGGTAAGTTTAATTTCATTAGCTTATACATACAAATGTATCAAGACTCAGCCATTTGATTTCAGATATATAAAACTATTTTCAGCTTCTATATTGTCAATTCTCTTAATATATGGTTTGGTAAGTCTCTTCAGTGCAGAAATCGGAAGATTCGACATTATTCTAATCTTCCCTGCCTTCATACTCCTGTATATATTTTTGCTAATTATCATGAGGGGATTGTCCGAGGAGGATATAATGATTTTGAAGGCGATTGAAAAGAAGACAGGAATTAAAATACCCTTTTTAGATAAGATTGCAAAGAGATTTGTTCATAACAGTAAATAAGTTACTAATACTACAAAGTCCAATAAGGCAACATTCAAAATATAAAATCTCCAATCAGCTTTCTCATATTTCTTCCATCTTTTGGCTGTGTTCAAAAATAGTTTGTCATCTGTTATTTTATACATGTCCATCATTTCTCGTATGTGGATTTTGTGGTAATCGAATCTTGCAGGATGTCTTAAGAGATCATAGTATGTCCAGTTACCAGTATCGAATTCTTTTAACCTTTCCTTCAACTCCTTTAAACCATTGTCAAAAAGTCTCTTTGCCCTCTCAATTCCAGTTTTTTCATGTATGTAATTCAAATCTAATAGGGATTCTACAAAGCCATTGAGAACGAACGGTGGTTCTATACCTTTTTGTGGGTACTCTTCGTACCAATAACCTTTCTTTCCGTTTATCTTGAATCCGCCACTCTCCACGTCAACATCGAATGCGTTTAGTCCTTTCTTCATAATATCAAGAATTTTTTTGTCTTTATTTGTTTCATAAAACATGCAAAGAGCTTTAAGTGCCCTACTCTGATAATAACCTGAAACCCAACCTTTTTTCAAATTAAAATCCGGCCTTTCATAATCAGCCTTCCAGATTATATAATCCTTTTTTTGTTCGTAATTTTCAAGCAGCCATTTAGAAGTATTCTTGATTCCAGTATCATTATTTTCCTTCAGATATTTTATCAGATAATCTCCCATAATCAGTGAGTTTGTATGGAATCCTATCTTCACTCCATTTCTATAACCATAGTCTACATATGGGGTAAGATCCTTTCTGATTTGTAGAAACATAGCTGATTGAATTTTTGTACCTGTAAAATTATTAAAGCTGTTTACAATCTTGACGAAAGGCCCTCTGAATATTCTGTTCATGGCGTTCTGGTCATAGAAAGTAAGTGGATAACTCAGAAATGCAATTAGTAAAACAACTGCTGAATAAGGCAACCAGTTTTCTTTTAAATTTATAAAAATAACTGCTAGAGAAATAAATGTAGATAACAAAACGACCATCAATACTATAAGTTTCATTTTTGCTCACATAATAGTTATCTTCTAACTTAAAATTGATTTGGTCTCTAATAAGTATTTAAAATTTTCCATTTAACTAGTAGTATGGCAGAAGATAATAGCAATAGAAGACGTTTTGAAAAACATGTTGCGCTTGTGACTGGAAGCTCTAGGGGCATTGGAAAAGAGTTGGCACTTGCTTATGCGAAAGAAGGTGCTGACGTGGTAATTAATTATTTGAAAGAGATTGAAAAGGCGAGAGATACCTTTGAAGAGGTAAAGAAATATTGTAAGGATGCTCTTTTGATTCAAGCTGATGTAGCCAAGGAAGATCAAGTAAAATCAATGGTAGGTGAATCACTCAAGAAATTCGGTTACATAGATATACTTGTAAACAATGCAGGATGCTATGACGATTCTGCTGTATGGAAAATGGAACCTGAAAAATGGGACAATGTCGTTAATACGAATATGAAGGGTACTTTCCTTTGCACAAAGAACGTTCTTCCCAGCATGAGAGAAAGGAATTACGGTCGCATACTCAATGTTTCCTCTGTCGTCGGACAGACAGGTGGGTTGTTCGGTTCTTCCAATTATGCTGCTGCCAAAGGAGGCATAATTTCGTTTACGAAAGCTGTGGCAAAAGAGGTTGCAAAGAAAGGAATCACTTCGAATGCATTAGCATTAGGTTATTTTGATACAGGAATGTTTAGGAGACTGGCTCCAGATATTCAAAAGAACATAACAGAACAGATACCGATTGGTAGACCTGGTACTGTGGATGAGCTTATTGATGCTGCGCTGTTCTTAACACATGAAAAATCCAGCTATATAACAGGGCAGGTGTTGAATGTAAACGGTGGCTACTATATGTAAGAACTATTATCTTTCTATATCCCTAAAAACCTGAAAAGCCTCGGCATATTTTATGTTACTTCTTGACTGCATTCCTCTGGTTATAGCTAGACCTTCCATGGCTTCCACAGAATATAAAAAATAATCCGTGTGCTGCGTAACGTGGGCTTTAAGCGCTTCGATTTTATTAAAGATATGATTTCCTATGTCTACATATTTTTGAGGAATGAAATCTTGTAAGGTTGTCGGTGTCTCATAAAAATATATCTTTGAAAATCTTCTCGTGGCGGCCATTGTGCATAGCGCAACATTCCTGTGATCTTGATGGGTATCAGAATGATACGGCAAGTATATCTCATCAGGTTTTATCTTTTCAACAATTTCTTCAACAATTTTTATGTTTTTTCTGTTGCATACCAGTTGATGAGGATCAACTCTTCCGAAAAACACATTTTTAATTCCAAGGATTCTCGCAGCTTCCATGGCTTCCTTTTCCCTGCCTTGATGGTTTGATAGATTCCCTCCGAAACTCATTATAAAGAAAGATACATTATGTCCTTTTTTTGCCAACTTTGTCATTGTTGCTCCTGCGCCAAATTCAATATCATCTGGGTGTGCTCCTATAGCCAAAATATTCATAGCATCATCTATTATTAGGAAATATAAAAACTTAAAGCTTAGTAAGGATATTAATTTTCTAAAGCAGGATAAGGAACGTATTTTCCTTTTTCGTCCAATTCAAAATCAAATCTAAAAGTCTTTCTTCTTGCCTGGTCTATGAACTTCTCTACCAATGGTTTTGTTTCCTCTGTTACAGAACCACTTATAATCCTTGGAAAATTCATATTGAAAGTAACACCCTCAATTTCATAAATATCTTCCTCGATATTTTTTACTGAGAGTTTGTGTTTGATTTTATTTTCATTATATAATCTCTCTTCTGATACCTTTGCGATTTCTTGAATTATATTTTCCTTTTCTTGTTTAGAAATTGCTCTAGGGTATATATTAATTTCCCATTCATTCTTGTGTTTTGAGACTGGAATTCCCATTGCGTGAGTTCCTGCTGGGATATCAATGTTTATGAGGGAATATCTAGCAATTTTACAGTAATCACCTATTGTGACATCTGGGCTTATTGTTACGTTTGTTGGTATCCAAACAAAATTTCCAATTTTTACAGGTCCCCATTTATCAGTGAAACCTTCCCAGAGTGGTCCCCATGCCCCATGAGTATAAATCTTTGAATTTGGACCTATAGCAACCTCCCTTCCTATTGTCACACCTCTGGCAGTATTTATTTCACCGCCATCTCCTAGATGCAACCAGTTTTCTGCATGAAGATATGCAGTAGGGTCAAAAGAATCCCCTCCGCCAATTTTAGACCTATAATTCATGTAAAATCTATGCTTACCCTTTATTTCTCTTCCTTCGAACCTGCTCCAGCCCCTTAAGACGCTGTCTTTCCCTGTTCTGAAGTATTCCGAGATATTCATTCTAACAAATTCATCAACAAGTGTTCTGTCTCCAAAATGAATTTCTCTGCCTTTTATTCTAGTGTCAGGTCCAATAGACACATTGTTCCCAAGATTGATTGTGCCGCCTCTTATTTCTGTGCGTGGTCCTATACTTGCATCATAACCGAGATTAATATTATCTACATCTATCACAGCTGTTGGATCTATTTTATAATTTCCTTTAGAAGTCAAAGTGCCTCTGAGAGGTTTGTATTCTGTCATTCTAATAGTTCTTACATAAATTTTAAATGCTTAACTAAGAAGAAGATATGTTTAAAAAATTTTCAATAACTTTATCTATCGTGCATTTCACTTTGACATATTCCTTGAGATTCTTCTTATCATATATTGCTTTTTCCAAATTTTCTAGATCGCTCATTATTATGTAGCCTGCCTTATCCAGTTCGTAAACCAGGTCTAATTGGTGCGATGCCTTTGCGCCCAAGTTAGGAACAGCTATAATTCTCACACCTAGGTTCAAGCATTCAAATAAAGTTCCAGCTCCACCATGGGTTATCACAAGCTTCGATTTCTTAAAATACTCTGTCAAAGGCACTTTGAACCTAAACCATTTGCAATGTTTCGGTATGTATTTACCTTCACCTATTTGTATCAAAAATTCCTCCTTTGAACTTTTAGCTATTTCATCAATTTTCTTGACCAAATCGTTAAATTGTACAGTACCGACAGTTACAAATATCATGATAACCTACCTGCAAATATCGCTTTCGGATAACTTTTCTTCAAACTTTCCCATTGAACGAAAAACAAATCAGCAAACTTGTAAACTATTTTCCCGCTGGTTGACGGGTTTGTTACTCTTGACCAGCTTTCAATAAAAATTATCTTGGTTCCAAAAATCTTTCCAATAAATGATATTAGAATTGAGGTTCCAGGTCCAGCACTTAAAATTGCGTATGGTTTTTCTTTTAGGAATATTAGAAATGACTTTATCAAGTTCAAAGTCAGTGTGAAAGGCCACGTTAATTTTGATCTATAGGGGATAATAGCTTTTCTTACTTCATGTATTCTGCCACTAATCTCAATTCTCTTCTCAGACACTTTGTCATCATGGGTTATAATGTAAATATATTCAAACTTATTACCGAGCATCTTTACCACTCGTAGCATCTGTTCAGTGTGTCCTCCACCGCCAAGAACTATCATCAACTTCATTTTCATTATTTCAATTTTAAGAATTTAAACATTTTTAATTTCAAAACGTTCATGTCATCATACTAAGGTTTATATTATTTTTTGACAATATGAATAGTATGAATCGAGAGATTTAATGTTGTGATAAAATGAGAATTTTCTTGGATACAGCAAAACTGGATGAAATAAAGAAAATGTCGAATTACATAGACGGTGTCACGACCAATCCTTCTCTAATAAAAGAGGCTATTTCTGAAATGAACGTAAAAACCAGAATGGAAGATTATATCGGAAAGATATGTGAGATTACTGGCAATGGAAAGCCAGTCAGCTTGGAAGTCATAAGCACGACCGAAAAAAACATGGTCGAAGAGGCCAAATTTCTGTTTGATAAGTTCAATAACATCGCTAACAATGTTGTTATAAAAATACCAGTAAACACAAATGATGGCAAGTCACAAAAAAGCAACTATGAAGGTCTGAATGCAATCAAGGAGATAAATAATCAAAACATTCCTGTTAATGCAACACTAATAATGACGCCGGAACAGGCTTTGCTCGCTTCAAGAGCAGGAGCGAACTACGCAAGTCCTTTCATAGGAAGGATAGATGATTACATTAGAAAGAATGCAGGAATAGTTTTCGATAAAGCAGACTATTTCCCATCCATAGGGATAAAGGAGTGCAATGACAAAGAGATATGCAGCGGTATCGACCTGATAAGAAAGATACTCGTCATTTTCAAAAACTATAGTATCAAGACAAAAGTAATAGCAGCGAGCGTAAGGAACGTCATACAAGCGAGGGAAGCTGCAACGGTTGGCGTGCATATAGTCACGATACCTTTCAAAGTTCTTGGAGAAATGATATCGCATCCTAAAACAACTGAAGGAATAATAAGATTTTCTGAGGATACCATACCGGAGTACGAAGAAATGTTTAAGAAATAATATTTTGTATCATTTATTTCGCTAATTTATTTTTTAGAATTTTCACTGCTGTATTTGGGTGTTTTATTATTTTATTCCATGTTTTTAATGATAACAATTTATCAAACGAAAATTTAACTGAAAAATTCTTTTTATTAGCCAAGTCATTAAACTGTTCTAATATTTCTTCGAATTCAACTTGTGGGATAGAAACGAAATAACCAAACTTTGTATTTGATGTGAATGCATTATACTTGTTATTTTCCGAGAATTCCTTCCAATCTATGTTATCATTAACTATTTGTTTTTCTTTAGCATAATTCCATAACTGCGTTCCTGGCATTGGTGTCAATATACTTACACCGAACCTTGTAATACCATCCATCTTAGCCATATCCAAAGTTTGTAGCATGTCTTCTTTAGTTTCTGTTGGACTACCTATTATTAAGCAACCCTGTAATTCTATTCCATGTTTTTTGCATAATTCTATAGCATTAACATTGTCCTTGACTGTAACGGTATTGCATTTCAAGAAATTCAATATTTTCTCTGATCCAGATTCCAATCCTATGCCAACTTCTTTTATATTCATTTTCTTAAAAAGTTCGCACCTTTCATCATTCATCATGTTAGCCCTAGCATAACACCAGTATGAAACATCTTTAGGTAGAACTTCTGCAAAAGATCTTAATCTTTTCATGTCTATTGAAAAGATGTCATCTGGGAATTGAATCTCTTCAACACCATAGTTGTTCAAGATATAATTGATTTCCTTTTTTACATATTCAACTGAAAAATATCTAACTTTACTGTGCCACATGTCAGCAGAACTACAAAATTTACAATCATATGGACAACCTCTACTCGTCATTACATAAAGCACTTTAGCTATTCTGCCAGACATCTTCTTAGGTTCTAAATAAAACTTCATAGGAAGCAAATCTCTGGCTGGGAAAGGAAGTATGTCTAAGTTTTCTATCAGAGGTCTAGGTCCTGTCATTACCAGATTATTATTTTTTCTAAAGACTATTCCTTTTATTTTGTTAATATCTTTACCTTGAAGAATTTCGAGGGTCGTTATTTCTCCTTCGCCTACAACACCTATATCAAAACAGTCTGGCATTTTCATTGGTAAGGCAGTTATATGATTTCCGCCTATAATTATTTTTGTATCTGGTAGTTCTATTTTCAATTCTTTAGCAATTTCTATAGCCTTCCAGTAAGACAGTGTTGTTGACGATATGCCAACAAAATCAGGATTTAATTTTTTTATCTTTTCAACTATATTTTTTTCTCTATCTACTATATTAACATCGAAACCTTTTTCTCTCAAGTAAGAAGCTATGTAACAAATACCTAAAGGTTCGCTCGATTCTCCTTCTGTCGCTGTCATTCTCGTAAAAACAATAGATTTGGTCATTTTTTTACCTAAATATTTTTCTCATTAATATATCATTTTAGTAGTACACTTCAAATCCATTGTAGATAGGATTCACTTTATTTCTATTTTTACTTTTTTTGAACCATATCATACTCTTGTCAGGATAATCTTTTGGATTTAAAACAGTCGAATAAAAAGATTCTAAAGAATCGGGCCAGAGAGAGTATTCAGGAAAAATTACCACGCCAAATCTTTTAGTGATTATTGACTCCCAAAAAGTTCTGCCAAAAGACAATAAAATATATCTGATTTTTTTTTCAATTGGTGATTTTATATACCATTGCATCTTGCCGAAATCTCTTCCAAACCTGCCAAGACTAAGAATAGGAAAGCCAAGAAGTCTTAGTTTCAATTTCAATTTTCTTTCAATGAAATTCAATTCATCGCAAAGACGATCTCTAGGAACATAATATTTTTCTAGAAATTCTTGAATGTGTTCCCCTTTTGTTAAGTTGTTGGACTTCAGGTACATGGCCTGTACCTTCTTCCCGTAGTCTTCTGGGAAGCTGCCCACATTGACGTGTAGAAATCCGTTCTCTTCGTTGAAGGCGGATGGATTCGCTCTTCCTCTGAACGGATTTTTTCTGGTTCCATCCCAGTACTTGAACTTTGTGTGATTGTCATACAAGTAGAGTTTGCTCACACCAACCCTCGATACCAGTAATGTAGCAAGAATCCCATGAATGGACAATCGTGTCGGTAGCATTTCAAGTGTATTGAAACTAAAGAACCTGATTCTTCTGAAGTATTCAACGTTGTATATGAAAAACATATCATCTATGTGACCCAGCGGGCAGTCATGCCCATATTTCGTCATACCAAAACCCCTTGTGGCAACTTTGTAATTATTTTTCTTCATGTGATCTATGATACGCAACATACCTTCTTCCTTCAAGGGCCACGCATCGGTGTGCAGATGCATAACGTAATCAGCACCTAAGTCTTCTGCCCCCTTACAGGATTTTCTTAGGCAATCAAGAACCCTGCAGTAAAGGTTAACGACTTTTCTAACGCCTCTCATATCCTTTGGCGAGAAGTAGATGTTTTCGCCCTGAGTGAACTTGTCGATATCAATGTTCAGTTCCTTTATCCTCTTCTTGGCGTCCGGGTAATTGCTGCAAACAGAAATTATGTACTTATTCTTCCAATTATTTCTAATAATGTCAACTAAAATAGCCAGTTCCTCAAACTTGTCATATAAGCTTATTGCTATTCCTATTTTTGTCATTCTGATCAAGAATTATTTTATTTTAAAAACTCCAACAGCTTTAACTTTATCCCATTGCTATCAAGCATATAGTGCTCATAAAGTTCTTTTCTAGATCCGCATTGCGCCATGTCTGTTACTCCCCAGACTTTCAGTCTGGTCTTGGTACCATTCTCTAGCAAATCTCTTGCGATGAAATCTGCTATTCCTCCGTGTATATAGTGATCTTGCACAACGAAAACATTTCCTGTCTTTTCAGTCATTTTTAACACCAATTTCTTATCATAAGGTTTTATTGAAGACATGTTTATAACAGCAATATCGATTCCTTTTTCGCTTTTCAATTCGTTTGCAGCTTGGAGTGATGTCGACACTGGGTATCCGCTGGCAACTATAACAGCGTCTTTGCCATCTTTTAGAAGATTGCCCTTTCCTATCCTGAACTTATAGTCTTTTGAAGTTAATTGAGGTACTGGTGCCCTGCCGATTCTCAGGTAGGCAATGTTCCTTGTTTTGGCTAGATATTCCACAACCTGTTCAGTCTCGTTAGTATCAACAGGCTCAATTATTTCAACATTAGGGAAAACCTTCATCACAGCAATGTCCCTCATACCCATTTGTGTAGGTCCATCTTCACCTATCGCTAATCCCGGATGTGAGCCTACAAAAACAACAGGTGCTCCGTTCTGCACAACAGACTGTGTTATTGGTAAATACATTGCAGTGAGAAAATGCGAAAAGCTAGCCACAAAAGGTCTTCCGCCTTCCAACGCGTATCCTGCTGCTTGGCTTATTGCGTTCGATTCTGCTATTCCGCATTCAAAAAATCTATTAGGATATTTTTTCTTAAATTCATCAGTCTTGGTTGCTGTAAATATATCGCAACAAAAAACAGCTACCTGAGGATATTTTTCTCCAACCTTTACTAGTGCTCTGCCGAATGCATCTCTTATAGGTTCTATTTTATCTTCCATCAGTCTTCACCGTCGAGATAATTAATTGCATCATTATAATCTTCTTCGAGTATTGACTTTATTACATGAGCCCCATTCATGAATACCTTTCCAGGTCCGAGCCTGCCTTTCTCAGTGTCAGCTATTATAACCGTTGGCTTACCAACTGTTTCTCTAGCAATTTTAAATGCATTCTTAATCTGTCTGAAATCATGACCATCGACAGATATGACATTCCATCCAAAGCTCTTGAGTTTCTTGTCAAGAGGATTCAAAGGCATTATATCCTTCACGAGTCCATCATTCTGCGCTCCATTCTTATCAATAATAGCAACAACATTATCCAAACCGCAGTTACCTCCGCACATAATTGCTTCCCAAACCTGTCCCTCCTGTAGTTCTCCATCGCCAAGAACAACATAAACTCTGTTATCCTTTTTGAACTGCTTGAAATATCTTGCCATTCCCAAACCTACAGAAAGTCCTTGGCCCAAGGCTCCAGCAGTTGAATTTATAAATTCTGGTAAGCACGATCTAATTGGATGCCCCTGTAAACGGCTATTCAATTTTCTAAGTGTTTTAATTTCTTCTCTTGGAATAAAACCAGCTTCAGCCAATGATGAGTACAGAACTGGACACGCGTGTCCTTTTGATAAAATAAATCTGTCTCTTTTTGAGAAGTCTTTTTCATTCAACCAATTCATTTCATCAAAGATTAAGGTAGTAACAATGTCCGTTGCGGACAAAGACGAACCTGAATGTCCGGACTTTGCACAACATAGCATATCAATGATCATCTTCCTGATATTTTTTGCATGCTGAGGCAATGATATATTAGAAATTTTTGTCTTGTCAATAATCATTTTTGCTGCATCATTTTCTTTTTGCTGTCGCAAAGATTCTTCGATTTCTATGCTAGGAGACAAAAAAGAAATCTGTTCATAACCGCATTTGTTGCACATTTGTTTATCTTTTTGTAAAATAAATTCTGAACCACACTGAGGACAGAAAGATGGTTCATTCGGTGCTTCAGCAATACACTTTTTTTCTTCCTCGAACATTAATTTCACCTTTTATCATAATTTCCACTATCATAAGAATCTTTAATTCTTTTGCATAGTATTCCTGTAATCATATGCGATACTGAAACAATATAATCTTCAAAATGAAAGTTGTTATCATTCATACCTGTCTGTCCTGGATATTTCGATGTTCCAGGAATCAAGATTGATACTTCAGCAATCTCCTTTCCTTTTCCACCCATACCTCTACTTATCAAAACAATATGAGCTCCATATTTTTTTGCAACTTCAAAAGCCTTTATAACATTTTTCGAATTTCCACTTCCAGAAATTCCTATAACAACGTCATCCTTTTCAACTTCCGATAATAATTGTCTTGAAAATATTTCTTCATATCCTAAATCATTGCTAATCCCTGTTATTAGAGACGGATCTACAGAAAGATTTCTGACTTTTAGTCTTCTCATGTCTTCAGGATATGGTTTCGACTTGTCTTCGCCGACAAATGGATGAGCAACAAAATCACAAGTAAGATTCCCTATTATCCCTGCATTTCCTCCATTTGCAAAGGCGTAAATCGTCCTATTGTTCTTATATGCTTGCCAAACAAGTTCTGCTAATTTAGAAACGTCTTCTACAGGAAAATTATCGGCTATCTTTTTCTTTTCACTTAGATACAGTCTGATGAGTTCTTCCGTAGTCATACAATTACTTTATAGTTTTCAAAGATTTATAAAGCGTGTATTTTCCAAGATAGTACAAGAATAAATTATATGGATAGTGATGCAGAGGGGCTATGTTAAGATAGATTAATGATGTCAAGATGTTCACCTTTTCAACATCATAGCCTTCTTTCTTTACAAAATCCTCAAAGTCTTCTAAGAATGTGATCAAATTGCTCTTCATATAGTATGAGAAATTTACCTTCTTGTCATCCTTCTTTATACTGAAATTGTTGTTTCTTATAATCTCGCCGTTCACTATCAAGGCATGTTTTAACTTTGCAAAATCATAGTAAATATCTCCGTAATCTGTCAGACCTGCGTAATCCTGTCTCCAGTCAAGAAGGCAAAAATCTTTGACGTTATTAGGATTGTTAACAACAATAATATTCTCTGGTTGCAAGTCGCCATGGAACAAGACAGGTACGCTATCTTCAAGTTTTTCGAAATCCACTCTTGACAAAAGTTCAGATAACTTAGGAACGTATATGCCGTTTATTACATTTTCTTCGTCTTTAATTCCTGTTAGATTGTAAAAGTCGTTTATTCTCTGAAGAGTCTTATCATAATAGAAATTCCTAGATCTTTTTCTAAATTCTTTCATTTCACTTTCGGACAGGTCTATTCTGTTCCAAAGGTTCTCCTTGCAAAAATCCAGGAAAAATCTGAATTTTTCTGTATCGATTATTTCCGATAGCAGTTTCCCATCAACAAATTTATAAGCATAGAAATGTGGTGTGCTGTGTATGATTTTTGGTACGATGCCTTTTAACAAGTTCGCTCTTTTTATTCTGTCTTTCACAATGTTTTCGTTTGCGTAATATTTTATGACATTTCCGTCTTCAAAATATATATATTCACTCAGTTTCAGAAGCACTTGTCTTTCATCAAAGTGCTTGCTGGTTATCAAATAGCTTTCCGTTGTTCCAGTGTCGTACCATCCATAAAACGGTTTTGTATATATTTTTTTATTCGCTTTTAAAAGTCCGTTTAATCCATTTGAAACTTGCCTCTCGTTCCTGACCATGCTCGTATCCTTTTCCAGGCTTTCCCAAAATATTTTATAGTCATTTATCCCAGCCATTCCAATAAAGGCATTGTTCAATATGTCCTTTTTATTATAAGATTTTTCAAGCAACATGTCAGTCGGAACTTTATCAAAAAATGTTTCAACCACACCGTTCAATGCATCAGCCACAAGAAAACGTGCAGAATCTGATATCTTGCCTACTCCTATCCAATTTTTAGTTGGAGATGGTACATCATCTTCTACTATTGTATCTACAGATGTCCATATGAAAGGACATTGCAAATGAGGCTTGCAGCACAAAAGAGAATAACCAGGGCCTGATCCAGGTCCTTCAAAATTATCAACTTCTACGAATGTTATTTTTCTATCAGGATAAGCTATTTCTGCGAATTCTTTTATTAGCTCGCCCTTATAGCCGATGGGAATTACTATTTCAATGTTTTTCGGAAACTTTTCTATTATCCTTGTCAATGCGCTCTTACTTCCGACAGGCAGTAGTGCTTTGTTGAAATCGACTGCATAAAGTACTCTCGTTCCCTTGCCTGCGGCTAAAATACAAACTTTATAGAAACTGTGTTCTTCAGGTATTACCCCGTCGCCTCTGTTGTCGTCGTCCAGCAATCTTATAACATCTTCAAGTTCGGGTGTTGAAGCTTCTATGGCCTCATAATAATCAGAGTTATTTATGACTCTGTGAACAGCTTTCGTTGGTACAGACCAACCTACAAAATCTCCATTACTTGCAAACTTGTATCTCTTCAAGAAGAACCTGCCACCTTTCAATGTGTCAATATATTCGTCATGTTCACCTTCAGGAACTCTTAATAAGACATCGGCAGACCCCTTTATGATAACATTTGTTTCGCTCTTTTTCTCATGAAGTTGCAAGCTACTCTGTTTACCTTTCTTTTTCATAACTATTCTTTTAACTGCGTACGGTCCAACACCAAATCCCAGATCGCGCCAAAAATCAGGGTGCACCAGCCAATGCTCTTCTCCCCAAGGCTTGTTAACGCTGTAATCAGAAAGTGAAATAACATAATCTCTTCCAGAAATATCATTTTGAATACTCTCATTGGTTTTAGACTTTAAAACATCCCCTTCCGGAAAGTCTACTATCTGGAAATATGTCGTATCTTCGAGAGCTGATATTTTATGAACTCCGTTTGGTAAAACAACCCAACCATCTCCAGCTTTATACGTAGTCTCGATTAATCGACCATCGGAATTTATGAATGAAATCTCGATGCTACCTTTTATTATTACGTTTGTTATAAAGTTATTTTTCTTTTTCAGAAATCCTGTATCAAAACCAGATTTCATTTCAACTTTGGAAAATTTATATCTAGGATTTTCAACATTACCTGTGAAATATGTTTCCTTTCCATATTCTGTTTGTACCTCTTCTCTGGTTATTTCCATGTTCTCACCAATCCTTTATTCCCCAAATATCAATCAAGCTCTTTTTCATGACATCAAGAGGAGCTTCCTTTCCAGTATAAAGCTCAAACTGTTTTGCAGACTGATAAAGAGACATGACATAACCTGGTATAACAATTAAACCTTTTTTCTTTGCTTCTCGCATCAATAAAGTTTCTGGCGGTGCTGTTACAACATCTAAAACAGCTTTAAAATTATTCAGAAATGAACTGTCAATGACCATTTTATCATTTTCAGGATTCATTCCTACTGGGGTTGCATTGATGAATAGGTCAGACTTTGTTTTCTTGATGTCCTCAAATTTTATTGCCTGCAAACCGAATTCGTCAGCGAGTGATTCTGCTTTTTCTTGCGTTCTGTTTGTAATAAAGATTTTCTCTGCACCCAATTCTTTTAGAGCCAGCGATATTGCTCTGGCAGCTCCTCCAGCTCCAATAATCAAAACTGTTTTTCCTTTAGGATTGAAAATTTTCTCCAAGGCAATTTTTGCTCCATGATAGTCTGTATTATAACCCTCTAAGGTACCATTCGAATTAACAATCGTGTTAACAGCTCCTATCTTCTTGGCCTTTTCATCTATCTTGTCTAGATATTTCATAACATCAACCTTGTACGGCATGGAAACCCCGCAACCCCTGATTTTAAGAGCTTTTACAGCTTTAACAGCATGCGGCAAATCAGACGGTTCAATACCAAAAGGTTTGTAAATAAAATTCAAACCAATTGCCTTGTAAGCAGCATTTTGGACTACAGCACCGAAATTTCCCGGTTTCAAAGCTATCGATATGCAGATTGTTGTATCCCTATTTATTTCCACTAACTTCACCCCACACCCCATGCTTTTTGCTAGGTTCCAAATCTTTAGTGTTAAAAAACTTTTCTAGAATGTGTACGCATGCTTCAGCAACAGCTCTTTCTCCACCTTTCGATTGCGTCACAAAGTCAGCTTCTTTCTTTGTTTTGAAAAATGCATCAAACGGACAGATAGAATAACCGGCTTCCCTAAAAACCTTATAATCCATGATTCCATCGGCCATGAAAATTGTCTTTTTCAGGTCTACCTTATTTCTAAGCCATTCGAGCCTTTCCGGAAAAGGAACTAGGAACAGTTCGAACTTCATTTCGTCTACTATTCTTCTCTTAGAAATTTCGAAACCTCGTGTGTTAGAGGTTATGAAGAATATTTTTATCTTATCTCTTAACATATTCAGTGCATCATGATCGTCAGGTCCGAATATTTTATATTCCATACCGTCCTTGTTGTAAAGAACATGAGAAGTTGTCAGAACACCGTCCACGTCTAAAACAAAGTTCTCAAATTCCATTTGATCACATTATATATTTTCAATATGTCTAAACACTTGAAATCCTTCAGCAAATTTTAACTTTAGTCTTGTTTGAAAGCCCCTAAATTTTGCCAAGCCTTCTATGGCGCTTACGTCCATGTAAGGTTTTATGTTTTGAGAAACATGAGAATTTAGTGCCTTTAGCTTGTCGTTAATAGTGTCGCTTATATCTACAAAAACGTTTGGATTAAAATGATTTGAAAATACCGTTGGATTTTCATAAAAAAATATTGATGCAACATTTCTACCAGCCGATATAGTTGACAGTGCTGTGTTTCTATGGTCTTGATGGCCGTCTTCCATGTACAAGGTATAAATTCTGTCTGGATTTGTCTTCTTAATGGCATTCTCTATTATGTCTATGGTTTCTTTCTCGTGCTTGATTTGCGAATCTTTCAAGTTGCCGAACAGTACGTTATTGACGCCTAATATTTTAGCTCCTCGGATGGCTTCCTGTTTTCTAGTTGCTGAGTCACCGCTTGCCTCGCCTGAACTTAGAATAAGGAAGGTGATATTATGGTTTGCTTTTACAAGTTTAGCAATAGTTCCTCCAACTCCATACTCTATGTCATCAGGATGTGCACCTATTGCAAGTATATTCATGATTAGGCCTTTTAGCTAATTACCAAGGAACATATTTATTATTTTCTAATTTATATCTAAATCTAATACCGTTTCTTCTGAGTTGATTTTTCATTACTTCGCTAATTTCGTCTGCATAACCGTCTATCACTCTTTCTTGAACATCAAATAATACATTATTAATTCTGTAAGAACCTTTAACTTCTTTTTTAGCTTTGATGGGACCAAGTCCCTTAACAAGGGTAATTCTTTCTGCTTGGCTGCGTATGTAATCGAAGAGTTTGTCTTCCTCTTCTTCTGTCAATTTTCTGGGATAAACATTTTCTTTGATAACTTTTACAGGAACTCCGCCAGCTAGACAACCATTTGGCAGATTTTTGTTCACAACACTACCAGCTGCTACTACAACATTGTCCCCGATCGTTACTCCAGGATTAACCCATGCATTTGGCAGCCAGACTCTATCTCCTATTTTAACAGATTCCCATTGAGACGGAAAACCATCCCATGCACTTTGGTAAGCTCCATGAGTGAAAATCTTAGTCTGAATACCAGCACCAAGTTCATGTCCAGCTGTGATTCCTCTTGCTATATTCAATTCTGAGTTTTTACCCATATGAAGAAAATCACCTGCTTTTAAATAAGCATCAGGGTCAAAAGCACTTCCCCCGCCTATCAAGGCGCGTTCATCCATGTAAAATTCATTGCCAATTTCAATATGCTTGCCTTCTATATGGCTATAAGGTCTAAGAATGCTTCTCTCTCCAAGCTCTAGAAAATCCGCATCTATTCTAACATGTTCTCCAATTTTAGTATCCTCTCCTATGCGTCCCTCTTTAACATTAATTTTAGCTGTTGGTGCGATAGTAACATCTTTGCCAAAGTTCATTTCATCACTGCTAGAGAGGTACGTAGCTAAAATTTAAATTCTTATTTAATTCCCATCTTTCTTTCATTTAGAAAGAATTTGTTACATATATAAATCAGTTAAAATCAAAATTAATTTAAAGTTGATACAATGATAATACTCATATTATTGATTACATTTTTCTTGAGAGTATTCCTATTAATTAAAAACAAGTGGGTCGGAAATGATACCTTTGCTTACGCTACGTATGCTTTAGAATTCAAAAAGAAGGGGCATATGATAAAAATTCCAGATCAGATGAAGCCTCCTTACAACGATTTTGTGCCTCAACTATTTACTGCCTTTCTCTCATTGTTTCCAAAAAAATCCTATCGTTATCTTCAATACCTGTCACCTCTGCTAGACTTGATAATAATAATATTACTCTATAACTTTTCATTAACGTTCTTTGGGGAAACTGCTGCATTGATTGCTTCTTTTGCCTATGCCATAACCCCTATTGCAGTTTACTCATGTTTTGCGTTGGGACCAAGAACATTCTCTAATTTATTTTTAACCTTGGCGATGTTGTCATTATTCTTCTATTTTAACGGAAGTTCAATATTTTTACTTCTATTTTTTATTTCTTCTGCTATTATATTACTGAGTCACAGGCTAACTACACAAAGTCTCGTTACTTTAACTTTAGCAGGGTCTATTGCATTTTCTAATGTCATACCAATACTAGCATTGGTAGCAGCAGCCATATTTTGGCTAGTAACTTTAAGAGGAACCTACGTAAAGATTCTAAAAACTCACTATGAAAAATTAAGCAATTATGCCAAGAGAGGAAGTTATAGGGACGGAAAAATAAAGTTTGAAAGCCCAATTAGGCTGTTTTCTTCGTTTCCCTTTATTTTGTTCCTAATCGGCTATCTTATTATTTTTGGTTCATTCAATCAGCTTTTTCTGGAAGTTTGGTTTTTTTCGATTCTAGCGCTTTCCTTTTTATGGGTACTTGGTGATGGGTTTAGATATTTGGATAATGCAATATTCCCTGGTTCGATATTGATTGGAATTTCTGTTCTCAAAGTTCCATTCCCAGAACTTGTTTTTTTTGTTTTTGCATTAATTTCTTTTGGTGGTGTCTTAAAGCTAATACAAACATACCAAGCCTCTCATAATGCTATTAAACCTGGATTTATAGAATGTTGCAAGTTTGTTAGGAAAAATTCTAAAAGATCTGATGTGCTTGTTCCATTCCCATGGGATTATCATTATGTATATGTTTCCATATTTTTTGCAGATGTTAATACAATAGGAGGACACGTAGATTATAACGAGAAAGGTGTAAGCACCACAGGGAAGGTTGATGAGTATAAAGTAACATGGGTCATTACCAACAATCCATCTCCATTTGCAAAATCAAGGCTTTATAGTCAAAAGTTCGAGAGCAAAGGCTTTTTTGTCTTTAAAAGAAAATGATTACTGCCAGCTTTTTAAATCTTAAAATTTAATGGTTAAAAATGAAAAAAATAACTATAATGGGACTGGGTTATGTAGGGGTTCCATTAGCCATATCATTCGCCAACAAGGAGTTTGACGTAACAGGATATGATATTTCTGAAAATGCTGTCAAAAGAATAAGAGAAGGGAAATTTCCAGAGTCAGTCAATATAGATAAATATAAGATAAAAACTTTCAAAGCCACCACTAATCCAGAAGAATGCTTGCCAAAGTCTGACTTTATAATAATATGCGTACCGACGCCTCTAAAGAAAGATAAGTCGCTGGATGCAAGTTACATCCAATCAGCGTCTGAAACAATCAGCAAATATCTAAAGAAAGGTCAAATTATTATAAATGAAAGTACAAGCTATCCAGGAACTGTCGAGGAACTTATAAAACCAATTCTTGAAAAATCTGGTTTAAAGGCCGGGACAGACTTTGGATTAGCATCGTCTCCCGAAAGAATAGACCCTGCTAACAAGGTTTATTCTCTTGAAGAATTGCCAAAATTAGTTGCAGGAATAAACAAAGAATGCGGAGAGGCTGTAAGAGACTTGTATGCGCAAATAATAAAAAAAGTGATTTTAGTTGACAGTATTAAAGTTGCTGAGAGTGCAAAGCTCTTTGAAAATACATTTAGACAAGTTAATATTGCATTGGTAAATGAATTAGCTTTGGCTTTTGAAAAAATGGGGTTAAATGCCTTTGAAGTTATAAAAGCAGCTTCCTCGAAACCTGTAGGATTTTTAGCGCATTATCCAGGTCCGGGAGTTGGAGGGGATTGCATACCGACAACTCCATTCTATCTTTATTGGAAAGCTAAAGATCAAGGACATGATTTCGAGTTCATAAAATTGGCGGATAAGATAAACTCGAAAATGCCTTTGCATGTTGTAGACCTTGTCGAAAAAAACGCAAACAAGAAAGACAAGATTCTAGTGGTCGGAGTATCTTACAAGGCTAACACCTCTGATGTAAGAAACACCCCCTCAAGCATCATAATCGACACTTTAAAGAGCAGAGGTTGGAATGTCAAGTATTTTGATCCGTACGTAAAAGAGTTTTTATGCCTGAATTGCGAGAGCAAATTAAAAGAATCGATTGAAGAAGCTGACTTGATTGTGTTCATGGTCAAGCATGATTATTTCAAAAGCTTTGAAAATTTGAATGATTTGCTAAACAATAAGACTGTTATAGATACGTGCAACTTCTTTGAAAACAGTGTTGGTAAAAAGTATGTTGGATTGGGTAAAGGATCAAATTAAACAAACATTAGTGCTATTGCTGATATTAAAATTTCTATGCCTATAATAAATAGAACAACATCTTTTTCAGAAACTTTATTTTTCAGTTTGTTAAGGATAGCTAATGATACATGCGTAACATCGTAGAATTTCTTGTAAGGTTTTGACAGGCCTCCATCTTTGCCTACTTTTGCAAATGATTCTGCTCTGAATCTGCTTCTGGCTTTCAGTGCAAAGGTAAGAAAGTACGGTAAAAATAATATTATTGCGGTCTTTTCCATGTCGCCGAGTATTGCAAAGGATGCTATCATGGCCCCAACAAGATATGTTAAGGAGTTCCCAGGGAATATTTTTGCAGGATACCAATTAAATTTAAGGAATGCTACCAGAGAAAAGACAGCGGAGAATATCAAAATAGTTAGCCAAAAAATACCGGACATATAGGCCTTTATGCCAAGCGTAGACAGAATCACAATACTCATGCCAGATTCTAATCCGTTATAACCAGCAAGCATGTTAAATCCATTGGTCGCACCAATTAAGCCTACTGGTATTATAATCAAGGAATACAGTATGCCAAAGTCAAAGTTACCTAGGAATGGCAGCGACATTATTGAGTTTCCAGCATTTATTGCCATTAGGGGTATTGCCACAGGTATTGTTAGCAAAGGTTTTTGCCACTGTTTTAGACCTTTCTTCCAACCTAGGACATCATCTACGAATCCAATTAGGCCAGCCATTAATATAGAGGAAAGAAGAGTAAAAATTTGTAGCAGATTATTTTTTTCATTAAAATAAAACGACTCTATGAAAACGAATGACAAGATGGCAATTGATATGCCGAATATAACGCAAACGCCACCTGATTCCACAACCTTAGGCTTTGACAGTTTGTTCATATCATACCCTTCCATCCCAATCTTCTTGGCAGATTTGATCCATCTTTTCAAAGCAGTAAATGTTATTATGAAACTCAAAGGTATGACAATATAAGCTAACAATCATAACACCTTGAAAACTAGCATACCACCATTACTGTAGACGTCCGTATTATCAAATACTTTTTTAAAGTTCTGCGAGTTGCTCAGATAATTCAAGAAACTTATAGAAATAGAGTCCCTGTACGCAACCTGAGAAACTGCGAATCCCTGCACAAAAACATAGTCAAATCCATTAAGCTTCAGATGTTGGTAAGATGTGTCATTGTTAGTTAATTGTATTTCCTCTTTATCAGGGGTGGTAGCTGTCGAGATTCTATCGCAGGTATATGTAGCTTGATGTGAATAAATGCTGAATATTAAATCAGTGCTGTTGGTGTTTTTCTTGATCCAGCTGCAAGCCTCAAAGAATGCTTTGGAAAATTGCTTCACCTGCGTCATGCCACTTAATTTTTCATATCCAAAGAACGATACGGTAATTAGAATAACAAGTATTCCGAAAACACTCAAATATTTGTTGTATTTTTTTCCAGCAGCATACAAATCATCAATAAAACTCCCGCATATCATCGATATTCCGACGACAGCTGGTACAAGAAATCTTGCCGTGTCCTCGGACCTTGCTCCTCCGCCTAAGAAAAATATCAGTACAAACACAAATAAGGACAGTAACAAGAACGTATCTTTATCTCCTTTCTTTTGCAGTGCATTCACAATTCCGAACAGCAGAAGTATAAATATAGGAAGACCGAATGCAAAGCTTGAGAAGTTTATGAGACCCAATTTCAATATGTCTACGTTGGTACCTTCTTGAGGAAGTCCGCCCTCGAAACTTAACCCCAATTTTTGTATATTAACATCTATCACATCATTGCACTCGAGAGGCCCGTAGCATAAATTGCCAAAAAATAAGATGTTTCTAAGGAACCATGGTAATAAAATAAGTACAACTATGATAAATATTATAAAAATGTTTTTAAAGTTCCTTTTCTTGTCCAAAACAAAATAAATAAAGAGCGCTATGAATAATAATGGTCCTGTTATTTTTGTAAGTATAGCAAGAGCACTGAAGATTCCAGCTAAAATCAGGTCTTTCTTTTTATTATTTTTCAAACCATTATAGCCAAAGTACATACCAGCCACGAATATCAATGCCAAGAATGCATCAACATAATTCAGAACCCCATAGGTTACAAGTGCAGGTGTCAGTAAGAATATCAGCGCTGATACTAAACCAGCACCCTCACTATAAAACCTTTTCATGAACAAGTAAATCATAACAGCGGCCAGAATAGAAAATAAGGGTATCATTAATTTTAATCCAAACTCCCCTCCTATCAGCCAAGCGAAAGTATCAACAAAAATGAAAAGCGGCGGCTTGATAAACGGCCTATGAAGAATGTCTGTTCCGAGGTACTCGAATTTGGGCAAAACGCCAGTGCTTGACATTTTTTCGGCGTGAAAAGCATAATACCCTTCATCACCAAATACAATCGGAGAATTCAGTGTGATGTTGTAGTAAAAAATACTCAAAACAACTATTACAAGTACAAAAACCAAGCTTAGCTTCAGTTTCATATATACACTGTTTAAACTTTGTATTATTATATTTTAACTTATTTTAAAGGATTTAAACATTTAAACTTCCAGAGCCTGCTTAAGATACTAGTTATAGTATAAACTGAGAATATATGACTTTTATATATTTAAAAAATAAGTTTTATTATCTAAGATGATTTCATGATAGCGCATTACAATATTCATAACTTACTCAAAATCAAAATAATTACTTCCAATAAGGGTTTTTTCAATTACATTGATAGAGAATTTTCATTCTTCAAGACAGGTAAGATATCCAACCCGGACATTACTGTAACAATAGAGGATTTTGTACCGAATCTGCTGCATACAAACGTAATTAATCACAAGTATTTTATAAGAGATAACTTCCTTTACTGCAAGGATTCGTATAAAGTCGTAAAATGGGAGGTTCAGATTGAAGGCATAAATGAAAAGCACACGTCCATAAAGTTTTCTGGAAATTATTTTTCAAAGGGATTTTTGGTCTCATACATCATAGAACCACTTATCAGATTCAAGCTAGAAAAGAAAGGTTACACTTTTGTTCACTCATCGGCAATAAGCAATGGCAAAGAATCAATTCTATTTTTCGCTTGCAAGGGAGTTGGCAAGACTTCGACAATTTTGAATCTTATCGAAAAAGGCTTCCTTTACATGTCAGATGATTTTACAATTTTATCTAACAAGGGTTTTGTCTATAGTTATCCCACCACAATACACATGTTTGGTTATAACATTAGGCAATGCCCGTTCATTTATAATAGGCTGCGACTAAAAGACAAGATTAACATAATCTTTAAAGACCTCATCTTCAAACTAAGCTTCAGGTACGCATCCCTGCCGCTAAACATAAATGTTAAGGATGTTTTTTCTGATAGCGAAATAGGAAGAGTTTATCCGTTGAAAGAGCTCATATTCTTGACAAAATCAACAGACGCGAGAATTGACATTAAAAACAACTATGACAGAGAAAGTGTCGCCAAACAAATAATCTCGGTCAACAAGCTAGAAACATTCAACTTCCTGGACTATATGCTCGCATACGAGAGTGTTTTCCCAGAAAGTGATTTAGCTTCCCACTGGTCCAGGTCTTATAAAAATTTGATAAAGGCTCTGAACAGAAAACCAGTAACCAAGATAACAATTTCTACCGAGTTTCCTAGCAAGATTATTGATCACATTATTCCCAAATTATCCAAATGACTTAGATAAGGTTCAATCTTCTTTTTAAAAGATACAAGAAATTCAATATTCCTCTTTCTATTGCCGCTTTTGGGTGATAAACTGGAACTTCAATTCTTATTTGCCTGATTTTGAATTTATTTTTCCAGACATTGTATGCAAAATCCATCTCCCTGCTATATCTGTCTGCTCTCAGGTCCAGCTTCTTTGCAGTCTCGATGTTAATTGCTCTAAAACCGTTTTCAGTGTCCATGATTCCAGTCGGACAGACAAGGTTTGTGAGAACCTTCAAACCCCAGTTACCAATTTTTCTGTTTAACGGGTATTTTGACAGGTCTCTAACTGCTGACACATAATCTGCGCCATTTTCTACTGCTTTTATAAAATAAGGAATGTACTTTGGATCATGCTGGCCGTCGGCATCAAGGAAAACAATTATCTCAGGCTTTAAAGAAATTGCTTTTTTCAAACCAGTTTTTGTAGCAAAGCCAATACCCCTATTTTCTCTATAACTAATTACGTATGCTCCAGCTTCCTTTGCGATATTGGCTGTTTTGTCCTCAGATCCGTCATCCACGACTATAACTTTGTCAACATATTTCCTAGTTTTTACAACAGTATTTCTTATTCTTCCCTCTTCATTGAAAGCTGGTATTACACCTATAACCTTCATAACAGTCATCGATAATTTATACTACTTCGTAGATTTTGACTTGCTCATTTCTGAAAACTTGTTTAAAGTGTTCTAAACCTTGACCCTCCAACAAAAACATTTTTGTAAATACTGTGTTTCTTAGGTTAGGAGGTATTAATATAATATAAGAAAAATGAATAGGAATCCAGACAGTCATTGGTATTGTTTGATTTGTAAATCTTACATTTAACTGGCTTTCTAAGGGTTTAAGATTTGTCAACAAATTACTTATTTCACTCTCATTGAATTTAACAGCTACCGGCTCTGTTCCATTATAAAATATAATCTCATTAAATAACGCTGCATTTATACCTTCCACATATATTGGTAGAAGTGTCTGAGAAGAACCATAGACTAGTATTCTACTCTGCTGGCCTAATGGATAGCTCAAAAATACCAAATTTCCGTTATTATCGTACATTCTTGATTGAGGGTCTTCGCCCAATTGTATGTACAACGGGCATTTAGGGTCTGTTCTAGCGTCGCAACCTGTTCCAAAGTATTGCAGCCATTGGTACTTGCCTATCAAGTCGTCTGATGCTATCCAATAAACATTCGGAGAATCACCCTGGTATTTCCTTATCAGACTTAAAGACTCGTTCTCATCGCTAGTAGCCATTATTTTTCCCAAGTCAGTAATCCTGTTGTTGATTGGATAGAAACACGCCTCAGGCGGGCAATGTGCGCCGTCTGCAAAAACTCTTCTCTCTGCCAAGCCAGTAATCATATGACCTGGGTCCCACCAAGTACCGACAATAGAAAATTCAGGCGTCTTTGTCTTAAGGAAGTTCCAAGCACTATCCCAGTTATTATTTAAATCAGGGCCGAGTTGATAAGCTGTCTTCAAACCTATGTCCATTGCGATGAGGATAATAAGAATTCCAATTCCTATTATAATTATCTTTGAGAATCTTTTGTCTTTAAAATATTCAAATAGATATCCGAATCCTACCCCAATTAAAATCATAAATAGAGCGGATACGAATTCTGTGAATCTTACTCCTCTGATTGTGGTGTAAACTCCTACTAACAGCAGAGTTAAAAGTACTGCCAAAACTTCCAGATTTTTCTTCTTAAATGAATAAAAAAAGCTAAAGGCGATTAGGATGGTAAAAATAGCAAGGATAAAATAAGTGATCACTTCAGTGCTCATAAAACTTCCGGTAACAAGTATCCAACCATTCAGACTGAATATGTTTAATGTTTGCAGTTCTGCGATTGATATGTTTACTATGGATTTTTCAGGATTTTGAGCAAAGTTAATTAATTTTAACAAATAATTTACAACATTAACGTTGTTTACAAATCCAATCAAAATCAGTAAAGCAAATATCGCAACCAGAATCAAGATATGAATTTTGATTGACGAAAGACTGCTTTTGAACTTTTTCATTGATATATTTCTTTTTCCTTCATTTGTCGAAAGTACTAAGTTTAACATGAAAAATATGGCAACAAAAATCACCAGTATCATTAACGTATAGAGGAAGTATAGCCATGCCAACATGAAGAGCACAAATATAATCAAGGCAAAGGAAAATGTTGGGATATTTTTTCTTCTGAGCACTAAAAACCCTCCGTAAAGACTTAAAAGAATAAAGAAAAGAACTATCTGGTCGGTATCATAACTGCTTCCAAAGGTTCTAACCAAAATCTGCGGCGCGCTTCCCACTAAAGCAGCGGATAATAAACCGCCGTATTTATTGCTGAGCTCTCTTGCCAACAAGAAAGCAGGGATCACTATCATGGCACCATAGATTGCTGACATGTATGAAGCAAATGTTTGAAGTGTGACATTCAAAAAATTGAACATCCAATAAAATATTCCAGTAATATAGAACATAAGAGGTTGTGTTGCGGATGTTACGGATCTGCCACTATAATAAGTCAGCTCATCCCAGACAGGTAGATGTCCCCAGTCAACGAAATACTTTGTGTATCTGTATTGAAAAATAGGATCGAAAGACAAAAGCCTGTCAGGAATTACATTTACAGCTCTTATGTAATAAGAGAACAGAAAAATAAAGATTAATGCAAACGCCCACCAATTCTTGGTTAGAAAATCAATTGGTTTCATAGTTAAGAAAAGTTAGAAGCAGAAATATAAAAACTTATTCTATTTGAGCGATACAAGTATAAAACTTACTACTATAAGTGTAATGTTCTGGATAAGAATAAGCAAGGCATATTTCCTAACCCTGCCCAGACCCTTAAGGTAGTTCGCATATATCGTTATGTAACCGAATATTAAACCCAAAGAAACAATAACCCTAAACATTAACAGGCTAGGCAGGTACTGTCTTGCGACATAGCTTATAAACTGTTCCGAAAAAAGGAATACAAAGAGAAGACCGGTCATGGCAATTGGTGTATAATATTTTAAAGCCTTGTTTAAAATTCTCTTCGCATAATCATATTTTTTCAATCCATTAAGCTCTGAAACCTTAGGAAATATGACTGTTGAAAGTGCGTTAGGCACTAACATTGCCGCAACGTAAAATATGAATGCAAATGAGTAATAGCCTATCAATAATTGTGAGAAAAACAAGCTTAAGATAGGCACAGCAGCATTAAACAATCCTGTTGACAATTCTACAGGGTATATTGGTAAGCTGAATTTGAGAAATATTTTTTTGATATCGAAACTCTGGGAAGTATCAAAAACCTTTTTCTTGAATAGGAAATATACATTAAGTAAATTTCCTATCAATGGTCCTAAACCCCATCCTATTATCATATAAAATATACCAAATGGGCTCAATAGAACTCCCAAGGTTGTGGACGAAGCTGAGGACAAGAATTGGGTCAGGCTGAACAGCTTGAAATTCTGAAAGCCCAGCATGATGAAATTAAAGGCTGAAAAGAATGTCATAGCAAGCAAAAATATACCGGCTATGATAAGATAATTCAATGACATATCTTTTAGAAAATACAGTGCTATAGAGTCTCTGAAAATAAATGCTAACAATATCAATAAGGCATAGTTTAAAAGTTTTATACCAATAAACCACTTTATTAGGTATCTAACTTCCTTTATTCTATCTTCGCCGAATTCAGCAATGTACTTTGTTAAGCTTGCATTTATGCCTACCTCTACTAACATGGGCAAGAATGCGAAAAGATACACGACAGTCCTAAAATCTCCAAAGGATTTTGGTCCGAGTATATCAGAAATGGTTAGGTTGGCAAAAAAGGCAATTATGCTTGCAGATAGAGTGGCAAGGAATACAAGAGTGCCTCTTCTCATCAGTTCTCCTTCGAAAAACGGAACCTTCATTTAATTAAATAAGCTTGCTTAGGATAAATTGCTTCTATTACAGCGCTTTAATTCCATAATAGAAATCTATATAAGCAGGTTTTATAATTATTTTTAATCATATAAGGGTGCATAGTCTTGAACAAAGGTCTCATAGGAAAAATAAGCTTATTTTCAATACTATTCTTAGCAATCATCATTACTTTAATTTTTAGCATTAAACCAGTATCTTCCGATGTTAATCCAGGACAAATAATACAATATGGGAATTTATGTGGTGGAAACCTTTGCGCTGTATGGGTTAACCTAACAAGAGGAGACATGTTTTTTGCAGATGGAAATGATGTCTATGTTATTGCTAATATCAGCTGCTCTCCGCCACACGTTTGTAATTCAAGTATGCTTGTTGATGCTAACTTTTCTCAAGTAGGAGGAAGTTCATCAAGGAGAGGTGTATTTAGACAAAATGATACTGCTGCGAGTTGGGCTATTTTTGAGTTTAACGGTACTGTTAATTTTTCTGCTATTAGTGGTTCTATGACAATGAGCCCTAAAAATATTACCTTTAATTTATCAGCTATCAATGATACTTCCGGAGCATACGAGCCCTTTGTTATGCCTGACCTATTTGGTAGTGTATTATTAGTTAACATGTCCACCCCTCCTGGTTGTCCGCCAGCTGGAGAATCTATTCAATTACCACCAGCTGTTCCATTATTAAATGGAACTCTTGTAAATGTCATTGGTGAATGTTGGACAAACTGTACTGCAGACGACCATGCACAATTTTATAATTCTACACATTATGTGTTATGTGGTCCGTCATTTGCTGGTAGTTCAACTAACTTTACGGATGTGGCTGCAAATGGCAATTTCTCTAATTTTAGTTTTGTTATAGACATTCCAGGAAAGGTAAAAATTAATTTTACTCAGAATGTTAGCATGGACACACAACAGAAATCACAAGCACTTTTCGACTTTGCAATGAGAAATATGATGTCTGGTGGAAGAATTGGAATTAATGAATCACAATACAATGGTACAGATACTACAAAACCAAACCTAACTCTTTCAGCAGCTCTTACAATTTATAATTTTAGTGGAAGATTTGGAATACCTAGCACTAAAAAACCCAGTATCGCTAGAAGAGCAACCTACGGAATTGGTAGTTTTTCGCCATGTCCATCGAACATATGTTCAGGAATTACTTGGGATGGACAAAACCTAACTTTTAGTGTAACAGGTTTCTCTGAATATAGCGTAGAAACAGGTTTAAGCATAGTTCTAAGTAATAATACAACTGGCGTAAGATTTAATTCAACTACGAACATTTCTTACACCAATACAAGAAATGTGAACTTCTCTTATATACCAACATGGAATTCGACTGTAAGCCCGCAAACAGTAACACTTTGGGGCAACTTTACTGGAACTTGGGCTGCGAATGTTACTAACAGTACAGCATTGACAAATGCCACACTGAATTACATAAATAATACAGTAGCTACAGACGGACCATTCTCATGGAATGCTGTAATTAATGACACTACAGGTGGTAATGATACAAACACTGCTAACTGGACCATTGTTGTTGATACTGCGATGCCTACTTGGTATACAAATCAATCTTCAACTCCACCAAATTATTCTTCGACATCAAGTCAATTTAACATAACATGGAATGATACCTTATCACCTATATCAACAGTGTTTATAACAATTAGAAATTCAACAGGAGTTTTAATTAATAATGCTTCGATGACAAACTCATACGGTGGAAGCGTTTATAATTATTCTATAGTTTTGCCTGCAGACACTTTTAACTGGACTTCATATACAAACGATTCTGCAAATAACTGGAACACCTCTGATACATTGGTTTTCACAATAGGCAAAGCAGTCAATCCAGTTGATCTATATTTGAATGGAACCATAAATGCAAATAGAACTAATTATACTTATCCTCAGGCAATAAATGCGACTGGAACAACAACTGTCGGAACTGTATTTCTCTATAGAAATGGAACACACATAATAAATGGGACATCGCCTCAATCAGAAAATATATTGTTAGGAAATGATACCTATCCCTACAAGGTTAATTCAACTGGAAATCAGAATTATTCGGACAATGCGACCGGTGTTACTTTTTATGCTCTTGTAAATAAAGGTCCAACAAATGCAACTTTATACATCAATGGAACTGAAAACAATGTATCCTCAACTTATCCCAATGCAACTATAAATGCTACTGCTTTATCTAATGTTTCTTCTTTATACATCCAAATTTGGAAAAATGGAACTTTACTGAATAATGCTACCAGTTCAACGCTAAATATAACAAAATGGGAGGCAGGCTATCATAACTTCAGTGCTAAAGTCCTTGGAAATGCTAATTATTCAGATTCAGCCCTAGTAACTTATTATGTCAATATAAGCAAAGGAGCTTTGGCAGGTTCAGTTTCAGGTTCTAATGTTACTCTTCCCAGCACCACAAGCATAACGCCTTCAGAGAGTAATGCTGGTGATGCTGACGTTAATTATACTTTTTACAGAGATTCCACCTTGGTGAGTCTTGCCAATGGTACAAGTACTTTATCTGCTGATACAACTTCGACAACAGCAGGTACCTACACATATAAGCTAAATACTACTGGAGTTACATTTGCTAACTGGACATCGAATTCAAGCATAGCCACTCTGATTATAACAGTGAGTGCCGCGTCAACTACGACAACAGGAAGCAGTAGTAGCAGTGGCACATCAACAACAGGTACGGTCTCCATAAAACTAGGGATCGGCAAGACAAACATTACAATGACAACTCTTGCAACAGGCGGAAAACTGATCGCAACAATCGCAAAGTATCAGGACGTCGCGATAAGGGGAATGAATATTACTGTTCTGAATAATGTTGCCAACATAAAGATAGCGATAACAAAGCTAGTTTCATTACCTTCTTCAGTCGCTTACGATATTTTCGGTAAAGTCTATCACTATATCAACATAGATAAAAGTAACATGACTGACAGCGATGTAAAACAGGTTAACATGACATTCGCTGTCAACAAGACATGGTTGACAAATAACAAAGTTGATGCTTCTAACATAACCCTCTACAGATGGGCAAACAGCAAATGGAATGACCTTGGGGCAGTTAAAACTTCTGAAGACACGTCTGAGGTATTTTACACTGCAAGCTCACCAGGTTTATCTGTATTTGTAATAGGAACCAAGGGAATTCAGGCAGAGGCTCCTTCTGTATGCACAGAGAGCTGGTCTTGCACAGAATGGTCTGCATGTTCAAACAGCGTTCAGACAAGAACATGCACTGATTCAAGCAATTGTGGAACAACTGCCAGCAAACCTTCTGAGACTCAGAGTTGCACAGAAGAAGCTGTTATTTCAACGCCTTCAACTTCATTCTCTATCTTAAACTATGTGATAGTAATTGTCATTGCAATAGTCGTTTGCATTGTAATATTTTTGGAAAGAACCAAAGTAACATCATTCTTTAAGAAAATTTCTAAGAAATAATCATCACAAAGAGCCGTAGTAAGATATAAATATAAGATTCAGCTTAAATAACTTTTCTTCCAAGTTTTATAGTAGTGTTAAGGTAATGTCTATGGTCAATTACTTTTCAAAATTGAAAAATCATAAAGCAGAAACTACTCTTATTGCAGGTGAGAGCGTAGGAATTCCAACAGCACTAGCCTACGAAAAAGCTCTGAATAATGTTGCTTCTGATTCCTTGGTTAGAAACGGTTTGGAAATGGGAAAGAAAATAATTTATCCCATCGAGCCAAAGCTTGTTCCTTGGCCTCATATAGAAAGTACTAGAGGTACGCTTCCAATGGATGTGACTTATACAACAGATAAAATAGTTACTTCATTGTTAGATTTTGCCAGAAGGCCAGAGGCTCCTTTAATTGTTGCTGGCGCTACTATTGCGGCGGGTCTTGCCACTTACGCAGGTTATAAGATGGCTAAGCATGCCTGGCCTACTGCTGAAAAAAATGTTGGAAGGATATCAGGGAAAGTTCTTCCTGATTTTGCTCATGAAAAATTTGATAATTCATACAATTCACTAATGAAAAGATTAGGTAAGAAAAGATGAAATTTAATTTCAATCTCTTATACGTATTCTTATTTTTTCTAGTCATTATTTTTCCATCTCTTGTAACAGCAAGTAATATGGATTTGCCTGAAAATTATACTGCTATTCTGGTTCAATTGCCAGATGTTATCAATCAGCCTGATGTTTGGAACGAGAAGACATCGTCTGTTAATGTTGCTCTGGTTAGTACTGAAGAATCAATGCTAACAGATTTGGCAGGTAATTCCCTCTCAGAAGTTGCAGCGAGCTTTAATGCGGAAATGTTTTTTAATGATTCTGATTATTCTTATGCTTACATAAAAGTTCCGAATGATAATTATGAAAACTTAACAGAATCCCTCAAGTTACTTGGTTTTGATGTTAAGAATATTTCATGGGGAAAAGTCTTAACGGATGCTTCTAGAAGAGAAATAGGTCTTCCTTTCATCAATCCTATAACCAATCAAGATGTAACAGGCAGGGGTAGAAAGATTGCTATTCTGGACACTGGAATAGACCCTGAGCATCATGACTTTTGGATAGATGGTGAGAAGCCAATAAACGACAAAGTTATTTTCTGGTTAGACGAGGTAAATGGCAATCAAAATCTTGAAGATCAATCGGGTCACGGCACTCATATTGCTTCAATTGCTGCTGGGACAGGAAGTATGTCCAATGGTCTGTTCAAGGGAATTGCGCCTGACGCGCAATTAATAATTATTAGAGTATTATTGGAATACGAAACTGTCATGGGTGTTTTGGCGCGTGGCATAAACGATGCAATATCTCAGAATCCAGACGTTATATCATTAAGCATAGGTTGGACTGAAGATGATATTGTAAGGAACTATGAAATCAGTATGATGGATGCTTGCAATGGGATGGGAACTAATGATATTGTGGCTGTTTCTAATGCTGTTCAAAACGCTGTGAATAACGGAATACCAGTTGTATTTGCTGCAGGTAATGAGGGACCTGCATCAGGTACAATTAATTTTCCAGCTTGTTTAATCAATGCTATAGCAGTAGGTGAAACATTCAAAAAGGATTATCCTTCGCATCAAAGAGATTTATTAACCGAAGAAACAGATAGATTTCTTACAGACCAAATCCACGTAATTTCAACCGCATCTGGTGCAACTACTGAAAATGTAAATAGAGAATGGTTTGTTTTCAACAACACTCATTCTTCTTTGATTCAAGATAGATATCATACATGGTCAGGATTTACAAAAGTTTTCAATGTTCCTAACCCTACCATAAAAACACAGGTAGAAGGAAAATATAAAAGCAAAAATATTTGCTTTACTACAGAAGAGACTTTTTGGAATCCTGGTAGTTCTAGCAAAGGTGATAAATTTTGGACATGGGAGAATAGCTTGTCGCCTTATGGAGGAGTGGAAGTTTTTGGAAAAGATCATATTAACTGGGCTAACTGTCCAGCCAATATTGACCAGATTGGTAAAATATTTATAAACAGTTTTAAATGCTCTGGGACAGCAGCATCCTGCAATTATTTTGAAAACTACAAACAAGGTTGTCAGGCTCAAGGAGGTTGTAATTGGTGCGGTTGCTGGATATGGGATATGTATCCTCTACTGGGACACTGCGAAGATATTCCTTTGTATCAGTGTACTATGAAACCTTCTAGTGAATGGAGAGGCTGCGAAGGAACAGCAATAAAATGCGAAGATCGTATTATGGATGAGTGGGAATGTGGAACTCCATCCACAACAGGTTGCACAAGTGGAGGTTGGAATATTGATGATGTTATTGTGAGACAATTTAGCGTAAAGAATCCGACACTAGCCGGTTTACCAACTCCAGGAAGTTCCAGGGGACCGTCTGCCAATGGCTTGGTAAAACCAGATGTTACTGCTCCTGGTTATGATATATGTGCAGCAAGAGCAGCAGGTACTGGTGATTCGGAATTGACATGCGGTAATGATAATTATGTAAGTAAGGGTGGAACTTCTATGGCTGCCCCAATGGTTGCAGGTCTCATAGCGCTATTAAAAGAAATCAAACCAACTGCCACTTATAATGAAGTTGTAAATGCTGTAAAGTCCGGAGATATTTTAATAGATTATTTTGGAGATAACAGCGAATATAATAGAGGCTCTGGTAGAATTAACATAAGCAAGGCCACAGATTCCATGACTGATTGCAACTATATGAATAGAGGCTGTCCAGATACAGATAGTCTGATGAGATGTTCAGATTATAATTATAATTCATTTTCTTCTGCAAATCAAATAAGAGACTATCATTGGTCTACCAATGACAGGTCGTGCTATTGCAAAGTTAGTTATGATTCATTCATAAGCTCAGTTTCAGCAAGAGGTATTCTTAATGGCGATACTTTCATTTCCAGTCCTTCTAGCATTATATTAAATATTAGTGTTAAGAATACAGGCTACCATAGTCAAGGTAACTGGTTTGTTGGTGTGGACTTTTGGAAAGTTGAAAACTATGCAAACCCGAATGGCGTGAAAAATAATAATGTAAGGACGTATTTTTATTATGATGGAAACAATATAAATCACGGGGCTTATTCTGGCGTGAGCGGAGCAGACTGCTCGCTTTTAGAAGATCCTAATTCGAATAATATTCTTGACGTAGGAGAGACTATAAAGTTGAGTTGCTGGGTTCCAGCAAGCTATTATGGTCCTACTTCAGGAAACCAAAGAATTATGTTCTGGATACATGAGAGAGATTTGCTCAGAGATGCAGGAAACAATGGAAACTCTGGATTTACTTGGTGGACCGATGCGTTAGCAACAGCAGACCCTGCGAACTTAAGAGTCGCAATTGTTAATAATTGCAAGTCAATAGGAGACGTCAATGGCGATGGAATAGTAAACATGCGTGACAATGCTGCTATTATTCAACACTTTAACAAAAATGTATCAACATGTCCTAATTGTGATGTAAATGGCGACGGAATAATAAACATGAGGGACATTAACATTGCGATAATGAACTTCAACAAGAAATGCTATTAAATATCAACAACATCGCCGTTCTTAGGAGCGATTGCATCAAATCCTTTGTCATTCAATTCTTTTGCAAACCATTCGCAGTTGTCTCCGTGCAAGCAAACGATTTTTTTAGGCCTGATGTTATTGACAAAATTGAACAGATCTGCGCGACCTGCATGAGCTGAATTATGCAAGAACATCCCGCCAAAGCCCCCTAAAAAGTTCTGAGTCCCTGGGACAGACAAATCATAAACTTCTCCGTTGTAATCGGATTCTACGATGTTTTTAACCAAGTCGAATGCAACATCACCACTGATTACATCTCTTAAAAATTGATTCTTTATTTTTTCACTTTTAATCAGGTTGGGATTAATGTGATTTCTAGTTGGAGATCTGAGTATTTTTTCTATTCTCCAATTATAACCTTCTAAGGAACTTTTTATGTCAAGTTCCCTTACTGGAAGACCGCGCGGAGGCGCGCTCCACACCATTTTGGTTGCTTTCAAAAAATACTTGACATCATTTCTAATCTTTCCTCTCAAGAAAGGCAATAGTATTTTCAGGTCATCTATTCCATGAATTCGTAGAACATGCGAGATGCTTTCCTTAAATATCATTCCCTGAGAGGCCTTTCTTTCTTTAGCAATTCTGATGCCATCATATTTGGCAATTATCCCTGCTTGAAGCAAAAGATAAATCAGGTCATTTATCAGTTTCTTGCTTTTAGACTTGGCTCTTATTTTTCCACCTTCAAACCAACCATCTCCAGTCAGGTAAGCTCCTACAAACTCCAGTATATGTTCGTCCGAGCACTGGAACAAGAAATCTGGGGATTTTTTGTTTTGAGATCCTCTACCGCAAAGTTCTTCGAATATACGTGCGGTAAGTGTTCCTCCGAATCTTAATTGAAGTTCAGAAGAGTTTGGATGATAATCTACAACAGCAAGATTCGAGAATGTGCTGCCAATGCAGTCTCTGATTTCCTCTGCTATATCTTGTTCGGTTTTACTGTTTAGGCTTATCCCAATTCTGTCTATAGCATGACCTTCTGCAGCATAATATCCTAGAAGCCTGCACAACTTGTTGTTTACAGTGATTTGTTTTGGCGAAGTTGAACTGTTGAGTTTGAAACACTTTGATACATCCACGGTTTGGATAGGTTCTTCGCCAAGTATTCTTTTTGGTATTGCTACGTAATCTCCGACTTTAACTTCTTCTCCCGGAACATCGGTTATCTTTCCGTTCCTTAGTATGAATACACTATGTCCTTGAGTTATTTCAATTTCTCTTCCAGTTTTTGTTCTAATTTTATACAGCTTTCCTGAATAATCATGCTTTATTACAGAGGAAACCCTATACCAACCGGATTTCAGCGTATTTTTATCAAAAGCATAGCATTCAAGGGTATCAATGTCAAAATCATTCGCCACATCCTTTATCGGACATAATTTTGTCTTCTCAAAATCTCTTACAAAAACTGGTGTCTCGGGCGTTACAGAAAAGTCAAACCTATAGATATTCATCTTTATCTTCATGTCGAAACCTTCTGTGATAAACCTTCCAGTTTCTGCAAGTATCCTTCCTGCTGTTTCAGGTATTAAAAATCCAGTGAACACTACAGAGCTGTTAGGATCGTCATACAAGTATTTTACATATCTGACTGAAGGGCCGCCCTCAAGCATCCCAGAGGAAGATATTATGGCGCAAGGCTCTTTTGATATTTTTTTCCTTTCCATGTCATCCCATATTTCCTTCGTTTTACTCAAAGCTTTATTCAGGGCCTTTGAATCTCTCAGGAGCTCAGGATATTTTAGTGTTATCTCAGTTGCGCTCTTTGCCATACCGTCAAGATAAATCGGGAAATTCGGATTGAAGCTATTGAGAACCATTAGAATTTCTGCTGATCTTCCAACAGCAAAGCACGGCAGAACCACTGTCCCACCATTCTCTATTGTGGATCTTACTACTTCAAAAAATCTTTTTTCTGTCTCATCCCTAGGCATGTGATCTCTCTCAGCGTATGTACTCTCCAAGAAAAGAATGTCAATGTCCTTGGCATCTATTTTTGCTCCATTCAGAAGCCTTGATGATTGGGTATTGAAATCACAAACATATAGTATTCTTTTGTTGTCAAGCTCAATCATTGGTGCAGTTGACCCAGGTATGTGACCGGCATCGAAAACATCCAATGAAAAATTAGTCTCATCTATCCTTTGTCCGTATGTTATCCTCGTCTCATACTTTTTCATCTTCTCAATTTCATTCTTAGTGAATTGCTTCGGAAGGTTTTTTATTCTGGCAATCTTTATACTGTCTTTCAATAGAAGATGAGATAGATCGAATGTGGCTGCTGTTGAATAAATTGAAGGCCTGAATTTTTTGTAAAGAACTGGAACATAACCAGAATGGTCTAGGTGTGCATGACTCAGAATTATACTATCAACTTTATTTGGACGTAAGGGCATCTTTCCTTTCTCGACTTCCATGCCATAGTCAAACAATACGTTCTCTTTGCCTTCCACCAGAACAGCAGTCTTTCCTACTTCCCTGAAACCGCCCAGGCATTTTATTCTCATATTGTTCTAACCATTCTTTAATTAGTTACATTAATATCCCTTTGCGTATTATTAAATTTATGGAAAAAGCAGAATCGACAAAAAATGATTTGCTAGATACAAAATAAGATATTTATTGTTTTGGTTCCAATATATTTAGGGGATGAGTGTATCAACAAAAAGATAATTCTGCTTGTAATTGTTTTGTTTTCTTTAATGGTAAGAAGCGTTAGCGCTACATCGATTTCTTCTTGCAGAACTATATCAACATCAGGAACATACACTTTAACAAATAACATTTCAGGTGGCTATTATGTCCCTATTTGTATAAATATAAATGCTAGTAGTGTAACGTTAGATTGCAATGGATATAATATAAATGCACCTGATTGGGCAATATTTTCAGAGAATACAAATAATATAAATATTCAGAATTGTCTTTTTTATGCTTCTCCTGAATATAACGGATGCGTTCCTACATTATTTTTGAATTCTAATTCTAATACAATGACCAATAATTATTGTGGCAGTTTTGTTTTAGTAAATTCGGATGGGAATACTATAACAAATAATTTTGATGGCGGCGTAGAAACGAATGGAACAGGTAGTACGATTTCAAATAATAACGGTCTTTATGGATACTTTGTTGGTATTTATTCTGGATCAAACAATCTTGTATCCAATAACAACAACGCAAGTGTAAGTGTAGATTGTGGAGGTATTTCTTATACCATATGGCCTTATCCTTCATTATCATCGGGATACGCTTCTAATAACAATATAAATTCTAACACAGGATATCCAGGAGCTTATTGGAATGTTTTTGAAACTTGTGGAAATAATGCTGCTACATTTAAGAATAACTCTGGAAACAACTTTGGCATGAGCGGTGGAATTAACAACACATTTAGATATAATAATATAATTAATGGTACGTTTAAAATTATGGGCGGTATTAATAATACCATCTCAGAGAATACCCTTGTGAATAGTAATATTGCAATTTACGGCCCTACATATATGACAGTTTCATATGGAAACATTTTAAATGGGAATACATTAACTGGAGGTGGTATCTACAATGAAGGGAATGATAGTTTTTTCACAAACAACAAAGTAAGTTCATCACCAAGATCATCGTGCTTTAGAATTTCGGCAGATAGAAATTTTGTCAGCAATAATGAGGCTTATAATTGTTACTATGGCCTATCTATTTTTGGAAATAACAATAGTGTTGTTGGAAATAGGATAGAAAATAATAATTATGGAATTACTTTTGCACAGTCTGTAGTTCCAGCAGCAGCGCAAAACAATGTAATTAAAAATAACTACATAAAAAATAACAGTTATGGATTTTATAATTTTTATAGCACTTCTAGTAATAATTCTATTTATAATAACTACTTCAATAATACCATAAATGCAAAGGATATTGGAACTAATTATTGGAACACAACAAAATCTTTAGGAACTAACATTATAGGCGGTCCTTTCATAGGAGGCAATTACTGGTCAGATTATACCGGTAATGATACTGATGGTGATGGAATAGGAAGTACTTCTTATGTTATTCCTCCTTATGGCTCTAATATCGATTACCTACCATTGACTCCAACTGCTTTAGCATGCGGAGCAACATTGATTATAAGCGTAAATGTAACTAATGATCCTGGAGTTTGTTCCGGCGACGGCATAAAAATAGGTGCTGAAAATATTGTTATTGATTTTCAAGGTCATAATCTTACTGGAAGCGGTAGTGGAGAAGGAATAGTAGCTAACGGAATTAAGAATTTTACTATTAAAAATGTTACAGTTGAAAATTTCGATAAGGGATTGAGTATAAAAAATGCAAATAGAGTTGCAGTATATGATGTTACTCTGAAAAGAAATCATTTGAATGAAATTATCGATTCAATGGGTATAAATATAATTAGTATAGCTACTGATCTTAATAATGATGGCTTGAAAATAGTTAATTCAAGCGACATTGGTTGTATAACGCCGCCATTAGGTTCACCAGTAGGCAACTGTATAACATCAAAGGATAACACTAATACTGGTATAGAAATAATCGACTCTAAAAATATTGATTTAAAATTGTTAAAGATGTTAAATAACCAAATAGGAATGGGAATCATTAATAGTGCTAATACGATTATTAGTGGAGGGTCAACAGATCCTAATGAAGATGGAATTGTTATTATAAATTCTTCAAATATTACAGTAAAAGACGGCGCCTACGTTGATAATATAAAAAATGGCATACTTGTAATAAATTCTACAAACGTTACAATAACAAATAACACAATTATTAACAATTCAGTTGGCATCAATCTGACAAACTCTAACAACAATTTGATTTATAACAATCTCTTCAACAACACTTACAACGTTTATGATGATGGAATCAATTTCTGGAACATAAGCAAAACATTAGGAAAAAACATAGTAAGAAGTTCTTATCTGGGAGGCAATTACTGGTCAGATTACAATGGAAATGATACTGACAATGATGGTATCGGTGATACTAATCTACCATATAATTCAAATGGACGAATAGTGACAGGTGGTGATTATCTACCAATACTACCTCCATTTATTGATATGATTTCTCCAATCAATAATTATTCTTACTATAAAGCTTATGTTCCTCTTAATTTTATAGTTAGCAAGCCAACTTCTTGGATTAAATATAGTTTAAACAATACTCCAAATATTACAATAACAGGTCCAGTCAATCTAACAAACCTAACAAACAGATGGAACAATGTCACGATTTATGTCAACGACACTTCTGGAAACATGGATTCGTCCTTTGTTAAGTTCTTTTGTTGCTTGGCAGATGTTAATGGCGATAAGCTGGTTAACATGCGTGACATCAACTTGCTGATTGCGAACTTTAATTACAGGTGCGATGAGTCAAGATTTAATCCGATGTACGACTTGAATGACGACTGCGTGATTAATATGAGGGACATCAACATCGCTATTATGAACTTCAATAAAAACTGCGTATAATAAGTAAAGCAACTTAAATACAGAAAATTAATACATTTCTATGGACTTGGAAAGAAGATTAGAACTAATAACAAGAGCACCAATAGAAGAGGTCGTCACTCTAGAGGATTTGAGAAAATTATTAGAGACAAAAACAAAGATAACAGCTTACGACGGTTTTGAACCTTCAGGAATGATGCACATAGCCACTGGAATATTGAGGACCATAAAGATAAACGACCTTTTGGAAGCCAATGTAAATTTCATAATTCTACTAGCAGACTGGTATGCTTGGATAAACAATAAGATGGGCGGAGACTTGGAACTGATCAAGAAGGTTGGTGAGTATTTCGTTGAGGGCTACAAGGCTTGTGGTCTCGATATGAAAAAAGTCAAGGTAATGTGGGCTTCTGATATGGTTAAGGATACTGATTACTGGAAGAACGTCATAAGCATTTCAAAGCTGACGACGATTCAGAGAGCGATAAGGGCAGGAACAATAATGGGCAGAGAAGATGCAGAAGTGCAATACGTTGCTCAAGCTCTCTATCCAATGATGCAGGCCTATGACCCTTTCTATCTGGGAGCGGATATAATGCAATTGGGAATGGACCAACGCAAAGCTATGATATTGACAAGGGAGGTTGCGCCAAAAGTTGATAACAGCATAAGAATCGCTGCAATGCATCATCTGCTGATAGGTCTGCAGGGTGGTCAGAGAATGGGACCTGCAGAAGCCAAGATGAGCAAGTCAATTGCTGGTAGCGCTGTATTCATTCACGATGACAAAGAACAAATAATAGATAAGATAAATGGTGCTTTCTGCCAACCAAAAGAAGTCGAAAACAATCCAATATTAGAAATCTGGAAATACATTATTCTCAGAAAGTTCGATTCAAGGACAATCAAGAGAAAAAACAAAACAGATTTGCAAGTTCAAAGCTATCAAGAATTGGAAAAGACTTATAGAGAAGGAGAATTGCATCCTCTGGACCTGAAAAAGGAAACTATAGAAGCCCTAGACGAACTGTTGAAACCAATCAGAGAATATTTCGAGAAGAACAAGAAAGCAAAAGAACTTTATGAGACAGTTAAGAAATCAGAGATTACTAGATGATCCTAATCTTCTTTCAGAAACAATTTCCAAGGTAGAGTATTTTCTTTCATTTTTTGCTTCTTCAACTATTCTTTTATAGACGTAAGGTATGTTTCTGCTTACTATTCTATATATCCTGTCAAAATCTTTTGTGTCTTCATGGACGGGTTTCAAAAGCATTGACATAAAATGGTTTGAGTTTATGTAGACATCTCCATCTTTCTTTATCCAATAGTTAATACAATTAAACCTTTCAAACATCTCTTCAGGCGTTAATATGTTTTCCCATTTGATTTCATCTTTATTTACCATAAAACTAAGAGGAATAATAAATTTTAAATACCCATCAAATAACTAAGAAACTGATGCAGTTCCAATCACTAAAATGAAGAAAGATTTTGCTACTTCTGTTGATAAAGAATTTAAACATAATTCTAAACAATATAAAGAGGTGAATGGATGTTTGACATAAAGATCATAAGAGAGAACCCTGAGACAGTCAGGAAGGACCTCAAGAAGAGGGGAGATGATGAAAGACTAAAAATATTAGAAGAATTAATCAAGAATGATAAAAAGTATAGAGAAGATTTGCAGGAATTAGAGAAACTAAAACACGATAGAAATATTCTGTCTGATGATGTTGCAAAATTAAAAAAGAATGGAAAGGATGTTTCTGAAAAAATAAAACATGCTGCAGAGATTCCTGAGAAGATAAAGAAATTGGAAGAACAGACCAATGATCTAAAGAATAAGATTGACCTTGCCTTGTATAAGATACCGAATTTACTGCACGAGTCAGTTCCAATCGGTAAGGATGATTCTGATAATGTCGAAGTAAAAAGATGGGGCAAGCCGCCTAAATTTAATTTCGAACCGAAAAGTCATCTTGAGATTCTTGAAAATTTGGGAATGATAGATGCTGAAGCAGCGGGCAGGGTTTCAGGTAGTCTGTTCTTTTTCTACAAGGGTCCAATTGTTTTCTTAGACTTTGCATTGCAAAGATTTGCTTTAGATCATATGAGGAAGAAAGGTTTCCAGATAATCTATCCACCATTCATGGTAAACAAGAAAGTCTATGACGGAATGATAGGAGATCCAACTGATTTTGCTGAAGCAAGTTATAAGGTTGAAGGCGAAGATTTGTATCTTATACCAACTGCCGAATATCCTTTAGGCGGTATGTACATAGACCAAACAATTAACAAGAAGGATTTGCCTTTGAAATTATGCGGCGTGAGTTCTTGTTTTAGGAAAGAGGTAGGGACACATGGCAAGTTTTCAAAAGGACTGTTCAGAATGCATCAGTTCAACAAGGTTGAAATGATTGTAATATGCTTGCCTGATGAATCTTGGGATTTTCATGAGGAAATGCAGAAAGCTTGCGAGGAGATATATCAACAGCTAGGATTGCATTATAGAGTTGTGAATGTTTGCACTGGCGACATTGGCGCCAAGGCTGCCAAGAAATATGACACAGAAGTTTGGATGGCTGATGGAAACTTTAGAGAAGTAGGTTCTAATTCTAATTGCTTGGATTATCAGGCTAGAAGTTTGAATACAAAATACAGGGAGAAAGAAGGTCAGGCTCCAAAAGGTTTTGTTCACATTCTGAATAATACTGTCTTGGCGACTTCAAGAACAATGCTATCCATACTTGAACATTTTCAACAGAAAGATGGAACAGTTCTGATACCAGAAGTTCTATGGCCTTACATGAGCGGTATTAAGAAATTAGAAAAGATGCGCTAGTTCAAATCCTGCCCTCCGCACATATCATGCTAAACATCAACTAATATTTTAACCTTTCAATAATTATTATGTCATATGCTAAAGATAGAGTTCCTGTACTATGACAAGTCTACATGTAGAAGATGCATTTCTACAGACAAGTCAGTAAAATTAACTCTAAGAGAACTAAAAAAGATAATAGAGAAATCCAATGTTAAGATTGATTTTAAGGAAAAGAGATTGCCAAAGTCTAAAATTTACCTTTCGCCGTCCATTCTTATCAACGGTAAAGACATCGAGAAAATATTAAATAAAAAATCAAGATTAAAATTAAATATCTGTTCTGATTGTTGTAAATTAATTGGTTGTTTTGTGAACTGTAGAACTTTTAATTATAAAAACAAAAACTATAATTATATACCCAAGAGAATGATAATAGACGCCATTAAAATTGTTTTGAAAAATAGTTATAAAATTATGAAAAAATTGTGGACCTGTCCAAAATGTAAGAGACAGTTTGAAAAGAAAGGTCAAGTGCATTCTTGTACTGTTTATTCTTTAGAAAAACATTTTAAAGGTAAAGAAGAAGTTGCAAAGCCTCTATTTAATACATTAAAAGATAAAATTGAGAAAAATATAGGTCCTTTAAAGATCGAGTCATTACCATGCTGCATACATTTTGTAAGCTCGTACACATTTGCAGCTGTATATGCATTAAAAAATAAAATCCGTATACACTTCACGTTAGATTACAAGTTAAATAGTTCCCGAATCGATAAATTTACTCAAATGTCAGCTAACCGATATCTATACAGTATTGACATTGAGAAAGAAGATAAAATTGATAAAGAGTTAATTTCTTGGTTAAAAACAGCTTACAACTTAAAACATAGAGTCAGATAGATTTGATATCCTATAAATAGTGTTCTTGAAAGTCCTTCTAATTGCCATCAATTCTTATTTTGGTTCCGTTGTGATAGTACCTGCACTCTGACAGCCTTACCCATCTGACTTCCTTCTTCATGATGTTTAAGATCTTCGCTAACGCAAAGCAGGTAAAAGAAATCGCAGCGTCATACGTTAGGTAAGGCAGTATGAACGGAATCAGCCTTTTCTCTTTCATCCTAACCAAACCTATTGAAAGTGCCAAGACTGAGATTAAAAGTGGAACCAGAGATAAGACGCTTAAAAACAGATTGCCTGCAAAAACAAAGGCAATCAATGAAAATAAACTTATAACTTGTATGAACCATGGAATGATTGACAAGTATGTCGCAGCAATTTTATTCCTGCGAAAGATAAAACTCAATGGAGTGCTGTACCATCTCAGCCTCTGCAAGACAAAATCATGCAAGTTTTCTACCTCCTCTTGCCAAACAGCAGCATCAGTGATAGATATATTCCATCCCTTATTCTGCAATCTGCTGGCAATTTCTGCGTCCTCGATGAGAGTTTTGCCATGACCTCCGACATCCTTCCACGCCTTTCTCTTGAAGGAATAGTTGGCTCCACAGATGAATTGCACATCGCTTATTCTCGCCCTTCCCAAGGATGCAATATCTATCATCCACAAGTCCTCGATGGCTCTCATTCTTGTAAGAAAGTTTTTATACCAGTTGCCGCAGTATATCATCCCAATGGAGGCCCCTATTTTTTTATTGCTCATCAAATTACAGACGTGTTTCATCAGCCAGTCTCTT
>Ga0154847_114_pt9 | contig 65351 bp, 70 predicted proteins | sample Rifle2008BG16ft_FD_105575 | JGI IMG/M metagenome (GOLD analysis project Ga0154847, IMG submission 105575) | Candidatus Micrarchaeota archaeon RBG_16_36_9
ATCTGCTATTTCATTTGCCTTTTGTCTTGCCCTGTCAAAGCTTATATCTCCAAGCATATCCCTAGGCCCTACTAATATTCCATTTTTAATTTGGAATCCTAAACCAATGACTCTCGGTGGTCCATCAAATCTAGATGGTGTCGCATCCTTGACAGAACATGGCATGAATGGACCATTATGACTCCCTCTCATCCATCCTTCAACCAAATGTGGAAATGCAAAAGGTTCCAATATTTCCCCTACAGCCGGCAAGCCGTGTTGAGCCCTGACTATCATAACTGGATCATCTTTACCAACATATTTTCCTGCTATTAAAAACAATCTTTGAGTGCTGGTCGCAGCAGCTATTTCTCCGCTCTTTTTGTAAACTGCTTTTACTACATATCTGCTCGGCGCAGCTATTAAAACTAGTAAATCATAAATGCTCTCTGGAGAATCTATAAAAACTTCTTTCTCTTCTCTTATATCCTCTACCAGGTATCTGAAACCATCATGCATCTCAGGGTCTATGACTAGACCAGCAGTGTTGAATGGGTCTGCGAATATTTTCCAGAGAGGAAAGTTCCATGCCCCTGGTTCTGTCTTGTCTGCCATGAATATTAATACTGGCTCTGACTTTCTTTCCTCGAATTCCATCTCAGCATAACCAGGACCCATTCCCTTTAGATTTCCGGAGAAAGTCTCCTTTAGAATATCCTGACCTGCACCGTACAGACCTAATTCTTTTGCCTTTTCAGTACCTTTTATGAAAACACTCCAAGCTACACCATGCACGCCGTCGTTATTGATACCATGTTGATGAGTCATTATTAATTGCAAGTCATCTCCGCAAGAAGTTACGTGAAAATCCTTGATGAATCCTTTGTTCTTTTCTTCCTGAAGAATATCTCTTGCTATGTCTAGAATTGCTGGGTGACTTGCAGAATGACCGACATATCCTCCAACATCCGCTTTTATTACACTCAGCGTAATCTTCATACACTACAGATTGTTAAAACCTAAATATAAAGGTTTTCATAGATTCAATCTTCTTCTTCCTCGCCCTGTTCCTGGCTTTCCAGATGTTCGTTGTCTTCCCCCAAGTCATCCTCGACTATGGATTCTGTCAGGATCAATTCTTCGTGTTCTTCTTTTTCCACATCGTCCTTGATTTCTTCTTGGCCTTCTTCTTCTATTTCTTTTTCCTCAAGATGTTCAGCGAATATTTTCTTTCTTCTCTTAGGTTTGTATTTCTTTACACAACTTTTACCTTTCTTCATAAAAAGTAGTAAATTTTCAAGGTTTTTAAATCTAGATGTTACGTCATCAAGGTACGATTATTTCTCCTGTTTTGTTCAACCTATTGTTATATGGTACTCCAGGAGTTCTAACAGGTATAAGATTAAGTAGCATAATAGTATAGGGTTGTATTCCAGATCCTTGAGGTATCTCAAAAACAACATGACCATCAGAACCTGGTTGGATATAGGGTGCGGAGCAGTTCGTAACTGTTGCATGAACGTATTGCTTCTTCAGCAATTGAACAATAGCATCATACGGATGAATAGGTTCATTAACAGGTGACGGAGCAGCACGCATGAGTTCTCCAACATACTTGTTTCCTATATGTATCTTTTCAGAGCTCTTTGCTAGGGTAAAAAATTTTGTATGCCCCCCAAATGTTGGAACGGTTTTATCGCGCAAGTCTATTTCTACGAATTTATCTTTAGAATATAAAGTACCATCTTCCGAGTCATTGAAATATTTCACTACAGGATTTATTGAGATGCCTAAATTCACTTCCTCATCTTTCATAATTCTTTTATGTTCTTGTTCGGTAGTTCCTGGAGTCATCGCAATAATTATGTTATGTTTTATTTGATTATGTTTGTTGAAATATCCAAAATCATAACTGCTTGTGCGATCAAACTCTTCTCCTGTTATATGTCTAGTATTAGGCTCGCTAAAAACAATCTGCGTTATACTTTCTCCCTTTCTTACGATGTTCGAGATGAAAGGAACTATAATTTCTGTAGGTGTTTTATCTTCAATTGACTCGGCCAATTGATACAGACCTCTCCTTGCTGCTGAGCTTCTTTTTACTAGCTTAGGCTCGAAAGGTTCAGATTTAATCTTTTCGTGGTGTTTTACCATGTACCACTGATTTTTTCTTAGTAGATATCCTCCGTCCAAAGTATCCGGAGGTTTGGGTTTCCAATGAATTTTAAAATCAGCAAGATCCTTGAACGAGTAGCATCCCTCAAAGTTACGCAATTCTTCGAATATCTCCCTAGGATATTTCATCTCTAACTCTGAAATTTCATCTACAGTCAAATCCAAAGATATTGGTCCTATGCTTATTGGCCTAGGGTCTATGGAAATCCTGCCCGAATTCATTTCTTCCCCTATATCAACATTAGAAAGTATTGCCATTAAACCACAAAATTAAAATATAGCAAATAAAACTTAAATTGTTATCATTGAATTTCTAAACATTACCGAACCATTACGAATATATTGAAGCTTTTCACATTCTTTATTGATAGCAATGTCTGTTTTTGACTCTATTAGACTCATGGTAGGAAATCAAGCAGTATACAAAATACTGATTAACGGCCAATGGAAAGAAGCTGTAGAGACTTTTGAAATTAAGAGCCCTGCTGACGGCTCTATAGTAGCAAGAGTTCAGAAAGCTGGTAAAGCAGAAGCAGAAGAAGCTGTCCAATCTGCCTTTAATTCTAAATCAAAAATAGCCAGCATGGACGCATGCGATAGAGCAAAAATTCTTGACAAGATGGGAGATATGCTGGAAAAAAACAAGAATGAATTCATAGACATTATTATGAAAGAGTCTGGAAAAACATCAAAACAAGCTCAGGGAGAAGTTAACTCATCCATTGACAGGTTGCATTTAGCTGCTGACGAGGCAAAGGAAATAAGAGGCGAAGTAATAAAGGGCGATGTGGCTGCTGATAAAAAATGCACGGGAATGACAATCAGGCAGCCTATAGGAGTTTTGCTTGCAATAACTCCCTTTAATTATCCCTTGTTCACAGGAATAGCAAAGATAGCTCCTGGGATAGCAGCTGGAAATTCAATAATAGTAAAGCCTGCAAGCGATGATCCAATATGCATGTTGATGTTTGGAAAAATTATGCAGGACGCTGGAGTTCCAGATGGTGTTGTAAACATAATCACAGGTTCGAGCTCAGACATAGGAGACTACTTATGCTCGCATCCGAAAGTTGACATGATTTCCTTTACAGGCAGTAGCGCAGCTGGAAAGCATATAGCTGGGATAGCTGGTATGAAAAAACTGCATTTGGAATTAGGAGGGAAAGCCCCTGCGATTGTTCTTGAAGACTGCGACTTTAATCTAGCTGTCAAAGAATGTGTAACAGGATCTTTGAAATTCTCTGGACAGAGATGCGATGCGATAAACCGTATACTAGTTGTTGAATCAATAGCTGACAGATTTGTCTCCTCTGTATTAGAGGAAGTCAAGAATTGGAAATTCGGAGACCCGAGAAATGAAAGTACAATGGTCGGACCTCTCATAAATGAGAGAGCTGCTAAAAAGGTTGAGGAATTGGTTAATGATGCTGTTGGCAAGGGCGCCAAACTTTTATGCGGTGGAAAGAGATATGCTAACGGATACTATGAACCAACTGTTTTAGATAATGTTAATAGAAACATGAGAATTGCATGGGAGGAAACATTCGGACCTGTTGTAACTGTTATGAGAGTAAAGAATTTTGATGAGGCGCTTAGCCTTGCAAATGAATCTGAATATGCTCTTGATGCTTGTATATTTACTAAAGATATTGACAAGGCGTTGGACGCGGCACAAAGGATTGAGGCAGGTTCTGTTCACATAAATTCCCATCCAATGCATGGGTTAGGAATATTCCCATTCGGCGGAGACGAGAGCTCTGGCATGGGGAGAGAAGGAATCAAGTATAGCATAGAGGACATGTCTAAGGTCCATTCTGTGGTTATACATTCTCATTGATTGCCAATCTTATATGAAATTTAGATAGTGTAAGATTATTTTATAACAAAGTCAATTATTATTATGAGCATTTTCAGAGCTTATGACATAAGAGGTTTATACGGAAAGGATTTAACAGATGAAATAGCAGAGAAGATCGCAAAGGCTTTTGTGAATCTCTTACATGCTAAAAAGGCAGTTGTAGGAATGGATGTTAGGACAGCATCTCCGCAACTAAAAGAATCTGTTATCAAAGGCCTGGTTTCTCAAGGATGTGACGTTATTGATATTGGACTAGTTCCGATTCCTGCGTTTTATTTCTTTATAGTCAAATACAAGCTCAAAGCCGGTATCTATGTCACTGGCTCTCATGACCCAAAGGGTTACGACGGTCTAAAGCTATGCAAAGCAAAAGCCATTGACCTAACTTACGAATCAGGAATAGGAAAACTGGAAAAAAATTATAAAAAGAATTATCCAGAAAAGAAAAATGGTGTGATTGTTAAAGAAGATGTCTCTGATGAATACGAAAAGCATATAATTGGAAAATTCAAGATTAGACCTTTGGAAGTTGTCATAGACGCTGGAAATGGTTGCTTGAGTTATATTGCTCCTGATGTTTTTGAAAAACTAGGATTCGATGTTACCAGACTTTTCTGCGAATTTGATGGCAATTTTCCAAACAGGCCGCCAGAACCTCTTGAAAAGAATTTGACAGCATTAAAAAACAAAGTTAAAGAGGTAAAGGCAGACCTGGGAATAGCGTATGATGTAGACGGCGACAGGTCTATTTTCATAGACGATAAGGGTGAATATGTTAACCCTGACATTATATTAACTATCTTTGCAGAAAATCTCCTGAAAAAAAATGATACATTGGTCGTGACAGTTGCCTGCACAAAAGTTTTGGAAACACTTGCAAAGAAGTTCAAGTGGAAACTGGTTTGGACTAGAGTCGGAAGGAGCTATGTTAAACAAGAGATGATCAGAACAAAAGCCACTCTAGCTGGTGAAATTTCAGGGCATTATTTTTTCAAAGAAAATAACTATGATGACGGTCTGTTCACTTCCTTGGTCCTAGCAAAGTTGATAGGCGAGAAAGGTAATTTATCATATCTAAAAAATAGAGTGTCTCGCCATGCATCCTTAGACTTGAGGATAGATTGCAAGGAAGAGAAGAAAAATAAGGTTGTTAAAGCAGTCAAAATGCACTTTAAGAAACATAAATTAATCCTTATAGACGGCGTGGGAATAAACTTCAAAAACGGTTTCGCTCTAGTAAGACCTTCTAATACAGAGGAAAAGATAGAAATAAAACTAGAGGCCGACAATGAATCTGACCTGGTCAAAATCAGAAAAGAAATAGAGGATATAATCAAAGATGTATAGCTAGTATTTCTTTGCAATGTCTGCCAACTTCTCCGGTGATATGTGCGGCACAGTTTCCCCAGAGAACTCTAGGAAACCTTCCCAAGATTTGACGCCATGACTGGAAGGAGCTCTAGGGAATATTCTAAATTGATTGCAGAAATTATCCTTAGAGGAAGCGCTGAGATTAACAATATTGAACTGATCTGAAACGTTTTCTATTGTGATTTTTATTGCCTTATCCAAGAATTTAGCAACATCCTTTATCTCATTTTCATTCATGTTCTGGAAACATGGATTTTCCAGATTCATTACAACAAATTCTGTCTTGCTAAAAGCAGGAGACCACTCGACAAACAAAACAGTCTTGCTCTCTTTGTCAAAATCTACTACCAAGCCTTTTTCAAACAAGGCCTTAACCCAGGATTTCCAGTATTTTTTATTTCCCAAATTCATTGCCAGAGAAGTTTTGGCCAAAGGCTCGTCCTCGCAAACAAACTGACCATGAAAATGCTCCAGAGAAGCGCCTGCCTTGAAACCAAAATTAACATTAAAAGAAACGTACTTTCTTTTTGAAGCCTTTCCGATTTTCTGAACTAGTTTCATACTGTCTATCCAATTACTTTGCTTCAAACCTCTCGGATCTATCAGATGTTGTTTGTAATCAAATATGACTACTCCATGGATCTTCGCAAAAGTGAAGAGGTTTGAAAATGCAGAAGATTCATTCAAATAATACTGTTGTTCAAGACCAGTCTCTTTAGCGAATTTAGCACCTTTATTCTTAGGGTCGCAGAAAAAACAATCTGTGGAAGGCATAGTCTTGAATCCTAAAGATATAGTCTCTATTTTCCTAGACTCTCTCTCGGGGACTATTCTACATTTGGAACCAAAAACAGTATTTTTCCTTATCTTGATATCATATTTCTTTTGTTGACCAACAGGATCCAAGACAAAGGATTCTACAATCTCTTCAAGTTTCTTAAGGTTAGCTTTCTTTGTGTTCTTAAGATACTTGTCTAAATTCTGCATAAAAATATTTCATATAACTTTTATTAATAGTTTTAGAATTCAACTATTATCTCCATAAATGCCAACTGGGTGTTTCACTGGGTTATTTTCATATAACATAAGAACAACAATAAAATAATGTTGAGATTATGAACAGATTAAATTTTGGCTTATTTCTCCTGCAGGAAAACCTATAGTTAAGATTGATTTTGCATTATTTCTAGTATCATTGTAGCTGAATTCAGTAGAGATGTTGCCTGCTTCTAAAAAGTATGTTCGTATATCCGGCGTTGTATTAATTGCTTCTCCATCTAAAGCAGCATATAGCTTTCCAGGTTCAATATCAATCCCGGTATTTCTTATCCTGAATTTTATTATATTGGGGGAACCTGAACAATTTATCGAAAAAATATCAACTGTTTGTTGAATTGCTTTAATAGTCCAATTATAACTATTTTCGTTTGTATTAACAACAGGCTGATATAGATTAGGACCCGGCCAAGAGGTAGAATAGATAAAGGCTAGAATAATGATAATACAAAAGAGAATAAAATAGATGTTTTTCATACCTTAAACTTAGAAATCCCGGTATATTAATATTCTTATTGTTGTTATCGACTTATTTTCATATAATCATGGAGTGCCCTCGCTGGGATTTGAACCCAGATCGGCTCCTTTCTGCTTTTAAACCGCAGGGAACTATGTTATCCAGATTACACTACGAGGGCGTTATTTAACGATATTTGCTCTAATTGATTATATGAAAGTTTAGGTGGACAACTACCGAATTTCTTCCATATATCTACTTTAAGTTTATGTTTGGGATGATTTGTACCAATTTTTTCCATCCACAAGTTTAGCATCACTTCACCATTTAAAACGATTTTTGTATCATCATATTGCAAATTAGGTTGAAATCCCATCTTGTCTAAATAAAAACCTATACTTCTAATAAGTCTCTTTGATTTTGAAGAAATTTCTATTCTAGGATATTTTCCATTTTTAGAAAACCATATACATCCATCAGAATCTAAAATACCCCTTATGCATGCAGCAATGAGCTTCTCATTTCTAGATTTTTTAACTATTTCTGGTATATCAACATCATAACTTTTTTTCCCATGTGGTAACCCTATTATTTTATTTTTAAATGAAAAAATTGCTCTTGAACATTTTTCGAATCCACAGATTGAACCTCTTGTAAATATCTTTGGATTAAAATTGTAAATATTTTTGTAAAGTTTAGAAATATAATTCTTGTAATATTCATATTCGTCTCTTGCATAACCTCTTAACGCAAAATAATTTCTAGGCAATAATAATGTCCCATCGCCTATATGCAATCCAATTTCCTCTGCCAAAGCTTCGTCCAGTATTTTAGGAAATCTTATATCATCTTTAATATCTCTATAACTCTTTTCTATTATTTCATTTGATAATTGAGGGTAGTCATCACAAAAAAAGTTATTACTTAAATTTATCTTAGATAAAATCTTTTCATATTGCTTTCTTATCTTAGTTTCTTTAGATTTTTTATTAATAAGTTCTTTATACTCTTCTCTAATTCTCTTTAAATTCTCTTTATTATTGTTTCCACCTTTTATACTCCATTTTCTTCTTATTTCTTTAGGATACTTATCGAACATCTTTCTAATACCAATTTTTCCACCTTTTACTTGGCCCCAATTTTCAGGTTTAATGTCATCTATTAAATCTTTTCTAAGTAATAATTTAGGAAAAATTTTAGATGGCGTAGAATACTCGCCGTTAATCCAGTCTTTTAATGTATTATAACTAACTCCTAATTTTATTGAAAGCTCTCTAAAAGTTTTTACATTATGAAATTTTTTAAGATCATGAAACACTCTTCTTCTAGCAAATGTTTTGAATAAGATTCTATTATCTTTCATGAAGAATTTATTTTTATCATACTATTTAAGCTTGACTATACCTATTTACGCGGTTAGGTCATAATCCGCGTTCAAATCGCGGTGGGGACACTATAGTTTCTGAACCATTCTTGCAGTATCAACCAATAGTCTCTCTAATCTATCAAGTTCAAGCTTTTCTATTAGTATGAACTCTATAGAATTAACAAAGCCTTCCTTGAATAGGAAGTTTGGAGATATCTGAACGTACAGCTTCTCCTTTTCTATAAGGTTGATTATTAGTTTGCTTCTGTTCAGGAATCTGAATATCTTGTCAGCACTTTTGTTTCTCAGGGAGAAAATTCTATTCACGCCTATGAATAAGCTGTAAAGACCCATGAAGGAGAATAAAAACAGAACAATCAGTCTAAATGGTATTAGAGATGGAATCTGCATTATTGTAAATAAAATTGCATAAGAGATGTAGATCAGGAAAGAACCCATAAGCATGACTGTAACAACTCTAACAGGGGTATCTCTCAAATCAGCTGCCCTGAATTTTTTAGCTTTTTCATCAAAAACAATCCACAGATTCTTAGGAGAGGTATAAGCTCTTAGAACATAAGTGAGAGGATACTGAACAGATTCTAGTTTAATCTTGCCAATTCTCTTGATCTTAAGGCTGTTAAGAAATACATAAAGACCTACAGCAATAACCAAATCTTCTATAATCAGAAGAATTGAAAATGTCTGACTGGATAAAGGAGCAATTGACAAGGACAATATGAACAGTATAAAAAATGTAATCATCAAAAACATTAACTTATTCATATATAATAGATAGATTTTTATTTAATAAATGTAATGTTTATCTCCATGGCCACATTAGAAGATTTTCAAAAGTTAGACCTGAGAGTAGGCAAGGTAATTGATGTTCAGGATGCAGATACAAAGAAACCCATGTATGTCCTAAAGATAGATTTTGGTGAACTAGGAATCAAGCAAGCAATAGCTGGAATTAAACCTTTTTATACAGAGGAAGAAATCTTGAACAAGAAATTCATTTTCGTGGTGAATATAGAGCCTAAAAAAATTGCAAATGTCTTGTCAGAGTGCATGATATTAGCAGCCAGCTTTAATGATAAGGAGAAAGTAGTTATTTTACAACCTGAAAAGGACATTGAAATTGGCTCAAAGGTATCGTGATTAAATGGTTGACTTGTTTGTAGAATTTGTTAAATCCCTACTAATCATCTTTCCTGCTTATGCTGCCAATGGATTCCCACCATTAGCCAGGGGAAGAAGACCTATTGATTTTAATAAAAAAATATCTGATAATAGAATCTTTGGAGACGGGAAAACTATCGAGGGACTTGGTCTTGGATTGCTTGCAGGATTTCTGGTTGGCGCTCTAGAATCTTACCTATTTCCGAGTCTTAACGCATATGCACTCCAATATGGGGTTCAGTTACCTGTGATAAGCTTATTCGTTGGTTTCATGATAGCTTTTGGAGCATTGTGTGGTGACCTTGGGGGAAGTTTCATAAAAAGAAGATTGGGCTTGAAAAGAGGTTCGGATGTTCCCTTGCTAGATCAGTGGAATTTTATATTTGGAGCTATTGCATTCGCTTATTTCTTTACTCAAATAACTATTTGGATGTTTTTGATAATGCTCTTAATAACTCCGATAATTCATAGAATTGCAAACATAATAGCACACAAAATCAAGGTGAAGAAGGAACCGTGGTAAAATGAAAATAGATTGTCATTGTCATACAATTTACAGCAGGCATGCCTTCTGGGGTTCTGATGCCTTGAATACTCCTTTGGAAATGATTAAAGCTGCTGTGAAAAAAGGCATAGATGGTTTGGCAATAACAGACCATAATACAGTAAAGGGAAGTTTGATAGCAAAAAAGGAAGCAAGAAGGTTCAAGAACTTTAAAATAATAACAGGATGCGAAGTTAGAACCAGAGAAGGAGAGATAATTGCACTAGGCGTTAAAGAAAATATTCCCATGAATCTAAGCATAGAAGAAACTGTGAAAATAATAAAGGACCTGGGAGGAATATCAGTCGCCCCTCATCCATTTGGAAGCTTTATATTCAGGAGATGCGCTGGAAGAAAGGGTCTGATGGCTGACGCTGTTGAGGTCTATAATTCTACCTTGACCAAAAGTCAAAATGATAAAGCATTATCAATGGCACAATTATTTAAGAAATCTATCACAGCTGGGAGCGATGCTCATTCTTCAAGAAATGTTGGAAACGCTGGTGTAATAGTCAATGGTGATCCAATAGAAGATATTCTAAAGAACAAGGTGGAAATTTTTGGAAAGCACACGTCGATTTTGGAAATAGCTAACTTAACATATAGGAAGTTTGCAAGATCTTTCGAGTGGAGAATAACTGGAAGAAAGAAAAAGTACATTTAATTTCCAAAATAATGTAAAATCCAGTTTAAGCCGTAGAAACCTGCATAGGCTAGAATTAAATTCAATATTATTTTTCCTATTAAAGATGCGATAAAAAATTTCTTTATTGGATATTTCAAGGTTCCAGCCACTATTCCAACAATATCATCTGGAAGAGGCGTTGCAGCAAAGAGTATTATTATCCAAAATCCCCCGTATTTCTGAAATAATTTTTCTGTATTAATCATCCACTTTTTCCATTTTCTTTCTATTACCTTTCTGCTTCCAGTGCCTATAGCATATCCGACAAATTCTCCTATGGCTGCTCCAAAGCCAGATGACAGAGCAACTAAGAGAGGATTTAGCAAGGATCCTGATGCAAAGACAGCTATTGCTATTGGAAGTGGTATTACTATTGTAGACGATGCTATGATATTTGCCAGAAATAATCCTAAATAACCATAGTTGTTAATCAAGTACAAAAAAATATTTACAAGTTCGGTAATCATTGTCTCACTAATATATACGATATTATCGAAATAATAATATGCTTTACAAGAAGAGGAAATATTTCAAAGACATAAGTAAAGGTCTAGGCTATACTTTTAGTAAACTGCCCCTTTCTCCAAACCAATGGACAATCTCAAGCTTAATTCTAGCAATAGTCGTTTTTTATTTCTTGTTTAACCAGAATTTTCTTTTATCTTTTGTCTTATGCATATTAACCATTTCAATAGACATGATAGATGGAGCTGTTGCAAGAGCTACAAACACAGTAACTAAATTTGGGGCTTATTTAGACACTATAGTAGACAGATTCATAGAATTCTTAATAATTTTTGGTTTGTTCTTTACAAGCTACCCTGATTTTATTCTCAGCTCTAAAGTCTGGTTGATGATAATGTTCTTTGGTTCAATGCTATGCACATATTCAAAGTCAGCTGCCTTTGAAAAGGGTCTTATTAAAAAAGAATCGAAAGGAGGAGGAATCCTAGAACATACTGACAGATTATTGCTGTTCCTTATTATAATATTAGTCTCTTACTTCTCTCTGCAGTATGCAACTTATCTAATCACCTTAACGTCTGTCCTTACTCTGATATCTTTTGCACAAAGATTCCACATATTTACAAAAAGATATATATGAATAAAACAATTCTGGTTTTATGAAACAAGCTATTCTTATAAGAACTGACTTGAAAATGGGAAAAGGAAAGCTTTGCTCGCAGTGCTGTCATGCCAGCATTGCATCATTTTTAAAAACCAGCGAAGAAGTGAGAGAAAAATGGATTAGAGAAGGAATGAAAAAGGTTGTTCTAAAGGTTTCTGGAGAAAAAGAACTAAGGAACTTCATAAGACTTGCAAATAAGGAAAAAATACCTTCTGCTCTAATAAATGACGCTGGTTTAACTCAAGTTGAGCCTGGAACCCCGACTGCACTAGGAATAGGACCTTCAGATGATAGAAAGATTGATAAGATAACAGGCAAACTAAAATTATTGTGATAAAATGCTTGAAGGATTTATTAATGATAATTTTATAGCACCTCTGTGCCATTACTACACTCCGATTGGAACAATAACATATGGTTTGATTTTGATTTTAGCAGTAATAGGGACATTCAAACTCCTAAAGAAATTGAAAGTAAAAATAGATAAAAAACTCCTTATTGGCATCTTACCCTTCATAGTCTATGGCGGATGGACTAGGGCATTGAGAGATTATGGGCTAGGAGTATATGGTCAAAGCAAATTGTTCTGCTCTCCCCCAATTTATTTTTTTGTATTCGCAATAACCTTGATTTCTCTTTTAGCAGGAATCATTATTGAAAGAAAGATGAAGAAATTTTCTTATGAAAAGGTTATGCTACTCATAGGAATATTATTTTTATTGTACAATGCTTCCATAACCCATATTGTAAATATTTTTGCCTTTTCTCTTGTTTTGTTATTAGCTGGATCTTGGTTTCTGTTATTTTTTGGAATACATAAAATAAAACCAAAATTATTGTCCTTGGAAAATGCTGGAATTCTATCTGCACATTTGTTGGACGCAAGCTCGACCTTTACTGCTCTAACCTTTTTTGGATTCTATGAGCAGCATGTTCTACCAAACTTTCTGATAGATATTTTTGGACCGTGGATAATGTTTCCTTTGAAAATTGTGGTAGTATGGACAGTACTGTGGATAATCGACAGGTCTAAGGAAGATTTGTTCTTCAAGAGATTCTTGAAAATAATAATCCTTATATTAGGTTTGCCCTTAGGTATAAGAGATTTTTTGACTATCTCGCTCTTATAATAAATTTCTGAAAAACTTTGATTAATTTAAGAATGTTTATGTTTAGATATTAATTATGTTCTACCTAGTGGACCTTGCATACTTGCTATTCATGTTCGTATCTTTGTATTTCACTGTAATGTTCTTTATACTGTTCTTCGAAAACAAGGAATTGATTCAAAAGATTCCAAAACTTGTAAGGTATCCTTTCGTGAGCATAATCGTGCCTGCTTACAACGAAGAAAAAACTGTGGGAAAAACCATCCAAAACCTGAAAAATTTAATATACCCAAAGAACAAGCTCGAGATAATAGTAGTGAATGATGGCTCAACTGACAACACTGGAAATATAATAAAAAAATTCAAAGGTATCAAGATATTTGAAAAATCAAACCAAGGCAGAAAAGCCTTCGCACTTAACTTTGGAATAAAAAAGGCAAAGGGAGAGATAATAACATGCATAGACGCTGACTCTTTTCCAAAATCAGACTCATTATTAAAGACCATACCGTTTTTCAATGATACTTCGGTAGGTGCTGTAACAACTTCAGTCATTGTAAAGGAGCCTAAAAAGCTTATACAAAAACTCCAGTATCTGGAATATGTAATGATAGTTTGGTCCAGAAAATTGCTAGAGTTCCTAGACGGCATATATGTCACTCCTGGAACAATGAGCCTTTACAGAAAGAGTATCTTGGAAGAGATCGGATACTTTGACGAGAAAAATATAACAGAGGATATAGAGGTAGCATGGAAGATACTTCGCAAGGGTTATAAAATCAGAATGTCAATGCCTGCCAAGGTCTATACCAATGTTCCGTCATCATTCAATAAATGGTGGAATCAAAGAATAAGATGGAACATAGGAGGATTTCAAACATCAATAAAGCATATAGATGCTGTCTTCAAATCAAGATTCAAAAGCTTCGGGATGTTCGTTGTTCCATTCTTTGTGATATCCTATGTAATCTCGATTCTAGGTTTTGGCCTGTTCTTATACATCCTGGGCCAAGGAGTGTATAATTATTCTAATATACTAATAAAATCTTTCATTTACAAATCTGTCCCTGTAAATATTTCAACCTTTACAGATTTTATAATGCTCCCAAATGTCTTTACAATATTCGGCTTTGGCATCTTTATCCTGTCTCTGCTATGGGTGCTAACAAGCCTCAAGGTTACAGGAATGAAATTAAATGGACTGAAAGGAATTTACACAATACTTATTTATCTAACTTTATACATAACAATATTTCCAATAATCCTCTTGTACTCTTCATTTAAATTCTTTAGAGGAAAAGGATACAAATGGAGATAGCGTGAAAAATAACATATTCATCAAAACAACTGTAATAACAGTGATAATTTTTATACTTGGAATACTCGTAGGACTATGGCTAGACAATAACAGACTCAATGAAATAAAGGATAGCATTACATCTATGGACATAGAGTGGAACGATGCAAGGTTGCAGGGCATTTTCTATCAAAAGATTTCAAATCAATCAAGCTCATGCGAAGACGCCATAAAATCAAATCTTGAATTCAATAACAGGATATATCAAAAAGGTATAGAAATTGAAAAAAGTGAGAACATTAACAAATTCACGCCAGAGATAGTGTACGAAAAGAGGAGATATGCTTTATTACAGCTCCAGTTCTGGTCGAATAGCATAAACCTTAAGGAGTCTTGCAATGCTAACTATAGCTCGGTCGTTTATTTTTACTCATTCTTTGACGAGAGCAAAAAGATTGACCAGAACATACAAAGCATAATTCTTTCGAATCTGAAAGAAGAATGCGGAAATAACATGATTCTAATACCATTGCCTTTAGACCTCAGCATTTCAACCATTGATTTTATAAAATCGAGTTATGAAATAAATTCCACCCCATCTATCCTGATAGATGAGAAAACTGTTCTTACAGGCATTCAGAACAGAGAAGACATATTAAAATACATAAATTGCTAAACCATCAGAGTTAAAAGCACCTTATCAACAGCCAAGTCCAGATCATTATAGTTTCTATTTATCTGAGTAACGTTCTTACCTTCTATAATTATCTCATTATTTTGTACAGTAACAGCAGTCTGATTAGCTTGAGATGGTCCTAATAAAAGTATTACTGGTTCCACAGAAGTTGGTTCTAGTTCAGAAGTGGAATTTATAGGATATGATCTGAAGCATATAGACCTTCCTTGTTCTAAAAATGCTAGACATGAACTTCCATCAACATCCTTGAATGTAGTTGTATTGCCTTGAATGTAATGCCTATAAACCAGGCCTAACTTTATAGTAAGTTCGAAACTTGAAGCAAGATAATAAGAATTTTCACTGTTATTAGGTATGTAAGCTATGTAAATCTTAAAAATATCCGGATTGAGCAAGACATCCTTTATAGCATTCTCGTTCGGATAGACAGGTGTCTTGTTGGCTTCGAATAAGTTTGCCCTAAAGTGCCTTACATCTCCCTCATAGTACAAAGAATAGGGATCTTTGAAAATAGACTCTGATGAATTATAGTAAATGTATATTGAGGCGAATACAACTGCTACTAAAATTATGAAAGCTATTAGCGAATTTTTCATATAATATCATCTGATATGAAAATATAAAAAGAAAAAGAAAAAAAGGGAAAAACAAAATTTCCCTTCTAGCTATTTTACGAATAGCTTGGTGATGCTACTGTTCCTGTTATTGTCAATGAAGATTCTGCTTTCTGAGCAGTTGTAGCTCCTGGGAATGATTGTTGTACGATTCTAGATGCTAAGTCTGTGTTTGCTGCTTCCCATCCAGCTACTAATAGAGCTGTTTTACCTGTTGCAAACTTGTCAGCGAAAAGCTGTACTAAGGCTGCATTTTCAGGTATTCCTGATGATGCTCCACATGCTGGGTAAGTCTTATCTAAGACTTGAGCTGCGATCTTGTTGACACAAGGTCCACCGACAATGACTACATCATTGCCGTTTACAGCGCTATCAATGTCGCTATCCGTATCTAACTTTACTACATCTGCAGTTATCGGCAAAATTCTTTGTGTTGTTGTTGTTCCACCTGTGCTGCCACTTGATACTGTTCCTGTTGGTGTCAACACATAAACATTTCCAAATGTGAACACATCCGGATAGCTTACTGTTGCTGATCCACCAAGGTTTGATGTCAAGTGATCTGCCAAAGTGCCATATGTTGTCATACCTTTGTATTCTGTTGCTGTTCCCAAGAGTGAGTTTTCTACATAGTTTGTATCATCTGAATATAGTGTTGTGTTTACGTATGCTCTTGAGTTTGTTGTATCGTATGATACAGGTAGGTATAACCAGTTGTGAGTTGTTCCACCTTGGTTTGCTTCTTGGACTAAGATGAAACCTCTATCTGAATAAGCTGTTCCACCTGTTGTTCCCAAACTTACTGTACAGTCATAGACATTGGTAGTGTTGAGACATGATACTTGATAGTCTATGTATATTCCAGGTGTTTTTGCAACTGTGTAGTTTTGAGTACCGTATAGTCCGTTTCCAACCACTGTCAATGTTGATGTCTGGTTAGTCCAAGCAGCTGTCGCATCATCGTATTCTCCGACAGTAACTGTTGTACCACTTCTTGACAATCTTATTCCAGCAAATCCTACTCTTGGATATTTCCAAATGTCTACTACTGTCAAGTTTGCTGTTCCTCCACCTCTATAGAAATACAGACCACCTTGTCCTGATGTTATCAACTTTGGAACAAGGAAGCTTGTTTCGTTTCCTAGTGAGTTTCCGATTCCAGTGTAAGATGCTGCTGCTGTTCCTGCAATGTTTCCATCGCCAACTAAGTCGACGTTGATTACTTTTGATGAGTTGTCTACTAGTTTGACTTTGAAAGTGTTTCCATCAACTATTAGGTCTGCTGTATCGCCTGCTGCACCTGTTCCTGCTGAAGATATTGCTGTCAATGAGTTTCCAGACTCGTCAGTAAACGTGTGAGTCTTTGTTGCCGCTGTATATGATGTATATTGCAATACGTGAGAGAATCCTCCCTTTTGTATTACAAAATAATCTTGGTCAACTGCACTAATGTTTTGTCCTTCATCAAATACAAGGTCTCTAAAGCCGTTGTCTGATCCTGTTGCACTTAATGCTGCAGCACCCCATTGCCATGCGCTTGAACTTGTGTTGTAATAAAGTGTATACAATTGCTTTTCACTGTCCACAGCATTCTTGTATGTCAACAACATGTTTACTCCAGACGGATTCCATGACAGAGTTTGTCTGTTTACTGTATCACTAAAGTCTGGTACAATGCTGTTGAATTTTATGTTAAAGGTTGACGAAAATGGATCTGCTACTGAACCGCCAACAGCTAACCAATTATCTGAGCTTGGTACGTACTTTAATGTTAGAACAGACCAACCTGCTGCACCAGTTGAAACTATATCTGATGTTAATTCAGATACAACTGATGTTGATTTTGTCACAGTTCCTGTTGTTCCTGAATCAGCTCCTGTCCTACTACCTGAAGCTAGTTTAACTTTGTCTGCACCTATTGCTATTGTCGCAAAGTCTGCTGCTCCTGTTTTACCTTGTAAGACTTTTATTGCGGCTACTACGGTTCCGTCAGACAATGTCTTTGTTTCTCCTGCCTTCATTGAAAATGATTCTCCATTTACATCTCCAATGGCAGTGTAGTAATTTGTTCCACCTATTGTCTGTACAGCAACTCCCGATAGTGTAACTGTATAATCCTTTGAATCAGTTGTTACTGTTTGTGGTGTTCCTGTTTCTACTGAAACAATATTCTTTCCTCCAAGCAGTGTTATATCAGATATATAACCTGCATCGGTGGTTCCACTATATGTGCAATCTGATATTACAAAGTCTTTGCCCAAAAAGTTTATTGTTGTACCTTGGATCACAGTTTGTAGTGTTGCAGTGCTTGTTACACCTGATAGTGAAACAGGCGTTGTGAATGTCAATTTGTATGTCCAAAGTGCTGAAGATCCAGGCGTCTTGAAAGACACTCTTGGGGTGTTTTCTGTTGTTGGTCTATCGAATGTTATTTTTGCTGGAACGCTATTCGTAGACTGACCCAATAGATACAAGTATTGTTTGTATGGATATGACCCACCTGAAGATGACGAATAAGTGCCTCCATTTAATAGAGACGGTATATCTGAAGATGTAATAATTCCTTTAATTGTTTGTGGGTTTGAAAATGGTGTCAAGTATATTCCACTTGTAGCTATCTTTGCTCCGCCTGTGACAGATTCACCTGCTCCTGTTCCAGTTACAGATGAAGTTACTACAGCGTTTGATGCTAAGTTAACAGCCATGTCTACTGCTCCTGACACATCTGCTGTTGCTGCTGCTGCACCAATTACAAAGATTGGGAAGCTAACTGTTGAATCTGTTACGCTGACCATATCTGAAATTTTTCCTAACTGAGTCACTTGAGTTGCAAGTGCTGGACCTGCAATTGCTAATCCAGTCATAATTGCTGAACCAGCTATTGCAGCTAATTTTTTAAATTGCATATTTTATTCCTCCATTATTTTTATTTTATTTTTATTTGCGCGGTGTATGCGCTATTTCTTGGCGCCAAAATGTGCGCTTACGCGCCAAAAAGATTAATTCTTCTGGATATTTTTAGCGCCAATTCGGTAGAAATAATTGCATAAAGGAGGGATATATAAACCTCAAGCAACTGTTTACGAGGTATACAGCCATTGTTTCTTCATATAATATGAGTAAAAAATAAGAATATTTGTGTCATCTAATTGTTTCCTGAGGCCTTTTGTGGCTTCTTTTCGAAATTTTTCTCTATATGTACCTTATTTTTCCTACCAATTCGTTCAAGTCTTAAAATTCCTCTTTCCTCTAAACTTTTGAGAACTTTTGATACTTTTGCCTTTGAATAGCCACTATCATTGACAATTATTTTTTGATTTACGCCACTTCCATTTTTCATAATGATATCAAATATTTTTTTTTCATCTTTCTTTAGTATTGGTATAATTAGATTTACATTTCTGTTTCTCCAATAGAACTGATAAAATATTCCAATAGAAGCAACAATCAAAACAACTATCATTGCAACTATTTGTACTGGAAATCCTGAGATAATAACTTCACCAATTCTTTCATATGCTATTGAAATATCTACTCTGTCTCCATTTTTCAAATCATTCATCTGCCAATTAATAATAGTTCTTCTTCCATCAGAACCAATCAAAGCATTTCCAGGGCTGTAGGAACTTTCTATAGGTTCTCTTAATCCTGTTCCTTCTGGTAACTTAATCAATATGGGAACTGTATTAACATAATAATTAATTTTAAAGAAATCTTCGAACAAGTAATAATTATTCTTACTAACTTTTTGATTAGAATCATAAGATACAATAACAGTAGTCTTATTGGATGATGTTATGTTGCAAACTATGTTTGTTTCTAGATTAGAAGGTAGTATCTTGCAATCAGAATTTGAATCTATATTAATGTTATTGGGAAAACCTATTGGAATTATGAAGACTTGATCTGAAGAGTTTACGAAAATTAATGTTAATTTATAATTCACTGTGTTGTTTTCAAAAATTTCTGCTTTTACTCCATATTGATATATTTCTTGTGAAAAGACAGGAACTGAAAATAAAATGAAAAGTATTAATATTAAAATTTTTTTCATTTCGTCACTCTTCACCTTTCATAACAACAATTCCACCAGCTCCACCTGCTGCAATCATATGCATCATATGTGATATCGAATTTAAAATTGATTGAGCTTCTCCTGCGCTTAGATTGAATTTTTCAGGTTCTAAGATTTCTATAGCAGATGGTCCGTATTCAATTGCAATTTGAGCAAGATTGCTCAAGTTCTTTGAAATCAAGTTCAATTCACATGTTACAGAATATCCTACGTCAATATTTTTCAACGGCTTTTCAATTTTTTTAGCATCTCCAAATGTTTTCTTATAAATTTTTATTCTTTCATCTCTGTCAAGTTTTAATATTAAACCTTCTAGTGCGCTTTTTGAAGCATTTTCATTTATGGCTAAAGCGTCAAAGGCAATCCATGCTCGAAAGAATCCTTCTTCAACTTTTTTATCTGCTTCTTCTTCATTTATCATGAAATTAATTTGTTTCTTCAAGGTTTAAATTCATTTCCATAAGTTTTTAGGAATCCACTTTCCCCCAAAAATAAGTATTCTTTCTCCACACTTGGGACATTTCAAATCCCTTTTAAGCATGAACTTTTGAACCCCAAGTATTGTTCTCTCTATGACAAGTTTTCCACATTTAGGACAATATGTATTTTCTAACTTATGGTCGATAACATTTCCAAGGTAAACATACTTTAAACCTTCCTTTTTCGCTATTTCATAAGCCTTTTCCATTATTTCAACAGGAGTTCTAGGCAAATCCTTTATTTTATAGGTCGGAAAGAATTGAAGAATGTGGAATGGTGTCTCATCTCCCAAGTTTTCAGATATCCATTTGCAAAGGTTTTTAACATCTTCTAAATTATCTCCGATTTTAGGAATAATAAGGTCTGTTATCTCAGTATAAACATTATTTTTCTTATAAGAAAGTAAAGCATCATATATAGGTTCTACTTTAGGAACTTGGGAAAATTCCTTATAGAACCTAGCATTTGCAGATCCTTTGATGTCCACAACAGTTGCATTCAAATATTTTGATATTTTTTTTATTGCCTCTGGAGTTGTAAAACCGTTTGTAACCCACATATTATAAAATCCATTTTCGCTAGCCAGTTTAGCAGTATCATGAGAAAATTCATAAAAAATTGTCGGTTCTACATATGTGTAAGAAAAGCCTTGGACATTGTAACTTTTAGCTAGATCAATAATCTGTTCTGGAGAATAATCTTCTCCGCTTATGTTTACCCATTCCTGAGATATTCCGTAATTGCAACAAAAGCTGCATCTAAAATTGCATCCAAGAGAGGATATTGACAGAGTATGAGAACCAGGAGCAAACATATACAATGGCTTTTTCTCTATCGGGTCTACATTAACTGAAATCATTTTTCCATAAACCAAGGAATATAGTTTTCCTTTTACATTCTTTCTAACTCTGCAGAAGCCTGTTTGACCTTCTGATATAAAGCAACCTCTAGAACACAATTCGCATTTTATAGAATCTTTCAGATTCTTATAGAACATAGCTTCTTTCATGCTATTTATATAATTTTAGAATTTTTAATAGTATTATGCCCTAGTGGCTCAGCTTGGTAGAGCGTCTGATGAAAAGATGAATCTCGTAACAAAGCAAGAAAACAGAAGGTCGCAGGTTCAAATCCTGCCTAGGGCTTAAGATAATATTTCTAAAAGACTTTTAGAAATTTCATCCCAGTTACAGAACTTTTTAACAAACTTAAGGCCGTTCTCTCCAAATTCATCTCTTTTATTTTTGTTTTCGTAAAGGGTGTTCATTGCCTTAACAGTATCCTCTACATTGCATATTCCCTTATCAATGAAATATTTCATGTCAGTCGCAAAGGTATCTATTTTTGTTGCAATACCTCTTGGTCCTATACCTTCGACTTCTTGTGTTATGAGTTCTGGCGTTGAACTATTGTTAGGAGTTATTATAGGTTTTTTACAAGCCATTGCTTCTATGTATGGCATGCCAAATCCTTCTCCTGAGCTTGTCGAAACATAGACATCACAGATATTGTAAAGCCCTGCCAGATAGTCATCAGGAACAGGGCAGAACATGTTTGGCAAAGAGAAGAAAAGTTTCTTTTTTTCAAACAGTTCTGGGAATCTAAATTTTGTGAATTCTACCAAATTATATTCGTTCTCTTCAGGAATTGTTCTTAATAGCAATATGACATCGTTCTTGTCCTTTGAAAACTCATAAAAGCTCTGTACAAGTCTCCATATCATCTTTCTGCCAGAGTTTACTCCGAAATGAAAAAATACAAATTTACCATTCTCTACACCATAAGTCTTCCTATCAATAATATTAGGTTTGAATATTTGTGTGTCAACACCGTGATATAAGACTACAGAATCGTAACCATATTGTTTTAAGATTTTCTGAGTGTGTTTACTTGTTGCTATAATTTTATATGCTTTGTCAAAAATTGGTTTGGAACCATAAAGAATCTGATTGCCATCGCAAGGTGAGTATGGTATGAACTTTGCATTACCCAAGTTGACCTTTAATATGTCATTCATTATCATTGTATCTCCTATCCAAACTACATAATCAGGCTTTAGTTTTTCAATAGAACTAGCAAGGGATCTGGTATCCTCGTAAGAATGTATGAAATAATTTTCTCCTCTAAGGGATTTTCCATAATACAAGAATGACAAAACATGAACTTCCATTTCCTTTCCTATTCTTCTGCATAATTCATGAGTAACTTTTCCGTAGCTCGTAGAGGTCAGAGGACTATCAGAAATCCATAATATTCTTTTCATAATTACATTTTAATAAATAGATTTATATAATTACTATAAAAATGATATAAGTGATTGAATGGATTGGATGATATTCGTTAAAAGAGAAAACGTCAGGAAATCTGAAGAAAAACTGAGAAGCGACTTTAATCTTGCAGCCAAACAGGCAATAACAGTAAGAGACGCTAAATCTCTTGAAATAGATAAAGATGGGAGTTTTTTCTTGATTACAGGAACTGATGAAGGAGTTGCCAAATGCAAGGAACTAATAAAGGAATTTGTCGAAAACATAGATGAAAAATACTTCGATACGGCAAAGAAAAAGCTTCAGGAAGAGGTAGACAAAGCTGCTGAAGGATTTGGCGGGTTGTTCTAATGATTGCTATATTCACTGTTGGAGCTGATGAGATAAGAATAAAGCAAATGGAAAAGATAGCTGAAGCCTGGGGATTTGCAGGGAAATATATGGACTCTAAAATCTTATTGAATGATGCTAAGAAAAAAAGGTTTAATTCTGTCTTAGTCATGGATCAAGAGGCTTTGGATGACAATGCTAAAATGGAACTTAAAAATCTTGGAATAGAAATAATCGATTTTAGGAATAAAAAGGTCTTAGAGAAGAAGATATTATAAATTATCAACTAATTCTAATAAGGCGCCGATAGTCTAATGGCTAGGATATGAAAGCTATGCTGTATAGGCTTCCCAAGCTCACGATCCGGGTTCGAATCCCGGTCGGCGCAATATATCATCTAGAATATGCTCAATAGAATCTTCATCAGGTTTTGGCTCCCTTTCAAATTCCATTTTACTCAAATGATTCCTCCAGTATAACACGTCTTGCGGGTCAACAGAAACTATCAAATTTTCTAAGAAAGAAAAATCCTCTTTTTTAAATAACTCTCTAGACAACCCTATGTACTCTCCTTCCTCTGGGAAACCCATTAAAGATTCGTCTTGATTTTCAGGGAAAGAGAGCAGAACGGAAGCCTCTCTTTTAATATGCCCAACCCTGTTGTCTAGTGACCTTATAGTAACGTTAATGTTAAAATTGTCAGAACATACTATATAGTCTATCTTCCCTTCAGGAACATTTGGAAGTAAAGTATGAGATGCTATCTTGCGCAAAAAATCATATGTTGTTAAAGCATATTCATTTTGTTTATTAGCTAGTCTTATTTTTTGCAGATATGAAGGTTTGACCATAGAATTAGTCCTGAGCGAGTCTGTTAAAAAATCTCCAACCACAAGGGCTTTTGCCTTATAAATCGAATGTGCTATGATGCTACCGTCAAAGGATTTCATCAGAAAAATATTATATTATAAAGGATTTATTTTTAACTTTTACAAAATCATTTATTTAAAAGAAGACAACAATTAATATGTCTGAACAAACTTATCTGATTTTTCATCCAACAAGATTGGCTTTCCTAAAGTGGTATCTTATATCAATTTTCTTAATAACCTTCGGTATATCGTTGTTCGTTTTTGTATCAATGCCATCACCAATCTCAAGTTATACTCCTTACATCCTGTTGTCCCTTTCAGTTATCGGATTGTTATTAACACTAATTGCAGAATTATTGAGAAAAAATGACAAGTATGCAATAACCAGTTTCAGGATTATTGAGAAATCAGGAATAATTAATATTGAGGAAGATTCTGTATACTGGGAAAAATTGTCCAATTATGAATTGCATCAGAATGCCTTTGATAGAATTTTTAATACAGGAACTATAAAATTATGGAGCACTGGAGGAGAAGAGGAACCTGAAGTCGTAATCAAGAAATCTCCAGACATCAAAAGAATAAGGATTGTATTAGACAAATTAATACAGAAGAGATAATTCTTATAAAGGTTTATTCTTAAATAAAATAAGACGAGCCGGCGATTATTTGCTACCATGGAATATTAAAGATATATTTGTACCAAAGCTTGACGAAAACTTAGCAGAATTTATTGGAATTCATTTAGGTGATGGTACCCTAACTAAGAATTTTATAAGAATATTCGGGGATTCTAGGTATGATGCATCCTATTTTGCCTATATATCTAACCTGGTAAAGAATTTATTCGGATTTTCTCCATTCTTAAGATTTGACAGAGGTAGAAACAACAAAAAGCACACTATGTATTTAGAGTTATGTCCAAAAAAACTTTGACTTTTTACATATTCATTTTGAAATGCCTTATGGCAACAAGATAACCGGAAAGGCTAAAATACCCAAGCGGATTCTAAATAATAAAAAACTAACTATAGCATGTTTAAGAGGTTTAGTCGACACCGATGGCAGTTTGTCCAAAAGAGGTAATCAGATGTGTTTGGTCTTTAACTCTAATAACGAAATACTCAGAGAACAAGTTTTTATGCTTGGTAAAAGATTGAAAGTTTTTAATCATAGATATATGGATGAAGTCGGTACAAACTCTTGGAAGAGAATAGTAAGATATTTCAATACTGTAGGTAGTTCTAATATTTCTAATATAATTCGTTTTAGTGAAAAATATCATAATGAGATTTACTTATATAAAAAAGATGTTTTAAATTATTATAAAGCATACAATAATACTATATTACCATTTAAAACGGGCCGGTGGTCTAGCGGCTATGGTCAATTTTCTTGGAGCTAACCAGGAAAATTAATAGCAAACGCTACCTTGACAATCGGCATCAAAAAGGTAGAAATCGAGAGTTCGAATCTCTCCTGGCCCACTCGTGATAAAATGAACTGGAAAAGGATTATAATAGCAGGAGTTGTTTTTGCGATAGTATCTCAAATACTTAGAACAGTCGAATCATACGCTACTTTGAATTACTACATGGACCCGGACTATTTTGGCGTATGGAGCAAGGTAATGATGCCAACAGCAGGACCGCCACCAGCAGAGTTCTTCTATGTTTCAGTTGCATCAGCTGTAATCATAGGCATCATATACGCAGCTGTTTACGCTTTGTTTAACAAGAATCTGACCTCGAAAACTATCTTCAGGAAAGGCCTTGAATATGGTCTTATCTTGTTTTTCATGGTGCAGATACCAAGCCTTCTGGGAATGTATTTATTGATAAACTTACCAACAATGCTGATAGTATATTGGGGTATTTCAGGACTAGTCATATCATTGGTTGTTGGAATCATCTTCGCAAAAATAATCAAATAGTGTCTAAATGAAATTATTCGCAGACTTGCATTTGCATAGCCATTATAGTAGAGCAACCTCTAATAGAATGAATATAGAAAATTTGGAAAAATACGCAAAGGTTAAAGGCCTGAATCTTTTAGGAACAGGAGATTTTACCCATCCTCTTTGGTTAGATGAACTGAAGAAAAGCCTAACAGAGGACAATGGTTTGTTTCATTTCAAAGACAAGGATGTTTCCTTCATTCTTCAAGCAGAAGTTTCAAGCATATACAATGACGGAGAGACAAGAAAGATTCATAATGTCATTCTAGCACCTAGCTTTGAGGTCGTCGACCAGATAAATGACTTTCTTAAGAACTACGGAAAGCTGGCTAGCGATGGCAGGCCTATATTAACCAAGATAGACTGTGCAGAACTTGTTGAGAAATTGATTAACATATCTAAAGACATAATGATAATACCTGCGCATATCTGGACTCCTTGGTTTTCTTTGTTTGGAAGCAAATCCGGGTTTGACAAAATCGAAGAGTGTTTCAAAGACCAGACAAAAAATATATTTGCGCTAGAAACAGGCTTGTCAAGTAATCCCCAAATGAATTGGAGATTGTCTGCCTTGGATAGATTTGCCTTGGTTTCGAATAGTGACTCGCATAGTCCATGGCCAACAAGGCTCGGCAGGGAATTAAATGTTTTTGAAACAGAAATGAATTATAATGGAATAATAAATGTCATAAAAGAAAAGAATCCTAAAAAATTCCTTTATACTGTTGAAGTTGACCCTGCTTATGGAAAGTATCATTGGGATGGACACAGAAACTGCAATGTTTCTCTAGAACCTAAAGAGGCAATAAAATATAATAACATATGCCCTGTTTGCGGAAAACCTTTGACAATAGGTGTTCTTCATAGAGTTGAAGAATTAGCAGACAGGGAGGAAGGTTTTGTTCCTGAAAATTCTATACCCTTCAAATCATTATTACCTCTCTCAGAATTGATATCACACGTATACAATACTCAACCATTTTCTAAAAAGGTCTGGGAGGAGTCAATGAAACTGACAAATGAATTTGGCTCTGAATTGAATGTGTTATTAAATGCTGATGAAGAAAGATTAAAACTTCTAATAAATGAAAAGATTGTTAAAATTATTCTAGATAATAGAGAAGGAAGATTAAAGGTTCAACCTGGTTATGACGGAGTATACGGGCAAATAATCTCGAGCGATGAAAATATATCTAAAACGCAAAAGAAAATTGATAGCTATTTTTAAAAATAATAAAAAGATAAGTAGAGAAAGAATTCTCTACCTTCTTTATAAAAAATTATCTACCTGAAACAGTCACGCTAGTTGATCTTTCAGTAAAGTATCCATAGTCTGCAGTTATTGTTATTGGAAAGCCTTGGAATGTTGCTGGTGACGTTATTGTGACATCGCATGTCAAGGTCAAATCCTTGCCTCCAATCAATTCCTGAACTCCTGTGCATTCTGCTGGCAATGAAGTACCTGCTACATTTCCAGCGATTGTTACCCTATTTATTTGGTCTGTTGTCAATTTGAGATCATCTGGATTGGTTGAACTGTAAGTAATGGCACCTTTTTGGTAGAGCACTCCACCTCCCGCGTTACTTATCTTTATAACCAGAGTGAATTTGTTATCACTCCCGTATAGGATAACCGGGTTTTGTGTTACTCTTCCCACTACAGCGACAGGTCCTGATGTTGCGCTCCACGTTGCCGTGTTAAGTGTTCTTTCTGATGCTCTTGCCGCGTCTGCCTCACTTTCAGAGTAAACCCAAATGTTGCCTGTGACCTTTGTTTGGTAATCGTAGTAAATTCTTCCTATGAACAGATACTGTGTTTGCTCGCCCCTTGAAATATTTGGAGCTACTAGAGACCAAGATATTATTTTTTCATCTGCTGGTGTGTCTCTAATCGAGTCTGCTGGTTTCATTTCCTTGCCAAATTTCTGAATCAGGTTAGCAGAAGTTGTCCAATACATAGGGCTTGCTGTTCCGCTCTCAATTAAAGCTGAACCTGTTAGATAAACCAAGGATTCTGAGTCTGGAACTGAGTGACCACCCTTGTTGCTAACAGTCATCATTACTCTGTCTGATTGTCCACCGAAAACTTCTGTTTGGTCCGCAGAAAAGTCTGTCATCACCATTCCTGTACCTGCTAGCAAGGTTGTTGTCGGCTGAAATATTTGAGGTATTTGAACGTCTGTACAACCTGCAACTGCAACTATAGCTAGCGTAGCTAACAAAATTGCTTTATTCATTAAAAAATCACCTTTTATTTCTATCATAAGATTGTAAAGCCCGTATTTATAGATTTGTGTAAAAGAGCATAATATTGTTTACATTACGAGAAATCTACGTTCCAGAATTTTATTTGCCTTGAACAACTACAGTTGCAGATCTTTCTGTGAAATATCCATAGTCTGCAGTTATTGTTATTGGGAATGACTGGAATGTTGTTGGTGGTGTTGATATTGTGAAATCGCAGACCAAGGTCGTTGATTTGCCTGCTGGTAATTCTTGTTGGCCTGTGCAATCTGGTGAGTTTGTAATAGTTAATCCACTTGCAGGATCTACATTAACCATTACTTGATTATATTCTGTATCAGCTATTGTAAATGGAGTGCTGCCATAATTTTTGCCTGTCAGATATATTGTACCGCTTGCCAAGTTTGAGACAGTTATATACAATGAAAATGTCTCACCGCCACTAGTATCACTATAGTAAATTACTGGATCAGGAGATATCTTTACGCTCAATCCTACAGGGCCTGATGTGGAAGTAAAGGACGCCTTATTCAATGATCTACCAGATGCTTTTGCCGCGTCTGCTTCTCCTTCTGTATAAACCCAAACGTTCCCATTAACACCTGTCGTGTAATCGCAATAAGTTCTTCCATAGAAAGTGTCTGTTCTTGTTTGACCTGCTGGAATGACTGGAGCTGTCAATGACCAAGTAAATCTTGTTGTATCAGCTGAAGTTCCTCTTACCACGTCTACTGCCCTCATGTCTCTTGTAAAGGTTTTGTATTCGGTATCATCGCTTGAGCGCCAGTATCTATCGTCACCACTTCCCAAGTCTACATTAGAACCTGTCAAATAAGACAAAGCTTTTGTCCTATTAACAGTGGTTCCTCCTTGATTCTCAATTTCCATGGTAATTCTAACCCTGGCATTGCTATAAACCGGAGTAGGCTCTGCTGTGAAGCTTGTTATTTCCAGTCCATTTCCTGAGGTTCCTAAGGGCGTTCCCCCTCCAAAGTCAAATGAGGGAATTGTACAGCCTGCTACAAGAATTATTGCTAACATTGATGCTAAAATCTTGAATTCCATTACTTTCACTTGATATAAAATTGTAAATTACGTATTTATAGCTTATTGATTCTCAAGCTTTGTTTAATAATTCTTAATTCCCGACTACTTTTTCAACAGAAGTTATTTAAATTGACAAGAATAGCTTCTTTTATGAAAGATTTTAAAATTGGGACAAATTTGGCTGTGTTCATCCTCTTTTTCGGAATTGCTTTAATCGAAGCTTTTCAGAAGCAGAATTGGTTAGAAGCATTTCTTTTTGTGCTATTGGGAATTGTATTTATTTGGGCTGGAAGCCGAAAAACTTAATTGTTCATTTCGCTTTCAAAACTTTTTCAGAGGCTTCTTATTCAAAGCCTGGTTCTCAGGACTAGGGTCCTCTTACTGTTATTGTGAAAGAATCATAAAGAGTATACTTGTAATTGATTTCCATATTCAAAGATCTTATGCTCATAGTAGATAACTGAGGAGTGTTGAAATTACAGACAGAAGAAACAGCTCTACCTTTAATGAATTTCAAATCCTTATTCAATGTAAGAGTTTGGGAACCAGTATAGTCTTCGCAACTTAGATCCATATTGTCAGGAACGCTTACTATAATTTTATCTTCTAAATTGTCAAAAAATCCATCTCCTACATTATTGTAGTTTACATGCATGCTATAACCTGTTTTATCTGCTATGAAAGGTTGTGGTTCAGAAAAAGATAGATAAACCTGCAAAGGTCCCTTTGCAGAAGTTAATTGAATTGGTATGCTGTTTAAAGTTCCTGAAGCTTCTCTCTGATTATACTCGGATTCTGGTAAAACTACTATGTCCTGATAAATTAAATTTCTAGCACTATAGTTGAGTAGAAATCTTATCGAACATGTCTTATCTGATTCAGTTTTGTCTGCTGTCCATCTACTAGACCAGGTACAAGAAGCATTAGGCTTCAAAATCCCACAATCTCTGATAAAGTTTTCTTCACTATTAGATTTATCAAAGCAAGGACGATCATAAATTTCAAATTTAACATCGCTCAGATCATAAGTTTGCTTATTTCTTATGCTAAAGAAGAATTGAATGCTTCTTTCGCTTTTAACTTCTGGTGAGAGAGATTCGACATTCAGAAAGATATCTGGGCTACCGCTATCAATGTTGCTGATACCTTGTGCATTTGTATTCAAATCAGGCAGAGGAAATGGTAGCTGAATTGGCAACTCTGAGCATAAGGATGTTAAAACCACAGCAAATATCAGTAAATAAATTAATTTTTTCATTAAATCATTCCGGTTTTACCTCAACATCAGATTCTCCTGTTACATAATAATCGTAATCTAATACTGCACTTATGAAATATGTCTTTTCAATATTTACATCAGGTGTCTTGATTCCAGAACATCTTATATCAAGAGATTTTTTGCTGATTATAGGAATAACCTCATTTGTACAAACTCTACCAGAAGAACTGTCTGTACATAAAAAATATGGACAAGCATCGTCATTAACGGTAAATTCTGGAGGAAAAGTAATAATAAAATTACCCGCATTAATTTGCCTTAATAGGCCAGTTCCTTTGTCTTCTACTTTTACATAGATTGTCAGATCACTATTATTTTTTACAGGCAAGCTCGTCCCAAAATCAAAATAAATTTTTATAGGACCTCTTCCAACATTAATAGTTGGAGAAAATGTTACAGTTTTCCCAGACCTTTGTATTTCTTTCATGTGGTCGCTGTTAATTACTAACAGGTCAATCTGCGACTTGGCCTTATAGGAAAAATCAAATCTAAACCTAATAGGGCAGGTTATTCTTAAGTTAGCAATCTCTTCTTTTGAAGGTGCTTGAAAATTCCACTCTATTTGTCTTGTCTCAAGCGGATAAATCTGATCAATTGTACCGTTTTTCGAGCCTGGATCGCCTCCTGTCCAAGTACACAATCCTGTATCATAAATATTATAAGTAACACTATTTTCGTTGAATTCATCTTGATTTAACAGGTCAAAGTAAATTGAAAATTGATCTCTTTCACGCACAGATGTGGAAGGCAAGACGGTTATATTCTGTATTGATATTACATCAGGTGGCAACTCTTTAACTTGGGTACCTGAAGTAGGAAAAAGAGAACAACCTGAAACTAGTAAAACTAAAATTAAACTTGATAATATTATTTTTTTCATAATTATCTTTTCATTAAATCATTGCGGAGGTGCGTTTGCCACAGTTAAGGTTTGTGAAACTGTCTTTCTATACTTGTAGACAGCAGTACCTACAATTAAAGTGGTTTTTTGATCTTTTATATTTGGATTAGGCGTGATATAAAATGAAACTCTTCTAAATTCTCCAGGCTTTATTACGCCTCCTGAATAACCATATCTACAGTTTATAACAAATGGTGGATTTGCAAAGGTATGAGGATATGGACCGCATCCTAATGGTTGGGCAGATACTGATGGTTTTTCTATTCTGAAATCATCACCTATCAATTGGACAGAAGTTACCGAGTCTCCACCACCGAATATTGTAATAGTAAAATTGCTAATTTCTATTAATTCTCCTTGGCCTTCATTGAGAATAGAAGCTTGAATTAAGAAGGGCATGTACGTCCTAGCAGGCTGTTTTGGAGAGTATAGAGTTGCTTTTATAGGCCCGCCTGTGTATTCAGATGTTAAATCTTGTAAGATTATTTCTCCAGCTTGTAATTTGTTCAAATAAACTTCAGAGCTCATGATTGTGATTGGTAATGATACATTAACAATATAGTCATAAGTCAAGTTAACATTCACCTTAACTGTTGTACCTCCATAAGCATATGTGGTATTCCCATAATCACAACTACCACTTGAAAAACAATTACAGTCTGGAGGATCTTTAGAGCTGTCCTTACAAAGATTATAAATATCACTCCATCCATCGTTTCCATCTTGTAGCATAAACGTTATTGAGCTCATTTCAGTAGGATAAACTTCTGTCCAGCTGCATAAAGCCTCATTCCCTCCGTCTTGAGGCGTAGTTGAGCTTCTGCTACATTGCAAGCTACTGCTGGCAATCTTTCCAAAGATTTTTTCCGAATTATCTGTTGCATTAGTCCATCTTGTAAAGATATTTAATTCTATGTTACCTGAAGTGAAATCTCCTTTATTATGAAGTTCCAACATTCCTATGACAGGTTCACTTGGCTCTAGTATTCCTGGATTAGAAGGTGTAAGTCTAAAATTTTCTATCTCGATTGACTCAGATTTTCCACCTGGTGTAATTACGCTATTAGACACCCTGTTCTTAATTTCAAGATTCAGATAATATTGCTGGGGATTTGTCATCATCAACCAAACATCCCCAATACCGTTCTGAGCTTGGGACAAGGCGCTATTCAGAGGAGTCATGTACGTATCAGCAAAGCTTGATATCTGAGGCCACCAATAGCCGAAAACTGCGCTTCCAACATAGCCTGGATAAGAGCTCGTGAGGACGAACATCATTATAAATATCATTATTATTCCCATGGCAGGCCTGCCTTCAGGGCCTGAAGCTAAGCCTGTAATCAGCGCAATAAACCAGAAAACATAGAAAATCAAAGCACTTGTGCCAGTAGCTCCTGATATAGTGGAATAAAGTGTCGCAAGTGCCATAGCCATAAAGAATACGAAAAACATTATTTCTATTACCTTGAATGTTTTATTTTCTGACATTCCTTTAAACAATTTTGTTATTCCTTGATCTACATCTTCAATCTGTATCGGGAATGTGAAAAAGAATGCCATACCTATATAGAAAAATCCAACACCAAGTGAACCAGGACCAAAGCCACCGAATGTCATAGCCAGTATAAAGGATATGTAAACTCCCAGACTCATTCTGAACCAGGCTTCTATCATTTTATAAGGCTGGCTAGTCTTATAGCGAGTATACAATGAAAAATAAAACAATAAAGCTATAATCACACTTATTATGCGGAATATTTCTAGCCCTATGAAAAACTGATAAATTATCAAAGAATAGGCCAATAGTTTAAAAATAACTTTTGCCATCAATGAACCTGAAGAAATATCAAGGCTGGCTTGTCCACCCTCTAAGGATTCTAGATACTGGTGTTCACTCGGCATTGACACATAAAGAGGTATTAAAGCCATGAATGCTATTGCCAAGTAAATTAATTGCGGAAAACCGAAAAATGGAGGAACAACTAGGCTTAGTATTCCTATTATTTCAAAAATCAAAAACTCATAGAGCTTGTTTTTGACATTCTTACCAGCGGAAATTCTCAAAGAATTTCGAGAACTTTTAGTTTCAGTTGGTTGTGGAGGCGGCAATGGAGGTTCAGGTGGTTGTTGTTTTCTACAATTAGGACAAACACTATAATTAGATGGAATAACTGTTTGACAAAAAGGACACACTTTTTCACCAGGTTGAGGAATTTGACCTGGAGGTGGCGGCGGCAAAGACTGATTCTGTCCTCCTCTTAAATGCGCTCGCAACATATCAAGTGAATCCTGTGGAGGCGGAGGAGGTAATTGCGACGAAGATGTATGACCCGAAGTTTGTAATGGAATAGAGGCATTTGATGATGACTTTGATCTTGAATTTAATTTGATAATCTCTCTTGCTTGAAGCTTTTCTAGTCGTTTAAGCCTCTGTTCTTCAATTTCCTTTTCTTTTTCAGCCTGCTTTGCTCTAATCTTTTCTATTTCTCTCTGCTCCTTTATTTCCCTTTCAGATAGTCTGCCTCCTTGACTAAGGAATTTAGGAGTTTCTATTGGAACAAAGCCTTTATTCTCTTTTCCGCAATATTTACAAGTAGTTATATTTTTTGGATTCGACGCACCGCAATTTGGACAAGTCCAACCTGTTATATTATTTATATGAAAACCGCAATAAGGACAATAATCTACATTTTCAGGAATTGTTGCACCACAATGTTCGCACTTTAATTTACCCATATTTGAATTAAATCGAGGAACATTTTCCTCTTGTTCCCTAAATAGATTTCTTATTCTATCAAACAATCCCATAATAAAACCTAGACTATTTTATACTACTAAATGTGAAACTTGGTATATTAAATTTATGTAAGATATAACCATTTCTAATCTTCTTCGGATTCTTCTTCCTTTTTTTCTAATTCATCTTCTCTCTTTTCCATTTCGTCTATTTCATTCTCTCTAGCTTCTAGATTTTCAATTTCTCTTTCTCTAGATTCTATCTCATCTATTTTCTTATCAGAATTTTCTAACCTATACTCGTCATCAACCCCTTGAAAGAAGTGGGAAGACTCTGGATATGCATTTATTGCCTTTTCCCTTTCTACTTTAACTTGTCTTCTCTGCATTACCTTAATTCTAATCTCTTCCAATTTTCTTATCTGAGGCCCTATTATATAATTCTTAAGGTCTGTAAAATTCATATTTAACAGCTTATACCTTTCCTGAGGACTCATTTTTCTAATTTCATAATAATAGGCAACAGCAGGATAGTAAGCCAAGTGGTCCAATACGTCTTTTAATTCAGATATCTTCTCTGAAATTACTTTATTCTGAGCTTCAAACTGAGGATTGTTTGATTGATACATTGATTCAAAGTATCTGATAGCATTTTTGGTGTTTTCAAATTTTGTGCTAAGTTCTATAGCATTGTTGAAAAGGTTGCGATATTCTCCCTTGAATAGCTCTGGAATCTGCTCAGCAACATACAAACGTGATATTGCTCCAAAAAACTCTTTGACAAAAATGTCAGGTTTACCACTCTTTTCTTCAATAGCATCTTGAATAAAATGGCATATTTCCTCTGCAAGAGAAGGTTTTATAGAATGCATCAGACCACTGCTGAACTCGTTTGAAAACCATTTTTTGTTAATGACAACATAATGAGCATTTCCCCAAGAAAATTTCAGATACTCTGCAATAGGAACCTCCTTGTCTATGTCTGCATCTTCCTTTCCAATGAATTTTTTGTACTCATCCTTGTCGCATATTTTGACTTTAGGTACAAATGCTTGGACTTGAAGAGATGATGGAATGCCCCAGAATTCCACTAACTGCAAGGTTAGTTTGTAAGCAAGCTCTTGTAAGGCATGTTCTTCAGATTTGATGCTGCTCATTTCTATGGCAAGCTCTTTCTCCTTTCCAAAATTTATTATTTCTTTTGCAGATTGAGTTATTTTTGATATTAAACCTGATGATTTTTCAGATTCCTCTTGCTTGTATATTCTTGCTTCTTCAACTCTCTTTTCTTCCATTACTTCTTTTTCTATCTCTTCGCCTGACTTTTTTCTGAATCTATCAAAAACACTCATGAATAGAGAATGTTAAAGCTTGAATATTAAATTATTGAAAGAAAACTATCAATTGCGCAGAAGAAATATCATAGGTTGTATTAGGCTCTGTATAAAATTCAATTGTGTTGTTACCTGTTCTAAGGTTGCTCGTGGCAAAGTCTTGATATAGGGTTGTAACGCTGTTGGCAACTATCACTCCGTTTACTGTTACCACAAGGTTTCCCACTCCTTGCCTGTTTCCAAAAACAACAATTCTTGCTTTAGTCATATATTTCTTTTCCAAGTCACTTAATTCAAAAGTAAAGGCCTTGTTTCTTTTGTTGCTGTAATCCAATTTTACACCCAATTCAAAATCATAAACAGTTGGAGCCCAGATTTTCCATCCAGAACTCTCAGATGCTACGTCTAGAACATTATTCTCCTTTAGGACACTCGGATCAAAACCTATCAGTACCTCACCAACAGGAGGATAGTCTGAATAAATTTCATTCCCATTGACAAAAATTACCATCTTACCATAAAAATTTGTATTAGAAACCTTGAGGTCTACAAAGCTCTTAGAAACCTGATCAGGATTCGAAGCTATAAAGCCTATTCTTGCATCATTTTGTGAAAACAAACCGTTAGTAATCCCACCTTTTGTATCTGCTGCATTCACTTGGGATGCAGTGTATGAAACCTTGAAACTGCCAAAATTTACTGTCTCATCAGGAGGCAAACTAGAAGGCCTTGAAGGTATAGAAACTATCCCTCCATTGAAAACTATCAAAAGTATTACGAAAAGTATTATTGCTATTACTAAAACTGGCATGAAATCTGACATAAACCTTATTTAAACAGATAAGAATAAAAATATTCTTATGCACTCAAGTTTTGATTTAAGGCATAACATAGGCAAAATAGTCCCAGAATCCATTGAAGACCTGTCGATATTAAAGGAGGTAATAGACAAAGGCAACCTTGTTACTGCCAAGTCCCCTAGGAGCATCAAAATAAAGAGGGAAGGGAATCTGGTAAGAGCTAAAACAGGAAGAAAAGAAGTTATAATGAAAATAGAGGTTGAAAAAACTGAATTAAAGGAAAGTGTTCTAAGGCTTACAGGAAAAATAATAGAGGCTCCTGAGGATGTGGAAAAGGGCTATCATACAATAGAAGTAGAGCCTGACAAATTCTTGAGAATAGAAAAGATATGGAAATCTTGGGAAGTCGATAGAATAAAGTCTGCTGAGAGAAAGCATGAACCAATCCTAATTTTAATTCTAGATGAGAACGAAGCTGATTTTTACTTTCTGAAGGAAAGGTACAAGCATCTATTCAGCATCACATCTGAAGCTTCTGGAAAAAGGTTTGATTCCAAAAAGTCTGAGACAAAGAGAATTGAGTATTATGCAAAAATTTTAGAGGAATTGAAGAAGAGATCTGAAAAAATCAAGAAAATTATAATAGCAGGGCCTGGATTTGCAAGGGATGATTTACAAAATCTAATTAGACAAAGAGCAAAGGAATTGCTGGATAAAATCATAGTTGATTTTACTTATCAGTCAGGCAATCTGGGATTGCAGGAACTTTTGAAAAAGGGTCTTGTTGAGAAACTTACAAAGTATAGCAGAATCACAGAGGAAACAAATGCTGTTGAAAGACTATTAGAAGATCTTAACAAAGGCAAGGCTGTTTACGGAATTGAAAAGACAAAAGAGGCTTTAGAGAATGGACAGATATCCTTACTTTTAGTTTCTAATACAAAGGTTAGAGATTTTGAAGAGTTGTTGGATACAGCTGATAAAAATAGATGCAATATAATGGTAATCTCTTCTGAGCATGATTCTGGAGAAAAACTTCTTGGTTTGGGCGGTATAGGAGCAATACTCTTTTAACTCTATTATCATGGTAAACGAAAAGTTTATATTCGAGAATTATTCATTTTTTATTAGATTTAAATGGCAAAAATTGAAAAGGAAACTTTCGAAAAACCTTTATTTGAATTAACTGGAACTGTCTATGATCCTAGAAGGGAAAGAACTAACTATAGAACTTTCCACGATCAATAAAGATTATAATTAAATTAAAAAATTAATTTCTATAAATTCATTTACCTAAAACAGGAAACTCGTGATTAACAAAGCATATAGAAGCTAAAGCAGTACCATACCTCTTCTTAGGAACAAAGCTTCTAATTAAAATTTCAATGCTTTTCAGTTCAAAATCCTCAAGGAATCCATCATAAAGCTCTAATAAACTTTTTTCAAGAATGTTCTTTGCCTCTTTCTCACTGTCATGGCCATTGTACTCGCAAACCAAACCTCCATATTTCTCTCCTGTTTTCTTATTGAACAGCCATCCCCATATCAAGCCAGCTGTAGCAAGCTCGCCTTTTTTAGAATGAGAACAAGCCATTATAGATTCCATGACAGAACCGTGAACCAATCCTTCTGGTTTTTCAATTTTATTAGCAATTCCAGGGAGTATCGAAGAATAATTTATTATATTATATTGCTCAATGCCAGCATCCTTTAATGCCAAATGAAAAGAACCAGCATGAATTGTAATATCACTCTCTCCGATTCCAGAAGTTACAAAAAAGTCTTTAGGTATCCTGTTTCCTAAAATTATTTTCTTCTCTTCGACTAGTAATTTACTTTCAAGTAAATTTATTTCCATTTTCTTTTATTGCTCCATTTCTTACGTTGAAACAATTAAATAGTTGTCTATAACAAACTTATAAAACTATCTGTTATAGAAAGGAAGAAGTAATATTCTAATAGCATAAGTGGACTGGGCGGGATTCGAACCCGTAACCTCTTCCATGCCAAGGAAGCGATCTTCCGTTGATCTACCAGCCCTAAAAAAGTGGGCCGAGCAAGATTTGAACTTGCGATTTCCACCTTGTAAGGGTGGCGTCATAGACCACTAGACCACCGGCCCATGTGTATCTATTATTCTTTAATAACTTAAATTTATAAGAATTAAAAAAATAAAAAAGGGATATGGGCGGGGAGAGATTTGAATTCGAGGACCTCTATCCCTAAAAGGCCTCTCTCGACCACCAGTTTCTACAGAACGCAGTCATGAAAAATGACTATCGTCATTTTATAAGACTGGCGCTCCACCAGGCTGAGCTACCCGCCCAATATGAATTTATTTATTGCTAAACTAATTTAAAAGTATGTTGGATTTAAAACAAGAGGCGCAAAGCTATTTAGAGAAAAGCGATTATGTTACTTGCGAGTATAACGGTTGTTTTGATATTGCAGCCAAAAAGGACTCTCTGCTGCTACTAAAAATACTTCTAAACATAGACGCATTTCAGAGGGAGCAAGCAAAAAACCTGAAAATAATATCAAACAATCTGGATGCTCATCCTTTCTTAATAGGAGTTCAGACTAACAGGGAAAAATTGCAACCTGGAATAGTTTACGAAAGATTTGAAACACCTACTGTTTCATTGAAGACGTTTGAAGACCTTGTAGTTAATTCTATATTTCCATCAATCTACAGGGACAAGGGAGGCTTGTACGTAGAAATAGACTCCACGATACTAAGAGAAGTAAGGAAAAAGAAAGGTATGTCACAAAGAGAATTAGCAGAAGCAATTGGAATAAACAAGAAAGTCATCTACGAGCATGAGAAGAAGCAACTGAGGATGATGTTAGAGATAGCCAAGGATTTAGAAAGAATACTTGACAAAAAAATTGTAAAGCCAATAGATGTTTTCAAAAAATACGATGAACACGGCTATCCTGAAGATTCTATAGAAAGGGGAGTCAGAAAGAATTTGGAAAAATTGGGTTTCAAGACTGATTTCGTAAAGCAAGCTCCTCTGGACGTTTTCGCTAAAGAAAAGAAGCTAGTATTGTCAAGCATAGAGGTCAATAGAAGGAAGATGATAAGACACGCTGCAAAATTAAAGGGCTTTATCGACGTTGTCAAAAGACCTGCATTGATAATAACAGAAAATGCAAAAGATGAAGAAATTCTAGGAATACCTGTTATAGAAAGGAAGAAACTTGAAGACATTGACAAGAAAGAATTAATTAAAAGAGCTGAAAAAGCTATTTAAGCCAACTCTTCAAAATATCTTTATGGGAATGTTTCAAGAATTCATGGATTTTATAAAGAAACAGAATGTTGTGGCAATTGCATTAGGTTTGGTAACAGGTCTTGCAGCTAAAACATTAATAGATGCGTTAGTAGCAGATTTAATAACCCCAATATATCAACCTTATTTAGGTTTCTTAGATCCTACTATGGCAATAGAAATAGGCGCATCAAAATTCATGATTGGTCACTTTATACAGGCATTAATCAGTTTTATAGTAATTCTAATTGTTGTCTTTATAATAGCCAGGAGAATGGGTAAATCATTATAAGATTTACAAACTTTTTCTTATTCCTAACAGTCAAGTTTAAATATACTTACATACACATAATTTTTATCCTATTAAAATTATGAGGTGATAAAATGAATAATGAGCAACAATTCGGAGGACAACCGATTTTAGTTCTACCCGAAGGAACTCTAAGAACTTTAGGAAGAAGTGCACAACGTAACAACATAGCAGCAGCAAAAGCTGTTGCAGACGCAGTGAGGACCACTCTAGGACCCAAGGGAATGGACAAAATGCTGGTTGATAGCCTAGGAGATATTGTTATAACAAATGATGGAGTAACAATACTTCAAGAAATGCAAATAGAACATCCTGCAGCAAAAATGCTAGTAGAAGTTGCAAAAACACAGAATGAGGAAGTAGGAGATGGAACAACTACAGCAGCAATTTTGGCAGGTGAGCTATTAAAGAAATCAGAAGATCTTTTAGAACAAAATATTCATCCAACAGTTATAACCAAGGGTTATAAATTGGCAAGGGAAAAGGCTTTGGATATTCTAGATAAAATTTCAGAGAAAATTGGACCTGAAAATACAGAAGACTTGATAAAAATAGCAATAACTTCAATGACTGGAAAAAGTTCAGAAGTAGCATCTGAGCACATTGCAAAAATTATTGTCGAAGCTGTAAAAACTGTGATGGACGGCAAAGAAATTGACAAGGAAAACATCAAGCTTGAAAAGAAACAAGGTGGTTCAACAGAAGACACAGAATTGATCAGAGGTGTGATAATTGACAAGGAAGTCGTACATCCGGCAATGCCAAAGAAAATAAAGTTTGCGAAGATTGCTTTGTTAGATGCTTCTTTGGAAATTGAAAAAACAGAAACAGAGGCACAAATACAAATTACATCACCGGACCAATTGCAAGGCTATCTAGACCAAGAAGAAAAAATATTAAAGGACATGGTTGATAAAGTTGCCTTATCTGGTTGCAATGTTTTATTCTGTCAAAAAGGCATAGACGACATTGCTCAACACTATCTGGCTAAGAAAGGAATCCTGGCGGCCAGAAGAGTCAAGAAATCAGACATGGAAAAATTATCAAGAGCGACTGGTGGAAGAATAATCTCAAATTTATCAGACCTGAATGAAAGCGATTTGGGAATGTCAGGAACTGTTGAACTCAAAAAAGTCTCTGGAGAGGAAATGATATTTGTAAGAGAGTGTAAAAATCCAAAAGCAGTTTCAATATTGATCAGAGGTGGAACAGAGCATGTTGTTGACGAAGTTGAAAGATCAATAGAGGATGCAATTGGAGCAGTGAGTTCAGCTTTGGAAGTTGGAAAAGTAGTTGCAGGCGGTGGAGCACCAGAAGAGGCTGTTTCAAAAGAACTAAGAGAGTTTGCTCAAGGATTTTCAGGAAGAGAGCAACTTGCAATCCTAGCTTTCGCAGAGGCAATGGAAGTTATACCTAGGACCTTATCAGAGAATGCAGGTCTGGACCCAATTGATATGTTGGTTGAATTAAGGTCTGCACACGAAGAAGGCAAAAGGACTTATGGCATAGACGTATATATGGGAAAGATAGTTGACATGAAAGTCAAAGGAGTCATCGAGCCTTTGAAAATTAAAACACAAGCAATAAAATCAGCTGCAGAAGCTGCTGAAATGATTCTTAGAATTGATGATATAATTTCTGCAGGCAAGTTAGACAAAGGCGCAGGCATGCCTCAAATGCCACCAGGAATGCCAGGCGGTATGGGAGGAGAATACTAATCTCCCTTTCTTTTTTATTTTAATTATCTATTCTAATGGAACCTCGATTTAAAAATTCTAAACTTTTATATAGAGGTTTTGCCACTATTTTAGATAGGAGGTTTATAATATGAAAGGATTATCGACAATATTGGCAATGATTTTGATTGTAATAATAGTTGTAGCTTTGATTGGGTTAACATATACATTTGCAGCAAACTTGTTCCAAACAACAACTACTACAGCAACAAGCTCAGTAGAAACAACAACCCAAAACATGGACAAACATGTATCAGTTAGAGGTACAGTAACATGTAAAAATACTACCGCAACTGCACTCATTTGGAGAGTTTCATTGACACTAAGACATGATGGTTCCACTTATAACATAAATACAAGAGCAAATGAGTTGACTGCAATTGTAGATACAGTTAGTGCAATGACGTACAATGCACCCAAGCTAAATGAAACAACAATAGCTCCGCAGACCACTATAACAACCAATTTTGAGTTCACAAATACAAGTGCTATGACTAGTGGTTCACACACACTTTATATTGAATCGCCAGCAGGAGAAATCAGTGAATCTTTAACTTGCACATACGTCTAATAAAATTTATATACAAGCTACAGCCAATGTATAGAATATGCCAGAAGAAGACATAAGTTACGAAATAATTCCAGTAACTCCTATTAAAAAATTAGAGGAAAGAATGGAGAAGATAGAATCGTCAGGATCATCGCCACAATTACAAAGCCTAATAAATCAAATAATAGAATTAATTAGAGGCAACCAAAAAATAGTAAACGATGTCATCCAAGCAAATGCAGACTTGAAAAATGAGCTTTCAAAGCTGCCATCAAAAATTGACGATCTACTAGATTCGATGAACAATTTCCTCTCCTTAATAGAGGCTGCTGGAAAGGAAGAAACAGAAACTCTGCAACCGCAGGTAAATACTGATACTTTTAAACCTGTAATAGATGAGTTAAAGAAAATTTCAGATCAAAATCAAAAACTTATAGATTCAAATCAAGCTGTTCTTGAAGAAATAAATAGAACTAGTAAAAGGCTTAAAGGAGGAATTCCTGTTTCATCATTATTGTCTACTTATCCCTTGAGAAAAGATATTAAAAGTGAATAGGATGAAAGGTGTAAGTGCAATAATCGCAATAGTTCTATTAGTTATGATAACTATTTCCTTAGCAGGCTTGGCATGGCTATGGATTTTCAACTTATCTACAGTCTTAGAAAATACTGTCACTAACACAACACGAAGGGCTACGGAAAATATGGGAATGCAAGCAAGGATACAAGTGGCAAGATTCTATCCTATCCGCTGGGTAAATGCAACTATTTTAAACACAGGAACTGTTGATATTGATTTGTCAAAGCTAGGAATCTTTATTGATGATGTTTTAACAATCAATTATGTTCCAAATACTAGTAAAATAATGCCAGGCGGTATGGAAACCATAAATATAACAAATACAACCCCAGCATGCAATAAAGTATTAAGAATAACTTTCCCCAGTGGGGTAGACGATTATAAAACCATATCATGCTAATTTCTTTAATTAACGAAGCATAATTGAATTATATGAGAGCTCAATCAGAAACTCTAGTTTTCATACTTCTATTCTTGCTAAGTATCATTTTATTTTCTATAGCAATGTTTTGGGGTAGGGATATTTTTCAGAAAAATATTGGAATGACAAGAGTATCTTCAGCTGAAAAGTTTATGAAAGAATTAGATTATTCCATCCAAAGTCTAGTAAAGTCAGATGGAAAACAAGAAATAACTTATAATGTTGATGGGCCAATAGCTCTAATTGATGATAAGACTATTGAAACCAGTACAACAGTAGATTCTGATATTTCTCTACCCACTGAATGGACCAATATCTCTGAATCTTCTCATATAAGCGAGAAACTTGATGGAAAAAATCTAAGAATAAGACTTGAATATCCGGAGGATGATTCCTATAGATTAGAGCTTTTTACAGAAGGCCCGACTTTATCAAAGCCTAGAGTAGTTAGAATAGAAAAGAACTCAACTTATTATGAAGATGGCAAATTAACAATCAAAATAAGAATAACCCTTGTATAATATTTCTTTATGAAAGGACAATATCTGACTGTAGAATATATAATGTTTTTCTTAATAGGAATTACTTTGGTAATTTCTGTTTATTACATTTTTTCAAATATAAGCAATATAGCTGAGGAAAGAACAGTAAATTCTCAAATTAATGCTGTAGGAGAGACATTGAGGGGAACTATAATAAACATGTTCGAAATCGTTTCTTCAACTAACAGCGAGGTAAACTATAACATTTCTATTCCAGTTAAATTGTCTAGATGCATTTACACGATAGAAGTTTTGGGCAATAATTTAAATTTGAACTGTTTGAATTCTCAAATTGGAACTTCTCTAAGTCTGTATAATCTTAATATTACGGCAAAAAACATAATATATAGCACAAACGGCTATGTTGAAATAAGTGCTAAAAATGGAATGGTAGAATTAGGATGATAAGAGTTAGGATGAAAAATATAGCACCAATTAATAGAGCGAGCAAGATTAGACTTGGCAGATTTTTTTGGAAAGCTGTAAAAGGATATAGATACGTCCAAAAGTATGGAATTGAAGATTTCAGGCATTATAGAGGAAGAAGAGGGGTTCCATATCCTGTTCAATTTGCTGGTGGGGGAGGAGCAGGAGGAGGCCTTGAGATCCAAGGAGCTTCTGTTAAAATCAATGAAATAAAGGCTGAAAAGTTTGTTGTAAGTGAGAATGAAGAAGATAAAGGTATACCTATACTTACAAGCGAAAGCGACATTTCTATGAGAATAGGAGAACCGGATTTCAACCTTAGAGAAACTAATATTTACTATGATTTAATAAAGAACGGACCTAAAGTTTTTGCATCAGTGAACATCAAATGGTCAGATGCAGATTCATCTTTAATTTATCAGATCAAAGAACCTGAGCTAACTCATGAAGAAAGAAATTTGCTCAATCAAATCAAGATAACGTTCATAGAAAAATTGGATGTTGATTTTGCCGCACTTAGAAAAGAAGAGGCAAGAGAATATCTAGTAAAAAAATTTGAAGAAATGCTATCTTTAACGAAATATAGCATACCTGAGAATAAGAAAGATGATTTCTTATATTATATTGAAAGAGATTTCATAGGTCTAGGTAAAATTGAACCTCTTATGAGAGACCCGAATTTAGAAGATGTTTCATGCGATGGAATAGGTGTGCCTCTATACGTTTATCACAGGAATCCTCTGATTGGAAGCGTTAAGACCAATATTTATTTTGAAAGTGCTGAGGAACTTGACGTTTTTGTGAACAAGATCGCACAGAGATCTGGCAAGAGTATTTCAGTTGCTTCTCCTCTAATAGGTGGAACACTTCCTGATGGCTCTAGAATTCAAGTAACCTTAGGAACTGATATAGCTAGAAAAGGAAGTAACTTTACTATTAGAAAATTCAGCGAATCTCCTCTTACTCCTGTCAATCTTTTACAACTTAAAACCCTTGACCCAAAAATTGCAGCATACCTTTGGTTAGCAGTTGAATACAGTAGGAGTATTTTGATAACAGGAGGAGTTGCAACTGGTAAAACAACTCTACTTAATGCAATGTCCCTTTTCATAAAACCAGAATTGAAGATAGTTTCAATTGAAGATACAGCTGAATTGGTCCTTCCTCATCCTCATTGGGTTCCTGGAGTTGCAAGACTTCCAATGTCAGAAATGGGAGGAAAGAAGATGGGAGAGGTTGACTTGTTTGATTTATTGAGAGAATCGTTAAGGCAGAGACCAGACTACCTAATAGTCGGAGAAGTGAGAGGAAGGGAAGCTTATGTTCTCTTCCAGCAAATAGCTACTGGACACAGTTCTTTGTCCACAATACACGCAGATTCCATGGAAAGATTAATAGACAGACTAACAACGCCACCAATAAGCCTTCCTGCGAACCTTATAGAAGCATTGGACATAATTGTATTTGTTGTAAGAATAAAGTATGGTTCATCATACGTGAGAAGAATAAGAAATGTGTATGAAATTTATGGTTTTGACAGGAAAAATAATTATCCTTTGGCAAATGAAGTTTTTAAATGGGATCCGAAAAAAGATGTCTATGAATCAGTTAATCCATCCATAATGCTAAAGAGAATTTCCCAACAGTTTGGAATAAAGGAACAATTCTTACAACAAGAGATAATCAGAAGAATCAAAGTTCTAGAATGGATGGTGAGTAAAAACATAGTCGATTACAGGGATGTAGCAAAGATTGCAAAACTTTACTATACAAGACCCGAGGAATTACTTGAATCAATAGCTTGATGATTTTATGAACACTTGGAAAAGTTTTAGAGATTTATCATTTAAATTTTTTAAGAATAGCTTAGACCCTACAGTCGATTTGTTCGAAAGCATAAAGCCTGATCTTCTAAAGGCAAACATTGGTCTTACACTAACAGAGTATGTCTATGTAATATTCTTTTCAATAATGCTTATATTTGCTGTAGAATTTCCATTGATTACCATAATAACAAGCATAATTTTGAAAGATATTATACTAGCAGTTTTGTTTTCGTTTACATTGAATGTAGTAATTATTTTGATAATATTTTTTGCATTCTATACTTACCCGAGCTTAGTTGCAGGAAAAAGAAGGAAGGATATAGAGTCTGCCTTGCCCTTTGCTACGACTTATATGGGTACAATAGCGAGTTCAGGGGCTCCTCTTATAACAATGTTCCGAGTTATTTCGCAGTTCGGAGAGTATGGAGAATTTTCCAAAGAAGCAGAAAAAATCTATAGGGACGTGGAAGTATTCGGAATGGACCTTGTAGGAGCACTGAGAAAAACTGCCAGCAGGACACCATCGGATGAGTTGAAGGAATTGCTTTGGGGATTGGATAATGTTATAACAAGCGGTGGTGACATTGGGAGTTATTTGCATGAGAAATCCAGAGTCTTCATAGCAGAGTATGGCAGAAGACTGGAGCAATACTCTAAAACATTGTCGATTCTAATAGAAATTTACTTGACTCTAGTATTGGTGGGCTCTGTTTTTTTCATAATTATAACAGCGCTAATGTCACTAATAGGAGGCGGAGGAGGAATGGGTGGATACTTGGCCTTCATACAGTTTTTGGTAATCTTTATAGTGCTGCCGTTCATGTCTATAGGTTTCATATTTTTAGTAAAGACGATTTATCCGTCAACGTGATAATATGGATATTAAAAATTTCAAGCTCAACATAAAGCACATACCATTGATAGTAGCTGCAATACTGATAGCCTCCAGCGTATTTTTCTATCAAAACATTGGAATTGTAGGAAATCTTATTTTATTAGGAGGAATAATAGGGTCAGTTCCTTATGCCTTTCTTTCATACTTTGAGTTTAAAAAAATAAGGTCTATGGAAGATCAGCTGCCTTTGTTTTTGTTAGACTTATCTGAAGCTCAGAAAATAGGAATGACTCTTCCAGAAGCATTGAAACAAGTAGGCAAAACTGATTATGGAAAATTAACAGAGGAGGTCAATAAAATTGATTATCAACTCTCATGGGGAATACCGACCCAGGAAGCTATGTCAAACTTTGCCATTAGAATGAAGAAATCAAAGCTGATCGGCAGGGTTATAAGAATTATAAACGAGGCTTACAGCTCTGGAGGGGATATTGCCAGAACAATGGAAGCCACAGCCTCAGACATCACTGCGATAAAGGAAGCTGAAAAGGAAAGGAAATCTATCACATACGAGCATATGCTGATAATGTATGCAATTTATTTCATTTTCATAGGCATTGTGGTAGGTCTCTCCCAAACTTTGATACCCCTTATGAACTTGAATGTCAATACTGGGGGAATGACAAGTATAATGTCATTTTCTGACCCTTGCGAAACATGTTCAAGCAATCCCGATATTAACTGTATTAACTGCTCTATTTTCTCGGTGGTTTGCCAGATGTTCGCAATCGACAAGAGTTGCTATTATTATGCTCTATTTATTTTAATGGCTGTAATCCAAGGAATATTTTCCGGTCTGGTTGCAGGACAAATAGGCGAGGGTTCTGTAACTGCTGGGCTAAAGCACAGTTCAATAATGACATTATCAGGCTTTGGCATACTATTATTCCTGCTTAAGGCTGGAATGATCTGATGTTAGGTCAAACAAGGTTAGAATTTATTTTTGGTGTTGTAGTATTTGCAATGATAATTCTCTATATAGTAAATCAGATGAACAATACATTTTCTACTGCTATAAGAGATTATGAGCTAGATTCATTAAAGGCAGAGGCTTTGAACATTATAAAAACCATGGTAGAAACATCAGATATTGAAAAAAATTATACAGTGCAGGTTCCTATTGATGTAATACTGGTAAACGATATATCAAGCAGTATGGATGGGGATGGAAGCAGCACATGCAAATTACCATGTAATACTTTTGGTAGTTACTATTGCAATGCCGCAAGGTGCAGCACATGCCCGAATTGCTATGATTGCGATGGAAACGGCTACAATGCTGACCCAAGTGAACCTAATTGTTCTATAAATGACGCAAGGATTGCTTCAAAGTTATTTGTAGATTTATTAAATAGTACGATTGATCAGTCTGGACTGGTTACATTTAACAGAACAGCATATCATAGTCAAAATTTAACCTTCAGTAAGAATACAGTTAAGAATGCTATAGATAATATCAGGACAAGAGACGACACTGCAATAGCTAACGGCATTGGAAATGCGACAGAAGAACTTACAAGCATAAGAGCAAGAAGCGACGCTAAAAAAATTGAAATATTGTTGACAGATGGTAGAGATGATCCATGCTGTACTGATTCAGAAGGCGCTGCTCAAGATGCTAGAGATAATAACATTACAATTTATACTATTGGAGTCGGCTCAAGAAGTTATTTAGACGAAGATTTGTTAATGAGTGTTGCAAGCATAGGAAATGGGAAATATTTTTATGTTCCAAATAGCTATCAGCTTTCAAACATCTATGAAGAGATTGCATATGAAATAAAAACTGATATAATTAAAATTGGAATCATAACTGACAAACCCTATATAGTTTCACAAGAAAAGGTTTACAACCTAAGCCAGAATTGCAATAATTTTGATATAACATTTAATTTGAAAGACTATAGATTGAAGATTTATAATTCTACTCATCTCCTATTACTTTGTGGAATCCAAAGCTCAAAACCTCCAAGAGTTTTTGTTATTAAGAGTGTTTTAATAGAAAATGAACTTGGAAACATAACCTTAGAGGTATGGTAATGAAAGGCTTTGTATACTTGTTAGAAATATCTATTGCTTTGATTCTTATGATAGCTGTAATAGGAACCATATCTAGCTTCAAATCAAAAGAGAATTGGGAAAGATCGGATCTGATAGGACTGGGAGATAATATGATGAGAGTCTTGGATAACAAAGATTTTTCAGAAATTTTGAAAGGTAATTTAACTAAAATCAGTAGTATAAAACCTCCAAACATTGATTTTGGGATAAAAATATCTGGAATTCCTAAAGATAACATAACTGTTGGTTGCATTCAACCTTTTTGTGGATATGTTAATCTTTTATTTACGCCTACATATCTTAATAATCGTTGGGTTAACTTCAGTGTTGAAGAGGCTACTGGTGACCCAGAATGGATTATGAGCTATTTCGATGCTGTTGCTTTAGTAAATAATACAACATATTCAGACCCTTACATTAAAGAGTATCTTAAAAGAGGTAAGACCATAATAGGAATAAACGCAACTTATAGTAATAACAATGCAGATTTTAATGGAATTTTTGGTTTAACACCAACAAGCTCAGGTGGTGGCAATTTTAATTTTACAACTTACAATCCTTTAGAAGATGAGACTCAAAAATATTTTTTTGCCATTGGTTTTGACATAAACACTAGTAATACTATAGACAGTAAAAAATGGGGTAATTGGTACATATGGGGAATTCCGAGGAAGGTGAATATTACATCAAATATGGTTGATGTTGAAAACAAAACTTCCGATGAAGGATTTTTAAGAAATATACCTGAAGGTGGATTTTTTAATATAAAAAATACTACAGATAATAAATTTTATACGTTTAAAGTTAAAAAAATCTTTTGGGATAAATTTGTAATTATACAACCCATGAATATTTCTTTTGCTTTTAATGATTTTTCTGATGCAAATGACGTAATAGGAAAATTTAACATAATAACTTCATCAACCGGTCAAGCAGAAATGACTTCAAATAATACGGCCATATGGATATCAGATTTTCCACCAAGTGAAGAATATAAAACTTTGATTAAAGCTGCAGTTTTATCAAGAGTAAAAGAATGGTATATAAAAGAGCCTGATTTAACAAAAGAGTATGTTGCTGTCTCCTCGTTCTATTCCTTATGCTGCGACATACCTGAAACAGCTCAGATGACTCTCTATCTTTGGTATAAAATCTAAGGTTTATATTTTGTACTGAGAAGCTATTAGATATGAAATTCTGTTTCCTATGCGGTAAGAGAACTGAGAAACTGGTAAAGGGATACTGCGAAGATTGCTACAAAAAGAAATTCCAGCTCATTGAGGTTCCAAAAGAAGTTGATTTAACCCTCTGCGCTAGATGCAATCAAACAAAGGAGAGATTCAAGTGGACGGAAAATGATACTGAAAAGATCTTGAGAGACAGAATAAATGTTCTAGGAAAAAATGTAGGTATTAGGATTGAAATTGATGAAGAAGATGCAAAGGTCCATGCCAAAGGACTTTTAGAAGGTTCCAAGAACCCTAAGGAAGAAGTTCACGAAGTGAAATTGAAGATTAGAAAGACAACTTGTCCAACATGCTCAAGGAAAGCTGGAAAGTATTATGAATCAACAGTCCAGATAAGAGGAAATTTAACAAACGAGGATATGGACGCTGTAGATGATGTTGTTTTGGAAAGAGGAGGATTTTATAGAATAAAAGAAGTCAGGGGAGGCTATGATCTTTTCGTAAGCGACAAATCCTTGGCTAAAAAAATAGCTGAAGTCTTCAAGAACAGGCACAAGGTCGAAATAAAGAAGAGTTTCAAATTACTCACCAGAAGAGATGGTAAAGATATTAATAGAGACACGATACTATTAAGGATAGAAAGTGATTGAATGGAAAATGAAGCCAATGAAGAGGAATTTATTAGAGTAAAATTACCAAACAAGAATGAAACAATATGCACTGTCACTTCTATGCTCGGCGGCGGCAGATTAGAGGCTAAATGCGAAGACGGTTTTACCAGGATATGCAGAATTCCCGGGAAGATAAAGAAAAGGATATGGATAAAGCCTGGATACCTGATTCTAGTAAAGCCATGGGACGTTCAGAAGGAGGAGAGAGCAGATGTTGTCTTTCTTTACAGCAAGGCTCAATCCATTTGGCTAAAGAAGAAAGGTTTCTTGAAGAACATTACAACAGATGCCTGAATGCTTTGTTGTTGAATAATGTACACTAGAAGACTGAAAAACACTCGAAGAATTTTTTGTTTTGCAATACTTGATTATCTTGTATTGTAATTCAAGTTACATTTTTATAGTAACTAGCTTATAATAAGCATAAGTAACCTAAGGTCTGAGAAAATGCCTAAACTAGTTTACGAGTATCCTGATGAGGAAAGATTGGAGGTTTTAATTCTTGCAAATTCTCCTTGCACTCCAAGCGAGATTCTGAAAATGGAAAAGATACCTGTAAAGCCTAACACCCTGGAGACTGTGAAGAAGAAGATGGACTGGCTCTGCAACCAGGGAAAGGTAATGAAAAAAAGCGTTGGCCAAGGACATGTCTATTGGCACACCAGTATAGAGAACTACAAGAAGAAGACTTTGACAAAGGCGACTGAAGACCTGGTTCAAACAGACAAGACTTCTGGATCATAGCTCTGCTTGGTGAAGAAAACTGTAAACCTTAGAGTGCTTTGATCCTCTTATTATCATTTTCACAGCTTCTCTGGCAATATTCATCTGCTCATACTTCCCTATCATCGAGACGGTCTTTCCGTAGACAGAGACTGCACAACCACTGAAGCTCTCTATCATCTTCCAAGTCTTGCCATTGGTTCCTATCAACCTAGACTTTAGGATCTTTATTTTCTTGTCATTGAATTCTGACAATTCTATTATTTCCAAGTTCTCTTCCTCGCTCAATAATCTGAAAGCTTTTTCAGGGGAGAAACCTCTTCCTATTGCCTTTACAATGCTCTTTGCCTGGAGCAACTCCAAACCCTCTCCATCTATAATGACAGAGTTCTCTTCAAAGGATAATTTTATTTTTATAGAAGCTTCTAGCTTCTTTACAACTTCCTCGTCCTTTATGACGTTTATCCTATCCCTTGGAACAAGCAAAACTTCTATCATAAAACCTTAATAGAATAGCTGTAAATAATTATTTTAATGTTTTGTATTCGCTTTATTGAATGGGAGTTATGATTATTTTTTAAATTAAAAAGCATATCTATAATTATGGCCAAAAGAGTTAAATTTAGATCAAAAGGTAAAACCGTATGCTTCTATAGCACAAGGAAAAAGAAGTAACTTATAAAACATTAACTTGGAATGTTATTTCTCTTATGGTTATATTTCTACTTTACTCTTAATCTAATAGGTTCACAATTAGGGCAATACCATCTAAAACCTAATCTGCCATTCATTAATTTTGTTACTCTTTCTTTCCTCATTTTCTTTCCACAATATGGACACATTTTGTATCCCATGTTTTCACCTCTTAAAATTTAAATGAATTAGGAACTTTTATTGGCTTTATGTTAAGACCAAATGGGACATATTCTCTTTTTCTTTTGGTCTTTCTCTTGGTTAATTTTTTTCTCTTACTACTTGTTACAGAAGTGGTCTTTGATTTTCCCATTTTTTTCATGAAAGTAGCCCAACTATCCGTCCCTTGTAATTTATTGCATCTTGAACAAAGACAAACAGAATTTCTCAAAGTTGCACTACCACCTTTAGATGCAGCATTTTTATGGCCAGTTTCCATTTCGTCAAAATCAATCTTTCTACTACAAGCCTCACATCTACCCTTTGTTCTACGATAAAGTATCTGTTTATCTCTAATTCCTAATGTTCGTTTTCCTTTCTTAGAAGGCGATAAGGGATTATAATTTAAGTCTATTCCAAATGGATTTCTTGCCATACTAAATATATGGGAATAATTAGGATTTAAGGATTAATCTTCTCTATGGAGTGAACCCCACATAATTTGTTCACCACATTTTTTACAACCATAGAAATTAGTACCACATTTACTACACCAGTAAACTTTCCAAAATTTGTCTTTAGAGTGTGGACATTTGACAAATGTTATAGCATTCCTATCTCTTCTGTTAGTCACTTTTTCACAACTGGGACATTTCGGCATAAAGATATTAGACTATGAAATTTTAAATTGATTTAGATTTTTTAAACTTCTAAATTTTTTTATTAAGAATTTTTTAAACATGTAGCTCCCTCACAAGGTAACTCAACTTATATAAATCCCGAACTTAATTTCTATTAAATAGAAGTAGTAAGATATAAAAATGGTTGATGTACTATAATCTCTTTGTTAAATGATTTTCATGGTAGAAGAAAAAATAGCTGCTGAGGAACTCTCAAAGAACATGAAGGAGATCTCTGTAGCTGAATTTTTCGAGAAAAACAGACACTTGCTAGGATATGAGAACAGCACCAAGGCAATGCTCACTGTAATAAAGGAACTAGTCGACAATTCTGTAGAGTGGTCTGAACCAGTTGTAATAAAACAGGACGGAAGGGTGAAAATAGTTAAAATAGGAGAATTTATTGATAGTTTTTTCACAGAAAAAGAGGATACTCAATCATCTTCAATAGAAAAATGTGAAGTTCTAGCATTTGACGATAAGAAATACCATATAGCATGGAAACGTGCAAGCAAAGTCCATAGGCATAAGCTTAGAAATAAACTATTTGAGATAGAGCTTGTTGGAGGCAGAAAGGTCACGGTAACCGCATCTCATTCGGTCTTTGCATTAAGAAATGGCAAAATTGTTGCTGAAGAGGTTAAAAACCTAAATAATGGGGATTATGTAGTAGTCCCTAGGAAAGAAATAGAAATAGATGGGGATGTAAACTGCATCGATCTTCGCCAAGTAATCACCAAATTGCCCAAAGAAATTCGTTATAAAATTATGGTTCACGGTGTCGCAAAAGGTTTCCCAGTAAAAAGAGATTGGAAAAGATTTGATTACGTTCCTTATGAATATTTTGAAAAAAACCGCATCGAAATACCGCAAAATGCCAGCATATCGGTTAAGCATGGGAGAAGTTCTATGCCAGCACTGATTAATATAACGCCTGAATTAATGAGGCTTCTTGGATACTATGCTGCCGAAGGAACATGCTATGATAAATGCGTAACATTTAGTTATGGGATACACGAACAGGATACAATAAATGATACCGAACTATGCTTAAAATTGATAAGCGAAAAAATGCATTTCAGCCGAATCATGGCACATGAAACAGCGATGACAATCAAGGTGCACTCCGAAATTTTCGCTATTTTTCTTCGTGACATATTAAAAACTGGCTCAATGGCCATATCAAAACGCGTCCCTGATATAGTATGGAACGTTTCAAAAGAAAACCGCGAACATTTCCTTCGAGGATATATTACTGGCGATGGCTATATTAAAAAAGGCAGAATAACAGTTGCGACAATAAGCGAAGAGTTATCAATAGGACTGCAATATCTTTATGGTTTGGGTGGATTACCATACAGCACAAGAATGACAAAAGCCAGGGAACAAAGATTTTATAATAATTATACATCTCACTGCAAAAAGGTTTATTATACGTATGTTTATATTTCAGATCTGCATAACAGAAGTCCACTATACAGAATTCCCCTTATTGAAAGCGGCGTTAAAGATCTTTTCATAGAAACAAATTCTCTGCTAAAATACTCAGACTCCAGGAAGTATACGTTTGAACTTCATAAAAGTTTCGTAATTGATGGCCTTGTTCAAAGTCTAAAAACTATAATTGAAAATGCGAGCGGAAACACGCTCAAACAAGCAGTAAAAATCGGACAGTTGCTAGAAGGCGATGTCGGTTTTCTTCAAATTAAAAACATCAAAGAAAAAAAATCGATTCATCCTTATGTTTATGATTTTTCGGTTCCGGGAACTGAAAAGTTTCTTGGAGGAAGAGGACCAATTTTTCTTCATAATTCCTTAGATGCTTGCGAGGAAGCTAAGATACTACCGAACATCAGCATAGCAGTGAAGCAAGTTTCAGAAAGCAGATTTGTAATCAAGGCTGAAGACAATGGACCTGGTATTGTAGAGGAAAAACTGCCTTTGGCTTTTGGAAAGCTATTGTACGGTTCAAAATTCCACAGACTGAAGCAATCTAGAGGAGTTCAAGGCTTGGGAGTTCATGGAGCAATAATGTATTCTCAGCTAACAAGCGGAAAGCCAACCAAAATAACGTCCAGCATTGGAAACAATTCCATTAATACAATAGAGCTCATGATCGATGTCATGAGGAACGAACCTCACATCTTATCAGACAAGAAAGAGAAGAATCCTGACAAATGGCACGGAATAAAAATTGAAATGGAAATAGAGGGAAGATATATTGAAAAGGGACAATCTATTTTGGAATACCTGAAAGAAACTGCAATAATGAATCCTTATGCTAAGATAGTTTACAACGGGCCTGACAATAAAATCACATTTTCAAGAGTAGTTCACGTCTTGCCTAAGATACCAAAGGAAATAAAGCCTCATCCTTACGGAGTTGAATTGGGAATCTTAATAAGAATGGCAAGATCAACAAAGGCAAAAAACATTGTAGGATTCCTGAAGGCCGATTTTTCAAGGGTAGGAAAGACATCAGCCTTGCAAATATGTAAGCTGTCAAATGTAAATCCTCACAGGAAACCTTCTGACCTAACGCATGAAGAATTCACAAAACTGCATAAGGCAATGCAGGAAGTAAAATTAGTCTCGCCGCCCACCAACTGCTTGTCAGAATTAGGCGAAGAGACAATAGTAAAAGGATTGCAAAAGGAAATTCAGGCAGAACAGTTCTTGGCAATATCAAGACCTCCTACAGTTTATAGGGGAAGACCATTTGCAGTCGAGGTTGGAATTGCTTATGGAGGAAGTTTGAACCCGAATGGTGATGCAGAACTTTTTAGATTTGCAAACAAGGTTCCTCTCATGTATCATCAGAGCGATTGCGCAATCACAGAGGCTGTTAGAGAGGTTGACTGGAGGAGATATGGACTGCAGCAACCAGGAAGTTCATTGCCACAAGGACCATTGGTAATATTAGTTCATTTTGCATCTGTCTGGGTTCCATTTACCTCAGAAGGAAAGCAAGCAATAGCATCCTATCCTGACATAATCAAAGAAGTTAAGTTGGCATTGCAGGATGCTGGAAGAGAGTTAAAGAAATACATATCAGGAAAGAGAAAGAGCCATGAAATCCAGATGAGAAAGAGTTTGTTTGAGAATTATATTCCTGAGGCAGCAGGAGCAATCTCAAAATTATCTGATGTTCCAAAGGAAAAGATAATTAGCGGCTTGGAAAAGATACTAAAGAAAGGTATAAAGGAAATAGATATTGAAGAGAATGGAGAAGGTGAAAAAGCAAATGAAGCAGGAAACGAAGAAAAATCTTAAAGACCTAGGAAAGAAACTGGTTGACGACATTGATAAGCGTAAGAATCCTTCAATGGATGTTCCCATAAGGAACTTGTCAAATGTTTTCTTTGACCAGAAATCAAAGCTGATAACCATGGGAAAGAACATATCAAAGAGATATTTCTTTAATGTTGCTCACGTTAGGAAATTCGTCCAGACAGTCGAGGCAGCTGCGACGTCCAAAGAGTTGTTGGATGTTGACAAACATTTAAGCCTGAGAGAGGTTTTCTATAGAATAAAGAGAACTGTTCCAAATACCAACATAAACATTGTAGATGAACAGGATGAATCAAACAAAGCTATTGAAGATTTGGAACTGATAACTAATTGTTCAAGAGAGCAGCTTCACATTAATGCTAACAAGATGGGTTCTGTTGCTGGAAAGGTCATAATAGAAGATAAAGGGGATATTGTTAACTGGGCCAAGCTTGGTTCAGGAGGTTGGTCAGTACCTTCTAATGTAGAGGAGATTCAATTCAAAAAAGTGGATGCAAAGTTTATTATATATATGGAAAAAGCAGCAGAGTGGGAAAGGCTACATGAAGACCGTTTATGGGAAAAGTTAAATTGTATTATAATGTCATCTCAAGGACAGGCAACAAGAGGAGTAAGAAGATTGCTCCAAAGACTTCACATCGAGCACAAGTTGCCCGTCTATGTATTGGTCGACTTGGATCCTTGGGGAATCTATATTTATTCTGTTTTAAGGTTTGGAAGCATTTCTTTGGCGCACATAAGCGAGAGCCTGGCAATACCTGATGCAAGGTTCCTTGGATTGACGCCTTATGACATAGAGGAATTTGATCTGAAAAAGCATTTGATAAACTTCAAGGAAGTTGACTTGAAGAGATTAAATGATTTAACAAAGTATGATTGGTTCAAGGACAAGAAACAATGGCAGGATTTCTTCAAGAAAATGAAGGATGCTAAAGGCAAAATTGAACTAGCAGCATTATCATCTAAAGGCATATCGTTCATTTCTGACACTTACATACCTGAGAAGATTAAGAGAAAGGAATGGTTAGAGTAATTTATTTATGATTTATTAGTGAATGTTATGAAAATTACTGAAGAAGAAGTGAGTAGAACATATAACAAAATAGCATTTCTGTTTGATAAAAAGCGTAAAGAAGAATTAATATACAATGATTATATTGAAATGCCATCCACTCTTTCTTTATTACAAAATATAAGAGAAAAGAAAATTCTAGATTTAGGTTGTGGTGTTGGAACTCTTTCAAAAATCTTAAAAAAGCGTGGTGCGATTGTAAAAGGAATTGATATATCTCCGAAAATGATTGAATTTGCAAAACAAAATGTAAAAGATGTAGAATTCAAGGTTGGAAGCGTTTATAAACTTCCATACAAGTCAGAAACTTTTGACATTGTTGTTGCATCACTTGTGGTACATTATTTTAGTAATTTGAACAAAGCATTCAAAGAAATAAGAAGGGTGCTGAAAAAAGACGGAATTTTCATATTTTCAAGCGACAACCCAGTTGTCAACATAACAAAGAGGATGAAAGGAAAGCAACAGAAATATAGAATGTTCGATGATTATTTCAAAGAAGGCAAAGTTTATAGATGGTGGCCAACATTCAAAGTTAGAATACCATACCAGCAAATAACATTTCAAACTTGGATAAAAACCATTATTAAAAACAGATTTATCATTGAAGATTACATAGACGCAAAACCAATAAAGAAAGCTGAAAAGAAGGACAAAATCAAATATAATTTTCTTTCAAAAATTCCTTGGTTTTTCGTTTTCAAACTTAGAAAATCATAAAATTTTCAAGAATTTAGAATTTTTTACTCGATTTTACCCAAAAAAATATTTTTTGCAATAAAAGAAATTTTTATATATTAAAACAAATAAAATCTTATTAAGGAACAAAGTAAAAGTTGTTCTTTTTTTAAGAAAATGAGGTGAAAAAAAGTGGCTAAAAAGAAGAAAGCAAAAAGAAGATAAATATAATTATAATTTAGACCTGAGAAAATCGATGACGGTCTCTCTTTCTACTTTTATTTTCTTTGTATTCTGAAACCAATTCTAACAATTACAAACGTTTAAAAGATTTATATTTAGAATATTGTTTATCATTTGTATAGGGACAGTAGCTCAGCCTGGGAGAGCGCACGGCTGAAGACCGTGCTGTCGGGGGTTCAAATCCCTCCTGTCCCAATGTTTTTTCTTGAATCGAAAAGCATAAATTTTTAAAATTCATTTTATTTTCATGCTGAAGAGGAAGGATTGTATAAATCCAGATTCGAATCTCTTATCTTATGAGGATGAACAGGAAACAAAATTTATAGACGAGAAAAATTACAAAGTTCTGGAAAAAAATGAAGTTTGCCATGTATCACACAACGAAGGATTGGTTTGCTTTTTTGGCAAAGAACAACTAATAAGTGCATTTTCAGAAATTTTTCGTGGTAGGCCTCGAGTCATAAAACCTTATTCTAAAGATTGCAAAGACACGGAAATGATAGTTTTTAGCAATAAAGACTATACGTTCACAGTTGAAATGCTAAAAGAATCACGTATAAGCCTGAAATATGAAAATGAGTATTATAAATCGGACCCACCACAATTTGAAATAACAGTTCATCCAATAAGAAGAAACATTTACTTTGTAGACAACAGAACTTTTTTAGAATCAAAAATAGACGTTCTGGACATCCTTAAAAAAGATAAAAAAGCCTTAGATTTATGCGAGCTATTAAACCGAGTGGAGAATATTGAACAGTGGGAATGGGATAAACTTCACAAAGGCAAAAGAATTGACTATCTGGTTTGATTTTCTATAGAAGCCTTGACAAGACCGACAAACAATGGGGAAGGATTGAGTGGTCTTGATTTCAATTCTGGATGCGACTGAGTGGCAATAAAGAATGGATGATCTTTTAATTCCATGAACTCCATTAAAACACCGTCAGGAGATTTGCCTGAAAATATCAAGCCGTTTTTTCCTAAGATTTCAACCCATTCAGGATTGACCTCATACCTGTGCCTGTGTCTTTCGAAAACCTTGTCCTCTCCATAGAGTTTTCTTACTTGCGAATCCTCCTTCAAGATAGCTGGATACGCCCCTAGCCTCATTGTTCCGCCATACTTTGATTGCTTAACAATGTTAATCTGTTCTGGAATAAAATCAATAACAGGACATTTAGTATTATAATTGAATTCTGTGGAATGTGCATTTTCAAGATTGCAAATACTCCTTGCAAATTCAACAACAGCCAGCTGCATTCCTAAGCATAATCCTAAGAATGGAATCTTGTTTTCTCTAGCATACTTTATCGCAGCTATCTTGCCCTCCACTCCTCTTTTGCCAAATCCTCCTGGTACAATTATTCCGTCTACATCTTTCAGGGCATCCTCAACCTTGATCTTCTTGTCCTCCAAGTCAGTGGACTCTATCCATTTTATTTTCACCTTGACTCCCAAATATGGACCAGCATGCTCTAGGGCCTTGATTATACTTAGATAAGAATCATGAACAAAGGTGTATTTTCCTATTATCCCTATTGTGATTTCACTCTGAGATTTTCTAATTTTGTCCACGAAATCTTCTAACTTTGAGAAGTTCAAATCAAGGTTAGAGTCTTCCTTGGATTTTATTTTCAGGATATCGAAAATAGCTCCATCTACCTTGTTTTCTCTTAGAATGAGAGGTATTTCATAGACATTTCCAAAATCCCATAGGTTATATATCCTGTTCACGTCAACATCAGAAAAGACACTTAATTTCTGTTTTACCTTATCGCCGAAAGGCCTCTCTGATCTGCAAACTATGATGTCTGGCTGGACTCCCAATTCCATTAATTTTCTTATTCCAAGCTGTGCAGGTTTGCTTTTGAATTCGCCAAGAGATTTTGGCTCTATTATGTATGTTACATTGATGAAACAAACATTATCCTTTCCTTCTTCATGCCTGAGCTCCCTCATGGCCTCTATGAAATATGAATTTTCCAGATCTCCGATTGTTCCACCAACCTCCACCAGAACAACATCAGCATCAGACTTTATTGCAAGATTCCTTACAAAGTTTTTAATTTCTCCAGTCACATGAGGTATGAACTGAACATCTCTTCCTAGATATTCCCCATTCCTTTCCTTGTCAATTATTATCTTGAAAATCTTTCCAGAAGTCAGATAATTATCCATGGACAGGTTCCTGTTAAGATATCTTTCATATGAACCCAGATCCAAGTCGCATTCTGTTCCATCGTCCAGAACAAATACTTCTCCGTGCCTGTAAGGATTTAGAGTTCCTGCATCGCAATTAAGATAGCCATCAAATTTTATTGGTGAGACCTTGAAACCATGACAAGAAAGCAGTGTTCCCAAGCATCCAGAGAAGGTTCCTTTGCCAACTCCGGACATTACGCTTCCAGTTACTATAATAAATTTTGTTTTGCCCCTTTGGTATCCGTCCGGTAAAGAAGTGAATGATTCTTCCTCAGCTGATTTTTCAGAAACCGATTTCTCGGGCATAATATATGATGTAAACAAAGAAACTTAAACTTTTTGCAAATAATAATTTTTTAACCTTAGGAAACCAAATCTATTTATGTTTCTTAGAATAGTCCCTATAGGCAATATGCCAAAAGAAATACTAGATGCAATTATCAATGAACTGGAAAATCTTAACATAAAATGCAGGATAATGTCCAAGATAGGCATACCTCAAGAAGCATTTAACCAGTGGAGAAGGCAGTATAATGCTGAGATAATAATGAATTACCTCTCGAATTCTTCTGAAGTGAAATTTATTGACAAAAGCATACCTACTTTATTGATTACAGAATATGATCTTTATTATAGAGGATTGAATTTTGTCTTTGGCTTGGAAGACCCAACAAAGAGTTGTGCAATAGTTTCTCTGGCTAGATTGAAAACTGAATTCTATGATGAAAAACCAAATAAAGCTCTACTAGAAGAAAGAGTTATAAAAGAAGTTATACACAACGTAGGTCATTACGTAGGCTTGGATCATTGCCTTCATATAACTTGTGTGATGAATTTTTCGCCGTCTGTGTACGACGTTGATAAAAAGCAAAAGGATTTCTGCGATAATTGCAAATTAGATTTAATGACAAGAGGAATAAGTTTTGGGTAATTTCATGGATATAGTTGAAGTAGCTAGAAAATTTTTATTAGAAAAAGTAAACAACATGCCAGACGTATTATCTCATACAGAAAGGGTTAGAAAATATGCATTATTCCTCGCTAAAAAGGAACATGCAGATGAAGAAATGGTAGAAATTGCAGCAATACTTCATGATATTGGATATTGTATAGAAGGTTTTAAAGATCATTCTAAAAATAGTGTTATTATTGCTAAAGAATTCTTAGGCAAATTTAATTTGCCTAAAACAGAAGAAATACCAAGTGTAATAAATCACCATGGAAAAGAACCTAAAAGTCTTGAAGAAAAAATAATTATGGATGCTGATGCTTTAGATAGAATAGGTTGCTTAGGATTTTTTAGAATGATGATTCATTTCTATAGAGATGAAAAGATAGTTGATACTGAAAAACTGATTGAAAAAAGTAAAGAAATTGTTGAAAAATCTATAAAAAATTTAAGTACTAATAGTGCGAAGGAAATAGCCAAATCTAAAATTTTAAACTTAAATAAATTCTTTGAAACCTTAAATATTCAATTAGAACCAAATTTAAATAGGCTTTTAGAATAAGTGTTTGTATGGTCAAAGCAGAATTGAACGAAGAGAAAGTAATAATCTGGGATATGAAAGAAGCTCAAGAGATTTTTGAAAGCGGATGGTATGGAGAACTCTTCGAAGACAGATTGGAACTGGCTTTGATAGAAGCGGCTCTCTGGGCAGAGAGAGACAAGATTGAAATTTTGAAAAATAAAAAGAAAATGTCTTTCAAGGAATTCTACAAATATTGCCTGAGTATAGATAAAAGATTCCATGTGAGGTACATTGTCTATAAGGATTTGAGAGAAAGAGGTTTACCAGTAAGAACTGGTTTCAAATTCGGTTGCGACTTTAGAGTCTATGAGAGAGGTGTAAAACCTATTCAGAAAGGACCAAAGGCACCTCACGAGCACACAAAGTGGATAGTCTTCTGCGTTGCTGAAGATTATGCTTGTTCTTTTCAAGAATTATCAAGAGCAGTTAGGCTGGCACACAACATCCGTGCCAACATGCTATGGTCAGTTGTTGACAATGAGAATGATGTAACATACTATTCCATCACTTATTTATCTCCTTAAAAATCAATGAAAAGATAAAATAGAATATTTTATATTTAAATAGCAATCAGCAAAGTATTATTATAGGTGATTCTTTGAATGTAAGAGATGTGATGACCAAGGATATAATTTCTGTATCAACCGAAGATAACGTATCAAAAGTTATTTCATTAATAGAACAATATTGTTTTCGTGAGATACTTGTTATTGATAAAAAAAAGTTAAAGGGAATAGTTTACTCGAAAGAAATTTCTAAAAAAGGCATTACTGATCCCACTAAGACTAAAGTTAATTCACTAATGAGATTTCCTCCTCATACTCTGTTTCCTGAACAAGATATTAACGAAGCTGCTAAATTGATTTTCAAAATAGGAGTGAGGGCGCTGCCAGTAACTGAAAAGGACAAGGTTATCGGAGTGGTCTCAATGCATGAAATAATAGACTTTGCTTCCAAGTCAAAGGACTTTAGGCAAACGACTGCAGAATCTATAATGTCTGTACCGGAGATAGTGAGCGAGGAAACTGATATAGGTGCTGCCAGAGTTTTGATGAGAGAAAAAAACATATCAAGATTGCCAATCATCAATAAAAATCAGAAACTGACTGGAGTTGTAACAATATTTGATTTGCTAAAAGCAATTAAACCACATGAAAGAATGAATTTCTATTCAATGTCAGAGGAAAAAGAAAACATCATGGGAATACATCTGTCGGTTGTAATGAATGGCTCGCCGACGACGGTTAACAGAAAAACTTCTTTAAGCGAGATAGCTGGACTAATCAGAAAGTGTGAGACTGATGGAGTGATTGTTGAAGAAAATAATTTTCCTATTGGAGTAATCACTGAAAAGGACTTGATAGAGTTTTATGTTTCCAGATTGGAACAGAAAGGCATTTTCTACCAGATTATAGGATTGGCAGACGAGGATGAATTTATAGTATCGACTGCTGATAGAATGATCAGAGATGCTCTTCAAAAATTAAATAACATTCACAAGATACAATATTTTGTCTTGCATGTAAAGAGATATGATAAGACCGGGAAGGTAAAATACTCTATAAGAACGAGACTTTTAACAGAGAAAGGAACATTCGTGAGCAAATCCCATGCTTGGGACCTGAGAACAGCTGTAGATAAGGCTTTAGTTAACCTCGAACGTATAATAATAAAGGAAAAGCAATATGGAAAGCAAAGGATGCACGAGATCTTAAGGTCTAGGAAAATTGGTATTCAGTGGTGAATTAAATTCAAACAATATGCGATCATTGCAAAGAATCTGTTCATAAGGTCGGGAGACTGACGAACGTCAGATGGAAAGGAGTTAATCTAAAGCTTTGCAAGATATGCAGAAAGAAATTAAAGATTAGAGTTAGATAATTTTACGTATCTGTCTTCCCATTCTTGGAATTCTTCTTCAGTGATTTCAGACTTTTTCCTTTGAGCATGTTGTCCATAATCCTTTTTCAAGTAAATTCCGTACGCTAATCCAGCTATTAATCCAAACAAATGAGCAGCATAAGCTATGTTTTCTGAAGGAGCAAAGATTCCTATTATATCACCTAACGTCCATAAAATCACTGCAGCAATCATTGGAAGGGGAGACATACCCACAAAAACAGGAGTCCAAGGTCTCAAAACAACCAAGGTTCCCATAATTCCATATATTGCTCCTGAAGCTCCTATCGAAGAACCATAAAATAAAATGCTTCCAATTCCTGCCATTATTCCTGAAACAAAAAATATCAGCAGGAATTTCCTTCCTCCAATTATTTTTTCTAATAACGAACCAAACAGAACTAACGCGAACATATTATAAAACAAATGGTCAAAACCTGCATGAAGGAAAACGTAAGTAATTAATGTCCAAGGCTTTGAAAATACTTCAGAACTCACAAGAGCAAAGTTATCTGTTAATGAAGGAATTATTTGCTGAATGATCCAAATGATTACACAGATAATTGCAATCTTTATAGCATACCATTGGTATTTCATCTAACTACCTGTAGATGTATAATCTTTTTCATTACAATCTTCTAAACTTCTGAAAGTTTTTGTAAAATATTTATCAGGTCTTCTATCCTTACCCTGTCCTGCTTTGTAGTGTCCCTATTACGAAGTGTAACAGTATTATTTTCCTTTGTATCATAATCGATTGTAATGCAAAATGGAGTTCCAATCTCGTCTGCTCTTGCATACCTCTTTCCAATAGAACCCTTGTCATCATAGAAAACATCAAAATACCTCTTTAGCATACTGAAAACTTCTTCTGACTTTTCTTGCAATCCGTCCTTATTTACTAATGGGAACACACCAACTGTGTAAGGAGCTAGGTCTGGAGGGAATGAAAACAATTCCCATCCTCTTTCCTTATCATCCTTGTAGCAATTCAATAAAACAGCGTAAAGTGTCCTCTCTATTCCAAAGGAAGGTTCAATGACATGAGGTATGACCTTGCTTCCATCATCCATTGTCATTGACAAATCTACACCTGATTTTTCCATATGATTCTTCAAATCATGATCTGTTCTATAGGCGTTTCCAACAACTTCTTTCCATCCAAAATCGAATTTTATTTCCAAATCAAAATTGCCTTTAGAATAATGCGGGGTTTCCTCAGGAAGCATGTGCCTGAATCTAAACATTTCGAATGGCAATCCTAATGATTGATAGAATTGTGTTTCCTTTGCCAAGTAAAAAGCCAGATGCTGATTGGGAATTAATCCCTTTTCAACAGATTCACCAGCAGTTAATGTTATATCTTTTCCATCACCCTTCTGAGCTTCCCTGGTTAGAATTCTTATTTTTTCGTCCTTGACATCATCAAACTTTGGATGCTTGTCCATATTCTTTGGATCAACAAACCATTCTATCTCTATTTGATTGAACATTCTCAGCCTGATGATGAACTGTCTAGGCGATATCTCGTTTCTAAAGGAAGTTCCGATCTGAGCCACTCCAAAAGGAAGCTTTGCCCTTGTTGCAACCAGTATTTTTTTGAAATCTACGAAAATACCCTGAGCTGTTTCAGGTCTGAGATAAGCAAGTTCATCCTCTGTAGGAGAAAGAAATGTCTTGAGCATGAGATTGAAAACTTTGACATCAGCCAGTTCCCCACTGCATTTCGGACATTTTATTTTCTTCTCTTTAATTATCTGTGTCAATTCTTCAGGTTTTTTTCCTTCAACAAATTCCTTGGTAACCTCTTCAATAAGATTATCTGCCCTATAAATTGACTTGCATTTCTTGCATT
>Ga0154847_114_pt10 | contig 39457 bp, 47 predicted proteins | sample Rifle2008BG16ft_FD_105575 | JGI IMG/M metagenome (GOLD analysis project Ga0154847, IMG submission 105575) | Candidatus Micrarchaeota archaeon RBG_16_36_9
CAAATGACCAGAAGCCTCGAAAACCTTTTCTGGTTGAATTATGCTTGTTTCAACCTCAAAGATGTTTCTCTCTTGTTTTACAAAATGTTTTCTCCACTTTTCAATAAATTTCCTTTTCAGCAAAATGCCCAGAGGACCATAATCATACATTCCACTTATCCCGCCATAAATCTCGGCGGTCTGCCAAAAGAATCCCCTTCTTTTAGCCAATTCAATGAAGCCCTTTGCGTTTTCCTTTTCCATACTAACCCTATTGTTAATTAAATATAAATAAAATCTCTATGATTATTTTAGTATGGATGATTCTATATTTATAAATCCTGAGGCTTTGGAACAGACTTACCTGCCAAGGCTATTGCTCTACAGAGAAGAGCAACACAAATACATTGCAGAGTGCATAAAACCTCTTTTCAATGGAAGGAACGGGACCAACCTATTGATTGTCGGTGCCCCAGGAATTGGAAAGACAGCCTGCGTCAGATTCATCCTAAGAAGATTGATGGAAGAAACGGAAAACATAATGCCAATCTACATCAACTGCTGGAAAAAAGACACTACCCCGAAAATAATAAATGAAATGGCGAAAGCTCTTGACGTTAAGACACTTGAAAAGATAACGCCTGACGAGCTCTTTGATAGAATCATACTAAGATTGAACAAGTATGATGGAGTTGTTTTTGCATTCGACGAGATTGACAAGGTCAAAGATTTTGATTTTCTTTACAGGATAATCGAGGATGTTCCCCACAAGGCTATAATCTTGATAACAAATGTCAGCGAGTGGATAGCAAAGATGGACAGGAGATTGACATCGAGATTGATTCTGGACAATTTGGAATTCAAGCCTTATAGCTTTGAAGAAACCAGAGGAATAGTCCACGAGAGGATCAAATTTGCATTTATTCCTGATTGCTGGAACTATGACGCGTTTGAAGTTGTTACAAAGAATACCTTCAAGACAAAGGACATAAGAACTGGCCTATTTCTCATGAAAATCGCTGGAGAAAGTGCTGAAAAAAGAGGAGCTGACAAGGTAGGAGTTGAAGACATTGAGAAAGCGATTAAAAAATTTGATCCTCAGAAAAACATAGGCAGTTATGTATAGCATTCGTAATGTGTTTCGAACCTAAATAAAGATTTTTAAATCTTTGGAATCTAATTATTATCGGTTCTTATGGGAGAAGCATTGACTCAACTAAGTGGTTATAGCACAGACATGAGCAATTACAATCAAGACGTAAAGGTAGATAACAAAACAATAACCACTGACGAAGGCAAGAGAGAGATAACTAGACTTGAAAAACCCTTTACTAATGACAATGTACAAGGCATGGCTATTGATGAAGTTGGTTTGACAATTATAAATCAAAATGCTGTTTTTGACAAAGATTATGTTGACATCCATGAGGACGACCATCTGAGATACAAGAATACTTTTGAAAAATTCGCAGGTATGTCCAGATATTTTCCTTCTCATATTGTCGAGGAACTTGCAAACAGAAAAATTTCAGATTTTCATTATGAAATTCTTAGAGGCAGGAAAATTAACACAGCTGGAACCTTCTCAAAACAAATCAGAGAAATGCTTAATGAGAGAAATCCATCTGAATTGGTTGAAGACGCAATGAGGGATCTTGAAAATACCTCAGAAATCTGTTATCAGAACGCTAGAAAAGTGCCTATAGATATACACAAGGAATATAAAAATATCAAAGAAAAGACGTCCTATATAGTTTAGTATTTTAATTTGTTTCTAAGGAATATTAATAAGCGTAAAGAAAATTATCTATTAAAAGGTGAATAGATGGCAGAAGAAATGATTGTAAATCCATGGGAAGTTAGAGGCAATATAGATTATGATAAACTGATAAAGGAATTTGGAACAAAACCGATAACGCCCGAACTGCTTGAAAGAATCAAAAAGCACACCAAGGATTTGCATTACATGCTCAGAAGAAAGATATTTTTCTCACACAGGGATATGGACTGGATTTTGAACGAATATGATAAAGGAAATAAATTTTTCCTATACACAGGCAGGGCACCATCAGGACCTGTTCACATGGGCCACCTAGTACCGTGGTTATTTACCAAATGGTTGCAGGATAAGTTTGATGTTGAATTATGGTTTCAGTTTCCGGACGAGGAAAAATTCTTTTTCAAAGAAGATTTGACCTTGGATGATACTGAAAGGTTTACCAATGACAATATGCTCGATGTAATAGCCTTGGGTTTTGACCCAAAGAAAACTCATTTTCTGATTGATACAGTTCATGCAAAGTTAATGTACAAGCAGGCGTGCAGGGTTGCCAAGAAAATAACCTTCTCTATTGCTAAAGCTGTTTTCGGTTTCACGAATGATACAAACATAGGAGCCATATTTTATACAGCAATGCAAGCTGTTCCAGCATTCTTACCATCTGTATTAAAGGAAGAGAAAATTCCGTGCCTGATTCCTCATGCCATAGATCAAGATGCTCATTTCAGAGTTGCTAGGGATGCATTGGATAAACTGGGCTATTATAAGCCAGCAGCAATTCACTGCACATTCTTACCTGGACTGAAAGGAATGTTAGACCAGGGAAAGATGTCAGCATCAGAAGAACAAAGTGCCATATTTACAAAAGATTCTCCAAAGGCTGTTGAAACTAAAATAAACAAGTACGCATTCTCAGGAGGACAGGCAACTATAGAAGAGCAAAGGAAGAAAGGAGGAAATCCTGACATCGACGTATCCTATCAATGGTTGACATTCTTTGAAGAGGATGATAATAAATTAAAGAAAATAAGAGAAAATTACAAATCTGGAAAGTTGTTAACAGGAGAACTAAAGGCGATTTTAATTGAAAAAATCAATTCTTTCTTAAAAGAGCATCAGAAGAAGAGGGAAAAGGCTAGAAGCGTTGTAGACAAATTCATATTCAAGGATTAGTATGTACGAATTAACTGAGGAAGGAAAAGAATATCTAAAGAATGGCTTGCCTGAAAAACAATTGCTAAGTTTCATAGTCAGTGAAAAGCCTTTGGAAGAAGTTTCAAAGTTTCCAAAATCTCAGATAGCAATAGGATGGGCAAGGAAGAACAATTGGATAGTGATAGAGAATAATATAGTTAAATTAACCGAGGAAGGCAAGAAAAACTCAAATGAAAAAAGTTATACAGAAATATCTTTAGAAAAAATAAACAAGGGAGAGATTGTTGAACCAGAGATATCAAAGATTCTATTGAATAGAAATTTGATTAGAGAATCAAAAGAAACTCATACAATAGAAAGAAAAATTTCTTTTTGGCAAAAAATCATGAACATTTTCTCAAGGAAAAAAAATATTGAAATAAAAGAGGAGAGAACAAATGAAGTCAAGCCTTCTATTATAAAACCAGGAGAAGAAATAGCCCAATTGAGTCCTGATATACTAAAAACAGGAGAATGGAAAAGTGGAAAGTTCAGAAAGTATGATGTGAATGCTCCGGCCCCAAAAATATATCCTGGTAAAAAGCAGCCTTACATCCAAGTCATGGAGATGGTTAAGGAGAAATTAATCGGAATGGGATTTCAGGAAATGAAAGGACCTTTGGTCGAAACATCCTTCTGGAATGATGACGCTCTATTCATGCCTCAGGACCATCCAGCAAGAGGCATACATGATGTTCTGTTTTTGAAAAATCCTACAAAAGGAACTTTGCCTGATGAGAACCTTGTTGCCAAAGTCAAAGCTACGCATGAAGGTGGATGGGTGACAGAGAGCACAGGCTGGGGAAATGCATGGAGCAAGGAAGAAGCTTCAAAACTCTTGATGAGATCTCAGGGAACAGCTGTTTCTGCAAGAACCCTCTACGAGAACAAGGACAATCCAGCAAAATATTTCATGATTGATAGAAATTTTAGGTATGACATCATTGATGCTCAACATCTGATGGAGTTCGACCATTGTGAAGGTATTGTTATTGGTGAGAATATGACCTTCAGACATCTGCTAGGCTTCTTGAAAGAAATAGCAGAATTATTCGGAGCTGAGAAAATAAAATTCAAGCCCGGATACTTTCCGTTCACAAGTCCCAGCGTTGAGTTGTATGTTTATTATGATAGGCTGGGATGGGTTGAAGCAGGAGGCGCTGGGATGATGAGACCTGAAGTATTGAGACCTTTAGGTTTGGAAAAGTCCCAAGTCCTGGCATGGGGATTGGGCATTGGAAGACTGGCGATGATTGCTCTAGGAATTGCTGACATAAGGATGCTCTACTCTGATGATTTGGAATGGTTAAGAAACAAAGAAACCGTGATAATATGAAATTAAATTCTATTGTTAAATTTTTGAATAAAGAATTGAAAATCAAAAACATAAAGGATATATCAAAGAATGGCTTGCAAGTCAGAGCATCTGAGAATGTAAATAAAATCGGGTTGAGCGTAGATGCTTGCATGGATGCCTTCAAGAAGGCAAAGAAACTAAATTGCGATTTAATAATTGTCCATCATGGTTTGTTCTGGAAGAAACAGAAAGACGTTTCCAATATAACTAAAAACAGAGTGAAATTCCTAAAGAAAAATAAAATATCTCTTTACACTGCTCATTTGCCATTGGACAAGCACATCAAGTATGGAAATAACGTAGAGATTTTCAGACTGCTAAATGCAAAGCCTAAAGAACTATTCGGCGGCGTGGGCTACTTTGGTTATTTGGAAGATGCAAGGAACCTTGATTCGATAGTCAAAGAATTGAATAAGAAACTGGATACAAAGTGCAAGGTTTTAAAATTCGGCAAGAGTAAAATCAAAAAAATAGCTGTTGTATCGGGTTATGGAGCTCCTGATGTTCTCGAAGCTATTAAGAAGAAAGTGGACTTGCTCATCACAGGAGAGACCTCCCATGCATATTACGATGATTCGGAAGAGGGAAGGATGAATGTTATATTTGCAGGACACTACAAGACAGAAACTCTGGGTGTTAAAGCCTTAAGTCCGTTACTGAAAAAGAAATTTGGTTTGAAAACTGTTTTCATAGATTCGCCAACAGGGTTATAATATGGTTGTAATAGAGATAAGTAAAAACGATTTGTTGAACTTGTTAGGAAAGCAGTTGAAAGACGAAGAGATAGAAGAAACTTTGTTCTTGCTGAAAATAGAGACACAGTTTGAAGGAGATAAGATACAGTGCGAACTCAACCCTGACAGACCAGACATGTTCTCTGTAGAAGGAATATCAAGGGAAATGAGAGGGTCTCTGGGAATAGAAACTGGAATTAGAAAATACAATGCCACAGGACCTGAGATATTGTTGAGAAAAGAGAACGCTGAGGTTAGACCTTTCATAGCGTGCGGAATAATAAAGGATGTTGTTCTCTCAGATTATCTAATCAAGAGCCTGATGCAGATTCAAGAAAAATTGCATGCGACAATAGGAAGAAACAGAAAGAAAGTTGCAATAGGCGTTCATGACTATGACAAGATGAGACCACCTTTGGTTTACACTGATGTTGACAATGAGAGATTCGTTCCTTTGGGAATGACAGAAGAGATGAGCACGAAGGAAATCCTAGAAAAGCATCCCAAGGGAATAGACTATGCTCATTTGTTAAAGGACAAGTATCCGCTCATCTATGACAAGGAAGGGGTCATAAGCTTTCCACCTATAATTAATTCAGAGAGGACAAGGATTACAGAAAATACTAGGAATCTTTTCATAGATGTTACAGGAAATGACGAGAAGGCTGTTAACCAGGTTCTAAACATCATGATTTGCAATATAGCTGAGAGATGCGGAAAAATATTCACTGTCAAGACAAGCAACAAGGTAACTCCTCAATTAGAAGCAAGGGAATTAACAATGGGCGTGGAAGATATTGACAGGGTATTGGGCATTGGTTTGAATGAAAGTCAGATAACAGAATCACTGGAGAAGATGAGGTATGATGCCAAAAAAATGAAAGGAGGAAAAATAATAATAGGAATCCCTCCTTACAGATCTGACATTATGCATCCTATAGACATTATAGAAGATGTTGCAATCGGTTATGGTTATAATAACATAGAACCAATTCTACCCAAGGTTGCAACAATCGGAAAAGAATCTGAGCTAGAAAAATTGTCAAGAAAAATTAGAGAAGTAGTAATTGGCTTGGAGTTCCAAGAAGTCTTGAACTTTGTTTTAACTAGCAAGGAGAATAATTTTACTAAGATGAATGTTGAAGACGAACAAGTAGAGATCTTGAATCCAGTGTCAAGTGAATACAACATATGCAGGACATGGTTGCTGCCTGGTATCATGAGGATTTTTTCTTCTAACAAGCATAGGGAATATCCTCAGAAAATATTCGAAATTGGAGATTGCATATTAGTAAAAGACAAGGAAATAAATCAGATAAGAAAGCTGGTTTGTGCGATCTCATATGACAATGCTAATCTTACTGAAATCAAGTCAGTGGTGGAGGCTATCCTAAGTTCATTAGGATACAAATATGAAATAAAGAGTCATAATCATCCGAGCTTTATAGAATCAAGGTGCGGGAAAATAATAATTGATGATAAGGAAGTAGGATTCTTTGGAGAGATTCATCCTAAGATCCTAGAGAACTGGAAACTTGAGAAACCAGTTATTGTATTCGAGATGGGAGTTGAATGATGTGGACAGCTTATTTCATTTTATATTTCCAATAATTGCAGTCCTGGCAGCTAGGCTGAACATAAAGCATATAATTAAAACAGCAGTAGCAGCTGCTTCTATAACAGTTCTATTGGACATGGACCATGTTATTGGAATATCAAGAGCATCACTTCACAATGTATTTGTCACAATTCTGTTCCCTCTGGTTCTAATATACTTTGCATTTCACTTCAGAACTAGTAAATATGTAAAGGGTTTCTTCTTGCTAGTGCTAATATTCATGTCAAGTCATTTGTTTTTAGATTTGTTTAGTACTGATTTCCAAGGTGGAATAGGAATAGGAGAGGGAACAGGAGTTTCTCTATTCTATCCTCTCAGCCTTGCCAAATACTATGTAAGTTTTAACATTGGAATTCAGCAAGGTTTAATTGTATCTTCTCTAGGATTTGGAATATTGCTATACTTTATTATTATAATAGTTCCGTGCCTCTTCCTAGACGACATTATAGAGATAGCAGAAAGAAAACATGAAAGTCTAAGAAAGGCTGCTTGGTCTTTCTTCAGAAATGCTATCAAGGACTAGTGTTCCTAAAATATCTTACTTTAATTATCTAAACCAGAAAGTCAACCTGTCGAACCAACTTCTTTCCCTCTTCAGTTCCTCGATAAATGGTTCTCCTGACACCTTTGAAGCCAATTTTTTGAAAGCCAATGACGCTCCGCTATTTGGCCTGTGATGGACAACAGGTTTTCTATTTTTTATTGAATTTGGAACTGCTGAGTCTTCAGGAACAATAGTCAATATTGGAACTCCCAGCATTGACTTTATCTCTGATAATGGCATCTCATGCTTCTTTCCTCTGTACCTGTTTAAGACAATACCCAAGACCTTTATCTCGTTTTCCTCTGCTATCTTTATTGTTTTCAGGGCGTCTGTGACAGCAGGAACATCAGGATTTGTCACGACTATTAGCTCATCTGCCAGTCTCATTGCAGTCAGGGCTTCTTTTCCCAGACCAGCAGCAGAATCAACTATTATTATGTCAGCTCTTCCCAAGAGACTCCATAAAGTGCTTTCTAATTTATCCATGTTTATGTCCTTTATTGCATCAGATGACAGAGAAGCGGGAATTATCTTCATTCCGCTTGAATGTTCGTACAATGCAGCCTCTATGGGGATCTTCCCTTTCAGAACATCATGCAAGGTTATTGGATAGAAAGGTATGCCCAGATGCAAACTGAGGTTGGGAGTGGTAACATTTCCGTCAATGATAATGACATTCTTGCCTTTCTTTACCAAGGCTGCCCCTAGGTTAGATACAGTAGTGGTTTTTCCGACTCCACCTTTACCTGAGATAACCGAGATGATCCTTGCCATATAGAAGATAGTTTGTTCAACAAGAATAAAAAGAATAATGATTTTGATTTTAAGAGCCAAGAATTTAAAGTTTATTATCGTATTATGACTTGTGCCCTATAAACATGTAAAACTCAAATCTGACAAAGAAATTGAAAAGGAAGAAACTGGAATAGAAATTAAAGTCAGAAGGCATAATCCGCTTGATTTAGAGAACGAAGTCGTTTGCTATTATTGTTCTAATGTAATATGGCCAAAATGTAATCTTGGCGTAACTGACCATCCTTGTGCTTTGGATTGCGAAATTGTAGTGAAGGAGAAAAAAATAGATGAATCTTGCAGGTACTATGAAAGATTGGATTGTAAAAAAGGTTACTATGCAACTGGAATGCCAATGCATTGCCCTGATTATAATGGTCCAAAACCTCATGTTATAAATCTTGGCTGGGCTTTTCTCATTAATTATGGCGGCAAAGAAAAGTTTGAAAAAAATATTAGAGCAAGTAAAAAATGAAAATGCCCTGGACGGGATATAGTAAATAGGTTAACCCCTTAACCCTTAAATCCTGATTTTTCTATAGTGGAATAAAGTATCTTGCCCTGGACGGGATTCGGACCCGCGGCCTCTTGATATCATCTTTAAATCAAAACTTCTAATTTAAATTAGAAGTCAAGCGCTCTATCCAAGCTGAGCTACCAGGGCATAATGATTTAATTTATTTATACAATTTAAATATATACTGATGAACATGCAAAGAGAGGAAGCATTGAAACTTGTAAAAGAACATGTAAGCAAGGAGAATCTGCTAAAGCACATGTATGCAGTAGAGGCTATAATGAAAGAAACCGCAGAATTTCTAGGCGAGGACAAGGAGAAATGGAGAATGATAGGATTGATACATGACATAGATTTCGAAAAGACTGAAAGCACTCCTGAAAAGCATACTCTGGTAGCTGAAGAGATTTTGGAAGAATATGTAGACGAAGAAATGATTAAAACAATCAAGGCTCATAATTTTGAAAACATAGGAGTCCAGCCTGAAACTGTTGCTGAAAAGGCTCTCATAGCAGCAGACGCTGTATCAGGTTTAGTTATTGCTTGTGCTCTAGTTACACCTTCAAAGAAACTTGCAGATGTTAAGGTTGAGAGCATTGCCAAAAAGTTCAAGCAAAAGGATTTTGCAAGAAACTGCGGAAGAGAAAGGATTCTGTTCTGCGAACAGATAGGAATTCCTAGAGAAAAATTTTTTGAGATATCACTGAAAGCATTACAGGGAATTTCAAACGAGTTGGGTCTTTAAAATGAAAACAGAAGACATTGAAATAAAATGGCAGAAGAAATGGGAAAAAGAGGGACTCTTTGAGTCAGAGCCTAGCAAGAAGAATAAATATTTCATGGTTTTTGCTTATCCGACGATATCAGGAACGCTCCATGTTGGACATGCTAGGTCATATGTGATTCCTGATGTGATTGCAAGATATAAGAGGATGAGGGATTTTAATGTATTCTTTCCTTTGGGATTTCATGCAACTGGTGTTCATACTCAGACAATACTAACAGAAGTTTCGAAAGACCTGAAGAATGCAACCAAATATGGAATATATCCAAAAGCTGCTGCCAAATTCAAGACCCCGCTGGATGTTGACAAATACCTCGAGATGAACATGATAAAGGCTTTCAAGAGAATAGGCTTGTCACTAGACTTTAGACCAGTTGTTTCTACAATTGACCCACAGTATAACAAATTCATCCAGTGGCAATTCAAGAAGCTGAGAAATGCAGGCTATATTATTCAAAAGGATTACAGGGTTGCCTGGTGTCCTGATTGCAACAGCCCTGTCAGTCTGGATTCTGCTGAAATGGACATAAAGGAATGGAAAGGAGCCCAGATAAAGGATTATGTTGTGATAAAATTCAGATTAGGAGATGCAATATTACCAGCATCAACCCTGAGACCTGAAACCATTTTTGGAGTCACCAATGTTTGGATAAACCCAAATGAAAGATATGTAAGAGCCAAGGTAGATGACGAGAAATGGATTATATCTGAGAAAGCTGCTAAGAAATTGAAAAACTTTGGCAAGAATGTTAAAATAGAAGAGGAGATAGCAGGCCAAGAATTACTGAATACAAAGGTTATAAACCCTGCAAATAAAAAAGAAGTTCCTGTACTCCCAGGAGAATTTGTTGATGCAGACGAGGCAACAGGAGTTGTGATGAGTGTTCCCTCCCATGACCCGTTTGATTATATTTATCTCAAGAAAGTTGCTCCTGAAATAAAGCCAATACAAGTTGTTGAAACAAAAGGCTTTGGACCAATTCCTGCTGAAGAACTGCTGGAAAAGTATAATGTAAAATACGAGAGCGATCCGAAGATCGAGGAAATAACCAACGAGCTCTACAAGATAGAGTATGGAGGAAGTATGCTGAGTTCTATTCCAAAGTTCGGTGGAATGGAGGTTTCAAAGGCTAAGAAGGAAGTTGAAAAATGGCTACGGGAAACTGGCAATGCTGACATGGTGTTTGAATTGTCAGCAAAACCAATCTACTGCAGATGCGGATCAGAAATTGTGGTAAAGGTTGTCAAAGGACAATGGTTTATTGATTACAGCAACTCAAAATGGAAAGAATCTTCAAAGCATTGTGTAGAAAAAATGAACATCTATCCGCCACAGTATAAGAAGGAATTACCTGGTATAATCGACTGGCTCATAGAAAGGCCTTGCGTTAGGAAAAGAGGGTTGGGAACAAAGTTTCCTTTTGAAGACGGATGGATAATAGAGGCTCTTTCTGATTCAACCATTTACATGTCATTCTATACTGTTTCAAAATACTTTAATGAAAAGAAAATAGGCCTTGAGGACTTGACTGATGAGTTCTTTGATTATGTTTTTCTTGGAATTGGCAAGCCGAAATCAGACTGGAAGAAGATAAGAGAGGAATTTCTCTACTGGTATCCCTTGGACTTGAACAGCGGTGGAAAGGAGCACAAGTCTGCCCACTTCCCTCTATTTGTTATGAACCATGTTGCAGTATTTCCCGAAGACTTGTGGCCAAAAGGAATTTTTGTCAACTGGCATTTGATTGCTTACGGCAAGAAACTATCCAAACATCTGGGCAATGTTGTGTTCTGGGATGATGCAATAAAGATCTATGGAGCTGATACACTCAGGCTTTACATGTCCCATGGAGCAAACCAGTGGGAGGATTTTGACTGGAAAAATGAGGAATGCGAAATCTACAAAAAACACCTTGAGACAATTGACAAGGTTGTAAAGGAAATAATGAAGAACGAGCCGAAGAAGTCAAAGGAGCATATTGACAAATGGTTTGAATCTAGGATTAATAGAATCATAGAAGAAGCAACAGCTGCTATGGATAAGAATGAAATAAAGAGGGCTGCCAATCTTATTTTCTTTTCAATCCTGACAGACCTTTATTGGTATAAGAAGAGAGAAAAAATAAATCCAGAAATATTGCCAGTTTGGTTAAAATTACTATCTCCATTTGTTCCACACTACTGCGAAGAAATATGGAACAAGCTTGGAAACAAAACATCTATAACAATTGAGAAATGGCCGTCCTATGATTCGGAAAAAATCAGATTAAAGGAAGAAGCTGCAGAGGAAGAGGTAAGAACAATTCTTAGGGACGTTGAAGAGATCAAAAAACTTTCAAAAATCATGAGACCAAAGAAGATAACATTATTTGTTGCTCCAGATTGGAAGCATGAAGTGTTTAATGCAGTTCTTGAAGGAATTGAATTAAGGGAAGTTATTAAAAAGTACAAGGGTAAGGAAAAGGAAGTTTCCAATTACTATGTTAAACTTCAGAAAAGAAAACCTTTGGAAGAGAAATTCTTAAAAGCTCATGAGATGAACCACCTTGAGGAGACAAAGGATTTTCTTGAAAAGGAATTGGATTGCGAAATAGAAATCATGTCTGCAGAGAAATCAAATCATCCCAAATCATTAGTTGCTGAGCCTGAGAAACCAGGAATACTCATTGAGTAGATCCTTTTAATATTTCTAGAGCTCTCTTAGCTTCTTCTGGTGTGGCAACTTTAACAGATTTAATATTCGAAAGGTGGGAGATATCAAATCTAGCATAGCCTGTTAATGTTTCATTCAAAGTATTTCTAACATCATTTATATTATTAACAACAGTGGCTATCTCTGGATATTCATGATGTCTCTTTTTAAATAATTCAAGTATTCCTTTTCTTTCTCGCATATAAGTTATATCCAACTCGACAAGTTCTTCAATTACTTCGTCCACTAAATCACTTAGAAATAAGATGAATAGAAAAAGATTTAAACCTTATAAACTCGTATAAGTTTCATATGCCTTCTCAACGTTCTTCCTTGTAACGAAATTACTATGCCCTCTGAAGCCTCCACCAAAGTTATGCGGTATGTGCATTATCTCGTGTATTATGGTCTTTATCTTGTCCTCATGGCTGAGCTTGTCGAAATTCTCAGAAATTATCTCTATGACGTAGACAGCCTTGATGCTCATTGCCTTCTGCATTATCCTTGATAGGCCGTGAATCCTGGCCACAGTTCTCCTGCTCTTCGAGCCATGGCTCCTTACGCAGAAAATATTCTCAATCTTCACATGGTCAAGATTGAGTTTTGTTATTATATCCTTTATTATATCAGTAATTTCGATATCGTTTTCATACTTCATGATAATTATTTGTACAACTAATATTTATGACTACCATGAGTGGTTAAAAAATATTAATTCAGTTCTAGATGCAAAATGTTCATGAATAAACTTGTTGTATTATTTTTCTTTATATTGATAATAGCGTTTCTAGCCTCAAATTATATAAACATCTATAAGAATTACATTGTTTCTGAAATTGTGGATGGGGACACTTTCAAGACAAAGGATGGAAAGACTGTAAGATTGATAGGTATAAATGCTCCTGAGATTGGAGAACCTTGTTCTCAAGAAGCCAAGAACAAATTAAATGAAATAATCTATAGAAGGGAGATAAGATTAGAAAGAGACTCTGGCAATAAGGACGCTTATGGAAGATTATTGAGGTATGTTTATGTTGGCGATTTGTTTGTTAATGCTGAAATGGTTAGATTAGGTTTAGCTAAGTTTGAAGAAATTGAACCTAATAAGAAATATTCTAAATTATTTTTAGGTTTAGAAAACAAAGCTAGAAATGCTGGAAGATGTATGTGGGAAAGTTAATTTATATTATATTCGTTAATTATATAGTATGACACACTTTTTAATTTTCGGAGACAGTATAACTTATGGCTCTTGGGACAAAATTGGAGGATGGGTTCAAAGACTAAGAGCTTTCATAGAGGAAAAATATCCTGAAGAGCATTTGATTTATAACTTGGGAGTTTCTGCAGATACTACTGATTCTCTTTTAGAGAGGCTTGAATTTGAAATTAATAATAGAGGTTATGAAAGAAGTAAAAGAAGAGGAAGTGAGACTATTATTATATTTCAGATAGGAATAAATGATTCTGCTTTTATGGAAAATAGCTTTTGGATTAAACAAGAAAGATTTGAAGAAAATATAAAAAGTATAATAAGAAAATCCAAGAGATTTTCTAAAAAAATATTTTTTGTAGAAGCTATTCCTGTTGATGAAAATAAAACTCAACCTATTCCTTGGGATAAGAGAGTAACCTACAAGAACAAAAACATAAAGGAGTATAACGATGTCATGAAAGATGTCTGTAAAGCAGAAAATGTTTCTTTTATAGAAATTTTTGATAAATTCTCTAAATCAGATTATAAAAAACTTTTAGAAGATGGTGTTCATCCAAATTCAGAAGGTCATGAAAAGATATTTGAAACTGTAAAGGATTATTTGATTGAAAATAAGATTATATAACATGTGCCTTTTCCCAAAGCTCTTCAAACTTTTCCTTATAATCTGTTTTACAATTTAAGAACCAGATTCCCTTTGCATTCTCGTCAACAGTCATTCCGTGCTTATCGTCAACCACTATTATGTATGGCAATGCTCTTCCAAGTCTCATCTCAATTCCGATTTTTCTTAACTTTGCCAATGTCTCTGGATGAAGTTCAGCTGCTATTATTCTTATCTTGATTCCTCTTTCAACAGCTCTTTTGATAGCTTCTAAGAGAACAATATCATCATAAAACTTATCCGTGGTTATCATTATCTCTTCTTGGGCAATGTCAAATAACAGAGAAGCTTTATTTGAGAAATCACCCTCATATTGCTCATAAGCCTTCTCTCCTAGCCATATGTTCTTTCCTCTTGTCTCCAAGTATTCTTCGTATTTCTTTTCCAAATCAACGAATAAATCCTTCAATCTAAGATAATCCTTTGAAACATAACTTAGAATCCTTGGAAATGGATTTGTAGATCTTGCCAACCAAAATACTTTGTTCTTTTCCTGACCACTCTCAACTAATCCTTTTCTTTGTAAAGCATAAAGGTATTTGTAAGCATTTGTTACAGATATTCCTGCCTCTTCTGCAATCTTAGAAGCATCAATCTTTACCAGTTCCCTGTTAGTAAGCATCAACATAGATCTTAGAATTCTCACTTCCATGTCATCGAATTGCTTGCTATCCTTTAGCAAGGTGCAGAAATCATTTATTTCCATAGTTATCATATATTAATTTTGATTTAAATTTCTATTCTTTTTTATAAATAAAGTTATAAAGTATATAAATACCTTATTCTAATTATTTGGCATGCAAATTAATGACTTTATTCGAGTGTCATACTCGGCAAAAATAAAAGAGACAGGGCAGGAATTTGATAAAACAGATGATAAAAGCGTTCCTATTATTATCAAACCTGGATTTCTTTTGAAAGGCTTGGAAGAAGCCCTATTAGAAATGAATGTTAATGAAAAAAAGATTATAGAGATACCTCCAGAAAAAGCATTCGGAGAAAGGGATTCTAAGTTAATGAGATTGATTCCTATATCAGAATTTAGAAAGCACAGTACAGATCCGGAACCTGGAATGTTCTTCCAAGCTGACAATATGAGAGGAAAGGTTTTATCTGTTTCTGGTGGAAGGGTTAAGGTTGATTTTAACAATCCTTTGGCAGGAAAAACTTTGATTTATGATTTAGAAATTAAAGAAAAAATTGAGAGTATTGATGACAAAATAAGAGTTTTGTTTGAGATTTATGGAGTGGCTGATAAGGAAAAGATTAAGGCTAAGGTTATAAGTGAAAAGGAAATTGAAATAGAAATACCTCCTCTAATAAATTCCTTATATAAGAAAAAAATAGCTGATGAAATAATCAAGACTTTGAAATTCGAAAGAGTAAAGTTTGCTGAAGTCTTTGAAAAACCAAAGGAAGATTAAGATATAATTTGGTAAACTTGCTTTTCTAATTTCATATCAACTGTTCTGATCCTGTTTCTAGTATCACTGAAAAGATGGCAATCTTTGCAATATTTACCTTCGCATAATCTTTCATTTTTAAGATCTTCTGGATGGCCTAAACAATTTAATCTTTTAGCATCCAAACCTTGTTTAGCTCCTTTTCCTGTAAAATTGATTATAACTTCGTTTAGATAAGTATTTGGAGACTTTTGATCTGGCAATAAGCAACGCCTATTTCCTTCTTGGTCATATAGAACATATTCTATTTCTTCTAAATCGAAAGTTTTACTTGAATTTTCCATTTTAATATGTTAAACAATCAAATATTTAAATTATATTTTTGCTTATAACGAATCAATTAGTTATAAAAATTTGTTTTCCGAAAAATAAGAAGGAGGTTTTCATTAATGGCAATTAAAAGTGTTGAAGGAACAGGCAAATTATCTGATACAGATGAGGATCTGAGAAAAATTCTTGAAGCTAGAAGAGCAGAAATAAAAGTTGTTGGAGTGGGAGGCGCAGGAAACAACACAGTCTCTAGATTAATGCAAGTTGGAATTGTCGGAGCTGAAGTTGTTGCAATTAATACAGATGCTCAAGACCTTTTGTATACAGACGCTGACAAAAAAGTTCTTATTGGAAAAGATCTGACAAGAGGTTTGGGAGCTGGTGCTGATCCAAAAGTAGGTGGAGAGGCTGCGAGAGAAAGCAGAGAAGACATAAAGGATGCATTGAAAGGCGGAGACATGGTTTTCATTACTTGCGGATTGGGCGGAGGAACTGGAACAGGTGCATCACCAGTTGTAGCAGAGATTGCAAAAAAAATGGGCATACTAACAGTCGGAGTTGTGACTCTACCATTTTCAATGGAAGGAAGACAAAGAATGGCAAATGCTCAACTAGGATTAGAAGAATTGCAAAAAAATGTTGACACACTGATAACTATTCCAAATGACAAGTTATTAGAGATTGTTCCGGATGTTTCTGTTGTAACAGCATTCAAAATCTGTGACGAGATCCTGGTTAATTCAGTAAAGGGCGTTACAGAACTTGTTACAAAGCCTGGTCTGGTTAATTTGGATTTTGCAGATGTCAGAACTGTAATGACAAACGGCGGAATGGCAATGATCGGATTGGGAGAATCAGACACGGAGAACAGGGCAATAGAAGCAGTTGAAAAAGCCTTGAACAATCCATTGCTTGATGTTGAAATCGAGGAAGCAGGAGGAGCATTGGTAAATGTTTGCGGCGGAACAGACGTAACGATAAGGGAATGCCAAGAGATTGTCGAAGCAGTTTCAGCAAAGATTTCACCTGATGCAAAAATTATCTGGGGCGCTCAGATTTCAAAGGAACTAGGAGACACTGTAAGAGCTTTGATCATAGTAACCGGAGTTAAATCGCCTGAGGGATATGCTTACGGAGAAAGAGTTTTCCCGAAAGAGAAGCAAAACCAGATAGAAAAGATATTGGGAATAGACTTTGTCTAGTGAATCAGATTGCAAATAGATGATAGAGAAAGCTATATTTTCCATTAGAATGACAACTTCCAAATCTTTGAGGATTTAGAATAACAAATCAATTAATTGGCCAATCAGTTCACTATAATTCTCTTTTTCGATTGAACTCTATAAAGCTAAAAACAAAAGCATTTAAATAATGTCTTTTATAATAGTCTTATTCTAGGTGTTTAAAAAATGGAAGAAGCTAATAAACCGCAAGAAATCAGCAAACCTCAATCTAATGAGATTAAGGCTGATAAAGTTAAGAAACCTGGCTTAGGAAGCAAGATAAAGGAAAAATTTAAGCAGTATAGAAGAGTGCTAACTGTAGCTCGCAAACCAGATAAGGAAGAGTTCTTAATGTCAGCAAAGATAACTAGCAGCGGAATAGTGTTCCTAGGCTTGATAGGATTTATTATATTCTTAATATACTATTTGATATTATTGATTCCAGGGATCTAAATGATAAGAACAATAAGAACAACAGTGGGAAGGGAGAATGCGGTTATAGATGCATTGACAAGCAAAGCAAAGAACAGCAGTCTAGATATAAGATGCATTTTCTATCCAGCTGAATTAAAGGGTTACATATTTTTAGAAGGCGACGAGGAAGCAATAAATGAAATCATAAAAACTGTTCCTCATGTCAAGGGAATTATTAAGAAAGATGTCATGATTAGCGATATTAAAAAATTCCTAGAAATTAAAAAGATCGAAATCAAGGTTAATAGGGGAGATGTTGTGGAAATAGTCGCAGGGCCTTTCAAGAATGAAAAGGGAAAGGTCACAAGGGTTGATGAGGCAAAGGAAGAATTAACAATAGAATTATTGGATGCTGCCATACCAATACCAATAACAATTCCAATAGACTCTGCAAAGGTAATAGAAGTTGCGGATAAAGGTGAAAGTAAATGACAACAGTTAAAGTAATAGTTCCGGGTGGAAAAGCAACTCCAGCCCCGCCACTAGGTCCAGCTTTAGCACCGACCAAGGTTAATGTTGCAGAAGTGATAAATGCCATAAACCAGAAAACAAAAGAATTTGACGGCATGGAAGTTCCTGTTGCAATAAATATAGACCCCAAAACAAAGAAGTTTGAGATATCTGTTGGAACGCCCTCTGTAGCTGCTCTAGTGAAAAAGGAATTAAATGTCAAAACTTTGTCAAAAGCTGCTTTTAATGTTTATCAGAAAGAAGAGGTAAAGGAAGAATTCAAGGAAAGCTTAAAGTTTGAACAGGTTGTAAAGATTGCCCGAGCTAAAATGGATGACATCAAGACAGATAATCTGAAGAATGCTGTAAAGCAGGTAGTTGCATTCTGTGTGAGCGGCGGAGTTTACATAGAAGGAAAAAGGCCCAAGGAAATTATTAAAGAGATTGACGAAGGGAAATGGGACGAGAAAATTCAGTGATTAAGACACTATTTCTTCTAATCTTCTAGATATTATTGCTTCTTTAATTTCTTGAGCGATTCTTCTGCCAAAGCTAGTAGGTTTGCCATACAAATACCCTGTGTATGGTGTGAATTCTGTATCAGGAGAACCAGGAATTCTTGGGCTGACATCAAAAGTCAATAGATCTTCGTTTTTATCAGCTACTGTTTGTAATGCAAATGGACCTATGATTCCTGGAGGATACTCTTGCTTGGTTATATCAACAAATTTTTTTCCTATATCGTATGCTTTTCCCAATAATGATTCTCTTAAACTTGCTCCCTGATGTAAAAGTTCTTCTCCATTAGGAAATTGCTTTCTCACATCGCAACCTGATAGTTCAAGGCCTTCATACGGCGGGTCATTACTATTCATGGCAGATTGAAAGAAGTTCAAGTTAATGCACTCTCCTGGAACATATTCTTCAATTGTGGCTGCTCTAAAGTTTCTTTCTATCATCTCTTTTTCAGTTTCTGTTTTCCCTTCTTGCTTTAGCCTCTCGCATGCAATCTCATATTCTTTCTCGCTCGATACTTTAGGAAACGGTAAACCTGAAGATTTATCTCCTGCTCTCTGAAAGTATCTTTCTCCAATGGCTTTTGTAGCTTTTATTATGACTTCTCTATCTATATCAACAGGTTTTTCAAACCTTTTGGGAGCAGGTATGCCTGCAAGCTTGATTAGATAATCCTGATTCTTTTCTATCTTGTAAGGTCCTGTCCTTTCTTCTATCCTCAGCAATCCTCTATTGCCAAGCATTGGAACAGTAAAATAATCCTCTATTAAATTGTGCCCTACATAAACTTCAAAAGACCTGTTTGGGATGAATATTGTGTTATAAAACGAAAGGTCTTCCAGACTCTCTTTCTTAACAATGTCCTTCCATTCTTCAAGAATTATAATTTTGTTTATGCATCCTACATCCTTCATCCCTCTCTTTCTGAATATATGATGTTGGTAGGGTTTTTCTCTTCCTCTCTTGCATACAACTATAGTCTTGAAACCTTCGTCAAAAGCCCCTCTTGAAATATCTAGAGCAGAATGAGAACCAAGACTGCCGATATAAGGTTCAGTGTAATGAGAAACCTTTTGCTGCATTTCACTTGCCTTAATCATCTTATCAATTAAGAAATAAAATTATGAAAAATTTAAGCTTAATCGCGTAAACTATTCGTGATTTAATTGGAAATTATAAGAAAGAAATAAATAAAAGCAATAAATGTTTTTATTAATTTCATAATTTGTTGGAAAAAGTTAATTTGGAATCTACCATTCTTCTTCTTCCGCATCTTCAGTGGATTCTTCTACTTCCTCTTCTTTTTCTCCTTCTCCCGATGATTCTTCTTCTTCCATTTCTTTTCCTGGTTTTATCTTGTTTTTCATTGCCATAGTTATCCTCCTCATTATTATATTCTAAAGAGATATGAACAAATATTTAAACATATCGTTTCTAGATTCTAAAGAAAAGAATATAAATTACGCTTTTGATATTAATCTTATGAGATTTTTTTGGATATTAATAGTAATCACCATAGCATCTGTTGCTTTTTTTATAACAACCTTGAGAGGTCTGGAACTGATCATTCCGCTGTTTATAATAGATTTTATTGCATTATTGGCATCAAATGAATTTAACATAAAGGATTTGGAAAGAACAAGTCTGATAAGTAAGATTGAAAGCCTAGAAAAGTCAATTTATGATTTATTCAATAAGAAGAACACCAGCAATGATAAGAAAGAAATAATAGAATGTTTAAATAATTTCTAGTGATTACATGGTAAGGATAATAGGAATTGTGTCTGGAAAGGGTGGCGTAGGTAAGACTACATTAGGTATTAACATAGGAGCAGCCCTTGCTCAGAACTTTAAGAAAGATGTAACCATTGTTGATTGCAATGTTACTACTTCTCATCTTGGCCTATATTTGGGAATGTATTACTGTCCTATAACATTAAACAAAGTTCTTAGAGGTGAATTCGAGGCAGAAGAATCTATACAGAGTCATCATACAGGATTGAAAATAATACCAGCATCCCTCTCTGTAAATGATCTAGAAGGAATAGACATGTCCCAGATAAGGGAGAGCATAAAATCAATTTTCAAAAAGAATGATATCATACTACTGGACGGAAGCCCTGGTTTGGGAAAGGAGGCTCTAGGAACCCTGAAAGCAAGCGACGAGCTCTTATATGTTACAAATCCATACGTTCCATTTGCAATGGACATTATAAGGAATCAGGAGATTGTTTCTCAAATGGATACAAAACCACTGGGGATTGTCCTTAACATGGTTCATAACAAGAAGTATGAGATGACCAAAGAGGAAGTGGAAGAATTGACAAGGTTGCCTGTAATAGCCAAGATACCGTTTGATACCAATGTTCATCAGAGTCTTGCTCTGAAAGCTCCTGTCGTAACCTACAAACCTAATGCCGCTTCAAGCCGCGAAATAATAAAACTTGCTTCTAACATAATCGGAGAAAAATACGAATTCAAAGAGAGCGCACTACAAAGATTTTTAAACAAATTAAGACTAAGATAAGCTTAAATTTTTTAACTTGAATTATTATTGACATGTATAAAACTATTTTTTGGTTTTTACTAGCATGGACTGTGCTTTCATTGGCACTTCAAATGTCTGGTTATAACATTTTGGATTCTATACTGATTGTTCTTGTGATTGACATCATCGCTTTAGGAATAATTGTCGAGATCGGAAAAAGAAAATCATTTCAAGATGTTGGAAGCGAGATCACGACAAAGATAGAGAATATTGAGAAGAGTGTTCAGAGCCTTCTCAATGCATCTGGCGACGATTCAATAATTAATAAAATAGAGGAAAGGATTAACAAACAGAAGGAAGAAGTAGGTTATCTTCTGGACAGAATGTCTAAGAAGACTTTGGAACTAGAGGAAAAGATTAACAAATTCGGCTTCAGTTTGGCTGAGCATATAGAAAGTTTTGGAGAAAGGCTGGACAAGATTGAAAGATATAAACCTGAGGAAGAGAGCATTCCCATAGGAGAATCTGTTTACGTCGATGAGGAAGAATTGAAGGAAGAGGAAGAAAGAAGCACAGAAGAATAGTAGATTATTTAAAAATTACCTTCACTCACAAACACATTTATTTTCTTGATATTCTATCTTTTAATTTATAAAAGGCAGTAAACGGCAACATAGGAATATCGGATATTAGTGATCGCACTGTTACTGCATAACCTAAAACTTTCATACCTTGTCCTAAATTCAATTTTTTAGAATGATATCTAACTTCTTCCAGATGAGTTCTTGAGAACGGAAACCAACCGCCTTCATACTTTTTCATTATAGCAGGTCCACTATTTTCATGCTTAATTACATATTCTTCATTAGGAACTGCAATTAAATCATGCTCTTCAATGCTCATAAAAATTATAGAAAAATTAAAGATTTAAACTTAAGGTAAATACTTTGAGAAACTTATTAAAAGAAAGTTTTAAATATCTATCAAAATAATTAATCTACACTACCTTGGTAGGAGAAGATAGAAATGGAAAGAAAACTTCGTTATGTATTTAGAAGTTATAAACTTACAAATGATTCTATCAAAAATTTAATAGAAGATTACAAATATAGCAACCTGAATGCTTTACAGATTGCTTCAAAACATAATGTTAGCAAGCATATAATATATAGAGTTCTGCATCTTAGTGGCAACCCAACCAGATTAGAAAATAAAATAACAGAAGAAAAGAAAAAAATCAAAAAAATAACAAACATTGCAAAAAGTTACTTGGCAGGTGTAATCGACGGAGAAGGGTATATTTACATAGCTTTCTGCAATTCTACAAAAAATTATTTGTGTGGCGTATACATTAAAAATACGAATAAGAAGCTTTTAGAAGTGTTTGTTAAGTATTTTGGAGGAAATATTATTTTCCATAAAAGAACAAAACCTAATCATAAAGATAGTTATGATTGGGTATGCTTCGGGGAAAAGGCTGCTAAATTATGTAAATATACTTTGCCCTATCTAACTATAAAAAGAAAACAAGCTGATTTGTTATTAGAATTTTCCAAAACTTTAAAAAGGAATATAAAAGATAACTATAAATTATCTGCGAATGTACAGAATAAGAGAAAAAAATTGATTGAAGAGATTAAAGCTCTCAACAAAAGAGGGTCGTTTGATTTGTATGGTTGATGAAAAGATAATCAATGCTATTAAAAAATCTAGAGAAGATAGCAAAAGAAATTTCAAGCAGAGTTTTGATCTAGCCATTAATCTAAAGAACATAGACTTGAAAAAACCTGATAACAAGGTCAAGACAGAAGTAAAGCTACCTAATGGTTTGGGAAAGGAAACCAACGTAGGCGTTATTGTAGATTCTCTTTTTCCGCAGACAAAGGATCTGCCAAATGTCATTGTTATAAGAAAGGAAAATCTAGAGAACTTTGGTAAGAACAAGAAAGAGGCTAAAAAAATTGCCAAGCAAAGCAAATATTTTTTGGCAGAAGCTCCACTGATGCCTATGATAGGAAAGTTCCTAGGACCAATTCTCGCACCCAGAAATCTAATGCCTTTACCAATTCCTGTAAACGCCAATCTAAAGGCAATGATAGAGGAAAAAAGAAACGTCCTAAAGATTCAGCTCAGAGAATCTCCAACAATTCATGTGCCAATTGGAATGGAAGACATGGATGACCAGAAGATTGCAGAGAATGCTGATGCTGTTATCAAAAATGTTATATCAAAACTGCCAAAGGGTAAGGAGCAAATTAAAAATTATATTGTAAAGCTCACCATGGGCAAGCCTGTCAAATTCAAGTTGTGATTATTATGGAGAAGAAAGGAAGAAAGACTATTAAACCGGAAAAATTGAAGGAAGTAGAAGACTTGGCTAATTCTATTAGCAGCTACGGAGTCATAGGAATGTTGAATCTCTACAAGACTCCGGCATCTGCATTGCAAAAGATAAAGACATACTTTAGGGGAAAGGCTGTCATCAAGGTTTCTAAGAAAAGCATACTTTTACGTGCCTTGGACAAATCTGGCAAACAGAATTTGAAAGAATTTGTTGTCGGATATCCGGCATTGATTCTAACAAACATGGATTCATTCCTAGTTTACAACAGTCTTAGAAAAAGAAAAATACCAGCTTCAGCAAAAGCAGGAGACAAGGCAATAAGGGATATTGAAGTAAAGGCAGGACCAACTGACCTGATGCCAGGACCAGCAATATCAACTTTAACTAAAGTCAAGATTCCTGCAAAGGTCGAAGGCGGAAAGATTGCCATTATGAAAGATGCTGTAGTTTGCAAAGCTGGAGAAGTTATTTCCGTTGATCTAGCATCTGCATTGCAATTATTAAAATTACAACCAATGGAAGTTGGTTTGAATGTTGTTATAATGGAGGAGAAGGGAGTTGTTTACAAGGCAGAGCAATTAATAGTGGACGAAGAAAAAGTTTTAAACGATATTCAAAGGGCAATTCAGAATGCATTTAATTTATCTATCAATTCAAGTTATCCGACAAAAGAGACTATAGGATTCATGATTGCTAAGGCTCACATGAATGCCAAACAAATAGCAACAGAAATTAAAATGGAGGTATGAAAATGGAGTTAATTTATTCAGCACTTTTGCTTCACTCGGCAAAGCAAGCAATAGATGAGAACAGTGTAACAAAGGTCTTGCAAGCAGCTGGAATAACACCTGACTCTACAAAAATCAAGGCATTGTTAGCTGCATTACAAAGCGTTAACATAGATGAAGCCATAAGCAAGGCATCAATGCCAGTGGCAGCAGCTGCACCTGTAGAAGCAAAAGAGGAAAAGAAAGAAGAGAAGAAAGAAGAAGACGCAGAGAAGCGTTCAGAACAGGCCGTTGAAGGTTTGGCTGGCTTATTCGGTTAGTTTTTAATCAGTCGACCTTCGTTAGGCTTGTCTAAAAGTTTTTCTAAATTTATTTTTAGAATTTGTAGTGTACGTCAATTACATTTTCAAAAACTCAACAAGTTTAAATCTTTTTCTCTTACAATTAGTAAGTATGAAATTAATCAAAATAATACCAATAACAATATTAATACTAGTTCTTACAGCGACATTAGCGAGCGCAATACACACACCTCAAGTCTTATTGACTCCATCTGAATGGGAAGCAAATGCTGAAAAGGAATTGACATTCACAGTAAGCAATGCAAAAGGAGACAATATAGTTAGAGTGGAGTTGTTTGTTCCATTGAAGTCGGATCAGAGTCCAGTTTACACTATAATTGATGTGGGAGAGCCATCAGGATGGTTACGTACAAAATATGATAGAAAAATAGTATGGATAGCAGAGGGCGCAGGAATTAAAGTCGGAGACTCTGTGAACTTTGGATTAATTGTCAAATCACCTTCATCAGGACAATATCAGTGGAACTGGATAACAACTGATTCAAATGACTACCCATTCCCAGGTTCATCTACAACAAAAGTCGGTCTAGCACCTGCATCTTATTTCAAGATAACTGGTGCACCCAGCAGCATCACAGCTGGAAATCCTATGAGAATTACTGTAAAGGTTTATGGAAGCGATAACAACCTTAAGACAGATTACACAGGAACAATAAGCTTTGTATCAACAGATTCCAAAGCAGTTGTTCCAACAACATACACATTCACTTCTTCAGACAAGGGTTACAAGGATTTCTCCATAACCTACAAGACAATTGGTACTCAGAGCTTTACTGTAACAGACTTGGCATCAAAAATTTCTCAAAGATCTATATCAACGAGTGTGGAACTTGGAAGACTCTCATCATTGGTTATAACTCCGGACAACTCTCAGGTTAATGCTGGAAAATCAATAGTATTCAAGGCAGAAGCTAAAGATGAGTTTGAAAACAAGAAGGATGTAACTAATTCAACAAAATGGAGCATTGACCAAGAGGCAGGGGGAATTTGGAATTCTAACATCTATACAGCTCAGAAAGAGGGAACATGGACAGTGATTGGAGTGTACAACTCATTAGCTGATGGAACAGCATTGAGTGTTAAACCTGGAACAGTGGTTATACCACCTGCAGAAAATGAAACAAAACCCCAACAGAATGAGACAAAACCTCTGGAAGAGATGAGCATAGAAACTCAGGACTCTGTAGAAATTTCTCCAGGATCAAATGAAACATTTGTTGTAACAGTAAAGAACACTGGTTCAGAAGACTTGGCTGATGTGAGTTTATCATCAACTGACGTCCCGAGCGATTGGATAACAGCTTATCCATCAAAAACTACAATTAGCGTAGGAGCATCAAAGGACTTTCTAGTTGTTCTGGCAGTTCCAAATGAAACAAACCAAACATTTGAAAAGAACATAAGTTTGGTAGCATCATCAAGCTCTGGAACAAAGGCAACAAAAAATATTGCTCTTACAATAGCAAGCGCACCAACAGGATTGATGGGATTATCAAAGAATCTTTTGAATTTGGGAATAGTCATAGTGGCAGTTGCAGCTCTAGTGTTGATAGCTTGGGAACTGTGGTTCCGAAAGAAGTGATTTTTTAATTTTTTTATTTTAATCTATTTTTTCTAGTGTTATTACTATTTTCATAATATACTTCTCTACTAATGATATAATAGTTAAATTCTTGTAGTCCCAATTCTATTTAGTTTTTATAATGTGATAAACGATGGGTTCAGAGAAAAGGATTCTAATTGAAAGACTGCAGAAAGACTGGAAAAAGTACTGGGATTTAGACTTTTTCAAAGAGAATAATTTCTTAAGAAAGAAATGCAAGAATTGTGGCAAATTCTTTTGGACTCTGGATCCGGATACTGAATTATGCGGAGACAGCTCTTGCGTTCCCTATAGTTTCTTGGGAAATCCACCGACTAAGAAGAAACTAGACTATATAGAGACTTGGAAAACAATTGAAAAGTTCTTTGTCAAGAACGGCCACCAGTCAATCAAAAGATATCCTACGATCTGTAGATGGTATCCATTGTTCTTTACTGTTGCTGGCATTGTTGATTTCTACAGGATCGCTAACAACAAGATAACGTTCGAGTTTCCAGCAAACCCTGTTATATTGTCCCAGCCTTGTTTAAGATTTAACGACATACCGAACGTTGGTATTACGGGAAGGCACAACACTTGCTTTGACATGATTCAGCAAAGCTCACTATGGGATGGCAAGAATGGATACTGGAAAGATAAATGCATAGAACTTGATTTCAGGTTGTTGACAGAAGCATTCGGGATTAAGAAAGAAGATATAACTTTCATTGAAGATGCATGGATTGGTTATGGAGCATTCGGTTATTCTCTAGAATATTTTGTAAAAGGTCTAGAGACTGGCAACGCAGTCTTCACAGAGTTCGAAGGTGATTTGAATAAATTCTCGACATTGAAGGAGAAAGTCATAGACATGGGAGCTGGTCAGCAAAGATTATGCTGGCTTACTCAGGGGACGCCTACTAATTATGACGTAATGTATGGTCCTGTCATGGAGAAGATGAAAACCAAATCAGGAATCAAGTATGATGAAAAATTCTTTTTAGAGTACTCGAAATATTCTGGAGTATTGAATATGGATGAGGTTGTTGACATGAAAGCAGAGATGGCAAAGGTCGCAAAAATACTTGGCGTTTCAACAGAAAATTTAATGGAGAAAATTCAACCGCTTGTCGCACTATATTCAATAGCTGATCACTCGAAAGCTTTGCTATACGCCTTGTCAGACGGAGGTTTACCCTCGAACGTCGGTGGCGGTTATAATTTAAGAGTGATTTTCAGGAGAGCACTAAACTTCTTGGAGAAATTAAATTACCCTTTTGATATCGAGTGGGTGATAGAAGAACACGCAAAATATCTGAAGAAGATTGAGCCAGAGCTCATGGAGAACCTTGGCCACGTCAACCAAATCCTAGATATCGAGAAGAAAAAGTATAAGGAGACTAAGAGCAAGATGAAGAGCACTCTGGAATCGTTGATAGAGAATAAGACGGAGTTGAACGACGAAAAATTAATTGAATTATATGATTCGCAGGGTATAACGCCAGAGATATTGCAGGAGACTGCTGACAAGTACGACGTCAAGGTAAAGATACCTGCTGACTTTTATGCAAAGGTCACGGAAAAACATTTGCAGGAGAAGAGAGGAAAGGAGGAAGAAAAGGTAGATGTATCAGGAACACCAAAAACAAAAAAGCTCTATTATGATAATGAGAAGTTGTATGAATTCAAGGCGAAAGTTTTGAAGGTAGAATGTGAAAACATTGTTCTCGACCAGACATTGTTCTATCCGAGAGGCGGCGGGCAAGAGCCTGACCATGGTTCTATCAACGACTGTGAAGTCTATGACGTCGAGCCTTATGATAACGTTATTTTCCACAGGGTCAAGAACCCTAACTTTAAGGTTGGGGATATTGTTGTCGGTAAGATTGATTCTAAAAGAAGGGAGCAGATAGTGAAGCATCACACTGCAACGCACTTGGTCAATATGTCAGCGAGAATTCTATTGGGAAACCATGTCTGGCAGGCCGGATCGAAGAAGGATGTTGATAAGGCTCACCTCGATATCACACACTATGAAAACTTAACAGAGGAGCAGACGAGAAAGATAGAGAAGTTCATTAATAACATGATCAAGAAAAAGGTGAAGGTCAAGAAAGAAGTTTTAAAGAGGAGCGTCGCAGAGCAGAAGTATGGTTTCGTAATCTATCAGGGCGGTTCTATCCCCGAGACTACGCTACGAATAATAAGCATTCATGGTATTGATTCCGAAGCGTGCGCTGGTTTGCACGTTGACAACACCGAAGAGATAGAGGAAGTATTCATCTTTAACACCAAGAAGATGCAGGACGGTGTCATACGAATTGAGTATGTAGCTGGAAAGGAATTAGTAAGGGAAACTAGGGAAAGGATAAAGACTGAAAAGAAGTTGGAAGAGGAACATCTCGAGAAAAAGCAAAGAGAGATCGAAGAACAGAAGGGCAAGATTAAGAAATTGAAAGAGAAATCCAAAAGTCTTTTCGGAGTAAATTATGTTGATACGGAAGATATGAAGGAGATAGAGACTATAGCACAGGAGAGTGTTAAGGAAGATTCAACAAAATGTTCTATTATCATAGGTAACGGTGTGGTCTTTGGCATCAGAGGAAAGGATTGCAAGGAAGATGTTTTAAATACTGTCAAGGAGATTGCAAAAGTGATGGGTGGTTCTGCCGGAGGTTCTGGGAACGAGTTCAAAGGTGGAGGACCTTTGAAGAATAAAGGCAGAGAAGCTTTTGAGAAGTTTAAAAGTCAGAAATTATGATTTTAGAAGACTTCTTAGGTATATATGTCGTCTGGCTGATAATGCAGACAGAAGTTAATTTTAAATTTTAATAACGTGAAGAACAGTTTATGGCAGAATATTATTTGGACATAGAAACGGCACATAAAAACAAGGAAGATATAAACAGTAAAGATAAGTCTAAAGTTGACGCCAACCTAAATCCAGAAACTGGCAAGATAGTAACTATACAGTTTCAACAGTTAGACACAGTCACTGGAAGGCAATTAGGAGAGTTGGAAATATTGAAGGAATGGGATTCTTCTGAAAAGGATATAGTCGAAAACTTCGGAAAGTTGTTTCTTTCTGGACACAACGACGGATTTATTCCGATAGGCATGAATCTTGGATTTGAATTCAAGCTTTTGATAAGTAAGTTTAAAGAGCATTTGGCAAAGGATATCAACCCATTTCATCTATTTTATGTCAGAAAATTTATCGATATTAAACCTATTCTTGTCATTGCAAACGGGGGCGGCTTCCAAGGTTGCAACCTGCATAATTTCACAGGAAAGGATCCAGACGGCTGGAAGGTTCCAAGGTGGTATTACGACGATGAGCATGATAAAATCACTGATTACGTTATCAAGGAAGCCGAGGAATTCATCAAGTTGTATAAGCTCCTGAAAAATAAAATACCAGAATTTCTAAAACCAGTAAAGGTGTGAACAGTGAAAGAAGATTTTTGGATATTTTTCGGAAAAAAACACTTTCAATGTCCTGGAGAAGTAACTACTGAAATGATAGGCCACTTCAGAAAAAATAGAAAACTCCCAGAACCATGCGACATGTGCTATAAGGCGCTTATTTTCTGGGGCGAATATTATGATGAAAACAATGAGATGAATTTCCTAAGAATGATTAAAAGTTTTGACGACAGAACCATACGTGGGAAATATAACTCAGGGGTAGCAGTTTTCTACTTCGAGACCAAGGAAGAATTGCTGGAATTCCTGCAGATTTTAAAAGGAAAAATCAGGGAATTCGGCGTAAAAGGCAGGATCCAATGGAGGAGAGCATGCAAAGCTTATCAGGAAGAGGTTCCATCATATTGGAAAAATGCTAAAGAAATAGTTTAAATTCTGATTTTTATGCAAGAATCTTAGTTTTTAGATTTTTCTCTTGCTTCTTTAAGTTTTTGTTTTAGAGGCATTCTTTCATAATCTATTTCTTCCATTCCTTTACCATATTGTTTTTGCTTTAATTGAAATTCTCTTCTTTCAGATTCTATTCTTGCGAGTTCCTTTTCCTTGGAAACTCTTTCAATTTGTCTATCTAAAATTTCTAAATCTATTTTTTCGCCTGTGTATTTTTCTACCAAAGATTTTATAGAATTTGTCTCTGCCTGTAAATGCGAAAAAAGTATATCGTGTACTGCCTTTTGCTTTGAAGAAGCGTAGGATCTACCTAACTCAAAAGCTAATAAAGTAGAAATAAAATTAGCTGTCTTACTCTGTAAGATAATGAAACCTTTCAGAAGTTCTTTTATTTCTTCAAGCTTTATTTCTAAATCTTTATCCTCCATAATAAAACTTATTTATTGAATTATTTAAATTCTGATTTTTCTAGTGTTATATGAACATAACCATAAGGAACAACTAGTTTAGATTCAATGAAAAAAATGTTAATTTACTGAGGAGTGAATCTTTTCTCAAGATAAGCTTTATCTCTTTTTTCTAACCATCTCATACCTCCATCGAGCATCAAGCCAAGACCACCTGCATAAGCTACTGAGTAAATAGCAGTATCTATGATGTAATTTCCTGTAGGTGGTCTTTTCAGAAATTCTGGAACTAAAATCATAATAGAACCTGATGCAAATTCCGGATTTTTTAAAATATCTATTACTTTGGTCATTGTATTTTTTATGTTATAAGATTTCATACATTTAATAGAATACTAAAAAATTTAAACTTGAATCTGCCTTCATAACAACTATAACGTTTACCAAGAGATTTAGAAAGTATTTCGTGGTCTCTGTTACCAAACCGGCGGACGACATATACCTGTGTGTCAGGAGGGAAGAGGCGATGGAGATTCTAACGCACAAGGACCATAAGAACGCTCTGGAATATGTTTGTAAGCATTATAATTTATCATCTTAATATAATATTATCATGAACAAATGGATCAAACTCATAGCATGCATTCTGATATGTCAGTTGGCAGGGGTCATCGGTTCGCTGTTCACCATGCCATCAATCACGTCATGGTACGCCAATCTGGACAAGCCTTTCTTCACACCACCTGACTGGCTGTTCGGTCCTGTTTGGCTAACCCTATACACTCTAATGGGAATCTCCCTGTACATTGTGTTGAATGAAAGCCAGAAAAGCAAGATAAAAATTCCCCTGGCCATATTCTCTGCCCAGTTGATTATCAACATTCTTTGGTCAATAACATTCTTCGGATACCAACTCATCTTCTACAGCCTAGTGGAAATAGTCATAATGTGGATATTGATAGCTCTCACTATATTCAGCTTCTACAGAATCTCAAGGAACGCGGCTTTAATACTCGTCGCATACATAACGTGGGTTACCATCGCTACTCTTCTTAATTATTTCGTGTGGGTCCTTAATCCCTGAATACCCTTAGGTAAAAACCTAACAAAATGATAATTATATTTAAGCATGTACGATGAATTCTCTTTATGAAAAAGGGAAGCGCATCAATTGCAATCCTGGCAGTCCTTATTATTATACTAGTTGGAATTGGTATATTCTATTCCCAAGCTCCTGTTACATCAACCAAGGAGCAAATAAAAAAATTTGCCTCATATTCTGAATTGAAAGAATTCGTAAAGTCGAATATCGAAGCATCAAATAATTATGGAATGCTGTATTCAACCCAAACCATGGCTACCGGTGCAGTAAGAACAGGAGTTGCTGAAAGTTCAAAGTTAGCAGAGGCTCCTTCAGTATCTGGAGGCTCTACTGATTTCTCCCAGACAAATATCCAAGTGGAAGGCGTGGATGAGGCAGACATAGTAAAGAATGATGGAAAATACATCTACACTATTTCTGGAAATAATATTACAATAGTGGATGCCTATCCAGCTGAGAGTGCGAAGATAGTATCAACAATACAACTTGACGGGACTCCACAAGAGATCTTTGTAAACAAAGATAAGCTAGTGGTCTTTGGATGGGAATATTATTCTTATTCTACAGGAATAGCCATACCTGAAATAGGCATAATCTCACCGAGATACGACTCTCAGAAGACTTTTGTAAAGGTCTATGACATAACAGACAGGTCAAATCCGATACTCAAGAGAAATATAACAATTGATGGAAATTATTATGATTCGAGAATGATTGGAGACTATGTCTATGTCATAGCCAATCAACCTGTTTACTATTATGATAACCAACCAATACCAATGCCTGTTGTTCAATCAAATGGTGTTTCTAAAACACTTCAGGCAACAGACGTTTACTATTTTGATGTCCCAGACACTTCCTATGTCTTTACAAACATTGTTTCTCTAAACACCCAGAATGATAATGAAGATGTCAACACTAAAACATACTTGACAGGATATAATGAAAACATGTTCGTGTCAACCAACAACATCTACCTTGTCTACACCAAGAGGTTGAATGATTATGATTTCTACGACAAGATTATTGACGAAGCCATCTTGCCTGTTATGCCCATTGATATAAAGGTAAAAATAGAAGGCGTGAGAAAGTCGAACTCAAGCAAATACGAAAAGATGAACGAGATTGGAAAAATAGTTCAGGATTATCTTTCAACATTGAATCCTGAAGAGGCAGCAAATGTCATGAAGGATATTCAGAACAGAATGGAAACTGTCCAAGCAGAGATTGCCAAGGAAATGGAAAAGACAAAAATATTCAAGTTCTCAATCAGCAACGGAAACATAAACTATGTGACAAATGGAGAAGTTCCAGGATATACTCTTAATCAATTTTCAATGGACGAATATAATAATAATTTCAGGATTGCCACAACCACTGGTAGTTGGAGGTCTGAGAGTCTTAATCATGTCTACATATTGGATAGCAATATGCAAATAACTGGCAAACTGGAAGACTTGGCGCACGGAGAGAGAATTTATTCAGTAAGATTTTTGGGAAACAAAGGATATATGGTAACCTTCAGACAGATCGATCCATTGTTTGTTATTGACTTGAGCAATCCCACTGCTCCAGCAGTTCTGGGATTCTTGAAAATACCAGGAGTATCAGACTATCTTCATCCTTATGATGAAACTCATGTCATAGGCGTGGGAAGGGATGCAACTGAACAAGGAAGAGTCCAAGGAATGAAGCTTTCATTGTTCGACGTGAGCGATGTTTCGAACCCGAAAGAAGTTTCAAAATATATTATAGGCGAGAGAGGAACTTACTCTGATGCTCTATATGATCATAAAGCATTCTTATTCAACAGGGAAAAGAACCTTTTAGTGATTCCAGTATCATTGGCAGAGAAAGACTACCAACAGACCTGGCAAGGAGCTTTTGTATTTAACATTGATTTGACCAATGGTTTTGTTCTAAAAGGAAAGATAACGCATTCAAATGAAACTAACATTACTGATTATTATTATGACTATCAGTCTCAGATAAGAAGATCCTTATTCATTGATAATATTCTCTACACGCTCTCAAGCAAAATGATAAAGATGAACGATCTCAGCGACTTGAGCGAAGTTAACAAAATAGAATTACCAGTTGAGCCTCAGAGATTGTATGGAATTGAAACTTCGATTAAGTAATTATTCATTAATAGTCTATCCCGCGGTTAAGGCTTAATTCTTGTTTCTAATACCTAGCTAACGATTTGTTAAAAGCAATAAATCATTAGGGGTAAGTTAGACTTGGCTGAACCGGTATAAATAGGTTGCTAGAAGGTGATTTTCTTATAGTTATATGAAAATAAGGTCATACAACATACGAGTAAATGCAGAAAAATTAGGTTTGTTTTTTGGTTGGGTTTTGATTGAATTTTGATGATTTTTGATAGGTTTTTAAGTTAGGATTTGTAAATTTATGGTATGAAAATATTACTGTTATTAAGTTTGATTTTGCTTGTAACTTTAGTAGCTGGTTGCATCCAACAACTTGAAAAACTAACTGATAATATAACATCAAATGAAACTGAAGCATCGCAACAACCCGAACTTAACTTAACTATATATGTTCCTAAAATATCTGTTACTACGGATGAACCCTTTACAGGTCAATATATAGCAGAAAACAAAGGTAAAGTATTCAAAGCATATATTGTAACAAGTTGCATAAGAGAAGGATATGAAAAAAGCTGTACAAGTAAAGCAGTAAAAGATTCTTTTCCTGATGAACAGCATGAATGGAATAGAGACTTTAAACAAATTCTGAAACCTTGTGATGGATCGTGCGTTCAAGAAAGTTTTGGGCATCCAGGCACTTACTCATATAAACTTGAAGTATATGATTGTTCTCAAATAGAAAATATTCTTGGAGTTAATTGTAACATAGATATTGATTATGATAATGTAAAATCTAAAGTTCCGCTTCTTGAGAGTGTTACAAAGACTGTTACGGTAACACAAAGTACATGTACACCACAAACTTGCCAACAGTTAGGATACAATTGCGGTTCCTGGAGTGATGGATGCAGTGGAACAATAAATTGTGGTTCCTGTTCAGCAGGATTAAATTGTAATACTAATGGACAATGTTCATCACAAGCTTGTATACCTAGTTGTGTAGGAAAGAACTGCGGAAGTGATGGATGTGGAGGGAGTTGCGGAACATGTACAGCACCTCAAACATGCAATAATGGTGTTTGCTCATGCATACTCACCACATGCCAGCAATTAGGTTATAACTGCGGCAGTTGGAATGATAATTGCGGTGGAACTTTACTTTGTGGTTCGTGCAACTCTAGCTACACTTGCCAGTCTGGTGTCTGCGTACTCAAACAAGGAGGAATTAGAACTTTCCTAAATATTTCTAAGACTTCTTTCTCTATTGGAGAAAACTTTGGAGGATTGTGGAAAGTAATAAATGACGGTATTCCAACTAACTTGTATATAATTGCTACATGCAGAAGAAATGATTACAGCGAGGTATGCAGGGGAGGTGCGGTGGGAGAAGTATTCGATTATATTGGTGCTAGTTTGCAAACTTGCAATATAAATGAAACATATTATTCTTGTGGAAATAGCTTTCAGTTCAATGGAAGCTATAATTTTTATTTAGGAGTATATAATTGCTCTCAAATAGAAAATATACTTGGGGTAAGTTGTAGGGATGCTAATTATACAGATGTTATGGCACAAATTTTACCAATAAATTCAACCGAAACAACTGTAACAGTATCATAATAAATTTAGAAAGAAAAAATAAAATTAAAAAGATTTAAGGTTGACTAAAATTTAAATTTTTATTCTAAAAGTTTTAACTAATTAATTAGTTAACTTATTCATATCTTAACGCTTCTACAGGTTCCAACTTGGCTGCTCTTCTAGCTGGAAAATAACCTGAAAGAGCACCTATTATAACAGAAAATCCTAACGCAAACAAAATTAAATCCGGCGTGATAACTGTCAAAGAAGTTATATTACCAACTCCTCTTCCTCCTCCTGCTCCTATGAATCTAACTCCCAATTCAGAAACTATACCAGAAGCTATAAACCCGAAGAAAATACCGAGCAAACCTCCTATGAAACCCATTATAGAAGACTCGGTTAAATATGATAGTGTTACCTCAAGGTTTGTTATCCCCAATGCCTTCAGAACTCCAATCTGCTTTGTCCTCTCCATGACAGACATGAACATCGTGTTTGCTATACCTACAGCACCTACCAGAAGGGCTATAGCAGCTATTCCAGTCAAAAACAAACTTAGAGTGCCTGTCACACTGGAAATAGTCTGTTGCAAAGTCTGGGAAGACGATATCGTATAATCCCTTGTGTCAGCATTCACATGCCTTAAGATCATCAGTTTCTGGTCAATTGCACCTGCAGTAGCATTCATCAAGGAAGGATCTGATACCTTAACTTGTATTGCTGTTACCTGATTTGAAACTACATTATCAAGAATGTTTCTTGCTGCGCTTATAGGCATGATAATCATGTTGTCGCTACCAACAAAGCCGCCGGATTCCTGGAGTATTCCGACTATTTTGAATGTTTCTCCGCCAACATTTATCTGCGTGTTTATCACCAAAGGTTGCTTGAAAACATTGTTCGCAACAGAATAGCCTATAACAATCGAATTTGTATCACCTGCTGTCAAGAATCTTCCTGAATCCAACTGCGCTGTTGTCATTTTCTCCCATGCTAGTGGATCAACCCCTTCCACAGAAAGCGAAATGGTTTGTGCCAAATAGACAACATCAACCCTGCCAGAAACTATTCCATCTACATACTGAACGCCAGAAACAGTTTTTATTATCTGGACATCCTTGTAAGTCAGGTTCTGCTGACTAGTTGTAGTTTCACTTGGTTCTCTAAAGCCCTGAAACCCAAATGCTCTGCTAGAACCAGGTGAAATTGTAATAATGTCTGCACCCAATCCCCCTAGCTGGCTTGCAATAATTTGTTGAGTGCCATTTCCAACAGATATTATTGCAACAACTGCTGCAACTCCGATTACTATTCCTAATATTGTTAACCAGCTTCTTAGGCCTCTTTGCATAAGGTTGTTAAACGAAAACTTTACTATGTCGCTGAATTTCATTTCTTTTTCCTCGTTCTGAATCTAATAAACACAACCACTATTACTATTCCAACCACACCGATTACTATATACAAAAGTCCGTTGCTTAGTATTGTTCCCCCTCTTTGGGTAAATTTTCCTGTTATGTTTCCAAGCTCGCTGGAACCAAACTCAAAAGGTAAACTCTTCTGGACAGTTCTCCTTATTCCGAGTATATCTGTGTAAGAAATTTCAACAGTAAGAATGTTTGTCATGCCAGAGTTGTTAGTTATAATTGGATTTATTTGGAAAGTCGCAAGAGTATAGTCGCCAGCATTAAGATTGCCTATGATAGTGGCAGATGATCCATTCACTATAAAATTTTGTTGTTGCGGTATTCTTATTATCACGGCAGATGCTGTATTGTTTCCTGTATTTGCTATTGCTAATGTTGTTGAATCCTGAGCAATGATGTCAAAATCTGTTTTTGAATTTGATACTGTCACATTGAAAGTTTGGGTATAATAATTTTTATCATTCTCTGAATATTTTAATTTTATTTCATTATCTCCGTCTACAGCATCCTTGTCTACCTTCACTTTATACTCTACCAAGAAAGCTTTACTTCCAGTTTGCATTCCATTCACAGTACCAATATTGTTTACAGCACTTGTACCGGGGTCCAAAGAGAAAGGATATTCAGGTACCAATGTTAATGTTACATTTTGTGCGTCAACGGTTCCCCTGTTTTCAATTTTAAATAAAAGTTTGACATATTCTCCTGGGTTAGCTGACGATGGATCTTGATTCACAAGATTAACTTTCAAATAAGTTATACCTGTCACTACAGTACCTGAGGAGATGTTTAAGACATTTATGTTATCTGCTAAAACCGAACTTGACAGTATGATTGTCAAGATTATAAGATACAATATTTTTTTCATTTTTTATCACTCCCTATTATTTCACCATCCCTTATCTTCACTACTTTTTTGGCGTGTGAAGCGATGATTTGATCATGAGTTATTACAACAACTGTTTTTCCACTCTCATTGAGTCTTACAAAAGTTTTCATTACTTCCTCTCCGGATTTTGAATCCAAATTTCCAGTTGGTTCGTCCGCAAGAATTAAATTTGGATCATTTGCCAAAGCTCTTGCTATTGCAACTCTTTGTCTTTCTCCTCCTGATAATTGGGATGGCAAATGGTTTGCCCTGTCGCTCATTCCAACATTTTTTAGCAGTTCCAAAGCTCTCTTCCTTCTCTCGTCTTTATTTTTTTCTATTATTATCATAGGCAGTTCTACATTCTCCATAGCAGTCAATGTTGGATACAGATTGAACGTCTGGAAGATAAAACCTATCTCCCTTCCCCTCAACCTTGCCAGCTGAGAATCGTTGAGTTTTGATATGTCCGTTCCGTTCAGATATATTTTGCCTGAAGATGGTCTGTCCAAACATCCTATCATATGAAGGAGAGTAGACTTTCCAGAACCGCTTGGTCCCATTATAGCCACGAACTCATTTTTATTTATCTCTAAATCAACGCCTCTCAAAGCCTGAACCTTTACCTCTTCCATCTGGTAAATTTTTCTCACGTCATTTAGTTTGATTATCGATTGTGATTTTGACATATAATTCATTTTATTTTCTTATCTCCTAAACTATTTAAAGTTCGAAATATCATATTAACCTATCTTGAAACAACCTGAAACATGAAACAAGGTGAAACAATCGAAAAGGGGTATAAAAAATACGTCGTTGTAATGCTTCTGTGCTTCTTATTTGGAGGATTTTCTCTAATAATGTACATAATGCTGTTCTATTCCATCTTATGGCAAAACGAAATGATTCTGGGAATCAGAAGAGAGGGGGAAATTTTAAACATTCCAGTATTTTCAAATGAATTAGGCAACGCCTCTAACGAGACTTTGCCTCCGCCATCTCCAGAAAGAAGATTTATCATCTCCAATCCCTCCTCATTACTGTTGTCTCCATTTTTAATGGCATTCTTGGCTGCAGGTATTATATCGATACTGGCAGGATTCTCCATATGGAACCTGATAAGAGAAAAGGAAATAAAGGCCACCAAGAAAACCATGTTAGATATATTTTTGCTTCCAGAAGAGAAAAAAGTTTTGAGCGAAATTGAAAAGTATGGAGGATCACTTACTCAGAGCGAAATATCAAAAAACACTGGACTTTCCAGAGTAAAGATTCATAGAATCATAAGGAATCTAGAAAGCAAAAAACTGATAATGAAACACCAGTACGGAATGACAAATAAAATAGTCATAAAAAAATAATTATCTGTAATCTATCCAGATTATATCCCCATTCTTTATTACATACTTATCATATTCTGTGTTCGCTACCCAGTTATCACCTGAACTCAGAAACATCATCATCGTATTGTTCTGATCGTTGCAATAATTCAATATACAAGTGCTGTTGAAATTATTATTCCATATACTAAAAAAGTCTCCTAGAGTTGCATCCTCAGATTCAGTTTTGTATATTATGCCATCGGAGTTTATTGTAAATAACTTTGCTCTAGTCTCGTTTGTAACTCCAATATCAGCAGGTATAGTGTACTGGTCGTTGAATATTGTTATGACCAGTTTTGCAGCCCAGTTGACTTGAGTGTCCTCTGATGGAAATGCTGAGATAAGTGCATAGGTTATACTGCTGCCTAAGAACGCAACTAGGATAAATACTGTTATGATTTGTTTTTTTCTTGTCTTGTTCATTTCTTTTCACCGTAATCTGCTGGTTTCTTTTCACCATAGAAACCGCCTTTCAAAAATAAATAAGCATTCGTAGCAGCTTCAGCTCCTTGAGCAGCTGCGACTACTACCTGAGCAAATCTCCCAGTTACATCGCCTGCAGCAAAAACTCCTTGCATGTTCGTCTCAAGCTTTTCGTTTGTCTTAATAAAATTCTTTTCATCAATCTCGATCCCGGCAACCTTAACAATCTCTGTTGTTGGAACTTCTCCTACTTCTATAAAGACACCGTCAACAGGAATCTCGCTTTTCTCATTTGTATTAATGTTTTTAACAATAATTCTTTTAACAAAATTATCTCCTTCTATTTTTTCAACAACACTGTTCAGAATGATTTTAACTGGAGATTTCTTAAGAGTGTTCTGATTGACTTCTTCAGCTCTTAACTGGTCCTTTCTATGGATCAAAATTGTTTCAGAAGCCATCTCGCTCAAATAAAGAGCGGATTTTACAGCAGTATCAGAACC
>Ga0154847_117_pt1 | contig 33682 bp, 36 predicted proteins | sample Rifle2008BG16ft_FD_105575 | JGI IMG/M metagenome (GOLD analysis project Ga0154847, IMG submission 105575) | Candidatus Micrarchaeota archaeon RBG_16_36_9
ATAAGAATTGTTGGCAGAACATACATCCCATGATGATTCATTCAAACTGACTTCAATATTATATGTTGTATTAATCACAGGATTCTCTGCAGCAATGTCACTGGAACAATCACTCAACGTAGTAAAGTTGATCGGTATCTGTTCAGTGACGTTGTAATCAGAATCATATGTAGGCGATACCAAATTATTCTTCAACTGACCAGTGACATTGAAATCTTTTGTGGTAGAGTTAACAGACTTGTAACAACCATCAATAGCTAAAGTTCCTCCTTTCCATTTCTGTGTTCCAGCATAGTAAGAACAATTCGTAGTTAAATTATAATTTACATATCCAGTTGAGTTAGGATTGACAAGATATTCTATTGAATAATCAGTTCTATTCCAAGTGAAGTAAATGCTTGCATTGGTTGATGTATTAGTTACATATATCCCTTTGTCATTATCGTATATCATAAATGTGAAATTACCAGAAGATCCTCTATTGATATTAGAGAGAGATGTAAGATCACCTTCTTGAATAAGAACGTCATCTTCTTCTGGTGTAAAAGTGTCAGTACCGTCTGTAGTGTTTGTATAATTCCAATAGTCGCTTACGTTGAATTTATATCTATTTTCACCTATGTCACTACAATTGAAATTATTTTGCTTGAATGTTACAGTAGTGCCTCCAGAGCAGTCACCAGTACAGAACGTAGAATTGGCTAACTGCCACTGTCCAGTCAGATTAACCCATAGAGAAACATTCATATTCTCGAAATTATATGAAGCCTTGTCAATGTCCCTTACCCAAGCACTGAACGTCCACGTTTCTCCCCAACCACCATTGCCAGACGATGAAACAGTTTGGTCTTGTATTTCAGGATTAGTTACTATCCAAAAACTACTTATCCTTGAGCTGTTATCAGAAGGAAGATAATAATTGTCAGTATCGCTTGCACTTATGTTTAAAGTATAGTTAGTAAAATCAACAGTAGCAGGTCCAGGTGATGTTACAGTACAATTATACGTTCCATTATTATTGTCTGTTACAGATGCGCCTTCACATAAAGTCCAATCATAATAAGGTGATGCTCTAAAAGTTATAGTCATGTTAGAAACACCTTCTCCTAATGTGGCAGAGCAATCATCAGTTACATTACCGAGATAACCTATAGGATCGATACCAGCTCTTCTGCTTTGATTATTTGGTGCTATTACATTAACTTGCAATGGATACGTTGTCATGTTTAGTAGAAAATCATCATAAAAGTCAGTGGAGTTGACAATCTTATAAGCATTGCTTGTAGAACCAAATTCAGCTCTCCATTTTAGAGGTCCTATCTTATACCAACACAGATGAGACGAGTCTGGGAATGTATAATTGATATATCCTCCAGATTGCAGATTAAGCGTCGAGTATTCAACAGTGAAATTTGTGTCATTATAAGGAGTTGTCGTTACATATATTTTACTGGTTCCTGCTATGCTAGTTGTCACAGGAACATTTTTATCAGTGTCATAGACTTTGACAGATAACGTTGTATTGCTCTGTGATGGTGCAATACTTCTGTTAACAATAGATTCATTGCCTGCGACATAAGTTATGTTGATGTCATCTTTGTCAACAGTGAAGTTTGTTGCATTAGTTTCATTAACATCCCAACTAGTATCAGAGACAGGATAATCGCTCACATTGAATTTGAATTGCCATTTATTAACATCATCGCCTGCATTTGTAAAACCACTTTTAGTAAATGTAACGGTTATATTTGTTCCTCTTAAACTAGTTGAACTATTGCTATTTTCATAGACCCAATCACCAAACGAATTACAAGTGAATCCTGGGTTTGGTGAGGCAGGGTCAGTGCATTCTCTCAAGTAAAGGTTTACCCTCATTCTATCATTGTCATAATCAGTAGCATTCACATTGAATGTCCACGTCTCTCCCCAGCCTCCATCATCTGATGATGAAACATTATAAGCTGTTAAGACAGGTCTTGTTTCAAGGAAGAAACCAGAAGTGCCAGCAACATAATTTTTTGTTGTTGTATTGTAATTATACCCAGCGACAGTTGCATTCATCTTTATGCTATAACCTATTGGTGTTTGCGAATTTGACGGACTCCACGTAGCATGAGTAGTATTCTCTATTGTGCAATTATAATTTCCATCACCTTCATTGTTTATTGAAGAGCATTCATGCTCTACTCCAGATTGTATTGCTGTTAAATTAACAACAGCACTTGAAATAACATCATCACATTCATCAGTAATATTACCTCTCAGAAGAATATTGTTCTCTCCCCTCAAATATTTTCCACCGGTTGCATTTATAATTAAAAATCTTAAATCTCCTAAAACGTTGACAGTATAGTTTTCTGTTGTTGAATTATTGGAATTGTAACAAGCATTGTTATCGACTCCAATCTGCCAATATTGCAAACTTACATTGTAATATGGATCTGAACAGTTGGGATTGAAATTATAATTAAGGTAACCTGTGGAATTTGTTTGAATGGAGTAATTGTTATATGTAGAACTATCATTTGTTATCCAAACAGTGCCATTGGTGTCAGTTAGAACTGCAGCATTTCTAGTAGAATCATTGACATATAGAATGAAGCTGGTAAAATTATTGATAGCATTATTGGATCTGTTAACATAAGAGTTGTTACCGGTTGTAAGAATAAAACTAACATTATTTTTTCCTATTGTAGGACCTGTTGACACACCCAAAGTTTCTGAAGTATTTACAGTATTGTAGGTATCATTCAATATGAAATAAAACTGTGTTTCATTTTGTTCGCTGCAAGTAAAATCGTTTACAACAACTGAACAGTTGGCTGGTGTTGTAATTGTATTAGAGCCTTTGTATGTCCATACGTCGCTTACATTAACATAGAGTTGACATGTCACAGTGTTATTTTCAGGGTCGTCTATCGAAACATTGTATCTGTAGGTTGTTCCCCATCCACCGCTTGCAGGATCAACGTTTGTTTCAGTAGCATTTGATTCTAAATTGTTTAGATAGAACCAGTCAACATAATTCGTAGAGTTACTGTAATAATTTGATGACGAGACTGTTATGTTTACAGACCAATTGCCTTCCGTCTTTCCAGTGGAATCCCATGTGCAGTTATAATTTCCATCAGAAGAAGGATCATTTATTTCTGTGCAAGTAGACGTGTTTCCAACATTGGTCAAATTGAGAGTTGTTGTAGAACTCAAGTCTGTTATATTTATGTCATCTTCTCCTCCAAGTCCATAACAATCCGAAGAAGTGTTCCATCCAAAGTCTATTTGATTAGAAACATTGAACTCAGAATCTTCAGTTGGTTCGTATAAACCTACGTATAACTGACCCTTTACAGTGAAACGACTTGAAGCGTTCAGTTGTTCTGTTTCTTCGTCATCATAGCACTCGTTCCCTGTTATATTGGCGTACCAATATCTCAAACCAATAGCATAAGAGCAATTCGGATTGAACGTAACATTCATGTGTCCAGTTGAGTTTGTAGTTGTTGCATTGCCACCATCAAAATTCTCAGCATCAGTTTCGAATACAAAATAACCGTCTATGGGACCTCCTTCCTCAGTTGAATTAACAGCCGTATTACCGGATGTGTCATTATCATAAACTCTGACAACAAACAACTGATTTCCATTTTCCCTGTTTATCGTGGAGCCAGGCCCTTGCTCTATAATGAATGAAACATTATCTTTTTGTAATGTTACCGAAAAATTATTACTCTCATCCGTCAAATCGTAGCTATCAGTAACATTAAACTTTAGATTTATCGGATTACCATTAGAGCCAGTAAGATCGCTACAATGGAATTCTGGGTTGAACTCTAAACTACAGTTTACATTTTTGACGCAGAACTTAGAAGAGACGAAAGTCCAGTCTCCGCCATCAATGCTCTTCCATAGACTTACGTTTCCGGTGTCTGAACCGTCTTCATCGCTCACATCAACGTAGGCCGTGTATGTTTTGCCCCATCCTTCTTCTGAAGGATATATAGCTACATTTTCCAGAACAGGATCAGTCCTCAACTGAAACGCGTTTGATTTTAATACATAACCGTCGTAATAATAATCCTTGCTTGAATTTATTTCTATATCTCTCCAACCTGCTGATGGTGAACTGTAAGTACAATTATAATTGCCATTACTGTTGTCAGTTACGCTTCCGCAATCTTCACTGCTTATCCAGAATGTTACATCAGCTCCGGAAACAGACTCGCACTCATCGCTAACATTGCCTGTTATTGGAACATTCTCGTTTATCGTAAATACTTCTCCGTTGATTGGACTGACAGCTGTATTATTTAGTGTAGAATTAACATAGACAGTGTAGTTTACAATAGATGTGTTTGCAAGATATTGAGTGTCCCCATCGTAACTCACGTTCCACCAGTGGAAGCCCGTCTTATAAAATGGTGCTGGACACGTGGGATTGAAATTCCACATTACAAAACCTGTTGCATTTGTGCCATTCTTCATCTGCCCTGCTTGGTCATAGTTCGTCCAATTTGTTGTGTTAGTGGTTATCCAGAATTTTATTGATTTTTCAGTTGTTATGTTGAATAAATTATTACCGTTCCAAGAATAGACGTAAACTTCAAGGGAGGTGGTATTACTACCTGTCCTGCTTACGTTGGTATCGTTTCCACCGGCATAAATAAACATTATTGGTCTTTTCGTTACGTTATAGATTTTAACACTAGTATTGTTTGTTCCGCCGTATCTGTCAGAAACATTGATAAACCATTCATAGTTACCTATGTTACCAGCTCCACTGTTATTTGAAAAATTACTCAGAATGTTTACACAGTCATTACAGTATTTGGTCGAGTATAGGTAGAATTCTGATCCAGGATGGCATCCGTTTGATGTAGAGTTACCTCCTGTACACCTGACCCACATATAAACTGTTACATTGTCATCGTCATCGGTTATGTTATAGTTGAATAAAAACTGTTTTCCCCAAACTTCTCTTTCAGGAACTGCTGTAGAAGAGAGGTTATATATTTGAGGATAAACCTGGTGATGGAATGAGTTTGTACGATTTGTTGTATTTGCATTGTAGTCTGTTCTTGAAGAATTCATGAAAGTTGTATAATTGCCACCTTGGCTTCCAGTTACGTTCCATGTGGCATTATAATAGGTTTCGTTGTTGTTTGCAGGATTAGGTTCGGCAGTATAGTTATAAGTTTCATGTGAAACCCTGAACGTTACATTGGCATCATTTATAGCATCAGAACAATCATCAACAATATCACCCACGAAAGAGACGTTTTGTTCATCGCTGAAATAACCATAAGCTGGTAGAGTTATTGTGTTTATCAAATCACCTTTTATAGTTAAAGTTTTATTAGAACTGTTTGTATCAGCATAACACTCGTCATTTAATATTCCTGCTATCCATTTCTGATTACTGCTTGCATTGTACTTTGGAGAAGTGCAGTTAGGGTCAAAAGTGAAATTCATATAACTGCTCGAGTTTGTAGACTTGTTTTCACTACCATCGTCCCAAGTAAAGTTATCATAGGTTATCCAGAACCTTCCAGCAGTTACATTTGATTCGACTAGGACTCCTTTTGTGGTATCGTTAATCTGTATAGCTAAAAATATGTTTTGATTGCTGCTTCTGTTTACAGTCCCGCCGTTTCCAACAGCATTTATAAAATCAACATCGTCTTTTTCTAAAGTAAATTCTTCAGGTCCTAGGTCTTCAGACTCGTTCGTTGCTGAACTTGTATTATCAGTTGCATTGAATTTATAATATTGTGTACCTTTATGTTCGCAACTATAATCACTTTTATTGAAATATAGAGTAGCTGTATTTCCATTTATGCAATCTTCTACACAACTTTGGCTTCCTGCAAAAATCCAATCTCCAGTTTCATTTGTCCATAAAAATACAGTGACGTTTTGATAATTATCATTATCCGAAACATTCACAGAAAAGTTGAAAATAGAACCCCATCCACCTGGATTTGGCGTTACAGAAGCCGCTGACAATGCGGGTGGGGCATTTGGTGGCATGTTTATTCCAAAAGTTCCAGCTCTTGTTTCAGTGGCATTATTATGAAAACTTACATTGCTTGTATTCATTAACACGGTATAAGAACCATTCTCATATCCGCTAGAGTCCCATATGCAGGAATAGGTTCCGTTACCAATATAGACTGTATTCATGCAGAATACGTCTGAAGCAGGATAAGTGGCGTTCTTATATATTTTAAAAGTGACATTGATGTTAGTGGTATCAGCTATTATGTTGCCACAATCATCTAGCACTTTTCCTGTTATGTTAACATTATCGCCCTCAGTAAAAGTATCATTCTCAGCCGTGTCGTTATATGTTTTTATATCCTGTGGGTCAAGGTCCCCATAGATGGTTATGTTGTATACATCTGAACTGTAGTTCTTGTAATTAGCGTCACCTGCCGTGAATGCAGTCCAGTTCTGCGTACCGTTTAAATATGTGCAATCTGGATTGAAGCTGGCATTTGAATGCCCTGTATCATTTGTCAGGTTTGATCCATAGGTTTTATAATTCCCAGATGTATTGGTTACATTGAAGTAGATTGTCGCTGATGGGAAACCTTCTGTCAAATTACCAGCTGCATGATTTGCGTCAGTGTCATTGACGAACGCGACTAGAAGTATGCTCTGACTTTCGCTCCTGTTTACAATCGCTTCATCTGTTGGTAAAGAACGGTTTAAATGTATATCATCTTCTTCAACCTCTATCGAAGAAACCGAACTGCTTGTTTCATTCAACTTGAACTTAAAATACCAAATACCTTGATAACTATAAGAAAAGTTTCTATACCAATATACTACTCTCCCTACACAATCCGGATACTTACATTCTTTATAGGTTTGATTTAGACATACTGTGTCATCGCATGGAGTTTCACTGGGCTGATTCTGATAGGTAATGTGAAAAGTTACATTGGAATCATAGTCCGGGTCGCCAGAAGATGCATTTACAGAAAAGTTCCAGTTTCTATATCCCCACCCTTCAATTGAAGGATTCTTTGTTATATTTTGAATCTTGTATATGGGATTAATGTAGAACAGACTATCTCTTGATAATGTTACACCATTTTTAACTGTCCAATTATCATAATAATTTGTAAGACTTGCATTCATTGATACATTATGCCAACCTCTTACTGTGTTTATGTCTGTTTGCCAATAACACCTAAAAACATTAGTGTGAGTCGGCGAACCAACTTCTTCCACAGTCCCGCAATCATATTCATATGTGGAATTATTTGCATAGAATTTTACAGTCGGAGCTGTTGATGTTATGTTTCCACAGTCGTCTGTTACAACACCCAAGAAACTTATAGTATCATCTTGTGTATAATTTGAATCGCCATCAGGATCTGTTATTGTAAGTAGCATATCGCCTTGAATGCTTACATTAAGATTAAACCCAGAACTATTCGTATCGTTGTTCTGATAACAGTTGTCATTTTCAACTATAGCTCTCCATCTTTGGTCACCGACTTGATATTTTGAAGGTGTGCATCCTGGATTAAAACTATAATTAGCATAACCTATTTCGCCTCCCGAGTCATCGGTTTGAACTGTTGACCCACTATCTTCAGTAGAACCATCTAAAGTTACCCTAAAAATTACATTCAAACCTGGAATCCAAGAGTCTGTATCATTTTTATCTCTTATTTTTACAGCAAGTAAATCAGTTTGACTGCCGCTTCTGTTTGCTGTGCTATTGTTACCTATAATATCAAGTGGTTCAAAAACTATACTGTCCTTTTCAAGGTAGAAAATTTTTGTTGTATAATTAGAGTTTTTGCTGTTATTGAATTTTAGAATCATTGTTGATCCGCTAGCTGGTAAATCGCTACATGATGGGTCCCAGTTAAATGTCATGTTTATGGTTTCGTTATCAGTATACCAGGTATCATTTCCAATGAAATCCCATGAAGAACCACCGTCTTTGCTTGTCCAAGTAGATATGTTAAAATCGTTATTAGAGTTAGAGTTAACAGTAATGTTAAATGTCCAGTTATAACCCCAGCTTCCAGTTTCGTTATCGAATTCATCTGAAATTGCTAGAGGATTATCCAAATTAACATAAACAGAAGGTTGGTTAATAGTAGCATTTAAACAAGAAACTACTTCTGTTGAATTCTCAGTTGCATTCGCTTTTATACAAAACGTAATGTTTCCTGTTGAAACTCCGTTAGTATTAACAATCCATGTGACTGTCGTGCTCGTTAGACCTAAATCACCGACATATGTAATGTTGCTTTGATCTCCTGTCGTGTTGTTAACTAAGAGATTTTCCAAACCAGTCATTACAGTTGAATTAGTATAATTTATTTCTGATATAATGTAGGTTGCATTTCCAGGCCCTAAATTGGTTATTAAAGAACTTATATTGAAAGTATCATTCTGGTAAATTGTATCTGGAGTGATTGATAGCTCTGAAACATTTAGAGAAGCACCACAAGAAATATAAACTGTATAGTTTTCATCGTAGTAGATATAATTTGCAGTTGCATTTTTAGTAATGGATCGGAATCTGAAGGTACCGTTTGTTTGATAAGTAGAATTAATTAAATAAGAATAATTTATTGAATTGTCTTTTCCAGTTGGAATAGAAAAATTAATATTATCGCTCCCCCAAACTATGAGAGTTGAATCATCAACGTAACCATAACTAGGGTCAAATTCAGAAAAATTTAGATCTTGTGGATGGGTAACAGAGACATTATCTTTATTTTCTGTAACATTTGTGAGGTTTATCTCAACATTACCTTTGTTAAAAACTTGTAATTTTGTTGTGAAATTCCCGCAACCTAGATTTGTTGGAAAACCTTCTTGTTCATTAGAATCAGTCGTATTATAATATCTTACGGTTTTTAAGAATGGTGCCTGAATTGCCAAAACATTTCTATCTGTTTGAAAAATATAATCTTTGTTGTTTCTGCCAAAACCAATATAATTAGTTAAAATGGTCTTTCCGCCAGCTATTATTTCGTCTGCAGAAACAGTGCTTGTATTAAATTCAATATAGTTGTTTTCGCTTATTGTGTCAACACTGACATCAGAGCCGTTTCCTACACGCATCACCGTGCCATATGATGTGCTGTTTCCTCCTCTTGTTTTGTTCATCGTATAAGGAGAGAACTTTATTATCCAACCCTCTTCTTCTGAACCCAAAGGATAACCATTTTCTGGATCAACCGCAACATCGCTTGTGCCGTTTAAATCAATAATTCGGAAATTATTTGGTTTTGAGAATCCTGGAGGAATATAAATTTCCACGTAATGAACAAGCGCTCCGATTGTACTTTCAATTAATTGACTTCCACCTTGTGACCCCCAATCTGTTCCTCCATATTTGGCAATTATTCTTAATGGCAAAATTTGGTCAGGAGAAGCAGAAGTAACATTAAGCTTTGCATTTATTGTCGGGTTTTTTAATGCTGTACCAGCAGAAATCAGAGATATATGCTGCTTGGTCAGAGATTTTAAATCCCCAGTTATCGGATCAGTCCATTCTACAGTAAGATAATAAGTTTCTTCTCCTACATCATCTGTTGGTCTATAAGGTATTTCAGCTTGAAAACAGGAAGAAGTGTTTAATTTTACATTATACCATTGTAAAGTCGCGCCTACCGAATCGTTATAATCTGGTTGTGGTGAAGCGGTCGTGCTTTCAGTAGTGAAATAAATGTGTGCTCCAGTTGTCTGTTCAGTGACATTCACTGTAAGATTATAATCGCCATAGTTGCAGACGGAAATTAAGCGGAAATCACGATAACACCAATTCGCTCCTGCACAATTGGCTGTATACCCTGCAGCGCAGCTTGTTCCTCCTTGATTTTCACAGTTGGCTCCCTGTTTTCGTGGTGTAGAAGTGAATAACGCAATGTCACTATTTGTTCCTGAATCATCAGTGTAAACATCAAAACTTTTTTCATGTGAAACATTAAGTGAGGAGATATTTACTATCACGTTATAAGTATCTGTATCGATGTCGTCAGGAACGAAAACCGTGAAAACAGCTCTTGTTTCGTTCCAATCTGGTCTGCTTACAGTTGCTGGTATTGTAACATTTTGCGTGCTTCCTTCCTGTATAAACCAATCCATTTGATTGTCGTTCGAGTCCCTTATCTCAATACTAACATTTGTTGTTTGTTCATCAGAAGTATTGTAATTAGCCAAAGGAACCACGATTTTTGCCAAATGACCACGGAAAATTTTATCTGTTGGTTCACCTGATGGAGAGAAGATTTTTATCGGTCTGACAAGATTGATGTTTGTACAGTTAATTACGTTAAAATAAATTACATCTGTACTAAACATAGGTCCTATTGTTTTTACTTTTGGTAGAAGTCTAATTTTGTTTAATCCTAAACTTGCGGAAGAATTTACTGTAATGTTCCAAGACCAAAATTTCTCTCCCCATTCACATTTGTCTGCTGATGTGTCACCTGGATCTTGAGTACACCCATCTTCTCCAGATCCCAAACCATAAATAGGGATGTGTGGATTAGTTTCAGATCCCAACAAATTCCATCCAACTACCCCACTAGAAGCATTTATTGCTTTCCAAACACCGTTATAAGAAATTTGTAACTCCCATGCTTGTCTTGGGCTATTTTCGTCGTCAGCCTCGTCGAAAACCATTGCTTTGAGAGTATAATTTTCATTATTTCTGCAAATTATGACTTCATCACGATACTGGTCGTAAGTATTGAAAACTAGATGATTAACAGCATCAGTAACATTGTTTGTATTGTAATAGTAAGGCAAAAATTTGATAAAATAAAAAACAACATCAACAACAACAAATGTCCATGGTTTTGTTTCTTTAAATTCGTAAGAGTCGTTATAATAAACTGAAATAGGACCAGCTAGATAAAGAGAAGGCTTTACATCTGGAGCAGTAAAAGTGTATTTCATAGTTTTCTCTTCGCCTTCATTTAATCTATTAAAATTCCATATCAACCACGTCTCATTTTCCTTTCTTTCAATTTTACCCTCATAAACAGTTACTTCAAGAAAATCATTTGGAATCTTTTCTACAAAAATTACATTTTCAGCATTTTCATTGGCTTTGATCTTAATTTCTGCAGTATTTGGATGTCCTATATCTACAAGAGTTTTCATTTTTCTCTCAATATCAAACTCTACAAAATTTCTAACCTCAAAGAAAGATTCATAGTTTGTACTTAGATTTTCACCAATTGCAACTACTTTAAGAGAATAGTTGCCTATTTCTTCAGTTTCATTGTAAATAACAAATAAACTTCCATCAGTTTCTTCAGTGTTAAAATCTCCATTATAGATATCATAGATTTTTACTTTTCCAGAAGGCGAAGTAACAGACAGAGTAACATTTGCGTCATAAGCTCTTTTTCCTCCTTCATTTAAGACGCCAACAATTATTTTAGCCCTTTCTCCAGACAAATAAATTGATTTAGGAGTATTGATATTAACTAAACCTAGACCAAATTCAGCCTCGCTAATAATCTCATTGTCCGTACCTTCAAAAAGAACAACTTTTAATTTATACAGTCCAGGTTTAAAGCTTCTAGACGTATCTATTAAAGCTTTTTTGCTTTTACCTAGATCTGAGGATGAAATTTCTGTTTCATTGTTTTCAGGATCTATCAAAATTATTTTGAAAGATTTTTTAAAAATTCGAATTCCTAAAGTTTTTGATTTAATTTTTTCTTTTTCTAATGTATTAAAAACTTTATCATTCAATAAAACATTAATATCAATTTTTTCACCAATTTTAAAGAATTTCTTAAGCAGTTTTATTTCTACTTGAATACCCTCCAAAATAGGTTTAATTTCAAAATTCAAGTTAGCATCTTTAACATCAGAATTACCATTATTATCAAATGCATAAATTTTATCAACCATGTAATTTCCTGTTTCACCAGCAAAATCCAACAAATAATATGTTCCGTTAAATAAGGTCGTGTAGTTTTGGAAGTTTATTTCAAAAATAACAACAGAAGCATTTTCAACTGAAGCATAAATCATCAAGCTTTCATTTTCATATATTGAGTTTTTGCTTAAACCAAAATCTAGAATTAAAGGTTTAGATATTGTTTTATTTTCTGTTTCATTCTTTGTAGTATTCTTTTCAGATATATTTTGAGTGGTGTTTTCTAAATTTAAACTTCTAAAGTTTGAAATAGTTTCGGATGGATTCAAGAATAAGGTTTCATTTCCTTCGAAAAACGCTTTTATCGTCTCATTAGTTGAATTTAAACTAATTTCGACAGAACCCTGAGAATCTGTTGTTTTGGACTCGAGAAAGTTATCGTTCAAATAGAATTTTATTTCCTGTCCTTCAATTGTTGTTCCATTATCAAGAAAAAGAAAAGCTTTGGAAGTGTTTTGGTCTAGTGTCAACGAGGTGTTGGCCCAAACTTCTATTGAGAAATCCTTTTCCTCTGTTTGTTGCATTCCGATTATCATTCCTGTTGGAGTAGAATTATTAGTGGCATTTATGTAGGTATTCGCGGCAAAAGCTATGGTCGATGTTAGGATTATTATAAATGGTATCAGTATCTGACTCTGGCCTGATTTTGCGCTACTCTTCATAATTTACCACAATTTTAAAATCTCTATTTCCGAGGTTTGCAGAAGTATATGATGCAATCATTATTTCAGAGATGCAAGATTCTGACGGGTTTAATTTATCGCAATCAGAACTGCTCGAAACAAACTCAAATCCTTCAGGCAATTGAAGATTCGCAACTATATTTTTAGCGATTGCATAACCGATATTAGCGATGTAAATCTTGACTGTAAATATCTCTCCTCTTGTGATTTTCTGAGGATATTCCAAATTCGTATCTAATTTTGCATGAACAATCTGATTGGTATTGTTCAGTGAAATATTTTCAATCTGTTCCGAGATGTTTTCGATTATTTGACTGATGTTTGAGTCGTTCAGAATGGTTGTTGAATTGTCAATGGATATATTATTAGTTGAAACCAAACTGTCGCTATTTTCGACAGTTTGGTTTGAGGCATTCTCAATCATAGCTTCAATAATTCTGCTTATGTTCGAATCATTCAATATCATAGAAGATGTAATTGGACTGGTGTTTGAGACATTGTTGGTTTCATTTAAAGAATCGCTCGCATATGCAGATATTACGAATCCACTTATTAGCAGAACTATAAAAACAACTGAGAATATTAGCCTTATATTGAATCTTTGTAAGAAGCCTTTCTTTTCAATTTTATTTTCACCATTACAACTCAAATAACAAAGCTTTGCAACGCCTACGAATCTCTGAACTATCTCCCCTTTACTTATAAGCTCGTTTACGTACTTTCTGGATGTATGCCTGTGCAAACCACTTTTTTCTGCTATAGAAGAGATTGTTAAACCTTCTGGATGCTGTTTTAAAACATCTATTATTATGTTTATCGGATTTTCTACACTCATCAAAACACTTTTGTACAATATTGTACAACGATTATGGTCTAGACTTGTTAGAAATAACTTTTGTCGATGCACATAAGCTTTAAAACGAGTTTTTGTGTCGATTGTCGACAGTTCATAACATAGAAGATAATTATTTATATAGACCAAATCAAGAATATATTGATGTTTAACTCTGTTTTTAAACCTAAGCGCAATGAAAAGGATTTTCTGAGTGAAAACGTAAGAGAAATGGATATGAATTACGTTAAAATGGTATACGAACTTGAAAAGCTCAGAAGTGTAAACCGAAAAATCAACACAATAAACACGAAAATAAGGGCTTTTGAAGAGATTGCTTCTACAAGTGGTTTCGACATCAAACCGCAAACAATGTCTCTGAAAACGAGGGATGCAATAAAACTCATACTTCAGAAATACAAAGAACTGACATCTTCTGAGTTGAGTAGACTGATAAAACTGTCAAGAACAAGATGCAATGAATATCTAAAGGAAATGGAAAACGAGGGAATTCTGGCTTCAAAAATTAGCTGTCGAAAAAAGTTTTATTATCTCCGACACTAATTAGAAAGTGTTCGACATTTCTGTTATTTTTAATTCATTTTCATCTTTTTCTCTTTGTAGTGTCGATTCTTTGAATTGAGATGAAATTTCTTACTTTTTGATATAAACATACCAGTAAAAATCAACATAGATAAGCTAGACACTTATCTCTGCTCCTTATCAAAAGGTTTTGATTCAATTATTGTCGTTTAATTAAACGTTTTTATTAAATTGTGCTTTGAATACTAGTTATGGAAGAAGAACAGGAATTGCTAGATGTCGTAGATGAAAAGGATAATTTCATCGGAAACGATACCAAAGAAAACAAATTTCTTAAAGGTTTTATATCTAGGAATGTCGCTATTTTCATTTTGGACGAGAGCAAAAAACTGCTCATAGTCAAGCGCTCTCCTGACAAAAAAAGCTTTCCGAACAGGTATGATCTTGCAGTTTGTGGTAATGTCAAAGCAGGCGAAAAATACCCTGAGGCTGCTCAAAGAGAACTCGTGGAAGAATTAGGCATCAAGTGCGATTTGAAATATTTAGGAAAAATCTTCAATGAATTCAAAGAGAATGATAGGATAGTAAAATACTTTACGTGCATTTTCTTAGGTAGCTATGCTGGCAAAGTCAAGCTGAGCGATGAACTGGTAGAGCTCAAGAGATTGAGCATCAAGAACGTTGAAGAGCTGATAAAGAAGGACAAATACTTGTTTACTCCAGGTTTTGTCAATGATTTCATGAATGTTAGAGATAAACTGAAATAATTCAGATGTAAGATTATCATTATGAATAAAAAAAGGATAGTCCTTAATTTTCTACAAAGTAGGTATGGAAAACATATTGATAGTTCTAGGATGAAAAGCCAGGAGGTGTTCGAGTTGCTGATAGAGACTATCCTATCCCAAAGGACAAGGGATGAGAACTCGGAAAAAGCCGCTCGACAATTATTTTCTGTTGCCAAAACACCAAGTCAGATAATTAAACTGCCTATTAAGAAATTACAAAGTTTAATAAGAATCTCAGGACCGTATAGGCAGAAAGCTAAGAGAATAATTCAAGTGTCCAGAATTATTTTAGACAAGGGAAGTGTTCCTAATAATAGAGAAGAATTGATGAAATTATACGGAGTGGGGGCGAAGACGAGTGCAATAGTGATGATGTACGGATTTGGTGTTCCAACTATAGCCGTGGATGTTCATGTAGAGCAAATATCTAAAAGACTTGGTTTAGTGCCTCAAGACGCCAAGCCACCAAAAATAGAAACAAAGCTAGAAGCGTTATTTCCTAAAAATAAATGGTATATTATAAATCTAGGATTTGTCATGTTTGGTAAAGAGATTTGCTTAACTAGAAATCCAAGATGCGTAATATGTAGTTTCAATAAATTCTGCCCTTATGGAAAACATATACTAAAATATAAATACAACTTAATTACATAATAATTATATGCATGTGCATGTATGGGAAATAAGTGGATTTGTAAAGTTGAACAGGAAATACGCAATCTTTCTGGAGAAGACCATCAAACAACAGTTTGGTTCCTTTAGAAGGTTCTCAAAAGACTGCAAAGTATACAGAAGAACTATTAGCAGAGCCTGTCAAAGAGAGGGCGGTGGTTTCATAAAAATGAGCAGCCTTTTCAAGTTTACAGATTATCTGGGTTTGAAAAGAGGCAGAGTAGAGAAGCATATCGAGTTCTTCAGAGACTCTAGGGTCGGAGCCTATGGGAGAACATATGAATTGAATTTTCCATTCATCATTACACCAAAGGCGATAAGACTCGTATCGCATATAGTCGGAGATGGGTCGGTTTACAAAGATTGCATAAGATATTCTCAGAATGATGCTTCCTATATTAAGAAGCTGTCAGAAGAAGTAGTGAATCCTTTGGGTGAACTAAAAATAGGAGTTCATTATAGAGACGGAATGTTCAAAGAACAGGTATTTGATATACCAATGGTTTTGGCAAAGTGTGTTTCCAAGTATCTCGAAATCTCGTTAGGCGACTACAAAAGACCAATATTTCTAGAGAAATGTCTAAATTTACCAAGGGACTTTAAAGTTCAAGTTTTGGCAGCGTTCATGGTAGATGAGGGACATGTTCCAAAAAAGAAAATATCAATGTCAGACAGAAGAATTGTGGAAAGGTTGTGTGATATTGTTGATTCCCTTGGTTACAAAAGGGCAAACATAAGATTCGAAAGGTACCCACAAAGGTATAAGGGCAAAATATATTATCCAGAAATGTACAGTTTTGTTCTGCTTGGAAAAGGTATAAGGGACTTTTCGAACGATTTGAAAAGAGCAGTTGGTAGGTATGGTTCTTCCCTAAACCTTTGGAACAAACAAGGTGAACTAGAAAACACAGTTAAATCACATAATTATATTTTCTTGGAAAAGCATGAAAAAGCAAAGAATTTGAGGATGAACATATCTTCCTTGGCAAGAAAGGAGAAGGTTATCCAAAGGTCCAGCATAATAAGGCAGTTTAATGCAAATCCAGATAACATAGATTTTATTCTTAAAACATTGGTCAACAAACATGAAATTTCAAGAATTGGCCATGGAGTTTATAGTTATGACAAGTAATGCAGACTGGAAAATAATAGGAGAGATATCTGCTAGTGGGCATAAGACGAAAATACTCTCTGTTCTAAACAAACCAAAGACCCCAAAGCAAATATCCACCGAGACTAATCTATATTTGAGTCATGTTAGCAAGGGTTTGAAGGACTTGTCTGATATAGGACTTGTTAATTGCTTGACCCCAGAATTGAGAAAAGGGAAGCTTTATGCCCTCACCGAAAAAGGAAATGAAATATTTCAGACTTTAAAATAAATATTATATAATATTTAATCGAATCAGTCGGCAGCCATTTATTCTATCAAGACTTTATTACCTTCTTTTCCAAAAGCTTCTAAAAGAAGTGGTTCTATAAACTCATTAAGATAGGTAATGTTCTGGAATAAGTCTTTTTCTTCATAGTTGTCGCCTTTCCTAACTTTGTATGCCTTTAAAACCAGTTCTGAATGCTCCCCGAGATTCAATCTTTTGGAATTTTTAAGGATTTCATCATAAGTCAAAGGAAAAACTCCTAACTTCATTATTACCAAGGCTCGTGTAGCGAATAGACAGGACTTGTAGAACTCCAAAGAGGCTGATATCTTATCGCCATTCCTATGGGATATCACGGAAGCGAGGGCATATCCCAGGTTAAACCTCAAGTCCTGAATCAAATCAATCATGCTTATTGATGGTGCTTTCATCTTTTCTATGATTTTTTCGCCTGAAAGTGTTTTCCCTGCTAAAACCAATTCACGCATGTAAATTTTCTTTTGGAAAGGAGTGTCTATCCTGCCCTGTAGAAAATCCTCGTATTCAAAGGGATAGAAGTTATAACCTTCCTTGCTAACAAGTTTGCCTATTTCTCTTCTTCCGACATATCTGTCTTTTGGGAATAGAACGCCAATTTCAAAATCACTCCTATTGGTAAAGTCAGTTCTTGCCCTTGAGCCGTACAGAAATATAGAGATTGGTTTGAAATGTTCGTTGAGTAATTTTACCACATCCTCCATAAATTATGTATGGATTGCTTTTATTTTATAACTTTCCTTTTAACAACCCATAGCCTTATTTTAGAAGGTATAGAGAAAGAAATATGCAAGCCTGTAAAGCCTGTTTGCATAGATGATCCTAAAAATTGTCCGTTCTCAGACTTTTGCAGTGCTTACAAAACAAAGAATTTCAATGTTAGGCCGGGTTAATGATTACTCTGAATGAATAATTGCCTGTATTTGCATTTGTTTTGAATTCGTGTTTCAAATAAAATCTGAAATCACTGCTTGATATTGTTATTGGATTCGAAAGAGTTTCATTCTTGAACTCGTTTGACAAAGACACACTAACATCGCTTTCATTCCCAGCGCTTTCAGGAATAATTTCTGAAGTTATATTGACAAGTACTGAAGAGTTTGCGGAATTGTCTATCTTTATTTGAGGCGAATAAACTGTTTCACCTTGCTTTGCACTCAATGTATAGTTCATATCATTAGAAGAACCCATTATATCTAGTTCTATTGCTTGATCGACTGCCACATAACCTGTTATCGAGCCATAGCTTGATATTACTGCCATACCAGCAATTCCTATTGTTAGCAAGCACATCATTACCAATACGATTTTTTTGTTCATTAAAATTCTAAGGACAGAGAATGCTAAATTGTTCTCTTACTTCTAGGAGTGGTGAATGTTGCTCCATCAAATTCCTACATATAATATTTTATTGATGAGACAATAAATAATATTAGTGATAATTATGGAAGAGCTAGTGATTACAAGCGTCGCATTCAAAAACAACAAGATGATACCTATGAAGTATACTTGTGATGGAGATAATGTCAATCCACCTCTAAATGTAGAAGGTATACCAAAAAGTGCAAAGACACTCGTCCTGATAATGGACGATCCTGATGTTCCTATGGGAACTTTTGTTCACTGGGTTGTATGGAACATTCCCATTGATGGCAAGATAGAGGAGAACAGCGTTCCTGGGACTGAGGGACAAAACAGTGCTAGAGGAAACTCGTATATGGGGCCTTGTCCGCCATCAGGAACTCACAGATATTTTTTCAAGTTTTATGCGTTGGACAATGAGTTGAATATGAATGGAAATTCTAACAAGCAGGGTGTTGAAGATGCAATGAAAGGTCATATAGTAGCAAAGGGAGAATTAATAGGTTTGTATAAAAGAGGAATGTGAGTGCCTCTAGTAAAACAAGTCTCACAAGAATTGCTGGGAAAGATGATGTCAAAAAGTTCGATGTTGAAGATCTGGTTTCTCTGAAAAAAGATTTATCAGAAATAACTGGTGTAAAATGGATCGATGGTAAAAATTATTAATATAATTATTTTTTCTTAACAGATTTGTCTCTTTCCAATACTCTTCCATATTCGAAAAGAGCGTTCATTGCTTTGACAGCCCTCTCAGGCGTCGGATAAACAGGGATTCCGTACATCTCAAGTTTTCTATTTCTCTCTAGAACAAAATCACTTCCAGCAGAGCAAACTATTATTGGTTTTCCAAAAACCTTAACATCCTTAATAACATCTACCATGTCATCAGTTAGAGTCGGCAGCTGCATTAGAGCAATGCAAACTACTCCGGAAATACTCTTGTCCTTTAAAACAGTCTCTAAAGTTTTCTGATATCTTTCCACTGTTGCGTCTCCAGTTATATCAATAGGATTTTTTACAGAAGCATAAGTAGGTAAGAATGTTTTAAGATTTTTTATTGAAGAATTATCGAGAGAAGGTAATTCCAATCCCAAGCTTATTGCAGTATCTGCAGCAACAATTCCGAAACCTCCACCATCTGTTACAATTGCTATTTTATTATCTTTTAGAATAGGTTGGTTTGCTAATGCTTTTGAAAAATCAAATATTTCATCAGACAATTTGGCTTCAATTATTCCTCCTTGTTTAAACGCAGAAGAATAAACTTGAGCAGACCCTGCTAAAGAACCTGTATGAGAAGCGACTGCCTCTGTTCCTTTCTCTGTTTTGCCAGCCTTGAAAGCGACTATGGGTTTTATTTTAGTAATTCTTTTGGCAGCTTTTACGAACTCTGATCCATCTCCGATAGACTCTAGGTATATTGCGATGCAACGAGTCGATAAATCCTTCTCTAAATAGTTAATAAGGTCAATCTCATCCACATCTACTTTATTGCCAATAGAGATGAACTTAGAAACACCTACTCCTTCATTAGCCATAATATCAAGCAAAATTGATCCAAATGCACCAGATTGGGTTATAAAAGATATAAAACCTTCAGGAGGCCTCTTTAATCTCTTCTTTGGAAAGAATAACATATCTAAATCCTTTTTGTATATGCCTATACAGTTAGGTCCAATAATTCGTATTTTCTTAGTTTGGCACAGCTTTTTAAGCTCTAATTCTCTTTCTTTTTCTCCAATCTCAGAGAATCCGGAAGATATTATAGTAAAAGCACTTATTTTCTTTTTAATTCCATCTTCAATGACTTTATGAGTTATTTCAGCTGGTACCACTATTACAGCAAGGTCAATTGGTTCCTCAACATCTAATATAGAAGGATAAGCCTTTAAACCCAATATTTCATCTGTATTAGGGTTTATAGGATATATTGGACCTTTAAAAGAGTATTTAATATTCTCTAATATAGTATATCCTAACTTTCCTGGTGTCCTGCTTGCGCCTATAACTGCTATTGATTTAGGATTAAAGAATTTGTCAAAAAATAACATGGAATCTATTATAGCTTTTTTGGTATTTATTACTACTCTATGACTTTGAAGACCTTTGCGCCTTCTTTTGTTTGACCTTCTACCTTTAGGCCAACAGATTGACCTGATTCAGCTTGCTCAATGTTTTCATGCTCTATTTGCATTGATTCTACTTTTTGTTCGAATGTCTCTTCTCCCCTTTCAATAAATATAGTGTCTCCCACGTTGAGCGTATCTTCTAGTTCAATAACTGCAACAGATATCTTTGGATAGAAATGAGTTATCTTACCTATAAGTTTTTTTTCTACCATTAATTCACCTAAGAATATTATAAATTCATAATATAAAAACCTTTATATTTCATTTATTCTATCTAACATCTGATATAAATGCCAGTAAAAAAGGAAAAAGAGTGTTGCCATGGAATGTATAAGATATTCTTGGGAATACTTCTGATAATAGTAGCAATAGTTTTTTCATTTACAACAAATATTAAAGATGCATTTATGTACAGTTTCCTTGTCGTAGGTATCTTATTCATACTAAAAGGAATTTACATAAGTTACATGTGAGAAAATAGAAATTTTTTTAAATGATTTTGTTATTTCTAGTTATCTGTTGAATATAAATATTAATGTGATATATTTTTAATATGGAAAACACTTTCTTTGATGAAGAGTTAGTCGGAACAAAATATTCAATTTTATGCCCTAACTGTAAAACTAGTTTTAAAGTGGCTTTGGAACATACGGAAATTACTTGCGAATGCGGAGAAGAATTTTTAGCGGAACCATTCATTGGTTTTCCAGAAGATTTTGTTTGGCATCCGAGTGAAAGATATTAATCTTTTTAGATTGGGAGGATTTTTTGATTGCCTCCCAAAACTTATTTTATTCTAGAATTATTCTAACGTCAGCAGCTATTGCATCTTGAGAAGTTGCGAAAACAGGGTTCAAATCAATTTCCTTTATTTTTGGATCTGCTTCCATTAACCTTGAAACTGCTAATATTGTATTTATTATAGATTCTTTGCTTGCAGGCTTCTGTCCTCTAAACCCTTTCAGAATTAATTCAGAAAATCTCACTTCGTTTAGCATGTCATTTGCATCTTCGGGAGTTAATGGTGAAATTCTAAAGCTAACATCTTTCAAGAATTCTGTGAATATTCCTCCGGCTCCTAGGACAATTAATTTTTTAAATTGCGGGTCTTTCTTGCCTCCAATAATTATCTCATATCCCTCTGTTATCATTTTTTGTATCAGAATCTTTTCAGTTCCTTTTATTTTCATTAGCTCGTTAAAAATCTTAATCGCTTCTTCCTCCGATCTTATATTGGTTCTAACTCCACTAACATCAGTCTTATGAATTATGTTCTTGCCTGAAACTTTCATTACAATTGGAAATCCTATTCTTTTAATGGTTTTCCTTGCTTCTTCCTCTTTTTTACAAAACTCATAATCTGGAACTTTCATCCTATACCTTTTCAATAATTCAAATGCCTTTTCATCATCCATTTTATTTATCAAAGTTTTGGGTTGAGTTTCTTTAGAAATTTTAACTGGTTTTACAGTATCTATTTTCCTAGTCTTTATTTTTCTTATAACTTTGACTTTCTTTACTTTAATTCTAGGTTTAACTTTAACAGTTTTTTTAACCCTTTTCATAGAAGCACCAGATTTTCTTTTCTTTTTATTAAAAATATTAAACAGAGGCATATAAACACTTAATGATTTTCCTTATTTATATCTAAGCAGTTTCTACCTTTCCTTTTATATCATCGAATAACTTTGCTATATCTTCTTCATTAAAATCTCTCCAATTATTGGCTATGTTATTTAACATTACAACTACAAGGTCCTTATCTTCGTTTGTCCAGATTTTCTTTTCTTTCATCTTGTGTATAATGTTCAGAATCTCTCTCAAGTAAAAGGATACTTTTTCAATATCCTTTAATCCGGCTATTATTAACAGTATCTCGAATAAATCTTCTTTGAACACAGAAGTATCAACTTTGCCTGAAAGTTCAGACACATCGCTTTCTAATTTCTCTACTTTTTTGTTTATAATCATAGTTTCATTATCATTGATGATCTCGGTTTTTGCCTCTAATCTTTCGCTTGTTTTCGGTTTTTCTATTCTATTTTCAATGACTTCTTTCTTGATTCCAGGTTTTATTTCTTCAATTATTTCTGACTTTTTGATTTCTACTCTTTCAGGAGCATTAGGCTTTAAAATTACCTTAGGTTCTCCAATGACAGGATATTTTATCTCTATAATTCCCTTTTCCTCAAGAACATTGATCAAAGGTTCCATTTGTTTCTGAGATAATTTTAAAAAATCAGAAATTTCGCTAAGACTCATTTTTTCTTTTTGCTTTAATGTGTGTATCAATTCGTCAATTGAAGTCTCTATTATATGATCTTCCATAAAAATCAAACGTTTTCCTTATACTTATAATATGCTATTCTTAATTTTATGCTTTAACAAGTTCCTTTAAATTTATTGTAACAAATTATAATCATGGACTTTTCATTGTTAGGCGTTTGTTTGGATAGAAAAAGCTTTAGAAGAGGTTCTGATAGAGCTCCATTTGAAATAAAGAGGATTTTCCCACAGCTTGAGACCTTTATCAACGGAGTTGACCTGCAAGACATTTTTCTTAAGGATCTTGGATACATAGAACCTGAAAATTACGAAGAGATAATAAAACACATAAAGGAAATGCAAAATTTTCCTATAATTTTGGGTGGAGATCATTCAATCTCTCATCCCTCTGTCAAGGCTATTAATCCTAAAGTTTTTGTTACATTCGATGCTCATCCTGATTGCGAAAATAAAGAATTAAATTTCTTCTCAGTAACACGCAAGATTGCTGAAGACGGTTTTAAGACCTTTATCTATGGTGCTAGATGCTTTTCCAAAGCAGAACTAGAATTTATCAAGAATAATGATAAAGTTAAGATCGCTACTCTGGAAGATTTGAAAGCTATTAATGAACCTGTTTACTTGTCAATTGACTTTGATGTTTTAGATTCTTCTATAATGCCTGCTGTTGCTGTTCCAGAACCTAATGGCCTAAATTTCAACCAGGTAATAGAGGGTGTAAGGGCCTTGGCTAGGAACTTGATAGCAGTAGATTTCGTCGAGTTCCTTCCAACAGAAAATATTACGTATACACTAATAGCTGGAAAATTAATTTATTCTACTTTGGCTGAAATTTTTAGAGCTAAATCAAGCGAATGTAGGTAATGCTTCCGGATTTTCTGAGGTAGGTCCTGTTTCAGGTTGTGCTGTTGGTGTTATGTGCTTTATTATAACCACATCTCCAACATTTATCACCAGTGTATAAGGTATTATAACACCTTTCTTTCCGCCTATCATTTCTGAAAGAAAAGATCCTTTTCCTGTCTCTACAACAAGTGAATTTATCCTGAATTTACCTAGATTTATGTCAATGTCAGAAACTCTTCCACAAAAAACTCCTCTGTTTGTAAAAACATCCTTGTTAAAAACATCCGAAATATTTTTTACTGTTAGTGTCATGAATATCTCCTTAAAAATACAATAATAATAAATCAAGTCTCAAATATATAAATTTATGTAAGGTGCAACAGTCATTTTTCTAAAAGAATAAAAACATCAGATTCAAAGGATTTATTGAAGCTGAGGTCGCATAACTAGGTAGTGCGCCAGATTCTGTAAAGAAGGCGAACCTGCTAAGTTGGTGGGCGAAAGCCCATGAGGGTTCAAATCCCTCCCTCAGCGCTATTCTTTTTCAATTTTGTTAAAAACCCTATAATGCCAGTGTCTTTTCCAGGTTTATCCCAATAATCGCTTCCAGATTTAAGAATACCTTTTTCCTCTCCTCCTTTCACAGATTCAAAATAAATTCCTGCACCTTTCTTTTTCCCGTTCTCATCTACAATTATTGCTTTGAACATTATTTCAGAATTTTCAGTTTGGACGCTTCCCATATTCCTAGTTTCGTAATTAACTAATGTTCCATTTCTTATAAGAAAAAATGTTTTTCCATCTAGAATATCATATACTTGTTCGCAAGGTTCTATGCCATGCGATTTTAAGATTTCAGATATATGCACTTCCGGCCACTGTTCATACTCCATTTTCTTAATTAATTAGAAATCTATTTAAATTGAATTTTATTGGCTTTAATCTGTTTTTGAATTAGAAACATTTAAACCTTGTAATACAATTTTTATTCGGGCCTATGGTCTAGTGGCATGACGCAACCCTCACACGGTTGAGAATCCAGTTCGATTCTGGATAGGCCCACACTCAAACATTTAAATTGATTTGAACAACAATTCTTATCGAGCCCTTGTCGTCTAACCCGGTTAAGGACACGAGCCCTTCGCATTTGTCGAAGGATATGATAAAAAAGATGAATGAGGAAAGCTCGGAATGTGGGTCCAAATCCCGCCGAGGGCATTTTCTATATTTATATTAAGAATTTGGTTGATAATGGTTAAATCCTAAAATTGATAAGGTCTGAAAGTATGCCATTGGCTGCAGCAGGCATGTAACCAGTGGGAATGTTTCCATACGTACTGGTGGTGTTCTGCTCAAAGTCATTTATTGTTCTGTAAGCTGTGTTCTTGGCTTCTTGATAAGACATTGTTGCATACATTGTCATGTTGAAAATTAACAGAAATGTTGCGACTGTCAATACAAGTTCGACCAGCAATACTATTATCTTTATCATAATATTACTATGGCAGAAATAGTATAAAAATGTTACTATTTAGTAGTTATAAATCTATACAGAGCAGCTTGCCTGGGTTGAAGAGCAAATAGGATTTCCAGAAATTGTATTGCATAGTTTTACAATGTTTTGTATAATATCACTATTACAATATCCTAAATCGAAGGTTTCCATATCATAGCAACCTATATTTCTTGAATCGTCTCTCCAAGTCCCTTTGAACTGACCTGTACAAAGGCTTTTTGCCTGTTCTAACCCGGAAGCATAGTTATTTCTTATATATTCAAGGCCTTCAACACCTTTTACCCCAGAAGGAACATCGAAAATTGGATTTATCATAGCAGGAATGCCAGTCCTGTAGAATAAAAGTCCAACAAGAACTAATATTGCTATAATCAGAATTATTATATCTCTCATTATATGATTTAAGATTCTGATATTTAAAAAATAAAAATCTTTTTATAATGATAAGCACTTTATTATTACAGGTGATTTTGTGAGTTTGATAGTAAGATCAAAAGTAAAGTCTACGATTAAAGGTATGAGATTTGCAGGAGATTTCTATAATGCTCTAGATAAGAAAGTTGAGGAAATGTTAAAGGAATCTGCAAAAAGAGCCAAGGGAAATGGAAGGGCAACCATAAGGCCCGTTGACTTGTAATTATTTATTTTGCCTGTTTCTTTTTCTTTTCTTAGATAATTTTATATTGATTTAAAGAATATTCTTCTACATGCGGAGGTAGCCAAGCCTGGTCAAAGGCGCAAGACTCAAGTTATTGAGTATTGATACAAAGATGATATAAGAAATCTTGTCCCTTAGTGGGTTCGCAGGTTCAAATCCTGCCTTCCGCATTTCTTTAATCTCCAGAAGTCAGTATTAAATTTTTCAGAGTGAATTTTCTCAATCTTTTCTTTTGTTTCAAGGTCTGTTAGTTCTCTCTCAGTCTCTTCCATTGAACAGCCTATTCTTTGAGAGAGATCAAATGAATTCATGGGTATTTTTTTCAGAAGGATCAATATCTGTACTCTGATAGCTAGCCTTGGCCTTTTGTGCATATAGTTTATTTAAATTTATTATTTAAAATTCAAAATTCTAATTTTAATTATGCTTAAATCAATAATTCATGCAGGCGGAGAATCGACTAGGCTCAGAGAAGTCTTTAATGGTCCCAAGGCCTTGGTTCCTATAGGAGATAGAACCTTATTATGGTTTCACTTGCAACCGTTGCTAAAATCCAAAATAGTGATGGAGTATGTATTCACTTTAAGGCACCAACATGAGCTGGTTCAGGAACACATAAAGGAATTGAAGAATGAGTTTGATATTTCATCTCATTCTATAGTGGAACCTAAACCACTGGGCAGGGCTGGTGTAATAAGACTTGGGATCGATAATGGCATAATAGACACGGAAAGTTCTTATCTTATGTCGCATCCTGACGACTTTGTCCCAATAGACGTTAAAGAGTTGGTTGATTATGCTTCTGAGGTTGAGAAAAAAGGAAAAGCAATGGTAATGGTCATGGCAAAATACATAACAAACCCCTTTGGAGTCGGCATAACAAGGAAAGAAGGAGACGTGATTGAGTTAAAACACTTTCAGGAAAAACCAGAACTCCCATTAATAGAGAATCACTATGCGAACACAGGAATGACTTTGTTCCTGCCAGAGGCCATGAGGGAATTTAGAAAAGTTCCTTTGGATAAATTGACCCATCCAGAACATGAGATTGTGCCAAGACTAGCTAAAGAGAACAAGGTTGCTGTCTTCCTTGTAGACAGATGGATTTCTGTCAACTACGCCTCAGATTATGAGAATGTTTCAAAGATGGGCAAAGAAAAACTTCTAAAGTTTCTTAATGTTTAAATATTGATTTTACCTAATTCTAATTGGTGATTTAATGGGAGAAAACATTGGAAGAATTTTCAAAGCGAGTGAAGATTCTGTTATTGCACTCGGAGACGAAGGAAGAATTCTGCCAGTATATTCGATGGGAGACTCAGTAGGCAGAGCATACTTGATTGGAAATGGCGACGAAGGATCAACATAATCTGAAAAATAAATTAATTTTTTGCAATAATGAATGCATGTGCACGTTCAAATGGATCTAAAGTCTTCCAGTCAACTATCTTATAATTAGATTCTTTTAGTTTCTTTATCTCACTCTCGTAAACCTCTTTAGGCGTTCTTGTTATATCAATGCTTCTTGACTTTATTGCCAATAATAAGTATCCATCGGGTTTAAGAAATTCTTTGCAGTTCCTTATTGCAATTTCTGTTTCATCAGGCTGGGAAATATCGCAATAAACAATGTCGACCTTTTCAATCCATGAATAAAGTTCGGGCTTGCGAGCGTCTGCAAGAATAGGAGTTAAGTTCTTGTATTTTGAACAGATTGGAAGCAATTCATTAAAGCACCTCTCAGAAAATTCAACTGCATAGACTACTCCGTTTTTTCCAACTATTGCAGAAAAGAAAGAAGGAGTGTATCCGTGCGCAGCTCCGAGATATAAGACCTTACTGCTTTCGGTTACTGGAAATTCCTTTATACCCCTTACAATGGCTGCAGCAGACTTGCTTCTATAAGGATTCCAGATCCTGAACTCCTTTTTTCCTTGTTTGAGAATATCCTCGTCAAACGGCTTGTAGCCAGGAACAGGATTCTCCACTAGTAACTTGTTATCTATCGAAAAAATATTAGGAAATATCTCTTTCATCGAAACACTATTTAAATTAGGCTCGCTCTAATATTTATTAAGATGAAAGAAGAATCCAAAAAAGAACTTAGAGAATTGAAAGTTGCAATATCAATAGTCGTTGTTTTCGTCCTGCTTGCAACAATAATTGTAAGCATATATTCCAGAGTAGATATTGCCAATGCATTCCAGATAACTTTCACAGGAATACTAACTGCTGGCACAGGCGGGGTTTTGGGAAATGTTTTTTATGCTGTCATGATATTTTTTACACTGGGCATCACGTTTTATATTTTCGAAAAGGTAATTGTTTTATTAAGTCAAATCGGTACAGGAGGAATATTAATGAGAGCAAATCTTTCTTCAATAAAGGACCACTATATTGTGTGCGGTGCTGGAAGAGTTGGAGTGAATGCAGCAGAAAAGCTAAAAAAGGCTGGCAAGAAGGTTGTTGTGATTGAGAATGACTGTCCTCAGGCAGAATTTCTGAAGAATAGAGGTTATATAGTCATAGAAGGAAACTGCATGAACGAGGATGTACTGGAAAAGGCTCATATAAGAAGGGCAAAGGGAATACTTGCATGCACAGGAGAGGACAATATTAATGTTTTTGTTGTTTTAACTGCCAGAGACTTGAATCCTAAGATAAAGATTGCAACAAGGGTTAACGATCAAAAGACCATGGGAGAATTCCAGAGAGCAGGAGCAGATATCATTGTGGCACCTGAGGTCACTGGTGGATATGAGCTTGCAAACAAAATTATAGGAAACAAATAATCAACTTTTCTTTCTCAGAGAGAGATTCACGTCTGTACTTTCATGAGGAAAAGTGTATATTATCATGTATTCTTTTAACAAACCAGAATCTAATTTATTTAGCAAATTTTCTATATTTTTATAATTCTCAAATGAATTATCCATTCTTGAAGTTTCATTTACAAGTTCTGAATATAAATTTCTTTTCAACAAAACTTGCTTGGTTTTCTTTCCGACTGTGACTTTCATAAATCAAATGATATGTTAATCTTTAAATAAATTATTTACTGTCTTCTTATTATGACACTTAAAGAAAAACTTAGGAAATGCGCCCTTATCACTGCAGAATTAGCTCTTCCGATAGGAACGAGTTTACAAATTAACGAAGAACTTAAGAGCTATGAAACAGCAAATGACAAGAAAGATAAAAAATCCAAAATCATATACTTTGCACCTCGTTTTGGACTCATGGCAAAAGATATTGCTCAATCAGTATTTTATGGTCAACTTTTAGGACAAAGTCCGGACCTTTCTATGTATGCAAACGGTATGGTTCAATTACTTTCGTTAAAGATTATTACAGATAGAAGGCTGCCTAAATATTAATCTATACATTAGCTTTCAAAATTTCATCAAGTTTTTTCTTATAATCATCTAAAAGTTCTTTTGACATATCTTTCTTTGAATAGAAGTCTGCTCTAGCTGCTAACGTCAGTTTAGATGATAGTACTCTTGCAATCTTTCCTTGCAACTCTCTCTTGTTAGTTGATATATCTGGATGCAAGTACAACAGACCGAAACGAGGTGGTCTTGATTTCTCCTTGCCTTTCAAGAATTTGAACAATGTCTTTTCAGCTCCTAGTAATTGTATTGATGACGAAGGCATCTTAGCGAGTTTTTCTAAAGAGCCTGCCAATGCCAAAATTCTAGCTGCAAGAGTGCTCCCTAGCATTGCATTCAGGTTTGGGATCTCTTCCTTTACAACTATTTCTAAATATTTCTCAATCTCCTTTCTCATTTCATATAACTCATTGTATTGCTTCGCATAGTGTTGTAGGATTTTTACATCTCCTTCCCTTAATTCCATTCCCATGCTGTTTTTAAAATTGTTAAAGTTTTTTCTATCTCCATATTCTGCTACCATGCTTGCAAACTTATCATGATCTCTGATATCAAGTTCTGGATAATGCAAACCATACCACTCTCTTAACCTTTCAGATATGGTGTTCAGAATTTTCTCCAGATCATTAAGAGCAGAAATTGTTTGTATTATAAGCTTGTCCCTTCTCTCTATCTTTGAGATGCTCAGTTTAGATTTAGCTATTAGAACAGAATTTAGAAATTGATTTAACTCATTTTCAGTTTTGAACAACTTGTTTTCAATTACAATTTTTCTAAAGTTCTCTCTCAAAAAATCGGTAGCTTTATTCGGCTGTTCTGAATTCAAGTCTTTGAATTCATTTTTTAATTCTTGAATTTCTGGAATTATTTCTCCTTTCTCAAATTTATCCAACTTTCCGGCAGCCTCTTCTGGATTACTACCAAGGTATTTAAATTTAACAAGCTTATTCTCTTCATCAAATACAAATACGCCAACAGGATTCACAGCTAGATAATGCATAGATTTATTTATTGCACAAAGAATAAAAGGTTAAGGTTGACATGGGAAGGATAAGAGGAAAGTGGGTAAAAAACATTGCAAAGAAACTTATTGAGAAGTATCCAGACAAGTTCAACAACAACTTCGATGATGACAAGAAATTCATCGAAAGTCTTAAAATAATTGAAGACAAGCCCATCAGGAACAAGATTGCTGGTTACATTGTGAGCGAAGTTGATAAAAGAAAGATAGAGTAACTTCTTTCTCAGAATGATTAAATTTCTACAGGTTATATGAAAATAAGATTATGTAAAATATATATGACCTTTTCTAGATATGTTTTTATGTTGGATTTTCTAAATTTAGAATATGATTTATAGCTTACCTCTTCTGCTTGCATTTTTAGCAGGAATTTCAACATTGATAGGAGGATTATTATCATTACTAATAAAGAAACCAAAATTCTGCTATTTATGTGTATCATTCGGCTTTTCAGCAGGCGTTATGATTTTTATATCGTTCACGGAACTGCTTGCTTATGGAATTGAGACAACAGGATTTTTGTATGCGTTTATTGCATTCTTTTTAGGTATAGCCTTTATTTACATTATTGATATTTTAATACCGCATATTTACGAAGAAGAGTCTTACAAAAGAAATAAATTGAATAAAGTTGCAATATTGCTTTTCTTAGGAATAACTATACATAATTTCCCTGAAGGTATTGCAGTATTTTTCTCATCAGTATCAAACATAGAGCTAGGAATATTGGTAGCTCTTGCTATAGCAATGCACAATATTCCTGAAGGCATAGCCATTGCAATGCCTATTTTTTATGCAACTAAAAAAAGAAGTAAGGCTTTATTTTATTCATTCCTATCTGGAATAGCAGAACCTATTGGAGCAATACTGAGTTTCGTGTTTCTGTCGCCATTTTTAAATGATTTTGTCTTAGGTATCATATTATCTGCAACTGCAGGAATAATGATATTCATAAGCTTTGATGAACTTCTGCCCTATGTCTATAAGCACAAGAATCAGCATCTTTCTATGCTTGGTTTGTTCTTGGGAATGTTCGTAATGGCTATCAGCATTTATCTTCTGAAATAGGAACCTTTAAATAGTATTATGAATATATATTCAATATAAGTAATGAATTAGTATTCATAATAATAGGAGGTGAAAAACATGCCATGGGGAGATGGAACAGGTCCTTGGTGGAGTAGAGGATATGGATGCAGATCAGCTGGTTTCAGGAGATTCAGTCCTAGAATGGAATATCCTAGACTTACAAAGGAAGAAGAGATTGAAATGTTAAAAGCTGAGAAAAAGGAATTGGAAGCTGAGTGCCTGACTATTCAGAAAAGACTAGCAGAACTGAAATAAATATATATTCATAACAATAAATGAAATTATGCCAAGACCAAGATTATGCAGGAGGGTTAAGTTCTTGCCAGAAACAACTTACTTCAAACCGGCCGGTGTTCCTCTAAGAAAGCTTGAAGAGGTTGTTTTGACTGTCGATGAATTTGAAGCAGTTAGACTAAAGGATTTAGAAGGCTTGGAACAAGAAGAAGCATCTAAGAAAATGAACATATCTCAACCCACTTTTTTTAGATTATTAGATTCTGCAAGAAAGAAAATTGCGAATGCTTTGATTAATGGAAAAGCAATAAAAATTGAAGGCGGCACTTATAAAATTTAGAATTCTTAGAAAATTAAAAAGTTATATAGAAGGTTGTATATGAAGTCTATGCTCTATGAAAACAACTAGCACAATGTGAAAAAAGAAAAACAACCTTCTATATAGTTCACACTAATCAAAATAGATATCTAATTAACTCAGAAAGTTACTAGAATCTTCTTCTCTTAGCGAAACACTCTCTACAAAAGACAGGCTTGCCTTCTGTTGGTTGGAAAGGAACTTCACATTCTTTTCCGCACTCAGAACAAACGGCTTTGTGCATTTCTCTCGGTGGTCTATCAAAGCCACTGCTGCTGCCTCTATTGTCGAAGCGTCTTCTATTATCGAACGGCATTTTAATTCTCCTTATACTAGAAAATGTGAGTCTACGGTTTAAAAAGCTATGTTTTGATTCCGAATTCGTACTTCTTATTTTCGAACTCTAATTCGGATTTTTTGCCTAGGATTTTTCCAAATGTAACCTTGCTGCTTGTGAGCCCTTCTATCTTTTCTTTGTTCTTTTTGAATAAATCATCTTCTGGTAAATATAATTCGATCTTGTCCTTTATTTCCAGATTCATCTTCTTCCTAGCATCCTGAATGCTTCTAGTAAGCTCGCTTAGAATCCATTCATTTTTAATTTCACTTGTTATCTCTGTGTCAAAAGATATTCTTCCATTCTCTATTTCCTTGCCTTCCTTTATTTCCTTGATTATAACATCTTTTACATTCGCTAGCTCTTCGATAACTTCCTTCAAATCTTTGGCAACTTCTTTTACCTCGTCCTTTCCGTCTACAAACAGAGAAGGAAGTATGTATTTTAACTTGAACCCCTTTTCATGCCTCAATGCATTCGCAGCCTCTATTATTTTCCTTGCTATCTCCATTTCTTTTTCCAGTTTTTCATTTATTATTTCCTTCTCAACTTTCGGCCAATCTGAAAAGTGTATGCTTTCCTCTTTTTCATATTTTTTGAAAAAGTCTTGGTATAGGTCTTCTGTCAAGAATGGAATGAACGGAGATAATATCTTCAATGTTTCCAAGCATACCTTGTAAAATGTATAGAGCATTGATTCTTTGTACTTTGATTCGAAGCCAGGCTTGATATGTTCTCTAATTAGATGACCATACCATCTTGACAAGTCATTGAGAAAGAAATTTTCTATCTCAATGGTTGCTAAGTGCGGTTTCAATTCTTCAAGATTTTTAGTAGCATTTATCTTAATCGTTTGTAACCTTGACAAGATCCATTGACTTGATATGTCCAGTTTCTTGATTTTTTCTGGTTTGTATTTGTTGGCTTCGCAATATAATTGCAAGAATTTTACTGTATTGTATAGAACATTTAATGTCTTTTTCACATCAGTTGCTGAAGTATAACCGAAAGGCATTGGTTGCCCTGGATTCTGAAGGCAGTACATCCATCTCATGACATCTGCTCCGATCTTTTCCAGAGCTTCGTCAGCCCAAATTGCATTTCCTGTGCTCTTGTGCATCTCTCTCATCTTTTCGTCCAAGACCATTCCGTGTGCAAGTACGGATTTGTAAGGTGCTTTATTCTCTAATGTTATAGAAACAAACAATGTTGCGTAGAACCATAACCTGACTTGCTCGTGCATCTCTGTTACAAAATCAGCAGGGAACCATTTGTTCCAATATCTTTTGTCATCTAAATATTTCAGGGTTGAAAAGTAAACAACTCCTGCATCCAGCCAGCAATCTCCAGTTTCCTCAACTCTTTCCATATCCTTTCCACATTTCGGGCATTTCAAAATCACTCTGTCAACCCATGGCCTGTGTAATTCCTTCAGTTGTTCGAAACCCTTGATTGATTTTTTCTTTAATTCTTCTTTGCTTCCTATAACTTCCAGATGTCCGCATTCGCATTCCCAGATAGGCAAAGGCAATCCATAATATCTCTTCCTAGAAATATTCCAGTCCTTCAAATTGGTAAGCCAGTCA
>Ga0154847_114_pt3 | contig 32139 bp, 39 predicted proteins | sample Rifle2008BG16ft_FD_105575 | JGI IMG/M metagenome (GOLD analysis project Ga0154847, IMG submission 105575) | Candidatus Micrarchaeota archaeon RBG_16_36_9
TATTTTACAAGAAAATTATAACCTTACCGACTGATGTGAATGCAATTGGCAATGCCTATCATTATATTGAAATAATATCACAAAATATTTCAGACAGCAACATACACAAAGTTGAAATTCAATTTTCTGTTGATAAAATATGGCTAGATGAGAATAAAATAGATACTTCAACTATCAGACTTTATAGGTGGTCAAACAGCAAATGGATAGAACTAACAACAACAAAGGTTGATGAAAATTATGACGAGGTAATCTTCAACTCGCAATCTCCTGGTTTGTCCTACTTTGCCATTGTAGGTTATAAAGAAGGAGAAGCTCCTACTGGAGCAGCGATCTCTTGCATAGAGAGCTGGCAGTGTACAGAATGGTCCTTGTGCACTGACGATGTTAGAACAAGAATTTGCACTGACTCTAACAACTGTGGCACAGTGCAAAACAAGCCTGAAGAGGCGAGCGAATGCTTGGCTAAAGGAGGATTGATAGCTGCTCTTCCCTTAGATTATGCAATAATACCAGTTGTAGTAGTGTTAATAATCATAGCCATAGTCGCAGCTTGGAAATTCAAAATCTTCAGAACTAAAACTGCTTCAGTTGTCGTGATAATACTAATTTTAAGTGTTGTATCATTTTTAGCATACAAACCTCTCTCCGGACCAACTGCATACGAGATCGCGCAACAGAATGTTCCGCAATGCGAAATGCAAGTGCCATACGAGTCACAGGAGAGCTATACTGAAACAGAGCCCTACAATTATACTTACTATGAAGACGTGCCAATGGAATACAAAATAGAAAAAGAAAATGCTTTCGCATGCAATGGAGTGGCAAGTCCCTTAGGAGTCTGTCTGGATTTGACCATCAAAAACGAGAATAGTGTTGATGGTGATTTTCAGGTCATAGGATACTTGGAGAGGTACAATGGAGATAAATTCATAGGAAACGAACAGAAACTGAAAAGTCAGAACATAAAATCGCAGGAAAACTATAAGTTTTCTCTAGTGTTTGACATTGGAGCCTCGGAGAGTTGGCTCTACGGCTATAATATCAATGCTCCTAGCAAGTCTGTTGAGAGACAGGAAACTAGATTTAGAGACGTTGCAAAGACCAGAGCAATAACCAAATATAAAACAGAATACGGGCCTTGTTAAAAGAAATGGGGTCAGGGAGATTCGAACTCCCATCAACTGGTTTCTTCTATCATCCTTGAATCAATGCTCCATGACTGGAGCCAGTCGTCTTGCCTGGTTGGACTATAACCCCTCTGTAAGAAATATAGAAGAAGTGTTTTTATACTTTATCCCAGTATCAATAAAACTTATTGAATATAAATTATTTTCTAAGTATCAATTCAAGAGAACCTGGAACATAAGGAATTCTATAAAATATTGGAACTGTAATGGAATGTTTTTTACTTATTATTTTCAAATTATTTCTTTTAACAATTTGAATTATTTCTTTTTCTCTCAAAATAGAAAAGTGAGTTTTATCATTATCTAAAAAAGCTATGATATTCGTAAACCAATTATCTATAGGAACCGAAATAATTAAGTAACCGCCTTTTTTAAGTTTTCTAGTTAATCTCTTGAAGCTTTCTTCAAATTTTTTTGTATGTTCTAAAACATCAAAAACCGTTATACAATCAAATATGTTATCGCGATATGGCAATTCCTCGTTTAAATCAGCTATCTTTAAATTTGCTTCAGGCGCTATTTTTTTAGCTCTTTTGATAGCGTAACTTGAAATATCAAAACCATATAACTCATCAAAAAAAGGACGAAGCTCCCTTAGTAATAATCCAAAAGCGCATCCGGCATCCAAAATTTTACCAAGTCTTTGGTTTTTTAAAAAGCAGATTACAGAATTAAAGTATTTAGAAGCATTCATTTTCTCGTAATTGATGTAATTTGAATCAATTCTTCCATAAAAATAATTTTTACCAAATTTTTCTGTCATAGCATTCGTTTATTTTATAATGTTCATAAGAATTTATAAGAATGCCTATGTAGTATTTATACTGCTAAAATTTATATAATAGTAACATATTATAATGACTGATTCATTATGGACATATCTATAATAGTTCCTGCATTGAATGAAGAGAAATTGATAGGTAAATGCTTAGGATCGCTGAGAGAACAAAACTTTTCAGGAAAATACGAAATAATCGTTGTGGACGGACATTCTGAAGATAGAACTGTTAGAATAGCTAGAAAATATGCTGATAAGATACTGACATCACCGATAAGAAATGTATCATTTCAAAGAAATTTAGGTGCTAAATACTCTAAGGGTAATATTTTAGCATTCGCTGATGCAGATACTGTCTTTGAAAGTGACTGGCTATCTAAAATCTCAGAAAATTTTTTGAATAAAGATATTGTAGCTATGACAGGCTCTCTTTATCCATTAGAGAAGAATACACCAAAGAAACTGTATATTATTGCCAATAAAATACAGAAATTCCTAATAATGAACCTAAACATACCTTTGTTCTGGGGCGCATCTTGTGCATTTGAAAAGGGAGCTTTCTTTAAAATCGGCGGTTTTAATGAAAATCTATCAATGTCAGAGGACCACGATATTTCCTTAAGGATCAGAAAACATGGCAAAGTTTTTTTCAACAGCAAAAGTATAGCTTACACTTCTTATAGAAGATTTAAAAAAAGGGGCGGATGGTTAACATACATAATAGACGGTTTTTATTATCTCTTGTTCAAGAAGTCGAAGAAATATAGTTCTGTAAGATAGAAAATGGATTTTTTATAACGATTAATCCGAGTCTAAAAATTACTCGGATCAAGTGGTGTTTTTACAAGAAAAAATATGGAAAGACATAAATTGTTTCTTCACCTAATTTAATTAAATAAAGAGACTTGGAATTCTCTCAATCTGTTAAACCTCAATGTGGTTACAAAAAACAAAAGGAGGTGAAGATAACGAAGTGTCCTAGATGCGGCTATGAGTTTGAAGTCGAGATTAAAGAGTCTTCAAAAGAAACGGGGGGAGAATTTGAAAAGATTGTTGATACTTCAACGTCGCTCCCTGATTATCCTTAATCGATAACCTGAAGAAAAAGATTGTATACAATCTAAAATATGGTTCCCTTCTCTTTTCTCAGATCTACTATATCGTTGACTTCGGGACCTGTTTTTATCAGGGTTATCGGAACTTTTAACTCCCTTTCCAAATAGCTTATTCTGTCTTTAGATTCCTGAGGCAGGTCATTATAGTATCTAATGCCCGCTGCCAATGGATAAACTATGTCTAGTTTTGTGAGAACCAAATCAGTTGGTGTATTCAATTTTATAGATTTCCTTGCGAGCTCAACGTCAAAGGGTGCTGCTCTTCTACGTCTATGAGAAACTGTTCCGTGTTCAACCCATCCTAGCTTGTCAGCCTCTTCTTCTGATATCTCTCCATTCAACGGGCCCTTTCCAACTCTCGACACAAAGGATTTGAAAACAAGATAAATATTTTTTACTGCATAAGGACCTAATCCTACTTGGTCCAACAAAGCAGATGCAGTGTTATCATAAGCGTTCGTATACGGGTATGAACCATGTAGGTTAGACAGATGAGTCGAGTGAGCACCCTCTATTAGAACCGTTTTTCCTTCGTCCAAAAGATCATTTGTGATATCGCTTACATGGACTCCGTCACTATATTCTTTAAGCTCAGAAAAATTTTTTACTAGAATATCAGGTCTTCTCATTGCCCTATCGGATGCTGCACCTCCGACACCGGTTCCCACAGAACCTATAGAGCCTACGAGGGCGCTTTCCTTTTCTACATGCTCATCAAGTATAACAGTCGCAATCTCATCTATCTTTAATCTTTTCCTTACATTAAACGGTTCAAATTTTTGAACCTCTTCCGCAACTACCTTAGGACTAACATAAGTGCCAGCAGCCAATAGAAGTTGTGTATTTTGATTGAAAATCGCACTTGGTATCTGCCTAAATACATAATCTTTGCCTTGATATTTGACTGTATGGCCTGCCTGCGGTCCTTGACTTCTAATTGCAGCATCTATTTTGTCTTGTATTGAAAGATATGCTGTAACCAGTCCTTTGCCTTCGTCTCCATAGAAACCTCCAACAATTTCACCTAAAGGCATGATAAATAATCGTTAATTAAATATTTAAGATTTTATTGTAGTTTTTCCGTACTCGAATTTTTGTAAATCCTAGAGATAATAGTATAAACGAATTGCAAAACCCTAGTTCAAGAATTATTTTTTGAAAACAACTTGTTTGATTCTTTTATAATATTCATCAGAAGGTTTTGTAATACCATTTCTTCCACTTTCTACACCTTCTATGAAACAATTTCCATGACGGACAATTCCAGCCCATCTTATCATGTCTTCTGGTTTTTGAACTGCTAGATTGCAATCAGGACATATTAATTGAGCTACTCCAGCTTGTCTAACCTCATCCCAAGTTGTTCTTTGTTTATGTTTATACCAGATTTCAAACTCTTTATCAGTTAAGTACCCTGTTAATTCATATTGGTCAAAAGGAGCATTGAAACCTCTAATTGGAGAACCACCATAACTGCCCTTAGGTGTTGCATCTCTAAGATTCCTGATACCATAATACCTTTTATCTTCTTCTGTTAGTTCCTTCCTTTTGTTTTCTATGCTTTGTAGAATTTGTTCTAGTATTTTTACCATAATCTTAATAAGAATGCAAAAAATTTAAATAGAAGGAAGCCTCGAGAGGGATTTGAACCCCCGACATCCTCATTACAAGTGAGGCACTCCACCAGGCTGAGTTATCGAGGCATACTTCAAATATATATTATGTATTTTTAAATATGTTTCTTATGGATGTGAGTGTTATTGTCTGTGCAAGAAATGAACAGAAATACATAGGAAATTGCTTAAAGAATTTATCAAATCAAACAGTAAGACCAGAAATAATAGTGGTGGATGGTCATTCAACAGATAAGACAGTAAAGATAGCTAGAAAATATGCTGATAAGATCGTCGAGGATAATAAGAAGGGCATTGCTGATGCAAGGAACATCGGATGGAAGGTTGCAAAGGGAGATATAGTTGCTTATTGCGATGCTGATTGCATGCCTCACAAGGATTGGGTAAAAAATATTCTGAGACATATGAATGGCAATGTCTGTGTTTTTGGACCTCTGATACCTTATGAAGGCAAGACAAAGACTAAAATAGGCCTAAAGGTCTGGGGACACTTGTTTCTCAAGGCTAGCTCTATTTTTGGATATCCATGCATATGCACAGCGAATGTAGCATTCAAGAAAAGTGTTTTGAAAAAGCACCCTTTCAGATACCAGATACTAGAGGATTTTGATGTTGGAAACAGAATAAGGAAAGTTGGAAAGGTCAGATTTTATAATGATCTGTATATGCCGATTTCAACCAGAAGATTTAAAGAAGGGTTTCACAGATTAGCTTTCAAGTATTATCTTCTAAATTACCTTAGATTGAAAACAGGCAAAGAGATGAAACCATATTTTTAGTATGTCAGTTGCGAGAATCGAACTCGCGACCTCCGGATTCCATATCATCTTGAATCAAATCTCATAATGATTTTATGAGACCGGCGCTCTACCTCTGAGCTAAACTGACCCTATACTAATTTTTAGAATGTAAATTTATAAAAAGAAGGTGGGCCCGGAGGGATTTGGACCCTCGACTTTCTGGTTTGAAGATTGTTTTCTTCCTGTCATCGCGCTTTCGCGCTATACATGCTTTTATCGACAGATAAAAGCCAGACACTCTACCAACCTGAGTTACGGGCCCGAGCGCCTTGGATGGGATTCGAACCCATGTCGTGAACTCGACAGGCTCACATACTAACCACTATACTACCAAGGCATATTTAATTCATTTATAGATAGAATATTTAAATGCTTTTTATTTTATTCAGGTTCATCTACAGTCTCAGGTAGACCTCTTATCGCACTTCCATATATTTCTTCCATTTCAATGATACCTAACATTTCATTTCTAACAGGTCTAGGAGCTATATTTTCTCCATAATTTCTATCCATTTTTACAGAATTTTTATTATCTAAACTTGTTTTGTCAATCTTACCTGATTTTTTTATGGTATAAGATTCCATAATAGAAAATTAGAATAATCAAGCATTTAAAACTAAAAAGGGTGGTTACCAACTTCTTCGGCTTCCCATATTTTCTATAGTACAACCGAAATCGACGAGACGATTCACTACCGTGATCGGAACGGGAACGGGTCTTACCATCTCTCTTTGATCGGCAACCATTCATTAGTTAATTTTCAAAACTATTTAAAGTTTTCACTTAACTTGAATTTACACAATTGCTGACGAGAGCAAAAGCACCATTCTAGAATCTGTGCATTTAATTTAAATAGTGCAATTATATATATGCTACAAAAAGGTAAAATAAAGCTTTGGCAATGGCTCTTATTGCTTATAATAGGATTCATGTTTCCACTGTACAATATTCTAATTAACAATTTTCTACATAGCTTGAATATACAGATAATATATTATATTGCATCAGTTATGCTAACAACTGTCATATTTTCTTCAACACTATTTCTCCTTTTTAATCACTTTAGAACAAAAACAGGCTATGAGAAAAGAATGGATACTGCCTTTATACTCTATGTTCTTTCTGCTAGTTTCGGAAGTTTTTTCAATAACCTCACGAACATAATAGGGCTTTTCATAATACCGTTTATCATAGCATACTTTTTAGAAATAAAAAATATTCTTAATGACTTTCCAAGAGAATAAAGTCCCGACTGAGGGATTCGCACCCTCAACCTATCGGTTTCTGTTTGAGCGATTACTAAGTACTTGATGCAAAAGCAAAAAGCTACAGCCGATCGCTCTGCTGTTGAGCTAAGTCGGGTTATTCAGAATTAAAGTTTACAAGTATTTAAAAATTAAGAATATTAGGCATGCCTAGGGTGATATCTTATATCATATTCACGATTTGCTTTTCCCTTTGATTCTAACAAGATTTTAATTACAGAATCAACGCCATATTTTTTATTAAGATCTTCCAATTCTTGTAAATAGTTAGAACCTTTAACAGTGGTAGTAAATTCTTTATTTTCTGTTTCTTTCATTAAACCGTTTTTAGCAAGCTCATCCAAAAATGGTCTACCAATTTTACCTGACAATCCCAAACTAATAATTAAATTTGTCTTTATTTTCTTATGTTGTTTTCCATACCTCAAAGCATCTATTATGGTTTCTAAGTTAGCAGTTCTTTTCATTAAACACCATTAAAAAGAAAAATTTAAATTCTTATTTGCTAACTTTGACAGCAAAGGTTTTGTTCTCTTTCTCTTCTTCAGGAACAACAGAAACTCTGTTAGAATTCCTCTGAACCAATTTCTTGTCATGTAGTACCTTTGCCCTGGCTGAAGGCAGTTTTCCGCTTACCTCTTCGGTTGGTCTTATTGTATAATGGAAAACCCTTTCCTCATTAGGCTTTAATTTTGACATTTTCCAATCAAGCTCAATGCCATCAGACACTTTCTTTATCATTGGTTTTACAGTCTCGAATTTGCTAACAATCGAATAACCTGAAGGAACAAAATCCTTTACAATTGCCTTGTCAATTTCCTTGTTCTTGTTCTTAAAATTCAAAGAAACTGAGATTTCCTTGTTTGGTCTTGCCCTTCTTCCGCCAAGAATACTCTTGGTAAAGGTGAATGTCGTTGACTGCCAGTAAATGAAAACTGCTATAAGTATTCCAAACAATATTGCAGCATAAGTTGGCCAATAGATTTCTGAATATGATATTTTCTTGGTCTCATTTGGACCTATTGTTGTTTTCCAATAATAATTTTCTCCTATCGCCATTCCAGTTGGAGTTGGACCTGAGTATAAAGAATACCATGACTTGGGATAAACTGACATTAGATCAACATCAGAGACAGTGTTTCCCTTGTTTGTAGCTGTTACAGTTATAGCGCTTCCGAATATGCTAGAAGATACATCCTTGTCATAAATTATATTCTCTATAGCAGGTATATTGAATGAGGCTGATTGATGATACATCTGCTCGCCATTAACATCAATCAGATCTGCCTCAATAGTATAATCACCGGGACTCATGCCGTTTAATGAAAAAGTGGTCTTGAATTCCTTTTTACCATATATGTTAACATAACCAAGAGAAAAAGTCTTGGTTAGACTGCCAAACTTGAAAACTACTGAAAGATCTATTGGGTCAGAACCGACATTATAAGCAGTGCCATAAATATCTACACTATCTGTGCACTCTGTGCAACTTAATTTGAAATCCTTTATTATGGCATCAGTTATCTGCTTTACCTTGATTAAGAGAGCATCTTCTATTACAGAGTCTGTACCAATCCTTGTTACCTTTAGAAAGTATTGGTATGGGTATAGAAGAGGTACAACGTCTTGAGGAGGAGAAACTATTATCCTTGTTGTACCGCTTCCAGCTGTTTGAACTCTTAATAATGAATCTTCAACCTTAACCCACTTCTCAGGGCCGATCAAACTTATTGAAAACCAATCCTCTGGAAGAGAATTGTATATTTTCAGTGTTATATAGCCAGTCTGGGTTGCAACAAAGTAATTTTTGCTGTTCAAATCAGTGCTAACAGTAAAATCTTCGGCTAAAACCATTGAACTAAAGACAATGAATGTCAAAAGAAATGCAGCAAAAAGCTTTTTCATGTGAATTATTTGCATTAGTAAGCTTAAATATTTTTATCTTTATGTTTTTTGTATATTAAAGTTGCTACCAGTGTTATCAAGATTATAATCAGGAATATAATGCTATACACTCCTATAGATGTAAAGTAGGCTAACAGAGTAAACACGAAAGTGAGCTGGGGAAAGTTCTGTTTTATTAAATCAAAATTGAACATCACCATATTAGAAATCAAAGTGTTTGATATGAAAAATATTACAGACACTCCAATGAGCAGTATAAAGTCTGCTGCTATCAATTCCTTTAATAATTTATTTTTCTTTGGTTTTGGTTCCTGAGCAATGTCCTTTCTAGGGCTGTGATCTAAGCAGTAGACCTTACCATTGTCTATCAGCTTGCAATTTTCACAAACAACCCTATTACAAACTGAACAGAGGTATTCTCCCTCATCCTTATTGCATCTCTGACATTGCATACTATCAATCTAGACATGCTGGTAAATATATGTTTCTATAGGTTATTTTCATATATCACCAATTTTGTATATACATTTTTGATAGTTTTTTATGTTGAGGTTTCTAAATTAGAAGTATGAAGAAGAAATACTATTGGATTGTTGGGATTATAGTTATTCTTATTTTAGGTTTTTCCTTGTATTTTGAATATACTAAAGAAAATTATTTCCTGTCAAATGAATGTGAAATTAAAAACCCAGATTCTGATGGCTATCTTCTTAAAATCTGCAAATATCTTCAAGAGCATAAAGATACTATTATCCCAAATAAAAACCCAGATGAATATAGTATTAAGGAATTTGAAGAATGGGAATATCAAGGCAAAGATGTTTTAGTGATTAGGCTTGATTGTTGTTACACGGGAGACTTGGCATATGTTGATAAGGAAACCAAAGAAGTGATAGGTTTTAGTCCTGGAGATAAATAAAAAAACCGTGCTCGCCTCGGAACTTTTCACCTTCGGCTCTTCCTCAATTGTAGCATTGAAGTTATGTTGCCCTTCTGATATTAAGTTGTCCAATATCATGCCTCATAGTATGGATTTATGACAAGTTTATAAAAAGAAAATAATTTATTGTAATATCTCAAGATATTACCACATTTGTATGTACAAATGTGGTGTTATTTTCATATCTCCGTGGAAAACGCTTATCACATCAGCAGCTGGTTTATCTGTCAAGGTGTATGTACAATATTGGAAATATTTTCATATAACATAGTGTAAGATGCATAAAACAATTTCAAACAATCTCAGAATATCCTATTAGTCTCCATCTCTCAGCAATTTTTCTTGATATAACCACTCTATCATTCTTTTCAGAACAGATAGGTATTTTCAAATCAATGTCTATCAAGTTCTTCTTAATATTAGTAACAATACCAACAGTTCTAGCAGTGCCAGCATTCAACATCAACTGTTCCCCTTTTCTGATAGGGTCTATTTTCTCTTCAAATGATTTTTCAAAAAGATTAAACTTTAAAGTTAATTTTAATAGAGTGGGAGGAAGATTTATTCCTGCAACAGAACCTGCCAAGTAATCAGCCTTTGTCAAGTTATTATCTAGTTCTGTCATTACTCCTAATAATCCTCCAGGTCCTGCCTTTTCCAGATCCTTGCATGCTTTTTGCAAGCCTACTATCTTGGTTTTCAAAGACATCCAATTATTTTTCTGACTATAACCAGGATTGATCTCTATTTCATCTCCTATCTTGAATTCGCCAAATATCAGGGACCCGCCGATCACTCCGCCCTTTAACTTTTCTATTTCTGTTCCAGGCTTGTTGATGTCAAAGGATCTTGCAATCAGCATTTTCGGAGGTCTAGATATTTCCCTTTTAGGAGTGGGAATATAATTTTGAATAGCTTCCAAAACAGAATCTAAATTTATTTTTTTCTGGGAGGAGACTGGAATTATAGGTGCATTTTCTGCAACTGTTCCCTTGATAAATTCCTTTATCTGTCTGTAATTTTCCAATGCCTCTTCTCTACTAACCAAGTCAATCTTGGTTTGAACAATGATTATATTTTTAATTCCAACAATATTCAGAACCATCAAGTGTTCTCTGGTCTGTGGTTGCGGACACTTTTCATTTGCTGCTATTACAAACAGAATTCCATCCATAAGACTTGTTCCGGATAGAACAGTAGCCATCAGAGTCTCATGTCCAGGAGCATCTACGAAGGATATCGTCCTCTGAGGCTCGCATATCTCAAAGCATTGGGGACATTTTTCTGATTCGCAAAGAATATTGCATTTCACACACTTGTATATTGTTGCATCAGCATAGCCAAGCTTTATGGTTATTCCTCTTTTTAGTTCCTCAGAATGAAGAGCTGTCCATTTTCCTGTCAGCGCCTCTACGAGAGTTGATTTTCCATGATCTACATGACCCAAGGTTCCAATATTAACTTCTGGAATCAATCTAGAATCTATTTCTTTGAACTCACTCTCCCTCTTTTTTTGGTTCTTCCTTGGGTTTCTGTTCCTCTTTAGGTTTCTCTTCTGGTTTCGGTTCTTCTTTCTTTTCTTTTGGTGGAATTCCTAGAATAACTGGTATGTCTCCTTCGCCTTCTACAACCTTTAGATTAACCTGAATTATAGAATCCGATACTGTATTGCCTCTGATGTATTTTCTTTTCCTCATTCCCTTTACTTTGTACTTGACCTTCCTTATCTTCTTGGTTCCCCTGAAGCCGACTCCTTTGGTTAGTAGAGCTTTTTTCCTCGCAACACCATCCAAGTCATATCTCATTGGAAATCCTTCTTTATCACTGCCACCAGTTATTTGTAAAGTGAAACCTGATAGACCGATCAGAGAACCGTCAATCTTTTCTCCAATTTTTTTACCAATTAAAGAAGGTGCATCTTTCTCTATTTGCCAAGCTTTCTTAGACTTGGGTTCACTAATAACTATTTTAAATGCCATATTTTTTCACCCCCAGCTTTTGCTTATTAGGCACATATCCGGGTTGTTTGATAAACTATAATCGATTGGAAGATATTTAAACATTAGTTATATTTAAAATCTGAAAGAGAAGATTTAGTCATGCCTAGACGTAAAAATTTTGTATTCAGAATATTACTGCTCTCATTTCTTATCCTGATACCCCTAATTTATTTAAACGAATTCTACATTCATTTCTATTCCTACATATCAGGGAACATAATCATAGACATTATAAATCAGCAATGGCATGTGGTAGCCTTGAATATAATTTTATTCATGGCTCTTTTGATTCCTCTGTCTTACAGAAGAAAAGCCAACTGGAAAGAATATGGGTTGGTTGGTGCATTTTTCATTTCTTTGTTTATAGAGATGTATGGAATACCACTTACAATTCTTTTTGTATCAAATTATTTTCTGAACGCAAACAGCGCCGTGCCTAATACCTTGCTAGGATTTAACATTTTTGGCGTTGGCTTCGCAATGGATATAGGGATGGCTTATGGCAGTATCATAATTATTATTGGGATACTACTGATAATGACAGGATGGGTAACACTCTACAACAATATCAAAAAGAAAGGACTAGTTACTAGCGGCATATACTCTTATTCAAGACATCCACAATATTTAGGTTTTATCATGACTACAATAGGTTGGTTTGTTGCTTGGCCGACATTAATAACTATTTTGTTTACCCCCATATTAATTTACAAATATTTTACGCTCTGTAAAAAAGAAGAAAAAGAAATTTCTAAAGAATTTCCTAAATATGAATCGTATAAAGAAAACGTTCCATTTCTTATCTAGATGATATTTCTTTAGCTAGTTCAATCTCGTCTTTCATCCCCAGTTCTTTGAGAACATTAAAAGTATCCTCGTTGATAATGGTTGTAAGTTCTTCTCCTTCCTCAATCTGCCTTCCAACAGTCGGACCTTCAATGGAAACAGCGACCTTGTCTCCTGTAGATGCCTTCTCAACAGCAGAACCCTCTGACTGTATTGCTTTTATCTCGCCGACTTCTTTACCATCCTTTTTCAATTTGTAACCGCTCTTTATCGTGCCTGCCAGAACCTCCACGCCAACGATGGCTGGTTTTGATGCCCTGAAAGTATGACCTGGAATAATTTTGATCTTGGCTGGAAGAACTATTGTATCTAATTTTTCAAGCTTGATCTTTTCCTTTTCCTCGTCAATAAATAAATCATAATTCTCCACGAGTTGATATATCACATTGCTCTGAATAATCTTTATTGATTTGTCCTTTGCCTCTTTTGCAGCAGGCTCGTCGATTCCAACATTAAAGGCAATTATTAATTTTTTCAGCCTGTCCTTGACATTATTTATCTCAATAACATCCTTCCTAAAAACTTTGCCTGCTTCAGCTTTTTTAATAGGAACCTTGTCCTTGAATATTCCTATCAGAGCTTCCAGACTTCCCAAGTTGTCAGCCTTGAGTATCACGCCTTCCCCTTCTTTTTCAAACTCGATTTCCTCTATTCCTGCTTGCAACTCTTTTTTGATTTCCTCTATTTTATTTTCATCAGAAACAAAAGCAACAGGACTTCCAGAAATTACATTGTCCAAATTGGGTGCTGATATCTTAACGCCATCAGCAGCAAAAACATAATCTATATTTTCAAATTGCTTTTCTACTCTTAATTCTTTGAGTGGTCTTGGTTTTAGAAGCGCCTTTATTTTTGTAACAATCGGTTCCTTTCCACCTACAATCATCCAGTCTCCTTTTTTTATTTCTCCGTCATAAAGAATGACATCAATGGTTGTTCCCAGTCCTCTGAACTCTTTTACCTCAAGAATAGACCCTCTGCCAACTCCTTTGGAAACTTCCAGTTGTTCTTTTAAGAATGCTTGAGCCAATCCTGCTAACATAACTAGTAAATCTGGAATGCCCTCTCCTGTTATACCAGAACAAGGAACAATCGCAACTGTTTTCTTGAAATCATTAATCCTATCAAACCTCTCTGATTCAAAACCTCTTTCAGACAACTGGCCAACTAGCCTGTAGAATTTCTCATCAAAATTCTGCTTTACCCAATCAGACTGTTCATTAAAACTATCCAGAAAACATTTTTCTTTGTGTTGATTCCAACCTTCTATTCTGTCTATCTTGGTAGCAGCAACAAGGAAAGGTGTCTTAAACTCCTTTAGTATCTTTATTGACTCGTCTGTTTGCTCTTGGATGCCTTCAGTCATGTCAATCACCAGAATTGCAAGGTCAGCTATTGAAGAACCTCTTTTCCTTATGGTCATGAATGCAGCATGGCCTGGAGTGTCTATGAAAAGCAATCCTGGTATATCAATCTTTATTTTGAATTTATCCAAAAGTTCTCCACATATTTCCTTTATCGTTTCTATTGGAATATAGCTTGCTCCGACATGTTGTGTCAAAAGGCCTGGTTCTAATTTTGTTACAGCAGTGCCTCTAATCTTGTCTAACAATGTGGTCTTTCCATGGTCTGAATGACCTACTGTAACAACAATGGGTTGCCTTATCATAATTATCAAGAATAGTTTATCTCAGAACTTTAAAAGATTAATCACTTTTCTTTTTTTACGTAATTGTTCCATCTCTTATCTGTTGTTCCAGCCAGATAAACCTCTATACTCACAATCGGATGCTTTGCCTTTAATTCCTCTAAATCCTTTTCTATCTCATCGATTGCTTCAGGCTTGTAATTCAAATGGCCATGGATTCCGCCGTTAACAATTGGCTGAGACATGAAGAACCTACTTTTTATTGATGTATTCCGCGCTTTTTTTATTGCTTTCATATATTTTTGCGAGCTCTTTGCTTAGTATCTGGCCATCTTTTTCCACAACCTCTCCCTTCTGAAAGGTTTCTAGTATATCTTTATTGCTTATAGACATAACCGAATATTTATTGAACGATGAAATATAAATATAACTACGACACTTTAGAAAATAAGATAATTGACGTAAGGAGAATTAAGATTTAAATAGAATTAAGTTTTTTATATAGACAATTCAGAAAACTTTCTTAGAGCAATCTTGAACCATTCAGTAAATTTTTCTGGATGCTTCTTGATTTCGTCTTTCAAATCACTAATGCTTATCCACATAATATCACCTACTTCACTCTCATTTGGTATTACTTCTCCATTATATTTTCCAATAAAAACATGGTCAAATTCATTTTCGGTAAGACCATGATCTAACTTGATCTTATATATGAAATTAGATAGTTCATTTAACTCACAATCAAAACCTAACTCTTCTTTTAACCTGCGGTGGGCTGCTTGCTCTATGCTTTCTCCATGTCTTGGATGGCTGCAACAAGTATTTGTCCACAAACCACTAGAATGATATTTGCTGTTTGCTCTTTTTTGTAAAAGCATTTCTTTATTTGGATTAAAAATGAAAATGGAAAATGCCCTATGCAATTTCCCTTCTTGATGCACTTTCATTTTCTCTTCAATGCCTATTTCTTTATCATTCTCGTTCACAAGAATTATCATATCGTCCATAGTCATCCCTACATTAGTAATTTTATTACAGTTCCGAATTTTTCACCATTCAGAGCCTTTACAATATTTCCATCAGTTAAGGCATTTATAATATGAGACTCTACACCTATCTCAAGCAGTTCTGAGATTTTTCCGAACATACCACCAGTAACATCTGTTGCTGTGGAACCTGTCAACCATTCTTTGACCTGATTGATGTTTTTAGAATTAATTTCTTGTATTAATTTTGCGTCTGAATTCTTGTTAGGGTCTGAAGTAAAAACTCCGTCAATATTTGTTCCGTGTATTATTTTCTTGGCATTCAATTTAACAGCAAGATAAGGAGCAATCTGGTCTCCAGATAAAATAGAACATTTTTGAGTCTCATCATAGGCAGGAACGCCATAAAGAACAGGCACCAAACCAACTGACAAGAAACCCTTTATAGCAAACAAATCCATCTTAACAATCCTTCCCTTATTCATTACAGTAAAGGCTGATGCTTGCACGGTATTGCTGGAACATCCTCTTCAATCAGGTATTTTGTAACAATACAGTTCAACTCGTTCTGCAATCTTTGGGTTTCTGCAAACGCTTTTATCTGATTTTCTGTCTTTATTCCCTTGTCAATGCTTGTCTTACTTACAATTACATGACCGTATGAACCAGCTCCATGAACAATGATTAGCGACATTTTTTCCTTGTTGTAGACAGAAGAAATTTCTTTGGAAATCCTTTTCAAATTCTCTGGGTTAATCTTAGGTATCTGACTGAATTTATCTGTTATTACAGAACCACCGATTTTTAAAATTATCAGATCCTTCATTTTATATCTTTCTTTCAATTAAGTAATAAGCAAATACTTTTAGTTTTTCTTTGGCTTCTGACTTTGGTAGAATTTTATCAATTTCATCCCAAGACTCTTTAACTATTGTTCTAGCTTTCTCTTTCGAGTATTCAATTGCACCGTACCTTTCCATTATTGAGATTGCCTCGTCCCTTAGTTTCTGATCGAACGTGCGCATTTTTAGAATCTCTAAAAGTCTTTTTTTATCTTTTTCATTTGCCTTCTTCAAAGTATGGATAACAAGCAAGCTTCTCTTTCCTTCTGTAATATCCTCTCCAGCTCCACCTTTTCTTGCTGTGAATTCCTCTCCAATTAGATTTAGAATATCGTCTTGAATTTGGAATGCCAAACCAACTGATTCGGCAAACTTTCCTATCAATTCTATTTCATCTTCGTTCTTTCCTGCCAGAGCTGCTGCCATTCTTGCAGCCATTCTAGGTATGCATCCAGTCTTATTAACGCACATCTGCAAATACTCTTCCTCGCTCACATTGTCAGCATTAATCAAGCCCTTATGCCAGGATATGTCAGTAGCCTGACCTGAAGTTATTCTTATACATTCTTGCGCGTATATTTCGTAAGACTTTAGTATTTTTTCCCTGTCGAATTTATTCTTAGATTTTAAAAATGGAAGTAACGGCAAGAAGAACAATGCATCCCCAACATTTATTGTAATATCCTCTCCGAATATTAAATGTAAAGCTGGCTTGCCTCTTCTTTCCTTGCTCATGTCTTCAATGTCATCATGTATTATGGTAGAATTATGAATGAGTTCTGGAATTATCGCAAAATCCAGAACGTCTTCCTTTTTGCCTCCAAGAGCCTCGTAAAACAACAAGAATAGTGCGGGTCTCCATCTCTTCCCTCCTCTGTCTAAATAATCCCATAACGGTTTTGATATACCTTCTGTAAGTGCGTCTGGAGTATATTTGTATCTAGGTTTTCCAAGAATGAATTCCATTTGATTTTGGTCAAACTTTCTAGGTATGTACTTTTCAATAGTCTTGTCTATTATAGGCTTAAATTCTTCCAATATCTTTTCAATATCAATTTCAGACATCATAACACCTTATTATTTTACTACCATGGTTGTTAATTAATGTTTATAAACATTTTATATTCATTCGACAATTGTAAAAATGAATTAATAATTGTAAACTAGATTATAATCTATGAAACTTAAGAAAATACAAGAAGGAAAAATAAAGTTTTTTACTCCAGAAGGCAGAATTTATGATACATCTGTATTCTACAATCCTGAAGGAGAAATGAATAGAGACCTGTCGATATCTGCGATTCAAATCTTTCAGAAGTATTTCAAAAGAAAAATAATAATATGCGATGCCCTAGCAGGAACAGGCATAAGAGGCTTTAGATATGCTAAAGAGATCAAAGGTGTAAAAAAAGTTGTTCTGAATGATAAAAACCCGTTAGCAGTAAATTTAATAAAGAAAAATGCCAAGGAGAACAAACTTTCCAAAAAATGTATTGCGAACTGGGAAGATGCAAACCTATTAATGAGAAAGAACGTCTTTGATATTATTGACTTGGATCCGTTCGGTTCTCCAAACATATTCATAGATTCTGCTGCTAGATCAATCTACCACAAGGGTTTCTTATGTGTCACATCAACAGACCAGGCAGCCTTGACAGGAACTTATCCTGAAACTACGTTGAGAAAGTATGGAATAAAGTCTATAAGAACAGAGTTTTATAATGAACTTGGAATCAGAATACTGATTTCATTTATAATGTTGAATCTGGCAAGATATGACAGAGCTTTCATACCCCAGCTTTCAATATCTACCAGACACTACTATAAGGTTTTTGGAAAAATAGAGCATGCAGGCAAGATAACAGAACTGCTAAAAGAGTTTGGATATGTTAATTATTGCTCCAAATGTGGAGATAGGAAAATTGGAGATATTGAAAAATGCGATAATCAGGGGCACTCATTCGAAAATTGCGGTCCTATTTATCTTGGAAGAATAAATGACAGAAAATTTTGCAAAGATGTTTTATTAGATATTAGAAGCAGGAACTTTAGACTTTTAAATGAAGAAGTAAAATTATTAAAATTGATAATTGAAGAAGCTGAAATGCCTCCCTTTTATTATGACTTGCATTACCTTGCTAGGAAAACAAAAATAGAAATTCCCAAATTTGAGATCCTGATCAAAAGATTGAAGAAAAATGGATTAAAAGCATCGAGAACTCATTTCTGCTTGACATCAGTTAAGACTGATACTGATTATAAGAATATAATAAAATTTCTATCGTAATATTCTTTTTTCTAAATCATTTTGCAGTGAACTTGACTTTCTTTCTTATCCTCATGAAAGTAGGACATTTTCCAACTCTAATCCAGAAACACAGTGGCCCTAGACAAGTCTTAGTACCCTTGTAATAATAGCAAGTCTTAACAACGTCTCTAACTCTTATTACAGTAGGCCTTTGAGGCTTTAATTTTCTGAACACAAATTCACCTCTTGGAAATTGAAACACATGTACACCTTTATCACTCGCACGTAATAATACTATGGATGAAAAGGCTTATAAAACTATCGTTCAGTAGTAACAAAACACTAAAAAGAATATGAAAATTTTTTCAGGTCAATTTTGTTATTTACAATGCTTATCTCGTCTTTTTTGAGTTTTTTGATTTTATCTTTCACTCCGTTCTTAGAAGTATAACCGCCTAGACTTCCGTCTGAGCGTATAACCTTGTAGCAAGGATATTTTACTCCGTCAGGATTCTTACCAAGCAATCTTCCAGCAAATCTGGGATGAACTTTAAGTTTTTTGGCCATAACCTTGTAGGTTGTGACTTTACCTCTAGGAATTTTTGCCAAAAGAAGTTGCATTTCTCTTATTTTATCCATCAAAATCTCTTTACTGGTCCAGCAACAAACAGCCTAAACCTAACGTCATCATTATCCAACTCTTCCATTATTCTCTTGATTACAGAGCTCATTGGATCTGGCATCAGCTTTATCCTTTTCTTAATGTCCTCGAAACTTGTGAATGGTCCTTTCTTCCTTTCATCAATTATGTCCCACATGTGTTTTTTTCCAACACCGGGCAAGAGCTCTAATTGATGCAATCTAGTAGATATAGGTTGAGCAGTGTTGAAAAAATTAACAAACCTTGCCTCATTATCCTTGACCAGTTTTTCTATAACAAAAGGTAGTTCTGATTTAGAAAATGACGTTAAATCATTCACAATAATTCTTCTTTTGATATGATCCACCTGGTCTCTTTTTGATTCTCCAACGTAAACAAGGTCTCCATTTTTCAAAACAACATCAGGTTTGACAACAACCTCTAATAGGGAGAAATATTTATTTCCTATAACCTGCGCTATCGGTTCTTGTCTACCAGTAGAGTGACCTCTAGGTAGGAAATCCAATACTATAACATTTTCGTCTTTCAGAAACATAACAACAACTACTTAATGTATTTCTTAACTATCTCAAGGATTTTGTTGATTTCATCTTCCTTTAGACTAAACTTTTCCCTGGCAAATATCATTCTTAATTCATCTGGTGTCTGAGGAGTCAAGTCAAGAATCTTAACCATGGTCTCGTCAGACATTCTAAGAACTTGGGATAATTCCTCTAAAAATTTATCAGCATCAGCAGGACTAAGCCTGGTAAACTTATTCAAGTGCTCCAAAGCAATCTTCTGCTCATAGCTCAATTCCTTCTTCTTTTCACGATTAGCCATAATCTTCTTTGCTTCAGGCATTCCCATTGGTTTTACGTCTATTATCTTCATAAAATCACTTTATATTTAGAATTTCTAAATTTTTAAAGATTGAGATGTTTCTTCCTTATGCTCTTTCCAGGTTGTACGACTTTTCTGACTCTGGCGCAACTCGGACAAACGAAAATCTTTCTGCTGAACATGTGAATATTATAACTCTTGATTTCCCTTCTCAACGTAGGGTCGGATATCCTAAAGCCTTTGAATTTCGTAAAGGCCTTCCATCTAGGAACTGACCTTCCGCAATATTCGCATCTTACTAATCCCTCTTTTCCTCTTTTTTTAGTATGAGCATAAGCTCTTGTATAAGGTGCTGTACTTATTGGCAAATTTATCTCCTATTATTTAATGAACTATAGAGTTTATAAAACAATTATGAAGCTTTTTATTATTTTAATACAAAATCTAAAAGAGTATTATGAATATCAACAAAATAAGTGAATTTGTCTGGGAAATTCCCAGAACTAACAATATGCTAGTTCCTGTTAGAGTCTATTCCACAAAACAGATGCTTGAGAAAATACAACAAGATAGGACATTAATGCAGGCATCCAACACTGCTCAGTTAAAGGGGATAGTGAAACACTCGATCGTTTTGCCAGATGCCCATGAGGGCTATGGATTTTGTATAGGTGGTGTCGCAGCATTTGACTTTGAGAATGGAATAATATCTCCTGGAGGAGTGGGATATGATATTTCTTGTGGAGTAAGATTGTTAAGAACAAACCTGAATGAAAATGACATTAAACCAAAAATAAAAGAACTGATAGATCTGATTTTTAGAAATGTTCCCAGCGGAGTTGGTTCTGAAGGTAAAATAAGGCTCAACACAAATCAATTGGACGAAGTTCTAACAACAGGAGCTGAGTGGGCTGTTAAAAATGGTTATGGTTGGCGGGAAGATTTAGAACATATGGAAGACAGGGGCAAAATGCCTTGTGATGCTAGCAAGGTTTCTAAAGAAGCAAAGCAGAGAGGCGCGCCTCAGATTGGAACCTTAGGTTCAGGAAATCATTACTTGGAAATTCAAAGAGTTGACAAAATATTCTTACCAGAGGAAGCCAAAGTAATGGGAATTGAAAGAGAAGGCCAAATAACTGCTATGATACACTGTGGTTCAAGAGGATTAGGACATCAGGTTGCAACAGATTACCTGAGGGTAATGGAACATGCAATGAAAAAATATAATATTAATGTTCCGGACAGAGAATTGGCATGCGCACCTGCCCAAAGCAGAGAAGCTCAAGATTATTTTAATGCAGCTTGCGCTTCTGTAAATTTCGCCTTAGCTAATAGGCAAATGATTCTACATTGGGTAAGAGAAAGTTTCCAGAAAGCATTTAACAAATCAACAGAAGAATTAGGCTTGGAATTAATCTATGATGTTAGTCATAATATTGTTAAAATCGAAGAACATGAAGTTGATGGCAGGAAAGTAAAATTATGGGTCCATAGAAAAGGAGCAACAAGAGGATTCCCGCCTTTGCATCCTATTTTACCTGAAGCATATAGAAAAATAGGTCAGCCCGTCATTATCGGTGGTTCTATGGGAACTTATTCCTATTTATTGGTCGGGACAGAAACGAGTAAGGAAACTTTCTATAGCACTGCGCATGGAGCTGGAAGATTAATGTCTAGAAGCGAGGCTGTAAGAACTAAAAGTGGAGAAGAGGTCAGAAGGGAATTAGAGAAAAAGGGAATTATCATTAGAACAGGAAGCATGAAAGGTCTGGCAGAAGAAGCTGATTTTGCATACAAAAATGTAACAGATGTTGTTGAAACATGCGAGAAAGCTGGAATAAGCAGAATAGTTTGTAGGTTCAAACCCTTAGGAGTTATAAAGGGATAATATGAAAATATTAATAAAAGGTGTAGGAAGATTAGGAAGTCAGGTAGCTTTTCTTTCTATGATAAAATTAAAGCCTGAAAAAATTCTGCTATCAGATATCAAGGATTTGAATGGCGATATTCTAGACTTGAATAATGCAGCTAATGGATTGAACATTAAGACTGAGATAACTGACAAATTAGAACCAACTGATTATCTAATTATATGTGCAGGCGTGTCAAGAAACTTGAACCTAAAGGATTTCAAGCAGCTCTATTTATTAAATGAACCAATTATAACAAATATAATTACTGATGTTAAACCTTTTCTTAAAAAGGATACGAAAATAATAGTTATGACAAATCCTGTTAATGAAATAACTGATCTTGTTAAAAAATTACTTCCAGATTATTACGTATCCAACACCGAAGAATTTTTACTAAAAATTAGAAATGGTAAGGAGTTAGGATGGGAAATAATAAAAACTAAAGGATATACTAACTTTGGACCTGCAGTTTCAGCAATTTTGCTTATAGAGAAATTAGAGGAAATTAAACATCCAGTATAACTATGATCTTGCACTTGCCTTGTTTCTCTTTTATCTCCATCTGAGTGTAAGATACTCCCTTCACTTCAACTTTAAGTTCATGCTTTTTAATGTCTATTTTTTCTCCGTAGATATCTGCAGACAATTTAAAATTATTATTTATTTTATTTATTCTGACATCAAACTTGCTAAAGAACATTTTTTCAATGTCTTTTAGATAAATCAATTTTGATAGCCAATCAAATAACAAAGATTTCTTGTCTTCTGATTGAATTTCAACTTTTTTAGATATTTCAGGTTTTACCTTTTTAGTATTAGTTTGAACTTCGAACATAGCCAAAGCAGCTTCAGCAAAAGCTTTTTCTAAAGTTTTACCGGTTGCTTCAATAGCAACATCTGCCGTTGCAATACCTTCTAAAAATTTGAATGACATTAAATCAACTATATTGGCGAAGCGTTATGGATCTGTTTTCGCTCATAAGGATATTACAATTGTACAGGCCACCTTCGCAATCTGAGAATGCGCATTCTGTTTCGTCTTCCAGAAGCCATCTGATAGTTCCAGAGCCCGTTGTCTCTGCCAAACAGGTGTACGTACCTTCTTGAGCATTTAAAGAGAATGGTAATGATTTAACTTCTTTAGTAACAACATCATTGGCAGTATATGTTACAGAAACGTTAAGATTGTGAGTAGAATTTATAAACAGAGTGTAATTGTTCTTTATTACCGAAGTTTTATCTCCGTCACCGCTCCCAGACCCACTGCTTCCTGATTCACTACCACTTCCACCACTTCCCGCACCTCCAGAAGATTTTCCAGGAGACCATGGAAAAGTGATGTTAGGGAATCTCCAAGAATTTTGTGTTTCATTGCTTTGGTCAGGGTTTAAATTGACATTATTTATTATTGGCGAGTTAGGAGAGAAAAACAAATAAATAGAAACTGCCAAAATAGCAACGAAGCAGACAACCAAAGTAATCAAAAATCTTTTTCGCATAATATCAATATGAATCGCCGACTTTTAAAAGAAAGCTTTAAAAATCTTAGAAATTCAGTAAAATATATAACCTTTTTTACCGGAAGAGAGTTAATTGTGATAGCATGGAAAGAGTTGAAAACTTATTGAGGGAGTTTGGATTAACAGAGTATGAAATTAAAGCATTCTTAACTCTGCTAAAACTTAAGGTTGCAACAGCTGAACAGATATCGGAGATTGGAAATATACCTTTACCTAGAGTTTATGATACTTTAACAGAACTGAAGAATAAGGGATTTGTTTTTATAAGTAAAACTAGACCAAAAAAATTCAAATTCATTTCTCCTGAAGAAGCACTAAATAATTTGATTAAAATAAAAAGAGATAATTTCGAGAAGAACTCTAAAAATTTAGAGAAAAATATAAAGGAAATTAACAAGATTCTGTCTGAAATCGAACCTGTAGAAGCGTTAAAGGAGGAGTTATTTACAATTTGGTCAACAGAAAAAAGAAGGAATGTAGTCAAATCACTAAACGACCAATTGGATAACGCCAAAAAAGAAGTTTTGTGTTTTGCGGGTGACATGTCATGGTTTTACGAGTCTATAGATCATATAAAGAGCACCCTGAAAAGAAATGTTGATATAAAGATTCTTGCAAAAGAAATTGACGAAGATTCTAAGGAATTTTTGAAGAACATAGGTAAAGCAAAGAAACTCGGCATAAAGATAAAGACAGGCTATAAGGGTACACTAAGAGGTTACATAATTGATGAAGATATAGTTTCGCTCGCAATAAAAACTTCAGATAAGGGAGTTAATGTTGCAGAAGAGGGCCTACCCAAAACTGACGCTTATAGAAAATATGAACTTGTAACGATTAACAATTCTGTAATAGCCAAAGCACTGAAAGAAAATTTCAATTTTTGGTGGAATAAATTAAAATAATTTATTTAATTTAGAATACTAGATGGTATTTTTCCATTCTCTCTATTTTTACTCAAATCTTTTATTCTTTCATCAATAGAAGTAGCACTTTTCCTAAAGTTTTTCCAAAGATCAGAAGTATATTCAACAGCATCGTGTTGATCTGTAGAGATGTACCAGTAATTAGCTAAATCTTCATGTTGAGGCAAAGAAACTATTTTTAAGGATTCTGGTGTTGCAGGTTCTCTGAAGATAGAAAACATCTTGGAATCTGCAACTCCAAAATGATAATGCTCTTTTGAAACCTGATGCGATACTTCTGCACCAACAGACTTGAGAAGTTCTGCATTTTTTAATGTCCAATTTTCTATGTCCATCATAAAATGCATCTCAACTCCATTATTTATTATGTCTTTGTAAAGTTTCTGTCTTTTTTCATCACGTATAAAATCAGCATCTCCAGTTAATTCACAAATTGTTTTTTCTCTAGATTTTTCCGTGTCCTTGAAAATTTTATCTAAATGCGTTTGAAATTCAGTTTTGTTTTCTGTATAAACAAGATTAACAGAAGGACCAACCTCTTGAAGAGAACTAAAATATTTAGCCAAAGCAGTAATATTATTTAGACCTCCCACACTCTCTATGTATTCCTTTGGCTTTGCTAATATTTTCTCTGGTCGTTTTTGCATGAATTTACCCCTTTATTATAGTAAATAGTAAGAAACAAAACTTTAAAAATCCTATAAATCGTAAAGAAATCTAACTCTTGAAAATACTTAAAACTTATATTAATCGATAATTGTCGAACCTGCATTGCACGTTTACCACTATTAGCGAGTAGGTATATAAGTTCAAAACACAATAATACTGTATTGTATGGAACGCAGCAAAAAAGTTATCTTTGTATCCCACTGTCTTCTGAATCAAAATGTTAGAGCTTCGGAGAGAGAAAGATTTCCTGGATCATTTAAAGACATTCTAGAATTATTTGCAGAATCTGGGATAGGAATAATTCAATTGCCTTGTCCTCAATTAGAGTTTAACGGAGGCTTGGATAGGAAAATCAAAACTAAATCTTCATGCGAATCAAACAACTATAGAAACAAATGTCATAAATTATCCATGAACCTCATAGGTCAGGTAGAAAATTATTTGAAAAATAATTATCATGTTGTTGGAATTTTAGGAGTGGAATTGTCTTCTACATGCGGAGTGCATCAAGTTCTGAATGGAAGAAAAAATGTACCTGGAAAGGGAATATTGATGGAAGAAATTGAGAAAGAGATGCAAAAAAAGAATTTTCAGGTTCCAATAATCGGTATGAACCTTGACAACATTTTTAGTTCTATAGAAAAAGTCCAATCCTTGTTAAAATTCTCTTAATTACATCTTTTCTAGAATAGGTATGCCTAACAGTTCCAAACCTGTTTTCAAAATTATCTCTATTGATTCTACTAACTTCAGTCTTGCATTCTTTATATTTTCTTCAGCCTTCAAAACAGGCGAAGAATGATAAAATGAATTGAAATCTTGAGCTAATTCAAATAAATAGTTTGCCAAAATATTTGGTGCATACTGATCTGTGGATTGCTTTATTATATCAGGAAAGTTTGCAATCTTCTTAATTAATTTTGTTTCTATGTCTTCCTTTAACAAGGATGCGTCATAATCTTTAATCTCAGCCTTGTTCAGAATGTTGAATGCTCTGACATACGAATACTGTAAATAAGGCCCGCTTTTGCCTTCCAGGTCTAAAGCCTGGTCCCAATCAAATTTTATTGTTTTCTTGCTGTCAATATTAAGCATTGGGAATTTGATTGCTGCAAACGCCACTTTTCTGATTATATTTTCATTATCCTTCACTTCAGAGTCCTTTAGAATTTCTTTAACTTTGCTAATCATTTCATCTCTAAGATCCTCGTACAGAATGACGGTTCCGAATCTAGACGACATCTTTCCCTCTTTCAACGTGACCAAACCAAATGAAACATGAAAATTCTTTTCCCATCCAGGTATGTTAAATATTTCCATTGCCTTGAATAGCTGTTTGAAATAAAGCTCTTGCTCAGTTGCGACCACGAATATTGATTTGTCAAATTCATACTTTTTTCTTTTCAATTCATTCAATCCTAAATCCTTTGTAGAATACAAAGCTGTTCCATCGCTCTTCAACAAAAGAAAAGTATTCAAACCGTACTTTTCCAAATCTGCAACAACCGCACCTTCGCTTATTTTAGCTTTCCCTTCTTTCAGTAACTGCTGAACTATTTTTCTGCCAGGCTCTTCAACTTCACTCTCATAAAAGTTATCATCAAGATGAACGCCCAATTCGTCCTTTATCTTCCAAAAGTCCTTCAAGCACAAGTCCCTTATTTCTTTCCACGTATTTATTATCTCAGAATCTCTGTTATCCAATTTCTTGTTAAATTCTTTGACCTCTTCTTCGTATTCAGGCTTTTCAGCAACCTTTCTTGTAGCTTCTGCATATATTTCTCCAGCCCATTTGCTGACATCTTCTTTTGGAATTTCTCCTTTGTAAAATTTAGTATAATACCAAAGCCATTTTGCAACATGAGTTCCTACATCGCCCATGTACGAGACAGCTATTGTTTTCTTGCCACAGAATTCTAGCATTCTTCTTATACTTTCTCCTAAAACAGCACATCTTATATGGCCTATATGAAAGGGTTTGAATGGATTTGGTTGAAAAACGTCCATAATAACAGTTTCCCTTTCATCGAACGATCCATATTTTTCATTAACGTTCTTTAACAATTCTTTAGCAAACTTGCCCCAATCCACATAAAAATTTACGTAAGGACCAACTGCTTCTACTTTATCAATTAATTTTATCTTTAATTTTTTTGAAAATTCAATAGCTATTTCTTTAGGATCTTTCTTTAATTTCTTGGCTAGAGAAAAGCAAGCATATGCCAAGTCTCCATATTCTTCCGGTTCTTCTATTTCAGTTATATCAGCTTTCAACGCATTTGCTATCTCTTTTTTCAAATTCAACCACAAATTTTCCATAATAATCTTATATAATTTATAATTTTAAACTATAAGTAAGCTTTTTCTGGCAGATTCTACAATGTTTACGTATGAAAGGGCAGGTTGCTTTCGAGTATCTAATGATTTTTTCAATAGTTTTAGCATTGATACTAATCTTAATCATGTACTCTGGAGAAATGACCCTAAGGAACCAAGAAGACATAAGGGTATCTAACGCAATAACCGCGGTGAATAAAATTGCGGAAGCGGCAAACATAGTGAGCACGCAAGGCAAACCCTCTCAAATAACCTTGTTTGTGTATTTTCCTGAAGAAATTCAGGAAATAGAATTTAATGAGAAGACTATCTTGATGAAAGTTAGAATAAAGTCTGGGATTAATGATATATTTGCGATTTCTAAATCAAATCTCCAAGGCTACATTTCTAACAGCACTGGAAACAAGAAAATAAAAGTGGAAGCGGAAGGTAATTATGTTAATATCACAGAGGGGTGAGGTTTCAATAGAGTTCATTTCACTGGTAGGCCTGATGCTATCAATATTCGTTTTCATGATTGTCGTCATAGGCTTGAAGAACAATGATATAACAGACTCTATGATTTACTCTGACTCGCAGAGAATCGCTGATGCGATAGCCTCTGAGATAAACACTGCTTCCAGAATAGAAGGCTATTACAGAGAATTTGAAATACCAGAAAAAATTGCTGGCATGGAGAATTACACTGTTAATTACAGTACAGAATTTAGATTCGTTCAGGTAAATTGGGGCATCAACAACCAGATGTCCAATATTGTTACAAACAATGTTTCAGGTACCATAAACCCGGGAACAAACAGAATAAGAAATGAGAGAGGGATGATAATAATTGAAAGCTGAAATATTTTCCTCTGATTTTGTGATTGGTCTGTCAATATTCCTAACAGCAATTTGCGTATTTGGAATTTTTTACATTAGTTTGCAAAACGACATTACCGATTACAAAATTCGCAATGAGATACAGAGCAAAGCAATCGGAATTGCAGACCTATTGGTAACTAGCAGCGGGGATCCTAAGTATTGGAATTCCAACAATGTGAATGTTATAGGATTGTATGATGATGGTCTGATCAACCTGACCAAATTCGAAGAGCTGAAAAACATTGATTATTACACTGTTAAAAGGTTTCTAGGTGTCGGTGGTTATGATTTGTATATAGAGCTGAAAAACTCGAGTGGTTATGTCTTGACAAATGGCACGACTGTCTATGAGTTTGGAAGAGAAGAATCCATCAATGCTTCCCAAACTTTTTATGTGGAGAGGTATGGCATATCGAGACTTAACGGCAATATAACTAAAACTATAATAGGAGTTGTAGTCTGGATATGAAAGGAATTATTTTCACTCTTGATGCCATAGTTGCCTTTGGAATAATAGTGGCAATCATAAGCGGCCTCGTCTATTTTAGGATAGATATAGTATCTCCGTATTTGTCTGCACAACGCTTGCACCTCATGTCTGAGGATATACTCAGCATTCTCTCTAACTCTAAACTAGGCGAGATTGCCAATGAGACTCTGTTAAATCAATATATTGCAGACGGAACTTTGGAGGAATCAGATCTAAGTAAAAAAACCATGGATGTCATAGGCGCTTTGTGGTCAGCTGGAAAAAGGGAGGAAGCAGCCAACATAACAAATGACATACTGGGAAATTTCATACCCAACAACACTGGCTATCAGATAATGATAAATGCAGACGACTTTTACAATTCTTCTGGTACATCAAGACCAGAGTATGATGACGCCTCAATAAGGATTTCTTCTGGTAGGATCATCTCCGGTTATGAAAAGTATAAGCCTGTATCAGGCTATGTTGCAAGGGCGTGGGCGACCAAGATAAAAAGAACCATGATAAAAGCAATACCTATAAATTTGGCATGGGGCAGCTATACAGAAAATTTAGGTGCACAAAATAGATTTTGGTACAATGGTTATGCACCTGACGCTACAGTAGCAAACAGATGGGCAATAATTCAAAAGAATTTCACGATACCTTCTGATGCAAATATAAGTTATGCTTACATGCAGATGGCCTTTGATACTGATTACGCAAACATAACTATCAATGGAAACTCGTTCTGGAATGGATCAGCACTAGCCGGCGTTATTAGAGATAACTTTAATATAACAAATTATATTACACCTGGATCGAATACTGTCAACATAGATTTTAGGAGGGTAAACCTAGATCTGGGACACTTTCACCCTGGAAGCTACATAAAAATAAAGTATAATACATCAGAAGCTGAATCAGGCTCTAACGAGACGGTTTTCAGTGCTGACTTTATCAGAGGGGCTCCGTCTGCAAATGAAATCATACCATTCTTCGTGAATGCACAGATAAGAAATGTGACAGCCTTTGTAGATGTCAGGGACATAAATGCATTCTTGCTTCTTACACTAAACTACAGGTATAATGCTTCCAATCCCATGCAAAATGTTTTGCTGTATAGAGAGTATCCACCATCAACTAATTGTAGTATTTTTTCAATACAGGCAACTTGTCAATCTAACCCAGATTGTTCTTGGAACCCAACGGCACCTTCAAACAAAACTGTTTTTTACGACGACTTTGAAACAGACATAACTACTAATTGGACAGTATCATCTAATTGGGCAAGAGAGACTGACCAAGAACATTCAGGAGCATACTCTGCCAAAAAAAGTGCGAACAGCGGATCAGGAAATTTGACGTCAAAATCAGCTAACACTTCTGATACAACAGACGTTTACATTGATCTGTGGTACAGAGATGATGACACAGATGCTAGTGAGGTAACATTAGAGTTTAATGACAGCAGTGGGCATTGGGATTCAATAGCAGGCTTGTCTTCAAGTACAGAGGATAGTTGGAATAATTATGTATCAAGAATAACAGATTCACAATATTTTCACCCAGGCTTTAATGTTAGATTCAGAGGTAGCAGTTTAGGTAGTGGAGAAAATTTTTGGATTGATGATGTTAATATAATGAAAACTGTAAATGGCAAGTGCGAGAATACAGGTGGAGAAGAAGTTATGAACAGATCTTATGAATTATTCTTTAACGACACGGGAACTTTGATAAACGAGTATAATACAGGAAGTCTTCTAAACACGTGGTTCAATACAAATGTCACAATAAATAATATCTTCAATAATATGACCAACACATTAGGAATATATGCTGATATAAGAAAACCTGAAAACCTGTCAGTAGTGGGTACACCTGACAGAGACTGGCAAAGACTAGGTATGTTTGCCAATAACGACACAGCAGGTCACCCAAATGATTATTATTGCTACATAACTGACAAGTCCAATGTGACAGTTTACCATGATGTCGAAAGATACGGTCTGGAATACGGAAAAATCGATATTTCTGCAGTAGAAAATTTCACGACTGTTGAAAAAAATTGCATTACAAAAAATAATGTAAATTCTTGCAAAGATGCTTTCCTTAATCTGACGTTTTCATTTCCCACGACAGTTCTGAGCACGAAAATACTAGGAACGCAGTCATGGGGCGGAAATGATAATGGGTATAACTTCATATGGGCATGGGAAAACCAGACTGAGCCTGTGGAGCACAATTTAGTTATGGATACTGATACGCCTCCAGGGACATTTGCTTATATTCCAGTCCAATTTTTACACACCAACAAAATGAACACAATTAGGGTTGGCGATAAAGATGGCGGTAGATACCTTAATACAGAACCAAACTCTTTGATGGGCAATAGAAGGTCTATAGTAGAATATAGCTTCCTTATTCCATCCCAAGTGGGTTATGGCGATGTATTCGAAAATCAAAATGACGCCATAAGCGATGCTGAGGGAAGATTGAATGACACTTTGGGTTCGTTTGCAAGCGCGACAGTAATAGAAAAAGATTCCTTTAGAGTTGGTGGAGTTCCTTACATGTATGGACCGTTCAGCTTTAGAGTGAACGTGTGGGTGTAGATATGAGAGGTATACTTTACAGTATAATAGCAGCTTTGTTAGTTATACCTCTCATTGGATTAATTTTATTCAATTCACAACTAATTGAAAAAAATGTTGATGTAAACATAAGATCTAATGAATTAGAATATTTCTCGACAAGCGTTGAAGAGGATATGGCCAGATTTTTAAAAATATCAGGAAGGAGGGCTCTCATATCAGCAGTTTCAAATGTCATAACAAATGGTGTTCCTCTGACAGATGCCCAGGCTAACATAAGTGAAATGATAATGAACGGAACACTCGACGGAGTTGTAGCTCCCTTGATTGGAGATAACAACTTTAACTCATGGAGAGAAAATGTTATGAATATAGCAGCATCTTCTGGATTTGACCTGGATTTTCAAAACTACAAATTCAACATAACGCAAAACGATAGCTATAATGTCCTATTCGAACTGAGCACTATCTTGGATATATCTGACGCGAATTTAGATATGGGTATTGAAAAAAATCTAACTGCCAGTATAGCTGTATCAATAGACGGCATAGAAGACCCTCTATTCCCGTTGAAAACATACTCGAGAGTGATCAGAATTATTCATGTATCCAACCTTACTAATTATTCAATAGCCTTGGTTCAAGGTTCCATAGCTTCTGGAAGCAAAAGCGGAAACGCGACAAAATTAGCAGTCCCGAACAGCCAAAAGATATTTGTCACAAGCGACATGGGAGCCTATAGCAAGGATTTCCTGAACCAGTTTGCCGGAGTTGTCAGCGAGAGTGGCAATGTTCCGAGCGATGTGGATGTGCCGTATATAGCTAATGCTGCTGGAGCTTTATCATCCATTCAAGAAAATGAAAGGATATTTTTGGACCAGACAAGCAAGAAAGTCTGGGACTTGCAAAATCTAACTTTATTTGTGAAAAATAAGTATTATGAATCATCAACAAATGGACCAAGCTTTTTGGATAGACTTGAAGGCAGGTTAAGCCTTTCGAGCAAATACATATATGGTTTGGAAAGTTTCGTTAATCTGGACGAATTATCGTCATCAGGCTTGGGAGTAAACTATCAGTACAGTTGCGTGGATTATCTCTACTGGAGCAGCACATCAGGCAACTCGATAAGAAACGGAAATTATGATAATATTTTCAGTTGGCTA
>Ga0154847_104_pt9 | contig 29776 bp, 39 predicted proteins | sample Rifle2008BG16ft_FD_105575 | JGI IMG/M metagenome (GOLD analysis project Ga0154847, IMG submission 105575) | Candidatus Micrarchaeota archaeon RBG_16_36_9
TCTGTCTTACATATAGGATCAAAATCACAATCTGCAGAAGCTGTATTTGTGTTTGTTTTTCCAAACTGATCCAAAACTGGTTGAATATCATCTGCTTGAGTTATGTGACAATCTCTTGAAGGGTCTCTGAAAGTCCTGCCAGAATAAGTAAAGTAGCAATCTTCCTTGATCACTGAATCGCTCCAGCATGATTGCCCCTCATTGCAACCAAAAGACTTGACAGCAAAATAAATGTCTGTATAATCTATTATTCCATCGCCGTTTATGTCTTCCTTTGCATTAACTGCCTCTGGAAAAGAGAAACTGCAACCAGTTACAACTCCTTCGCAACTGTCAGAAGGAAGCAGGGCTATTGTCTTGAAGCTCTTCCACGCCAGGCTGTTGTAATCCGACTCTGAGACCTTCTGGTCCATCATTATCATGTATCCGCCAGCCTCTCCCTGAGTAATCATGCTTCTACCCAGAACTGTATAGAATGCGACAAGAACTATTCCTACAGACAATAGTATTATCAACACGCCTCTATTGTCAATTTTCATAATAAAAGTAATGCAAACCTGATATATAAACTAAGCCTTGCATTTCATTCCCATTTCAAATGCCTTTTTGTTAGCTTCAAAGTATTTTTCAGGAATGTTTTCCTTTAGTGATTCAAGAACAAACTTTTCCTTTATTGGCATAAAACTTTGTGAGACAATATAACCTAGAATGAATATGTTTGAAGTTAGAACAGAACCAGTCTCCTTTTTAACATAATCAGATGCATTCAGCATTATTACTTTTCCTGAAAAAGGTTTTATATGATTAATGATTTCATCGTTGCTAGGATACTTTTCACCAAAAGCAGAAACAGTTATCGGAGGTATCTTGTAATTATCAATAACAAATGTGGTCTTTTGCTTTTTAGAACCAAAGAAAGTTGTCCTAAGAGCTTCTAGAGGTTCCAAGGCTACTATCAAATCTGCTTCGCCTTCCAAAACCAAGGGAGTGTACATTTTTTCTCCAAACCTTATATGAATCGGTATGCTTCCTCCTCTCTGTGCCAAACCATGCAATTCTGTAGTTCTAACATCATAGCCTTGTTTCATTGCAGCCTCGGCAATTATTATTCCCAGAGTCAATGCTCCCTGACCGCCTACACCTGTTACTATCATGTTGAACTCTTTCATTTTTTCTTCACCTTTCTAAACTTATCATAAAGCCATATTGTGATGCAAGAGAATAAATACGATTCTAGAAATAAAATAAAAATCTCTGAATAAATAACATCTATCCATGCTGCGTTCATTGCCTGATTAGGAAATATTATTATATGAATTAAAAAAACTAATGGATTAACACGTAATATTATATAAGGTACAAAAAGTAGAATAGTTAAAATTATAGTTATTTTAATTTTTTTCTTATTGATTTTGAAGAAATTTGTTTTTTCATAAATAAATAAAATTAAACAAGAAATTACGTATAGATATACAGCATTTAAAATCACTCCGAAAAACAAAAAGACTCCACACAAAGGACATAAAAGTGCAAAAAGAAAAGAAGGACCTAAAATAAAATAATCAACAAAATGTTCAAAAAATGAACCTCTATAAGGTGGTCTTGTTAAGAAATTTAATATTATTAAAGCTATAAAAATCGCAAATACCACAATCTTTCTCCTGTCAGGTTTTAGAAATTTTTTTATATTCATTCTTTCACCGCATGTATTGCCTTATTAGGACATATTTGAGCGCAGACTCCACAACCTGCACAAATATTCTTGTCTATACTAAAAATTCCATTATCATCATGTATTGCTGGACAAGCTAGATGACGCAAGCATGTTCCGCACTTTTTACAAACTTGAGAATCTATCTCGAATTTTGCAGTCTTTATTCCTTCTTTACTATTTTTACGAGCTGCTAACAATTGGCACTCTCTTTTTGCAATAATAACAGAAACCTTGTCCTTTTCCAAAAGCTCTCTTATAGAGCTTATCATTAAATTAACATTATACGGGTCTATGACTCTTACATCCTCAACCCCGAATGCCTTTACAACTCCCTCTATTGATATCTCCTTTGTCTGCTCACCCATGGCAGTTAAACCCATTCCAGGATTCGGCTGATGGCCAGTCATGGCAGTTATCCTGTTATCCATTATAATTATCAATGGATTTGACTTGTTGTAAACTGTATTCACCATTCCAGTCATTCCTGCGTGGAAGAATGTGGAATCTCCGAAGAAACATATAACCTTCTGGTCAGTCGCCTTTCTAATACCATGACCCACTCCTTCGCTAGCTCCCATTGAGAAAATAAAATCTTGAGTTTCAAATGGTCTGAATATTCCTAAGACATAGCAACCCACATCCCCTGCATAAACAACATCCATATCTCTTGTAGCAACTTTGGCAGCATAGAAAGTAGCTCTGTGCGGGCATCCTGGACATAGGACTGGAAGTCTCCTTGGCTCTTGTATTTTCAGATATTTTTTCTTGTGAGCAGCTAGATCAAATCCGTATTTTTTGCCAGTTACCTGGCTTAGAACATTCAGAACAATTTCCTCACTGTATTCCCCTGCAGGGGAAAAGTATCCTTTTCCAAAAATCTTTAATTTAGGATTTGACTCCTTTGCTAACATCTTAACATGATCTTCGATGAATGATTCCAACTCTTCTATAACCAGAATCTTTTTGAATTTTTTGATGAAACCCTTTATCAAGTCATCAGGAAGAGGATTTGTAAAACCAATCCTCAGAACAGGCAATTCTAATTTTAAATCATCCATGGCATCCATGATATAATCGAAAGAAACTCCACTAACAATTATTCCAATATTGCTCTTCTTATTGTTGACAATAAAATTGAAGTTAGATTTTTCAGAAATCTGTTCCAGCTTGTCCAATTTATTATGCATTTCTTTATGAGTTTCAATGACATGAGGAGGAAAATTCCTGAATGCAATATCCTTTACAAACTTACCTTTTGTTTTGCCTTTGATTATTTCTCCAAGCTTGACAATGCTTCTCATGTGGCTGACACGCGTAGTTGTTCTTATCAGAACTGGTAATTGGAATTTTTCTGACAATTCAAAAGCCTTTTTTACAAAATCCTTGCACTCTTGAGAATTTGATGGCTCTAACATCGGCAAGTGAGCTATCTTTGAAAAAAGCCTTGTATCCTCCTCAGATTGGCCTGAACTCCAGCCTTGTGGGTCGTCTGCTACTATGACAACCATTCCTGCTTTTATCTTTGAATAGGCTAACGGGAATAAACTGTCGCAGGCAACATTCAAACCAAAGTGCTTGAAGAAACACATTGACCTTACTCCAGAAAGGGCAGCACCTGCAGCAACTTCTAAAGCTACTTTCTCATTGGTCGAGTACTCGAAATATATTCCTGCATCTTTTGCTATGTTTGCATATGTTTCTCCTATCTCAGAAGAAGGAGTACCAGGATAGGTGGATGCCAAACCAATGCCAGATTCAAGAGCACCTCTAACAATTGCCTCGTTACCTAAAAGAAGAACCTTTTTTCCTGGTTCATTGATAAGAACCTTTTGCATATAAGATATTAACCAAATATTATATAAAACTATTCACTTTCTTTTATTATTTTAGACAATCTTTTAATTCCCTCTTCTATCTTGTTGTCATCAGTGTTGCTAAAGTTCAATCTCATGCAATTTTTACCACTACCATCAACACAGAAAGATGCACCTGGAACATAGGCAACCTTAGCCTTGATAGCATCTGCAAAAATCTCCTTTGTATCAATATTATTAATCAATGAAACCCAGATGAACATTCCACCCTCAGGCTTTGTCCATGAGGATCCTTGAGGAAAGTATTTTTCCAAGGACTTTATCATAATGTCTCTCTTTTTCTTATACATCTTCCTTATCTTAGGTATCTGCTTGTCTATGAAACCTAATCTGATGTATTCTTCTGCTATGAATTGAACAAACATGTTCGTACATAGGTCAACACCTTGCTTTGCTATTGCTACCTTTCTAACTAACTCCTCACTTGCAATCAGCCATCCTATTCTGAATCCTGGCGAAAGAACCTTTGACAATGTATGAGTGTAAATCACTTTATCATTTCTATCCATGCTCTTTAATGGAGGCATTCTCTTTCTTGTGTATTCCAATTCAGAATAGGCCTCGTCTTCTAAGACTGGAATGTCATAGGTATCTGCTATTTCCAAGAGATGCTTTTTCCTCTCCATTGACATTGAAACTCCAGTAGGGTTTTGAAACTCTGGAATAGCGTAGATAAATTTTATTGGTTTGTCTCTATTTGCCCTAATTTTTTCCTCCAGCTCATTTGTTTTCATTCCATTCTCGTCCATTTGAACAGGAATATAATTAGGCTGATAGCAATTGAAAGCTGACAGTGCTCCAACGTAAGTAGGACTTTCAACAACAATGTAATCTCCAGGATTTACTAGAATTTTAGGAATTAAATCCAAGACTTGTTGAGATCCTGTTGTTATTATTATCTGATCTAAGCTGCATTTTATACCTCTAGTCTTCTTCATCCTTTTTATCAGAGTTTCTCTTAAAGGAGTGATACCTTCTGTTGGACCATATTGCAAGGCCTGGGTTCCATGCTTTTCCAAAACATTCTTAGCTATCTTCTCAATAGTCTTGATGGGAAATGCCTTTGGACTTGGCATTCCTCCTCCAAAAGAAATTATATCAGGATTCTCTGTTAGCTTTAGTAGTTCTCTTATCTCAGAAGCTTTCATGAAGTTTGTTCTATCAGCATATTTCATAATAATAATCACAGTTTCAATATATTTATAAACTAAGTTTTCAATTGTTTTACTAGGTTATTTTCATATAACATAGACTTCATATACAACCTTTTTCACTTTCTTTTTCTGAGTTTATCGTAAATCCAGACTATGAGACAAGAAAGAAGATATTGATAAATGATAACTGGGATAAATGAAATGAAAAACAAGTAAACTGATGAAAGTGAAATAAAAGATATAAGACCTAAAAACAAGTACCAAGGAAATATCAAAACGAATAGTAGAGGAGAAAAGATATCTGAAATGTTATCGCTGATGTCTGTGTAGAATGCAAAGAATAATGAAACTATTAAGAATATCACAAATATCACAATCTTTCTCCAGTCTGGCTTAAGGAATTGTTTGAATGTCATTTAGACACTTTCTTTCGTTGAGTCATAAAAAGTATAATAAGTATTAAAAATTCGAAAATAATCAAAATAATTAAAAAATGGTTAGGTTGTCCAAAGAAACTAATTATATATAAAATAACAGTAATTGGAATTATGATTACAAAAATTACTTTTCCTATTAAATCAATATTCATACATCAAATTTAGAAATCTTAATATAAATATCATTCGGATAATCAACTGGTATATTTCTGAAAGGGTGTATATAAAAGGGGTTGTTATTTTCATATAACCAGATGAAATTTAGCAAACTGAATTATAATTGATTTTTGACTAGGATTCATAATTATAGTTGGTTAACTTCATTAAAAAGACTCCTATCTCGAGAACATTTAAATAATTATATAATTAATGATTTTCATGGACGAAGGAAATCCTAATAATGAACCTCCAAAAGTAGAAACTCCCAAGCCGAGTGAACCTACTCCAGAGAAAAAGGAAATTGTCATTAAAAAGTCTAGGCTTTTGATAATTGTTGCAATTATAATCATTATTGGAATAGCTGTATCGGCATACTATTTACTCAAAAACCCTTCCCATTCTGCGCAGTATATAGCAAACTATAGTCCTATTCTGGGTTCTGCAGATGCCACTGTGAATGTAATAGAATTTTCAGACCATGAATGTCAATTCTGCCAAGCTGCAGAGGGAGTTAATCAAGAAGTTATAGCATCTTTAATGCAGAGTGATCCGTCCTGGCAAGCACCTATTCCTAGCATAATAGACCAATATGTGAACACAGGAAAAGTTAAGCTTGTTTTCAGAGATTTTCCAGTTCATCCTACATCAGGAATGGTCGCATTAGCTGCCTCCTGTGCCAAGGAACAGGACAAATACTGGGAGTATCACCAATTATTGTTCGAGAATTATAATGCTTTGAGTGAAACTGATATGATAAGATATGCTTCAGACCTGAATCTAAACTTAACAATGTTCAGTCAATGCTTAGACTCTAAAAAGTATGAATCAGAAATTGAGAATGATCTTGCTGATGGAAGGTCTTTAGGAGTATCAGGTACGCCTACATTCTTTATTGGAAATGATGCAGTAGGATATGAAAAGATTGTTGGCGCACAGTCGTTCTCTGTCTTTAAACAGATAATTGATTCAAAGATTTCTATCTAACCATTCTTTTACAACTTCTTCTGGTATTGCGCCTGTAAATTCTGCTACTGTCTTGCCATTCTTTATCATCTTGACAGAAGGTATGCTCATTACATTGTATGTCTTTGCTACTTCCTTGTTCTCATCTATGTTGACCTTTGCCAATACAAATTTGTCCCTGTAATATTTCTCCATTCTCTCCAGGACAGGGGCTAGGATTTTACAAGGCATGCACCAACTGGCCCAGAAATCAACTACCACAGGTATCTTCAGTGATCTTTTCAAAACCTTTTCTTGGAATTCCTTTTCTGTTACCTCTATCATCTTATCACTATCCTAATGTTCTTCTTTTTGAAATAAAAATAGACGAACAATATCACAGCTATTACTGCTATAATCGAAACTGTTTCAACTTCATAGCAGGATAAAATGTAAAGCAGGGATGCTATTTCGCAGGAAGAGGAATTCGGATCGCATCTTCCTATGACTAACAGATTATAGATGCCGTAAGCAGAATAGATCATACTCGCAAAAAAACTTATGGTGAATATCCAGGATATTGGTTTGAAATTCTTGTAGAAGAATCTAGCCAGAGACGGCACAAACATTAGTTTTGAAGTCATCTTGTTTTTTATCTTGGTCTCGAGTTGAACGTCACATGGTCTTAATGTGACCATACGATAAACGCATTTGAATGCGTCCTTAGCCAAACCTCTATAATGACCACTGAAAATTCCCAGTATGGAAAAGACAATCAATGCTATTATGCAGAGTACCATTTTATCACTTTTTCTTCTTCACCTTATTGTAAATCCAGACTATGAGGCAGGATAAGAAATACCAATAGAAAAGAGTTATGAAAATGATTATGAAAAGACCAATTTGCCAAAAATAGAGAAAAACTGGCATTATTAAATAATCATATAAAAGTGATGTTATAAAAAATAAAAATATTATAGATGGTTCGCAAACAGTCATTACACAATAAAGATATAAATATGAAAAAATAGAAGACAAAATAACAAATAATACAATCTTTCTCCAGTCTGGCTTGAGGAATTGCTTTACTGTCATCATATCATCCTAATGTCTTTGCAATGTTAGTTAATTTTTCTATAAATGTTCTTACCTCTTCCTTTGTATTATAAAGATATAATGAAGCCCTTGCAGAGCCTTTCATATCGTGCAAAAATTTATGTATTGGATAAGCGCAATGCATGCCTGATCTTACAAATATGTTCTGCTCGTCCAGCATTATTGCAATATCATGAGGTTCCATTCCTTTGATATTGAAGGATGCCAAGTCGCCCTTTTTATTATAATCCTTAGGACCTATCAGGTCCAAACCTGGGATTGTTAACAAGCCTTCTATCAATTGTTTTGTCATTTCCTTTTCATGGCTCTCTATATTCTTCATTCCAATTGAAGACAAATAATCAACAGCAGCTCCCAAGCCTATTGCGCCTGCATAATGCTGAATCCCTCCCTCTAATCTATGAGGTATGTCTTCAAGAACGCAGTTTTTCAAATCAATATCCTTTACAGTTTCTCCGCCTGCTATAAAGGGTTCAAAATCTTTCAATAAATCATACTTGCCATAAAGGCAACCTATGCCAGTCGGACCGCACATTTTATGACCACTGAAAGCAAGAAAGTCAATATCCATTTTTCTAACGTCAATAGAATAATGAGGAACTGATTGAGCCCCATCCACCAAAACCAAAGAACTATTATCATGAGCTATCTTTGTTATTTCCTCTAAAGGTGCTCTAGTCCCAGTTACATTGGAAGCATGAATAATCGAAACCATTCTTGTCTTCTTATCAATTTTTTTCTTGAACTCTTCTATATCGAACATTCCCTCTTTATCGCAGAGAACAAAATCCAGGTCTATTTCTCCATTTCTAGCCTTTAATTGCCAGGGCATTAACCCAGAAGTGTGCTCTAGATTAGTTGTTAGAATCCTGTCTCCTTTGTTAAACCTAAAACTGTGAGCAACAAGGTTTATTGCTTCAGTTGTATTTCTAGTCCATACTATTTCTTCAGGCTTTTTAGCATTAATGAATTTGGCAATTTTTTCTCTTGCACCCTCGAATCCTTCTTCTGTCTTAGTAGCGAACTTGTGAACAGACCTTCCAGCACAACCAGTGTATTCAGTATAATATGAGACAATAGCATCAATAACTCTTTTAGGCTTTAGAGAAGTGCATGCAGAATCAAAGTAAATAAAGGGCTTTCCATTTACATTTCTCTGAAGTATCGGAAAATCTTCCCTTATTTTCTCAATATCCATAAAAATATCTACCTCTAGCAATATTAAATAGATAAATTAAATAAAAAAACTAACCACAACCGCCGCTAGCAGCAGCGCCTGTGGTGCTTAACTGTTGAGAACACTCTGTCGGAATAGTTGTAAATGCATTGCAAATACTAGTCTTGTATGCTTCTGGAGTTCTGCCTCCGCTGTACACTATGCCGTTGATTATCAGTGTCGGAGAACCTGAAACGCCATTTGATGCTGACAATTCATCATCTGCCTTGAGCAGATTTACTCCTTCCGAACCAATAGAACATGTGTTTATCTTTGAAACATCTATGCCAGATTTGGTTGCTGCATTCCTCCAACATGGATCGTAAGTAGCATTGTTACTGTAACTTCCTGAACAGTTTGCATTTATACTCGTTAAATAATTCCAATAAGTCTTCTGGTCATAGTACTTCATTATGCATACTTGCCTCAAATCCTCTTGTGCTTCAGGAGCTCCGTGCAATGATTGAACCGAATCAGGGGTTGTTCCTCCGACATTTGCTATGAAATGTACTTTAATGTCTGCTTTGCTACCAAGTAAATCAACTACTGGTTTCATGGCACTCTCTGCTTGAATTCCATACGGACAAAAAGCCATTACATACAACTGAACTGTCGGTTTGTCTGTCTTTGGAGTTTCAGTAGGTTGTTGCTCAGGCTGTTCTTCAGCTGTTGGCAAATTCTTTGTTATGTCCAAAGGTGCTGATAAGAACATGTTAGTCCCATCTTTTGTTATGTATACGGAAACGTCTCTTCCTTGGTAAGAAACTGTAACATTATATAAACCTTCAAACTCTGTTGTAGAAACATAAGATGCTGTTGTTCCAGGTTGAACCAAATTGTCATTAACAAATTTAACTGCCTTAACAGAAGCGTCTTCTGGTTTTAAACCAGTAGATGTTGTAGTAGTTCTTGTTCCAAAATATATAAACGAACCTATTAAAATTACAATTAAAACTATAGAAATCATCATCCAAGAATTCATTTTTGGTATTGTTATCTTCTTTGTATGTTCCGTAACTTTAGCAATACTTGGTTCAATATCTTTAATATCTTTCTCAGACATAAAAACAACATCTTTTTTAAGATATTTAAAGCTTTTTATTACTTAAGATTTTGACCTTATTAATCTAATTTTAAAAGTTTTTTTATCGTGTTCATATCAAATCCTATTACCATCTGGCTGTCTATTTCTATCACAGGGACTCCGACCTGGCCAGATTTTTCTATCATTTCCTTAGCCGCATTCTGGTCTTCTTGGACGTTTATGTCCTCAAATGGTATTTTCTTTTCCTTTAGGAAGTCCTTTGCCATTTTACAGTAAGGGCAGAATTTGGTAGAAAAGACTCGAACATTCATAAACATCATTTAGCTTAACAATTTAAATAATTATTTGAGGTCAAAGAATTTTGAGGAAAGGAATTTATTAGATGGATACAAAATTTTTATATGAACATCTTGGAAAAACCTGAAGCGCAAAAAGTTTTTAATTTATTCACCACCAACATGTCTCTTAAATTCAATGAGATAGAAAAAATGGTAAGATAACTTCCATTAAAATAAGGTAATTATTTCTTTTTTATCGAACTGTTCAAGTCTTTAAGCAATTTTTCTAGTTTTATTCCATGCGACTCTGCTGCCTGCTCAACAGTCTCTCCCGAAACCAATTGGCATGTTGCACAAGGAAGACCGTTTTTGAAGAAAACCTCTACAGTTTTGGGATACTTTGTTATTACTTTTTCCAAAATCATTTCCTTAGTTATTTTTTCCATTTTAATCACTTTACATGTATTATCTGAACAGGACATGCATTTTCTGCATCTTTACAGCACCCAGCATCCTTAACTGTCAATTCAAAGTCCTTTCCTACTTTCTTTCCGCCCTTAAGAACGGATTTTCCATCGTCTCCCATTTCAAAAAAATCTGGACATACTGCTGCACAAGCTCCGCAACCAATGCATTTGTCTCTTTCATGAATTACTTTTTGCATAAATAAAGAGTGTAAATGATATTTATAAATTTTATGGCTCTCAAATTCAAGATTTAAACTGAATTTATAAAATGAGTTTGTTTATTCAATATCAGATAAGCATAAAAATTTTTGTTGTTATAATAAAAGAGGTAACGTGAACAATTATATAACAAAAACAAAGGGAAGGGTAGAAAAGAGCATTATCTCAAGGGAAAAAAGGGATGAATTAGTTAAAGAAGCTGAAGAAATTCTAGGAAACCAAAGATGGGGTTGGAAAGCTGAAATCGATGGCTTTTGTGCCCAGCTCGAAACGAATTCAAGACACTCGTATGATTTCTGGTTTGAGAACTGGTTTTCAATGCCCAAGGATGTAAAGTCCCATGTCAGAATATATAATGTATTAAAAGATCCTGAAGGTAAACCGCATGCTTATTATAATCCTGAAACAAAGACAGCAGTAATTCATAACACAGAATACTACGGACAGGTTAAGAGCTGGGCTTTGGGCGAAGTTTGTGATTTTGCAGAAGACCAACACGATATTCATAGCATCCACGGAAGCTGTGTTGAAGTTAATGGTGACGGTATTGCTCTAATCGCTCCTACAAACACTGGCAAGTCGACTCATTGCTATGCATTGCTTGGCATGGAAGGGGCTAGACTTCATAGTGATGACTGGTTATATGTGAGATTCAGCAGGGGAGAAAAAGGAATACCGAGCGCGGAAATAAGTGAAAGAAATTTTTACATCAGGACCAACATTGCAAAGGTCTTTCCTGAAGTTAAACCGTTGTTGGAAAAGTGCAGTTTGGAAAACGTTGAACCAATAACTGAAGAAGAAATAGACAAGTTAAGAAAGGATAAAGTAGACGAATCTAAGATAAGAGAAATTGTCAGTGATCCCTTTATTGCTCATGACTACTCTAGGGCAATGTTAGATCCCAATTGGATTGCTGGACCGGAAAAATTTGTAGATACCACCAGGTTAAAAAAGGTTTTACTCTTAAAGAGGGACAGAAATGACCCTGAAATCATAAGAAAACTAGAAGCTGAGGAAGCTATCGACTATCTCATGAAACAACCAGAGAAATTTTTGAATCCATATCTAATAGTTAACACTCCAGAAAAGGACATTATCAGGAAGAATTTTTTCAAAAGATTGTTTGGAGTAGCACCCCCATATCTAGTAAATACCCACGAGCCTGTTGACATCGTGCAACACCAAATAAGAGAATTGGTAAAAAACAAGATCTGATCATTTACCAATTTTATTTCTTAAGCATCTTTTTCTCGAATTCTGTGAAATCTTTGTGTTTTTCCTCTACCTGCTTTAGAGTGTTCGCTATCTTGTCGTGATCTTTGGTTGAATAAAGGATTTTAAAGTGTTCCAAGATATCATATTCTTGTTGAAATATTTTCTTTTTAACTTGTATTCTTCAATCATATGACATCTGCAACACAATGTTATTAGGTTGCTTAGAGAATTGTCCTTTGATATTACGAATGGAACTATATGATGAGCATATATCTTGCAATTGGTTTTACCGCACTTTTGACAAGTAAACGAATCTCTTTTCCATACTTCTAGTCTGATCCTATCCCAACCGTTACCTCTAAAATAAAATTCTCCTGTACCACCTCTCCAAAAGAAACTTTTTTCTCCAGAATGTGCTTTTCTAATTTTTTCCTTGGCTTCTTCTGTGTGATGTTTACCATACATCGGATGCTTTTTACCAGAAAGTATTTTACTACTATTTTCGCTGATTAAACCTTTATTCCAAGCAACTTGTAATCCTTTTTTATTTTTATTCCATGGTGAAAATCCTTTATTGAATGAAGACTTTGGGATTATCCCAGTCTTTTTGCCTTTGTTCCAAGGGACTAATCCCTTTCGCTTTTCTGCAGAAAGTCTGATTTTTTCATTTGTTTCGCTTGTTAGGCTCTTACTCCATGGAACGAATGCTTCACTTTGCCTTCTTATTCTTTCATCAGTTTCTTTTGTCAAACCTTTTCTCCATGAAGTTTGCAAACCTTTCTTTCCCTTATTCCAAGGCACTTTATTTTTCATTTTTTCAGAATGTCTCAATAATCTATAATCCTCATACTTAGTCAAACTCTTATTCCAAGGGATCCTTCCCTTTAAGTGAGAGTTCATCTTTCCTAAAGCAAAAAGTCTTTTCATAGTTCTGCTTCTCTTCTCATTCTGTTCTTTTGTCCAGTATGCAGACATCTAGAAACACTATTTAATCTATTTTTACTTATTATTTCAATCTAATTTACTACCCATGATAGTTATTTTGCTCTCTTTTCTATACTCTCGATTGATTGTTGGATTCTTTCGTGCTTGTCCTTTAACTTTTCTGGAATCGGTATATTGTTCTTTTTATAATAGTTGTATATGGCCTCAGAAAGAGCATCTATGGCAAGCAACGAACAGTGATATTTCAAAGGTGGAACGCCTCCCAGTTTCTTAACAATATCATCTTTTGTAACCTCCAACGCATCTTTTAGATTCATTCCTTTGACCATTGTGGTTAGGAGACTAGTATTGGCTATGGCAACTATGCATCCAAAACATTCAGCTTTTATATCAGCTATTTTGTTGTTTTTAACTTTGATGTAAATCTTCATAATGTCTCCACAGACGACATTCCCAGCTTCTCCAATTCCATCTGCATCTTTTATTATTCCAATATTCTTTGGATGTTTAAAGTGCTTCATTATTTCCTTTGAATACAAGCTTGGAGTTTTCATTGTCCTCATTTTCCTTTAAATGGTGATATCTTTCTTAACCTTTTTATAACATTAGGAAGGACTTTTAATGTATAGTCAATATCAGCTTTGCTATTATCCTTTCCTAAGGATAGTCTTAGAGAACCGTGAGCTTCCTCGTGCTTCAAGCCAATTGCTGTCAAAACATGGGACGGCTCTAGAGTTGAAGACGAACAAGCAGAACCAGTTGAACCATATACTCCATGAGAGCTTAATTCAACAACCAAGGCTTCTCCTTCTATAAAGCTAAACCAAAAATTAGCATTATTCGGCAGTCTTATTTTAGGATCTCCATTGAGATGGGAATTTTCAATCTTCAGGACATTTTTTATCAGATAATCTCTTAATTCTGTTAGTCTCTTTGCCTCTGTTTTCATCTCCATTTTTCTTAGTTCAACTGCCTTTGCTAGTCCTACTATTCCAGGCACATTGACTGTAGAGGATCTGAGATTAAACTCATGTCCTCCACCATGAAGTAGAGGCTCTATTTTTGTTCCCTTTCTAATAAAAGTAGCTCCCACACCCTTTGGTCCATAGAACTTGTGAGCAGACAGAGAAAGCAAATCAATATTCATTTTATTAACGTCTATAGATAGCTTGCCAAAACTCTGCACAGCATCAGTATGAAAATAAATTTCATGATCAGAACAAATCCTTCCTATTTCCTCTATTGGTTCGATTGTCCCTATCTCGTTATTGGCATGCATTATTGAAACAAGTATTGTGTCGTCTCTGATCGCATTGTCCAATTGAACTAGATTAACAAACCCATACTTGTCAACTGGCAGATATGTGATTTCAAAACCCTGAGTCTTTAACCATCTGCAAGTTTCCAAGACTGCATGATGCTCTATGGAAGAGGTGATGATGTGCTTACCCTTTTCTCTGTTAGCAAAAGCAATTCCCTTTAATACAAAATTTATTGATTCAGTTGCACTGCAATTAAAAATAACTTCCTCGTTCTGGGCCTTCATGAAACTTGCCACTGTCTCTCTTGATTTTTCCAATGCATCTGCTGCTTCTAATCCTAAAGTATGCAGGCTCATTGTGTTTCCAAATTTTTCAGTAAAATAAGGCTGCATAGCTTTCAGAACTCTTGGATCAAGAGGGGTTGTAGCTGAATAGTCAAGATAGACTTTTCTCATAATAGATTAATAACGCTGTTATATTATATAAATATTTTTCATTCAGTATATGAAAATATATCAGATTTTGTACATACATTCCTTAAAAGACAATAGTTTTTATGTAGGATTTGTAAATTATAATTATGAAAATAGGAGAATTTCTAAAACCTAGCAAAGGAAGAATAATAACAGCACTTGCCATACCTTACATCTGGACGGGTTTGATCATGTTGTACTATTCTACCCAGAACATTCAAACAGCTTTGATATCACCATCAAGCATGCCTCTGTTTATAGTTACTTCAGTATTATCATTCCTTATAGATTCTGTTTTCTATTATCCTCTATCATGTTCAATTTCATTAATCTTTACAAGCATCAAAAAGAACCATCTCAATAAACTATCCAAAGATAGAATGCTGCTTGCAGTGCTTATACTTTCAATCCTGTTTTTCAATCCATTAGTATTAACAATAATTTCGAATCTACTATATTACTCAATGATGATTTCTACATTAAATCAGTTGTCTTATCATCAATGTGGTGTTCTTGTAAAAGCAGTGTGGCCTAACTCACCAGCTTCTAATGCAGGCATAGCTCCTGGTTATGTCATATACAAGGTTAATGGAATTGTAATCGATAATATAACAATTATGGGAGACATAATAAAAAATACGAAGCCTGGAGAGACATTAAGTCTTTGGATATACGATGGAAACCGAACTTACAGCGGTCTTGATGTCACTCTTGGCGTCCCGCCGAGCGATGTGCCAATAGTAGGTGCCTATTTCGGTGTTAATGTAACAGAAAGATTAGTTAAATATGACAGCCAGTGCAACAAATAGTTGTTCTACCAAAAAGCCAATCCCAACTTTGCTATATTATATGTAGATATCACCGCATTTGTACATACAAATGTTGCGTTATATGAAAATAACACCATATTTGTATATACAAAATTTGATGTATTTTTATATAAGGTGATTCTGATTAGTAATTTCATTACCAAGGATGAGGTAGCAAATCTCTAAGCTTTACCGTCTTATTCTTTCCTAATATTATTTCAGTGTCTAAGTTCCTATCACTAACCTCATAAATCAATTCTCTGCACCTTCCACAGGGTGGCATTATCTTTCCTTCACGAGAAACAGCAACAATTCTTTTGATGGTATATTCCTTGTTTGTCAGCATGTTTGATATTGCACTATGTTCAGCACAAAAGCCTATACCACAACAAGCCTCGATACAAACACCAAGATAAATACTGTTCTTGTTAGTAACTAGTGCTGAGCCTACGTTGCCTATTATAACATCTCCTATTTTCTTGAACTTGGCTACAGATTTTGCTTTGCTAATTAGTTCTTCGTTAGTTATTTCTCTCATAGTAATCATTTAGAAAACTACAATAAAAAACTATCAAAATGTATGTACAAAATCTGATATATATGAAAATAACCAATGATAACAACTAGTTTAGATTTAAGAAGTTTTAGATGTTTTTTTACCTTTCATATAGATAGCTTCAAGTTTCTTATACGCAGAACCAATTTCCTCATTTCCTCTAGAACTATAATCTTCAGTCCTTTCTAAATGCCATCGCGCTGTTGGCCAAGGAATTTTTTTAGCATTTTTTTCCAATTTCCTTAAATTATATCCTCTTACTTTTGGTGCTCCTTCAAGAACTTCTTTTACAACTTCTTCTATTTCTTCACTAATGGTTTTTAGCATGATATTAATATTTATAATAAAAATTTAAACGCTTCTTTTGACATCATTCCCTATCATAGCTCAATCTATACTGAACTTACATCAAATCAAACAAAGACATGGCATAGTTATTTTAATACAGAATAACCTCGAAAAGGGCTCTAATAAATATTTAAATATCTATAAGCAAAATGAATAGCTATGCCTTACGAAGAATATCTTTCAGCTGGAATGCATATTGGAACAAAACAGCAAACCAAGAGTATGAAGAAATTCATCTATAAAGTAAGGGAAGACGGTTTGGCTATTTTGGACCTTCAGACAATTGAGAACAGGATAAAATTGGCTGGAAAATTCCTAACAAGATTCGGCAGAATAATGGTTGTTTCTAGAAAGTCAGTTGCCTGGAAACCAATTGTAAAGTTTGCAGAAGCTGTTAATGGAAAGTCTATTACAGGAAGGTTCTTGCCAGGAACTGTTACAAATCCTAATTTCCCAGGCTATTATGAGCCTGATGTATTGATAGTAACAGACCCTACAATTGACGTGCAGGCAATTCAAGAAGGAATTAAAATGAGGGTACCTATTGTTGCTCTCTGCGACACCTCAAACGAGACGTATTCTATAGACGTGGTCATTCCTGTCAATAACAAGGGTAGAAAATCTCTTTCAATGGTTTATTGGCTCTTGGCAAGGGAGATTCAGAAGAACAAGGGAATGATTAAAGAGTACGAGGAGTTCAAGTACAAGCCTGAGGATTTTGAGTCCAAGGAAAGGGAAAGGGCAGATGAAGAGTTTCAATCAGATTCTAGAGAAGAATAATTTATAATACCCAAACCTTAATTCTTTTATGCAAACAAGAACCCCGATTGTGTCAGGACAATTCTATCCGTCTGATGTTAATGAATTAAAGGCAATGATAAAGAATTTCCTGGATAAAACCAAAGTAGAGAGAAGAAACTCAATAGGAATTGTTGCCCCGCATGCAGGTTATGTTTATTGCGGTAAGACAGCAGCATCCGTATACAACTCGGTTGCTCATGGATTCGACACTGTTATTATAATAGGTCCAAACCATAGCGGAATAGGAGAGGTAAGCACTTCATTAGAAACTTGGAAAACCCCCCTAGGATTAGTAAAGCCTGATGAGGATTTCATAAATCAAATATCAAAGGACTCGATAATACTGGAAGACCCGAAATCCCATTCAATGGAGCACTCTATAGAGGTTCAATTACCATGGTTGCAATACAGGTTCGAGGACTTTAGAATAGTTCCAATATCAATTAATCCTATTTTCTATGACATTGATACTTGCAAGGAAATAGGAACAAAGATTTCAGAGACAGCAACTTACTTGCGAAGAAAAATCTTGATGGTTGCTAGCAGCGATTTTACTCATTATGGTTCTATGTATGGTTACGAGCCCTTCGAAGGAAGCGATAAGGAGATTCTTAATAAAATAAAGGAGGCTGACATGGAAGTAATAAATCAAATATTAAATCTAAAGCCTGTGGACGTCATCAATACTTGCGAGGAAAAGAAGCTGACAATATGCGGATACGGGGCAATAGCTTCAATGCTTTTTGCTGCAAGAGACCTGAAGGCAAAGAAAGGAGAATTGATAGATTACTCAACAAGTTTTGAAGTCTCCAAGAACATAGATGCTGTTGTCGGATATGCTGGAATAAGCATTGTTTAAGTTTAGTCGATTTTAAATTTTTCATCCATTTCCTTTTCTCTTTCCTTAAAGAAACCGTCTGCAACAACATAATATGGAGAATCAGGATTTAATCTATAGAAGACATTAACACCCTTTTTTCTCTTTTTTAAAGCACCAGACTTTTTAAATTCATTCAACATTCTAACAACGTTTTCAAATCTACCACCATAGATTTCCCAAACTCGAGTCGAAGTGAGTTCATCAAACCCATCGAAAACATCTATTACCAAGGGATATTTCAGATTGCGAGGTTTGGTATGATCTTTCAAATATTTTTTCCTATAATCTTTGTATCTTTGTGTTTGACGATAATCTCTCATACTATCTTTGTATCTTTCTGTTTGATGATAATCTCTTAACCATTTTCTGCGATACTGTTTGCTCCTTTTTGATTGATTTGACAATCTTCTAATTTCTCTTATTTTTTCGAATGTTTGTTTAGAATAATCTTCAACAGAAGATTCGCTCACGCTTACACTAAATCTCTCTTCTACATCAGACCTTATTTTCCCTAATGCCTCTGTTGGCATGTACTTTCCAGCTCTTAAAATTCTATAATTAGCGAAAATATAATCTGCAACGTCTTTTCTCATAATTCAATAATAAATGTAAAACTTTAAGTTCTTTATTTTGCTTCCAGTAAATTTTAATAACTGTTATTTCAAATATAGGCTATGCAAGACGCAATAAAGAAGCATGCTCTGATAAATGCTGTTGAATACGAAGGAAAGGCGAATCCGCAAGCTATCATGGGAAAGATTCTTGCAGAAAATCCAGAATTGAAAAAAGACATGGCTTCTCTTGGAAAGGAAATAAGCAAAATTGTCAAAGAAGTGAACTCATGGACTTTAGAAAAACAGAAAAAGGAACTGGAAAAGTTTGGAAAAATAGAGAAACCAAAGAAAGAGCAAAGAGAAGGTCTTCCACCATTGAAGAATGCTGAAATGGGAAAGGTTGTAACAAGAATACCTCCAGAACCTAGCAAGTACAATCATATTGGTCATGCTCTCTCATTCTTGATAAATTATCTTTATGCCAAGATGTACAAGGGCAAATGCATCCTGAGATTCGAGGACACCAATCCTGATAAAGTGAAAAAGGAATATGTGGATGCCATGAAAGAGGATGTGTTAGAATATTTAGATATTAAACCTGACAAGACTGTTTTCTCGAGCAATGACATTCCAAAGATGTACGAGTATGCAGAAAAATTAATAAAAGAAGGAAAGGCGTACGTGTGCACTTGTTCTGTTGATGAAACCAGAAACCTAAGGCATCAGGGAATAGAGTGCAAACACAGAGGACAAAATGTTGAAGAGAACTTAAAACTATGGAAAGATATGCTTGGAAAAAAATTCAAGGACGGAGAAGCTGCCCTAAGACTTAAGATTGACATGCAAGCGCTGAATCAAGCTCTCAGAGATCCTGCTATTTTCAGAATTGCTTATGTTGTTCACTTTCTACAAAATAGAAAATATCATGTCTGGCCTCTTTATGATTTCCAGAACGTAGTTGAAGACGAGATCTGCGGAATAACGCATATTTTCAGAAGCTCAGAATTCAGGCTTGAACTTCAAAATTATATCAAAGACCTTTTAGGATTTAGAATGCAAACTGTTGTTCAGTACGGAAGATTCGAGGTTGAGGGCGCAATAACGCAAGGAAGAGAGATAAGAAAGCTAATTGAGGAAGGAAAGATTAAAGGCTGGGATGATCCACGATTAGTCACATTAAAGGCATTGAGGAAAAGAGGCATTGTAAAAGAAACCTACTATAAGTTGGCAGAGAAACTAGGCCTCAATCCTACAAGTGCAAAGATACAATGGCATATGATTGCTTCTGAAAACAGGAAAATTATTGATTCAACATCGAACAGATATTTCTTTGTAGGAGAGCCAATTGAAATAACATTGAATAAGGTTCCGAAGAAAATTGTAAAGGCTCCTCTTCTTCCTGGAAAAAAGACCTCTAGAAAAATCCCTGTAACCAAGAAAATATTCGTTGACAAGATAGATTTTGTACAGAACAAAGGAAAAGAGGTAAGGCTGATGCATTTTTGCAACATCATTCTTGACAAAAAGGCCAAGGTAACGAGCATTAAGCTAAAGGATGTTCCTAAGATACACTGGGTTTCTTCGAAAAACGTTAAAATAAAATTAGTTATGCCAGATGCACATGAAGTTGAGGGACTGGCAGAGCCTGATGTAAGCAAGATTAAACCTAACCAGACAGTGCAATTTGAACGCTTGGGATTTTGTCGCGTAGATAAAGTTAAACCTCAAATAATAGTTTACTACGCACACAAGTAAGAAATCATTATATTTCAAAGTTACAATAAAAGATTAATGAAAGAATTCCCAAAATGGTCGTTATCTTCTTTTGAAATAAAGAGGAATATGGCATGCATTTCTGAAGCGATTCGAACTGAGTATCATATTAGATTTAGATTAAAAGACTGATGGAAAATAGCCATCTTTAAAGAGTTGGTGAAAAATGCTAGGGCTATTACAGAAAAAGAGACCCTTACATATATTCTATTACTGAAAGTGGTAAAAATCTATTAAATCATAGTTAGATAGTTTTGCTAGATGCGATAAACCAGGTTTGTTCTACTTTGCTCACAAGTAAAGTATTTAACCTAGATTAATACTATATTTAATTCTCGAAATCGTGGTAAAAATGGAGCAAGCATATTTCCAGGAACCAAAGATTTATGTAAAAAATAATCTGAGGAAGATAACCTTAGAGGCGCTTAGCCGAGGAGAGATGTACGCCTCTAGCATTGAAAATTATTCTCTAAGGAAATATGGCACCAGACCGATTCATTCCTCTCTTTTCAAAGAACTAAGAAAACTGGAAGAAGAAGGTTTTATTTTTCATTCTAGAGACTTGGCTGGAAGAGGTAAGACAAAAAGAATGTACAAACTCGTTCCTATGGTTGAAGAAATATTAAAGGTCGAGACAAAGAAGATGGCAGACCAGATTCTAGAAATAAAGGCTAGCACAAGCAAAGCCGTGCTTCTTAGGGTTTACAGCACTTCTTGAAGAATTTAAATTCTAGCTACCTTATAAATTTAGCATGGAAAAAGTATCGGACAAGTTGAAATGGGGATGGAAGAAATCGGAAATGAAAAAAGAGATGGTGGAGAGGCTAGGAAAAATATAGATTTAAATACTTTCCAAATAGAATAAAACAAAGTGAACTAATGAAATGAGGTGATGATATGGATGAGAACAAGATTCTACATGCTGTAGAAATTGCTAAGAATACAGGAAAGGTTAGAATAGGAACCAACGAGACAACCAAGGCAATCGAGAGAGGAATTGCAAAACTGGTTGTGTCAGCAGAGGATGTTCAACCAAAAGAAGTAATCATGCACTTACCTTCTTTGTGCAATGAAAAGAAAATTCCATATGTTACTGTCAAGAACAAACTAGAATTGGGCAGGGCAGCAGGAATAGATGTCCCAACTGCATCAATAGCAATAGTTGAAGAGGGAGATGCAAAGAAAGACATTGAAGAAATAGCAAAAGAAAAGTGATTGAATGGCAGATGCGGTTCCAGCTGAAGTTGTGCAATTGTTAGGCAGAACAGGAATTAAGGGTATAACCCAGGTCAGATGCAAAGTAATGGATGGTAGGGACTCTGGGAAGATACTAATAAGAAATGTTCTAGGACCTGTAAGAATCGGAGACATACTTATGCTCAGAGAAACTGAAATGGAATCAGCAGGAACCATGGATGTGAGATAATGAAATGTTCATTTTGTAGTTCAACATTGGAACCTGGAACAGGAGTAATGTTCATCAAGAACGATGGAAAGGTTCTCTATTTTTGTTCTAAAAAATGCGAAAGAAACATGGTCAAGTTGAAAAGAGAGCCTAAACACGTGAGATGGGTAACAAAGAAAAAGAAAGTTTAAATTGTTCTGTTATAAATATTTTTTATGATTCTAGGAGTAGACAAAGTTCTCGAGCTGATCAAGACTAAGAACCTTATTGAAGGCTTGGATGAAAAGGATATTAATTTCGAAGGATGCGGGGTTGACATCAGGATCGGAGAACTCTATGAAATGGCAGACGAGGAAGGCTTCTTGCACATTGAGACAAGAAAGACCCCGAATTTCAAAATGATTGCCAAGTTTGAAAAGGGAAAATCATTGAAAATCAAATTGAAGCCTGGAGGAATTTATTCTGCAACCACGATTGAGAAGATAAACACTCCTGAGAATTTGTTTGGATGGTTTATTCCCAGATCTACTTTATACAAGTGTGGCATAGTTGTCCAAGGAGTGAGAACAGATCCTGGTTATAAAGGAAAGTTCTCTTTCATAATGATCAATACCTCGAACAAGGATTTTGAAATAGAAATGGGATCGAGAATTGCAAACATGGTTTTTCACAAGGTCGAAGGTAAGTCTAATCTGTACAAGGGTCAATGGCAAGGCGGAAGAGCCTTCATACCCAATGAGGAGAAGCAAATAAAGCAAGAAAAAGTTAACTAATTTTCAAGAGTTAAAACATCATTTATTGTCGATTCAGAGTTTAAGAATTGACGATACATTTAAATAGATTTAAATTGATGGTTCTGTCTCGGGCACGGTTGATTTTTTCTCAAAAATGAGGTGTCGCAAATAGGTTGACAAAGAGAGTTTAAGGGTTATTTTCTTTGTCTTGAATCTTTCTTAAATTCTTTAACCATATGTCTTTCAAGTTCTTCTCTAGTTCTTTTGTCATGTGGGAAATCTTTCATTAAATCCTTTCTTACATCTTTTCTAAAATCGTCTATCATTTCATCTGGAACATCATTAGAATCTGTTGAATTTTGAACATTTCCTAATATTTGAAAATTCTGAGTTCCGTAAATCCTATTTTTACAAGAAGGGCATATTGCAGGTATGCGGCTTTCTCTAGTATTCCATTTATATCCACAATTTTTACAAAGAAGGTTGTATCTAATATTTTCTTTTATATTTTTAGGAGCATGCCCAAACATTTTTTCAAATACCATACTAATCATATAGAAAATTCAGAATTTAAGTGTGTTCAAAAACACCAAAACAGGCGTTTGAATATCAAAACGCACTACCAAAGATAGACAAACAAATAAAAAAGTTGGATGACAAACCTAATTTTAGGTGATTAATATGGAAGAAGAATGGAAACCTCTAAAAGATGAAGGGACAGACTTGGATGAAAATATAATGGCTATCAGAATGTCTTTGGAAAGGATAGAAAAACATTTGGGTATAAAAGCAGGCAAGAGTTAAAATATAGAAAAGTCAGGATTTAAGGGTTATTTCCTTGAATATTCCTTGTATATTTGACCATGACAGGATGGACAAGTAGCTGGAAAACGGTTTCCTCTTGCAGTCCATTTATAGTTACAATGATGGCATCTAACTATTTGTTTGTCAAATTTTAGCTTATTTCTTTTTTTCCAACAGTTTGGACAAAGAGTAACCATTTTGTTGTCAGAAGAGAATTCACTACAGCAATCTTTACAAATCCAATTTCCACAGCCATCACAAAAAGCAACAGAATCTCTTCTACCACAGGCTTCACAAACAGCCTCAAAATCTTTCTTTTTTCCGAATAATATATCTGTAATTCCCATATACTAATCATATAGAAAATCAAAATTTAAACTTCTCATCTTCGTCTGTTTTAACTATCCTATACCAACCGTGGTGCCAATCCTTAAAGCGAGTTTCCATAATTCTTGTTGGTAAGGAAATGGCTTATTGGCTCCTTACTACCAAAGGTGGTAAAATTATTGATACTTTAATAAAATACCCTACCTCCAACCATTATTTTTTCTCCACACCTTTCACAGAAAGTATAGGCATACACTATTTCTCCCTTAACAAAAGCTTTAGCTGTATCATCCCATTCTGTTTTATCTTCATAATAGGCACGATAATTAGGTTTTTCTAATTTATGCAATTCAGAAGAAGGTATATGTTTACGCTCTATTATACAGATAAGCTTATTGATTTGTTTTTTTATGTTCATAATATTCACTTAAGCTTAGTAGGATCCAAACCAGCTTCCCTTAGTCTTCTAACTATTTCTTCATTAGAGGGTTCTTTACCTTCTTTCCACCTTTTCTCAATTTCCTTTCTACTTTTACCACAATGAGGGCAACTAGCAAAGAAATATCTTTCAGGAACTCTATGCCATTTAGTTGAAGATTTGGCTGCACAACGAGATGTATGGGTTTCTATAGAAGGTGGCCAGTATCTAGCTTTGAATTTTTTATTACAAAATGGACATTCTATATCAACTATACCTATTGGGTCCATGAAAATATCTAATTTTTAGAATTTATATTCATTTTAATTCATTTCTTTCTGGATAATTTCTTCTATTTGATTTCTTGAAGCACTAAACAAAAGCTTTGCCTGACTACGCAGTTGGATTGATTTAGCAACTTGTTCGCTGATTTTCTTCTCCAATTCACCTGAAAGTTTTGGTATAAATAATTCTTCTATGACTTTTTTTGATATGGAAGTTAAAATAGTGCCCTTTACATTTCTCTGCAACTGCAACTGAATAACTTTGTTTTTCATGAGAATCAGCAAATATTCAGGAGTTATGTTTTTAGGTCTGAAAACAAAAAACCCATTTGAAACAATAGAATTATTAAATTCCTCTGTGATAATCGCTGTCTTGCCAAGAGAACCTTCGACAGACGATACGATGATATCTCCTGTGTGCACTTTAATTTTAGCTCTGCTTGGAGCATCCTTGCCCTTGATGATTGAATAGCTGTCAACAACGCCAAATTCAGAGTTAACATCTGAAAGTTCTATGTAAACAAATTCTTTTTCAGGAGTTTTTTCTGGTTCAATATTTTCATCAATTAGTTCTGCCTTATCCAGTATCTTGATAGAAATACCTACTTTTTCTATTAAATTTTCATATTTCGGCTGAAAATATTCGGCATCAATACGCCCTAAATTGACGATATCTGACAATTTTTTATTAAAAGTCAATTGGTAATTTAGATTGATTTTATCAAATGATACCTCCTTTAGAATTAAATTATCTGCATTCTTGAATAAGGTTTGAGATTCGATAAGCATGTTCATTATTTTCTTAACATTTGATTTTATTTTATTATTCAACTTCTCATCTGGAATGAAGCATGGTAAATTCATAATGTCTGTTTCAGAGACGGCAGGATACATAGTAGCGGTGGTCGACCTTTCCAATAAATCTCTGATAAATTTTGTTTTAAAGAAAATGAATAAGAACTCTGTCAAAGCATTCTTTGCATTTATGACACAGAAACCACTGGAGCATACCTGAAGATTTTTTGATTCTTTTATGTATGCAACAGCGTTTCTGTTAGGTCTGACTGTTGATACTACAATGTCCCCTTCTTTAACTATATACTGGGCTCGACTTGGAGCATCCTTGCATGGAATCGATGTTGTTGTATAATCTCCAAGACCTAAGTTAACATCTGATATTTCCAGATAATTGAAAGATTCACATTTTTTATTATCAAAATGCCTCTCATTGACAAAAGCTAAATCGCTCAACTTCTTATCAGAAATTTTTGAGAATGCTTTCAATATATTGAAATAATAAGTCCTATAATATTCAGCATCTAATCTTTTATGTGCTGACTTGCCCAAATTAATAATATTAATCTGAGCCATTTAAGGACCCCCGATTATGGGTTTAAATAAGTTGTTAAGTATCAAGTAACCGTTTTTAACAAGCAACTGTGCCCTTTTATTATTTATTTCAAAATTACCGTGGATAAGATAGTTTCTAATTTGATATATGACTTCCAACAATTCACGTATAATAACATTGATGTCAGATGCTATTGCCAAACCATCATCAAGTTTTACTATAGGCTCTCCTCTTCTTATCTTACTTTCTATAGTCGAATTTGCTAATCTTCTTCTATTTTTATACAAATCTGTATTGGTAAAGTCAACATTCGCACCACCGCTATCAACAAGGCATTCGTTTCTAATTTCAACAATCAATTCTCCCAAATATTTCCTGAATTCCCTTGCTTCATTGGCATCGGATTTGAACAATTGCTGCAACCTATCTTTTATATCTTGATAATTCTTCAGTTCTTCGATAGCATCTCTATCTGTAGGAGCATTATATTTTTGTTTATACCACGCATTGAAAGATAGCCACAGCTTCATAAAAGGTGTAAAGTATTCAATTTGACTTGACCTATACCACCCAGATATTCCTTCTATCGTAGGCGTAGGCATTTAATTTCACCAAAAACTTAATTTTTCTTTCTTTGCGAATTCTACAAAAGATTCGGCTATCTTATCTAAATCATGATCAACTATCAGATGCCCATGTGAGTCAATCAAAGGTTCATCGTTCTCGTCCTTGACGAATGTATATTCTCCACCTTCGTCCTTTCCTGATTTTTCAGATACTGCGAAAAATATAGGATAATCGTCTTTATGGGGACAAAGCTTATCATCCCATTTTTGAAGAAATATTATTGAGGTTTTAGTTCCTGTATGTGGTTTGAATGTGTTTACACCCAAGCTTACAACTGCCAAAATTCTTGCATGCTCTATGATGAATTTTCTTACATATTCATCTGTTGAATTGTTAAGCCTACCTTGCGGTAGGACTATGCACATTCTACCGCCTGACTTCAGAAAGTTTAAGCTTCTTTCAAGAAATAGAATATCTCTATCCATTTTTTGTGAGATTTTTCCATTTCCTTTTTCTGACAATTCATAATTTCTCAAAATGTGTTTTTCGTTTATCTCGCCTGCAAATGGCGGATTCGTCATAAGAATATCAAAATCAAAATATCTGAAATTTTTTTGATTGTCGCCGTCTTTTTCTGGTTCTTCTGTAAATCGTGTCAAAAACTTTCTAAAGGCCGATTTGCCTTCATCACTCCATATAGACGGGTCAAGAGTATTCAATTTATAAACATTTGATTTTCCATCTCCAGCTATGAGATTTAATGCCTTCGCAATTTTAACAGCTCTGTCATCAAAATCTATTCCATAAACCATTTCCTGAGCATATTCAATTTGCTCTCGTGTCGGATTACTTATTGAACCTTCACCCCATATCCAAAAGAGAGTATGAACTGTAAATCCACAAGAACCGCATGCTGGGTCAACTACATATTCATCTTGTTTCGGATTTAGCATTTTTACACACATATCAATAACATGTCTTGGCGTGAAAAACTGCCCCTTAGAACCTTTTGCCACTTGAGTGACCAGATATTCAAAAGCTTCATCAATAATTTGCAAATTTGCATTAAACAGTTTTATGTCTTGAAGAAATGAAACACAAGTATAAAGATGGTTTGGTGTGAGTTCAATATTATCTAATGGACTAAAAACGCCACGCCATTTATTCGTGGATTGCTTGAATAAGTTGTTTATTTTTTCGTAAACTTCTGTCGGAGATTGTCCATAAATCCTGAAATATATTTTTCCTTTTCTATCGCTCAAATGTTTGGCAGACCACTCATCATATAATTTTGCATAAATGAGTTTGAAGACTTCTTCAAAAGCATCAACTCCAGCGTTAGCCAGCACAAGATTTTCCAAATCTAAAATTATGCTTTTAAGAGACAATCGCTCCTTTGCCAATTTGTTTTCTTTGGTGAGTTTTTCTATTGTCCATGGTTCTTTAATTACATCAATCAAGGACTGGTCTACAGTTGGTATATCTGAAATATGAAAAAATACATTTGGCTCTTCTCTGTGAAGAATTACAATTTCCTTCCCGTTTGTCCAAATACCTATCGGAGAACCTTCAGCATTACAATATGATTTCAACTGTTGCAAACCATCCTTTCTTTCTGGTTTTTTAACTTCAACAATTAATAATGGTGTTTCTAAATCTTTTTGGTAAACAACTATATCAGCACTTTTTTCATGAACTCCTGAACCAAACCAAATTTCTTTTTCAACGGCAATTCTTTCTTTTGGATAACTATACTCTGTCATCAATTTTTTGATGAAAAGTTGTCTTACAATCTCTTCTGGTTTTGCAGGTCTATCCGTATTTGTTGCAAAATCTTTAAGATAATTTTTCCCATCTTTCTGAAAGATTTTTATTGAGCTAATTAGGTCTTTAGAAAACAAACGAAGACTATGTTTGACTTTTGGATTTTTAAAAATTTTATCTATATCTTGCACTATATTGTTTAGTCTTTGGAAAATAAAAAGCTAACTAATTGAAGTGATTCATTTCTTCAGAGCAATTTCAATCTTCTTATAAATTTCTTTCATAATCTACCTCATAGACACCTTTATTAAACTTAACCATTTATTATCTTGTAATTTTAAATTTATTCCAGCTGCTTGTGCTGGTGTTTGTCCATCTAAACTCATATGCGGTCTGATAAAGTTGTAGTATAATCTATAACCATTAATTATTCCTTTAGCTGAACCTCTCATAACCTTATCTCGACTTCGAAAAGTTGAATGATATCTCTCTATTAAATTATTGTTAATCTTGTCTTGCATCGAAACTAACCTAATATGTCTCATCAATTTACGATACCCCAAAGTTTGCATTTCCCTTCTTATAGCCTTTTCATAAGACCATAAACCATCTGTTGTTATCGTTTCTGGATCTCCTATTGTTAGTTCTTTAGCTTTCTTAAAAATTAAGCGAGCATCACCTATTTCTCTGCGTTCTGTCACCGAACATGCTATTAGAAATCTTGAATCCGCATCTAATGCGTTCCACAACCATACGTATTTGCCCTTTGATTTAATCATCTGCTCGTCAACATGCCATTCTTTTGAGCCGAATACTTTGAATTTATCAACGTAATCATTCATTAAACCAGTATATCTTATTATCCATCTCCTAACTGTTTCATGATGCACCTTAAAGTCATATATTTGCTTCAGATGATCCTGTATCTGCCTTAGACTTATTCCCTTGAAATACAAATCCAGAGATAGAGTAACTATTTGTGGTGTTCCTTTTATCTTGCTAAACTCTATATCGTCAATAAAACTTTTGCTGCATGATTTACAAAAATATCTCTGCTTATTTCGAGTCCTGCATCTTCTATTACCATTCTTAACAACATTCTCAGAACCGCAGAAAACGCATTTAATCATGTCCGAACACCTTTTGCACTCTTTCCCATAACTGATATGTTATTTCAACATCTCTTTTATTGTATTCTATAATTTGGCTGATTTTACCCTTGTCAAACAAGTCAGAGATACTCTCTGTTAATGGATATTTGCCAGCTCCAAATACGAATTCTGTCCACTCATTTAGAGTGCCTGGCTTGTTGTAACAGTATATTCTTCTTACAGACTTCATTATCGTCATCAAGTCCGTGATCGATGACGAAAAGAATCCATTAGCTGACAATCCATATCTAAGGCACTTTGCAAAGATGAATCTGATGTCAAAGAGAATATTGTAACCTATTATTTCCTTGAAGTTCCTATTATGAAAATAGCCAAGAAAATCTTTAAGCATCTTTTCCTCGTCCTCATCAAAGAAGACAGTAACCTTGCCGTTCTCCGCATCCTTAGTTCCTATACATATTATCCTGCCCTCTTTAGGGTCAAGGTCTTCGGTTTCTATGTCGATAATGCAACTATTCATTTAGGCACCTACTGTATTATATAATAGGTACCTACTATTATATATAGTTATCGGTACCTACAGATTTATAAGCTATGAGAGTTATGATTATATTATGAAGCTTCAGAAACAACTTTCTAGAAAATCTGGTAAAATCGAGTATCCTAAATATGTTATTGTCATTCCACCAAAAATTGTTAAAGAAGCGAGATTTAAAGATGGTGAAGAATTGAAAGCTGAAGTTAAAGATGGGAAGGTAATAATCAGTCCAAAG
>Ga0154847_113_pt1 | contig 27053 bp, 34 predicted proteins | sample Rifle2008BG16ft_FD_105575 | JGI IMG/M metagenome (GOLD analysis project Ga0154847, IMG submission 105575) | Candidatus Micrarchaeota archaeon RBG_16_36_9
GATGTTCTTGTATGGGACGGAGGAAATAATGATTTGTCTTTCATCAAACCGGATTTGCAGATAGTGGTTACAGATGCGAGAAGGCCTGGTCATGAGCTGTTGTACTATCCAGGAGAAACTAATTTGATGATGGCTGATGTTGTTTTAATTAACAAGGTTGACACTGCAAATCAGATAAATGTCCAACAAGTTGCTGACAATGTGAGAATGGTGAATAAAAGTGCAACTATAATAAAAACTGCCATGGACAGGTTCATTGACAAACCGGAATTAATAAGAGGGAAAAGAGTTTTGGTTGTAGAGGATGGACCGACTTTAACTCATGGTGGTCTAGATTATGGAGCAGGAACAATTGAAGCAAAAAATCTAGGAGCTTTCATAATCACACCAAGAGACAAGGCTGTTGGTTCTATAAAGGATATTTTCGTGAAATATCCCCACTTGGGAACAGTTCTGCCAGCAATGGGATATTCTAAAAAACAAATGGAAGAATTACAAGACACCATTAATAATGTAGAAAGTGATAGTGTTCTCATTGGGACTCCTATTGACCTCAGAAATCTCTTAATGATAAATAAACCTGTTGCTAGAGTTAGATACGAGATAAGAGAGATCAGCAAACCTAATTTGGAAGACATTCTTAACAAGTTCTTAAGAAAGATTTAAATAGTTTTGTTTTTAATACCTGTTTAGTGATAACATGTCTATACCGTTTAAGTATATAGTTACTAATTGTCAGGACAGAGCAAAATATAGAAGAAAAAGTGATAAAAAGATTACAGGATTTTCTATTGCAACGAGTGAAGAAATTCCTTGTATGGATGCAGAAGCTTCTAAAGTAGAATGGTTAGTTCCACATTTATCCAGAGAAGGTAGAAAAAGGATAAAATCTGTCTTTTTGAACGATCCGACAGTAGAAGTGAATTTTGATTATATTAGACGTGATATTGCTGAAAAAAAATATCTCAAGCCTGAAGAATCTTTTGCAGTTCCAGAAGGAAAAAAACTTGCAAGAATTGCATTGGAAAAACTTCCACTATCTATAGAACCTCTTCCAAATTTAGCGAATGTAGACAGAATATTAGGTTTCCCTGATTATCAGGCAGAAAAACCTTATTATATAACTAAAGATTAACTCGGCATTCTAATTCCAACAAGATTTGATTCTCCTTCTTCTATAGAAACTCCGTAAACGCATCCAGCTTCTTGAATGGTAGACTCGTTGTGAGTAATTACAATGAATTGTGAGCTAGGAGAATATTTCTTGATCAGATCAACAACTTTTTTAGTATTAGGCTTGTCTAATGCTGCATCAATTTCATCGAGAATATAGAACGGTGCTGGCCTAAATCTTTGAATTGCAAATAAGAAAGCCAGAGCAGTTAGAGTTTTTTCACCGCCTGACATTGAATCAATGTTTGTCATTTTTTTTCCCCTAGAACTGGCTTCTATTATCAGACCGCTATCTAATCCACCAACTAACTTCAAGTCTGCATCACCCTTTAGAAGGTCATTGAAGACAACTTTGAATTGCTCTCTTATTCCATCAAGAGTTTTCATGAAAATCTCTTTTCTCTGACCTTCAATATCAGCTATTATTTCTACAATTTTGTTTCTCTCGTCAGTAAGCTTGTCCACCTTTTCCTTCAGATCATCATAAACAACTTTCTGTTGTTCATACTCTTCCAAGGCCTTCATGTTTATTGCCCCAAGCATGTTTATCTTGTCAACATTTTCCTTAATCTTGTTTTCAAGAATTGAAGGAGACAGCTGATAGGTCTCTGTTTTCTTGTAATTCTCAAATTCCAGTTTCAGGTTTTCCAACTCAGCTTCTAATCGTGCCTTTTTGATCCTTAATTTGTTAATCTCTTCCTGTGAATTCATTTTCTCTTCGAAAACTCTCTTTCTTTTATTTCTCATTGACTCATAATTCTGCTCTATCAATTCTCTTTCCTTTTGCATCTCCACTATTTCCTTGCTTCCGAACTGCTCTTGAGCAATCAACTCTTCCAATTGCTTGTTCAGTTTTATTACTTCATTCTCTAATACAACAATCTCTTTCTCGATCTGCTCCTTTCTCAGATAATAATTTTTAATATCATCAGTATCGCTAAATGTTCTTCTAGGACTATAAAATCCTCCAATTATTGCTCCTGATCTTTCTATAAGGTCTCCATCCAGTGTAACATATCTGGTTTCCCCTATTCCTAATTTCTTGGCAGTTTCAATCTTATCAATAACTAATGTTTCACCGAAAACAAAAGAAAATGAGTTAAAGTATTTCTGGTCAAAATCAATCAGGTCAATGGCTATTCCCACAACGCCTTCCTTTCCCAGGAATTTCTTCAAGTTCCTGCTGTCCCTAGGTCTTATCTTATCCAAGGGAAGGAATGTAGCTCTTCCTATTCTGTTCTTTTTCAAATGATTAACACATTCTATAGCAATATTATGATCAGAGACAACGACGTCATGTAGGTGTGGCCCTGCTGCAACCTCAATAGCTGTTTGATATTTTGATGGAACAGATGACAAAGAGGCTATGGTCCCATAAATTCCTGTCCATCCCAACTTTAGAACATCTTGAACAGCCTTGCTAAAAGAACCTTCCATTTCCTTTTGCTTGATGATTTCTAATCTTTTAACAAGATCATTTATTCTTCCTATTTCTGTCTTGCTCATGTCAATCTTGTCTTTTTTCCTGTTGATATCTGACCTTAATTTTTCAACCTCTTTTATTATTGCAATATCCTTGCTTCTATCAAACAATCTTTTAGAAATAGTATCTCTCTTGCTCTCGAATTCATCTATTTTCTTATCCATTTCTTCTATTTCTTTTTCAACCTCTCCTGAAGTTATTTCTGATATTTTCTTATCAAGCTTTGACATTGCTTCTTCAGCATCTTGCAGCCTCTCCTTGGCCAAGGATGCTCTTAACTTGTCAAGATCGCCTGTCAGCTTTTGATATTGTTGGGCAGATTTCTTCTCGTCTTCTAATTTATCTAGGTTCGATCTTTTTTCAGTTAAGAGTATATGAGCTTCCTTAAGCCTTTCCTCGACTGTCAAGAGTTCTCTCTGAGCCTTATTTCTCTTGTCATCAAATTCCTTTATCCCAGAAATATCATCAATTATCTCCCTTCTTTCAAGAGGGCTCATTTCTATTACCTCTGTGACATCTCCCTGAAGGATTATGTTATGGCCGTCTGGTTTTATCAAGGCAGGTCTCAATATCTCTTGTATAGTTTCTCTTGTTTCAGTCTTGCCATTGAGCCTGTACATTGATATTCCCCTCTGGTTTATTTTTCTGGCAAGAGTGATCTTATCATCTTCAAATGGGAATTCTTTTTTAGAATTATCAAACCATATCGTGACTTTGGCAGAGTCTGCTTGCGGTCTTTTCTTTGTTCCATGGAAAATCATTTCCATCATTCTATCAGCTCTAAGACTTTTTGCAGAAGTTCTTCCTAACACGAAGCATAAGGCATCTAGTATATTAGATTTTCCAGAACCATTAGGTCCGCAAATTACAGAAAAATTGTTAGGAAAACTTAGCAAGGTCTTTTTAGCAAATGACTTGAAACCTTGTACCTCTAACTTTTCTATCCTCGTCATCTTATCACTAGAACAATTATAATTATAGATTGTTCAGGTTATTTATTTTTGTTTAGAGCAGATGTTTTGCTAATGTTATCAGTCTAGGCTTTCTCATTAATGCTTTTGCTAGAATAAACAATTTAGAACCTCTAGAAAATTCTATCAAGTCTTCTGGTTTTAAAGCATCCACTAGATCGTTCAAATCATTATCAGAAAGTTTCTCAACAACTTCCCTGAGTTTCTCAATGTTCCTCATTTTGCCTCCTCTCTCTTCCCACCATAATTTGTTGAACTTTGACAAGAATTTTGCAGAAAAATCATTCTTCTTCAAAGATTCTATAATAACATCAGCTGCCAGCCTACCTGAAATAATTGCTTCTTTCATACCGCCGCCATGAATTGGATTGACATGGTGTGCAGCTTCTCCACAGACCAGGAAACCGTTTGCAACCATATTCTCTACCATGCCTCCGACAGGAACGCATCCAGCATTAACTTCAAGAATAGAACCTTTCTTTATTTCAGGACGCTCATTGATGAACTTGTCCAAGTAAAATTTTGGAGATTTTTCTCCTGGAATTACTCCTACTCCAACATTGGCCCGGTCTTTACCTTTTGGAAATAACCATGCATAACCTCTTGGTGCTATTTCATTACCCATATAAATATGAATAAAATCTGAATCAAAGTCAATACCAGACATTTCGTATTGCAAGCATGAATCAATAAGATCAGGCTTGGAGTATATCCTCAGAGCTTGCTTCCTTAAAGGAGATTCTGCACCTGTTGCACATACAATAATCTTTGCCTTTTCCTCAAAATTCTCTCCAAGAAATTCTCCTCTAACTCCATTGAAATATTCATTAGCTTGAGTTAAGCTAGAAATAAAGGTATTGGTCTGTATTTTTGCTCCTGCTCTAACAGCTTCCTCTGCCAACCACTTGTCAAAGACCTTTCTTTCAAGAATAAGGCCACCATAATTTAAGACAGCTTCCAAATATCGTCCATCAGGTGCATAAATCCTAGCACCCTTTACTCTCTGTGCAATACACCTCTCTGGAATCTTACCTATTGTTTCTTGTATTTTCTCATCTATTCCCTCGCCGCACCTATCCAAATTAGTTTTTTGGGGCGCCGATTTCCTGTCTTTTGTCAAAGACCTTGACAGAAAATCCGTTTTCGGCAAGTTTTTTAGCACAGCAAGATCCTGCGGGTCCAGCACCTATTATAATCACATCAAAATCTTCAGGCATTTTTCAATATCCTCCTTATCATCATAAAATCTTGGTTTGCTTCCTTCAAACCAACTTTTAACCCTCCCCTCTGGTAAATTCTTTAGCCTTGCAGTTTTTATATAGCTTTTGTTTATTTCCTTCATTTTAATAGTTTCTCTGTAAACATCAATCATTTTGATATCCTTTGTCACCTTTGCCATGATCTTTCTTTTGACATTTTCTAGAATCTCTTTTTTATAGTTGCAACATTCGAATTTGAAAATGCTAGAAAACTTTAAAAAATTAAGCTGATTTGTTAAGATTCTAAACCCTGCAGATTTAGAAATAACATCATCCTGTCTCGTATAATCGCCTTTACAAGGTTTAGCTTCACCTGTTTCTATACCAAGTTTGCTGAGAGCTCCTTTAATCTGATTTAAAAATTTCAAATGGTTGTCCATTAAAGGCAAGGATTTCTGCATTCTGAAATCCAATCCAGATACGCTGGCTATCTTATTCTTCTGAAGCATTGGTATCTTTATTTCATTTGCAAATAAAACATCTAAAAATTCTACCTTTATCCATTTTTGAGATTTCATTAGCCAATCGGGCAAATAAAATTCCTGAACAACTTTGTCTCCTACAGGAGCTCCCATGGCAAACAAAAGTCTACCTAAAATTCTATTTCCCTTTCCCTGAATTTCCAAATGATAAGCACCTTCCCTGCCCTTAAAATTTAATACTTTAATTCTTGTTTTGAAACCTAATACTGACTTTATTTCTTCAGCTAACTTTTCCAGGTCTTCTTTTTGGCCCGTTAGACAAATATAATAGTCATTCTTTCCGATGGTTCCATCTCCAAAACACCAAGCAAAAATTTTTAGTAACGTTCTAAAACCATAAAAATTAGAGGTTAATGGGAATAGTTTCCTGTTCTTGAGAAACTCTATGGACTTCAATGGGTATGGAGTTTTCTTTTGTATAAACCAGTGCCATAATCTACTTTTATTGGTTATTTTTACTTTGTTGTAAATTTGTTCTTTTTTGTATCCTTTCTCTTTTAATATCAAGGCACTTTCATATTCTTTGACCAGTTGTTGCTGGTATTTTGAATATGTGGATAAGAACGAATCTTTACTTACAATCTTCATTTTTTCATCCTGTTTTTTGCAATTATTACCACCAAATCATAAAGCACGATTATCATGCTTGAAAAAATATAAGACACTAGAAAGTAATAGAAGATGAGGAATGCAGTAGGATTCAGTTCCCCGAAATATCTCGAGAACAGGAGCAGGTATACGCTATAAGGTATGACTTCTTGTTTATACATAAAAAACACTACAATAAACAATAAAGTTAATATTAATGACATGAACAGTTTTCTACCATCATAAAAAAACTCTGATAGGCTCATTTTTCAACCCTTATAGCTTTTACAGGACAGACTTTTTCACAAATACCGCACAAGGTGCATAGTTTGTCGTCATGCATTATACTCTCTTTTAGTTCCAAAGCTGCAAAAGGACAAACAGAAACACATCCTCCGCATCTCATGCATTTTTTGACATCTATATTCCAAGACATAAACTCAACTTTTGAAGAGTTATTCCTTGAATTATATAAAATTATGGAAAAAGACGTTCAGGGTCTCTGGCAAACAACGTAGCTTCTCTTATGTTATCTAAGTTCAAGAGCTTCATTGTGAACCTTTCTATACCCAGACAAAAACCACCAACTGGAGGAGCGCCATACTTGAAAAAATTGGTAAACCATGAAATGTTCTTGGGGTCGAGTTTCTTCTCTTTCACATTCTTCATTAGTTCTTTGTATCTATGTTCTCTTTGTCCACCTGATGACATTTCCAATCCTTTGAATATCAGATCAACGCTTCTTGCATACTTGGGTTCATCATCAACTTTCATAACATAAAATGGTTTTAGGGCAAAGGGAAACCTATTTATGAAAAAGAAATCATGATCATATTCTTCCTTTACATAGCCAGCAAGCATTTCTTCTGCTTCTCTGTTCAAATCGTCTCCATCTTTAATCTTGAAACCTAGCTTTCCCAAAATTTTATATATCTCAGGAAATCTCAACTCTGGAAAAGGTATTTTAGGTATTGTTATTTTTTTGTTCAATATTTCTAATTCCTTTTGACAATTTTCTGTGACGAATCTTATGCTTTCAACAACCATCTGTTCTTCTAATCTCATCACGTCTGTTTCGTCTCTTATGAATCCCATTTCAGGAGCTATTCCCCTGTGTTCGCATAAATGATAAATTGTATTGGATTTTTCAGCTCTCCAGTTGGGCCCAAGATCAAATATTTTATCAAAGCCAGAGATAATTACCAATTCTCTGTGCAGTTGCGGGTCTTGCCTAAGGAATGCTTCCTTATCAAAGTAAGGAACTGCAAAAACATCAGAACCTCCTTCTGAAGACCCTCCTAACAGAGAAGGTGTAAAGACTTGCAAAAATCCCTTCTTAATCAAGAAGTTCTGCATCCCTTCTACAATCTTAGATTGAATCTTGAATATAGCTTGATTTTCTGGTTTTCTGAGATCTAAGGGTCTCTGATCTAATCTTGTGTTGAGTAGAGCTGGTGTCTTTTTTGTTTCCATTTCTAAAGGCAATGGTTTTTCAGCAATATTAAGAATCTTAATATCAATGGGTATTATTTCTACTCCATTTGGTGCTTCTTTATTTTCTTTGACAGTTCCCTTGACTGCTATAACGTCTTCCCTTCCTAATTTTTCAACCATTTCTATTGTACTTGGTAAGGTTACTTCTTTTTTAGCAATTATTTGAATAAACCCTTCCCTGTCAGCGAGCTTGATGAACTTTAACTTACCAATATCTCTTAACTCCCTTACAAAACCCATTAAAATAACTTCCTGATTGTCCATTTCAGGCTTAATTTCCTTAGAATAATGAGTTCTCTGCCAGTCGCCAAGGGTCTCCATCAAAGCACCTACAGAACGCCGAGTGGTGGATTGAAGAAAATTATCCATGATATGAACCATACAAAGAGGTATATCCAACCACCATTAGATAAAAACCATTTGAAATCCTTATCGACCTTAAATAATTTTTTGTTAATTTCAGTTGAAATGACTAGAAATAGCAAAGCCAAAACTATTGCTATATAATTTCCTACTTCTCCGTACAAATTTCTCCCTAGATTACTGAGGAATCCTACTATTATTCCGACTACTATATAGACTAAGAGTATTTTTGTTTCTACTTTCATGATATTCTATTAACTTATTAATATATAAATTCTTAAAGATTTGGTAAGTCACTCGTACTCACGCCATACATGCTCGCATTTCGTACGTTTGAAATTATTTGTATTCCTTTAATGATTTCTGTTCCTTCTTAGATTTCAAACCGTCCACCGTCACCCAAGAATGCCTTATGTGCTCCAAGTGCTTTCCGTCTTTTAATGCCTTTTTCACAAATTCTATGCTTCTAGAATCATGGCTGTATCCGACACCAAAATCAAAACCAACCTCTTTTTTTAACTTCTCAACCTCCCTATCGCGTTCAACCTTGGCAATTATGGAGGCGGCCGAGACAACAGGGTACTTCACATCAGCATAGTTCTCGGCGATTATCTCGGTGTGGTTCTTTGCCATGTTGAGCAGAACCATCTTGAATTTCTCAGTAGATACCTGAGGAGCATCGACATAGGCCTTATCCGCACCCAATGTTTTAATTATCTGGGCCATCTTTTCTGCTTCGATGATATTCAAGTTCTTTATTTTCATCAGTTCGTCTATCTCTTTTGCAGAAACTTTCAGAGCGACATAGTCCTTGGCAATCTTCTTTATCAAAGGAAAGAGTCTTTCTCTTTGATGTGGAGTAAGCATTTTGCTGTCCTTGACCCCAATCTTTCTAAGCTTTTCTTCATCAGCTTCGTCTATCATTACGCCTGCAACGACCAATGGACCGATGACAGAACCTTTTGGCAAACAGAAACATATGATGCTTACTGTTTTCTGCCGGCTTCATCAATCCCTAGAATAGTAGTCATGCATCACCTCTTTACCCAATAATCTATACTTCTTATTCTGTAATTAACTACTTTATTTTCTCTTTTCAGTTTAGTTAATACTTTCTGAAGTCTGCCTTGACCTCTGCTAAATTCACATGCCAACTGCCTACTAGTTTTCGGTTCATCTAAATGTTCCAAAATATTATTTCTAATAAAATTATGAGAATAATGCCATTCCTTGAATTCATTAAAAATTCTCCAGAATTTAGATTTTTTAACAGGATGCAAATCTGCTATTCTTTTTTGTGCTAAAATGCTCCAATTCTTCCTACTTGTTATAACATATGATCTTTCTCTTTCAGAAAATCTAAAATCTACATTTAGCTCTTTAAGCATTATTTCTAAGAAATTATTAGGTTTTCCTTGAGATATTCTAACAGTTCTATTATTATGAGAACCTTCTTTCAGGTTTCCTTCGCCAGCAAAAAAACCTCTCAGAATATGACTATAGAGGTATTTTTTTGTCTTTACTTTCTCTACTAATTTATGCCAAATTTTAACAAGTTTAGTATCAGCAATTCTGTAAATATAATAAGTCTTATTAGCTCTGTTATCTTTGTAGTATCTATATCTAACATTATTCAATTCAAATTTCTCAAAATTGTCTTTGTCGGTTTTGTAAATGTAAATTCTTGGTCTGATTTTTTGGAAGGTGCTATTCATGAAAGAATGAAAATAATATATGATATTCTTGCAATTGTTTGTAATGGTTATTTCTAAATTGGATTTACTGTCGCCTTCAGCTAACCATAGACCAACACATTCCGCAAGCTTAATTTCGTCAATACCTAGAATTGTTGTCATTAAATTACCTCTAACAGTTACATAAGTTTATATAAACTTTTAACCTCTTATAAATAAACATAGCGAGGTAGGGCATCTATTGCCTTGCGAGACTATAGACCTAAAAGCCAGGAGTGCCCGTCGGGCTCATATGGTTTGACCTAGGACACCCGAAAGAGAAAAAAATCTCTGGGTACAGGCCGTTGGTTCAAATTGAAGGTAATCATTTTACCTTTATGAAATTCCAACCCTCGCTACTTCTTTTTTATATTTCTTTTGCTTTATTATTTCTATGAAACTGAAGGTTGGTTTGTTTTCTTTCACTAGTGATGAGGGCTGTTCAATGATCTTCATAGAACTTATGAACAATCATTTTTCTGACTGGGAAAGACTATTAGACTTCAAATATTTCAAGCTATTGAAATCAAAAAATGAACTAAAGAATTTAGACGTGGCTTTCGTGGAAGGTGCAATATCAACATTCAAGGAAGAGAAGAGGCTGAAAGAAATAAGGAAGAATTCAAAAAAACTTGTTGCAATAGGAAGCTGCGCTGTTAATGGAAGCCCTTCAAATCAGAGAAATTTCTTTAATGATAGTACGAAACAAGAGATAAAAATGATTTTAGATAATTTTGGGCATAGAGATAAGGTTTCTCAATTGGACGAAATAGTAGAAGTAGACGATAATGTTCCTGGATGTCCAATGGATGAAGGCAAATTTTTACAAATATTGAACAAATATCTGAAAGAGTTCAAAGTGATGTAATGCATGAAGATTTCAAAATATCGATAGACGGTTTGAGCAAGATAGAAGGTCATGCTTCCTTAGATGTTAAGGTTAGAAATGGTAAAGTTGAAGACGTGAAACTAAAGATAAGCGAAAATAAAAGGTTCTACACGCAAGCAATAAGAGGCAAGCAATTCCAAACAGTTCCTCAATTGGTTTCTAGAATTTGTGGGACATGCAGCGTTGCGCATTTAACGTGTTGCACAGAAGCTGTTGAAAAAGCCTTGGAGATAGAGCCTTCAGAACAAACTATCATGCTCAGGAAACTGATGATGTATGGAACAATGATAAGAGACCATGCAATGCATTTATACTTGTTCTCATTGCCCGATGTCTTAGGAAAGGATTCAGTTCTTGAATTCGACGAGAGACAGCATGAACTAGTTCATCAAGCTTTCGATGTCAAAAGAGCAGGAAATGATCTGACAAAGCTTATTGGTGGCAGGGCAATTCACCCGCCGTTTGCTCAAATAGGTAATTTTTCTAGAATTCCTGAAAAGAGTGAAACAAAAAAAGTTATCAAGGAAATGAAAAGTGTCAGGTCTCATATATTTGACTTGGTGAAGATTTTTTATGACTGCGAATTTTCTTTCAGGAGAAAGAATACCTTTGTTGCATTGACAACAGACGATTTTAGTTTCCTAGAAGGTGTGATAAAATCATCTCATCGACTTATCATACCTGAACAGTTTTATTGGGATCATCTGCATAGGGTCATAATTCCTTACTCCCAAGCAACAGGTTATGAATTCGAGGGAAGAGACTTTATGGTCGGATCTTTGGCTAGGATGAATCTTAACAGAGAAAGACTACATAAGAACACGAGAAATGATTTGGCAAAGTACATTAGAGCATTTCCTTCTGAAAATGTTTATCACAATAATCTGGCCCAGGCAATAGAAATCATGCATAGTATAGATCATTCAATAGAAATCCTAGAAGGCAGCAATTTCAAGAAAGAACCTCAGGTCAAGTTCAAAATAAAGGAGGGGAAGGGGGTTGGAGTAATAGAGGCTCCCAGAGGAACTCTTTATTATGCTATTGATTTGGATAATCAAGGGAAAATTATTTATGGTAATCTTGTCATCCCTACTGCCCAGAATCAGATAAGAATGGAGAATGATATCAAAAAGCTAGTTGCCAATAATATGGGCAAGAATAAAGAGTTCATACAGAATGAAATTGAGAAATTAATAAGAGCATATGATCCTTGCATGACATGCGCAACTCATTTTCTTAAAGTAAGGTGGCTCTAACCAAATAATGAGAGTATAAAACTTAGATTTTCTTTAGCCTTCAGCGAATGAACTGCGTTCTTTTTCATGAATATAGAGACGTTAGGCTTCATGACTATTTTCTCACCTTGAAGATTAAATATTCCTTTACCTTCTAGAACAAGGATAAAACCGTCTTTTGCTGATGTATGTTCTGATAGCTCCGCTCCTTTAGCCATGCTAAATAAAGTTATATCGATTTTACCAGTCTTTAACAAAACTTTGCTTAATATGCCTTCTTTTGGGTATTCAACTAGTTCTTTTAGGTTCTTCCAATTCTTGCTTTTCATAATTAGATTTATATTTACCAATTCTTAAATTTTAGAAATTAATTTACATAGTTCTAAAAAGGCTTTTTTCTCTTTCATGTTCACGGGTATTCCAAATATTCTGACTTTTTCAATCATCTTCATCTTCTTCAAAAGCTTTAAGTTATAACCTAAATCAAAATCGTGCATAGAATAAATCTTATCAGTTATTATCTTGTCTATGTCTTCTATAAGTTCAACTTTCCTAATACCTTTGACAGTATCAATTATGTTTAGTTCCTTTTTTATTTCCAAATCTTCAGTGGTATCAAATTCCTTAAATTCAATGGAGGGAAATTCTTTCTTTAGTTTGTTAATTAGTTTCAAAGGCAAGCTATCTTCTTTAACAAGAGGATTACCAAAAACATAAACTATCTTAGACATAATTAGTCTCATTTTTAACATTTGTTAGCAAATATGATCCTACAACAATCAAAGCACAACCTATTAGCTGTAGTATTGGAATAGGCTCGCCTAACATCAAGGCACCCAAAAGCAAGGATATCGCAGGTGACAGAAGAAGGAAAGCCGAAGCCTTGGAAACGTTTATCATTTTTATGCTCCAATACCAAAACAAAACATAGCCAAATAGAATTAAAGTTGATATAATTATATTAATGACTTGTTCCATTTCTAAGCTCAGAAGCAAATCTAATTTTCCTAGGAGTAATACGATTGCAAAAAGTATCAATCCACCAAAAAACATCCTGGCAAAGGAAATTACAAAATTATTTTCACCCTTGATCATACATTTCTTTGAAATCACACTTTCTACTGCCCATAAGAATGTGGCACCTATAATAAGAACATCTCCAAAGGAAGGGTTTGACCAAAGTTCTGATACCGGTATCTGAGAAAGATAGATAGTAAGCATTCCTATAAACATCAGAAACAAAGCATACAGATATTTTTTAGAAATCCTCTCCTTGAGGAATATGAAAGCCAGAACAGTTATGTACAAGGGCATGGTTTTTTGCAGGAAAGCACCCCTTCCAGATGTTGTCAGTTTCAAACCGTTGAAGAACAGCAAAAAAGCAAAAGAACCACCTACAATGGCTATTAATATCAGATATTTCCATGATATCTTCTTGAAATTCTTGAAGTTAAATCTCGAACTGTAAAATGATATAAGAAAAAATATTATTCCTATTAATAACGATCTTACGGCAGTAAATATGGTAGGATCCAGATTAACAACGAATATCTTATTCAGAGGAATGGAGAAACCGCTTATAATAGCTGCTATTATTGCAAAAAGTGTACCAATATTACTCTTGTTCATTTTATCATTTATTGTCTGATTTAAGATATATTTGTTTTAAATTCCAGAGTTTTTTAGCTAATCTTTCGTTTATTCTTTCAACAACAAAATCTCGATGTACAACAACAGAATCTCCTTTTTTCAGTCCTGAGACAAGATCATTTCTATATTTTCTTCTCCCGATAATTGTCTGTACAATCATTTTGTTTGTATTAACAACTATGCCAGCAAAAGTTCTGCATCTCATTGCATTGAAATCTCCAAATTCGTCATATCTTCTATCCACTATCTTATCATGTTCAAACAGAAAATATTTTCTTATTACATTTTTGTCTACGTTACTCTTACCAAGACTTTTTGCTATTCCTACGCACATAGAATAGGCAGTTTTGAATAATTTTTCAGGCGATGATGACACTTTTTCTCCTTGAGATATAATTTTAATTAATTTTTTTATTTCATATCTTGAAACAGAACCCCTCTTAACAAGTGTAGGTGAACATGGTAATGCATATTTCATAAAAAGTACTCTAGAACTATCATCCTTGAAATCCATAGTAAAACTTATATATTTTAGACTCTTAAATAAAAGAGGTTATCTTGACTAAGGTTCTTATTGTTGGAGCAGGTCCAGCAGGAGTTTTTGCTGCAAATGAATTGGCAGATTCTTGCCAAGTAACAGTCCTAGAACAGGAAGATCATATAGGAGGAGCTGGACTGCACTCTGATGGAAAAATGAACTTTCATCCTCAGATAGGCGGAGATCTGCTAGAATTCCTTTCAGAAGAAGACTCGATGAAAGTCTTAGACAACATCAAACAGGTTTTCAAAAGCTATGGTATGACAGACGTTGGAAATGACTGGGAAAAACTTGTAGAACTGGAGAGAAGGGCAACAACCTCAGGGATAAAGTTCATACCAATAAGGCAAAACCACATTGGTTCTGATTATTTGCCAAAGGTTATGGAAAATTTCAAATTAGACCTCGAGAAAAGAGGAGTGAAATTCAAGCTCAACACAAAGGTTTTGGATATAGGACTTCGGGAAGGAAATATAACCATAAGAACTGACAAGGGAAATGAGGAAGCAGATTATGTTCTATTAGCGCCTGGAAGGGCTGGTTCCTTGTGGCTAATAGAAATGGCCAAAAAACTGGGTTTCAACATGCGTTTCAATGCTGTTGACATTGGAGTCAGGGTTGAAAACCTGAATGATGTACTAAAGGAGATTGTGGTTGATTACCAGTGCTGGGATCCAAAGTTTCATATAAGGACGCATCATTATGATGATGATGTTAGGACATTCTGTGTTTGTCCGTATGGATTTGCTGTTAAAGAATTCTACGAGAAAGGCATATTCGGAGTCAATGGACACTCGATGAAGGACAAGAAATCCACTAATTGCAATTTTGCTCTGTTAGTTAAAACAGAACTTACACAACCTCTGGAAAATACAACCGAATATGGTAGATTTATTGCAACTCAGACCAACAGGCTAGGTGGTGGAAAACCCATACTGCAGAGAGTCAGAGACTTGAGAATGAACAAAAGATCAACCTGGGACAGAATAGGAAAGAGCTATGTTAACCCGACCTTGAAAGATGTTACTCCTGGAGACATTTCAATGGCCTATCCATACAGAATAGTAACTGATATTCTAGAGGCATTGGATAAGCTTGAGAGAGTTATTCCTGGAGTTGGTTCTGATTCTACGTTATTGTATGCTCCTGAAATAAAATTCTATTCAATGAGAATTGAAACAAACAAGAATCTCCAAACCATCGTACCTAATATATTCGTAGCTGGTGACGGAGCAGGAGTTTCTAGAGGAATAACCATAGCAGCTGCAACAGGCATGATAGCTGCCAATGGAATAAAAACCTTAATAAAATAGTGATAATATCAAAAATTTTTTATTAAAACTGGCAAGAGAATCAATTGAAACCTATGTTAAAAACGGTAAAAAAATCATTGTCCCCGAGAATTATCCTAAAGAAATGAATGAAAAAAGAGGAGTGTTTGTTACACTGTACGAAAAGAGTAACAGGGAATTGAGAGGATGCATGGGAATACCCTATCCTGAAATGCCTCTTATAGAAGCAATTGTAGAGGCTTCTGTCTGCGTATGCACAGACCCAAGATTTGAGCCATTAAAGTCAGAGGAATTAAAAAACATCTTTATCGAGGTCTCAGTTCTCACGAAACCAGAACCAGTAGACATCAAGAATATTAAGAAGGAAGTAGAAATTGGAAAGCATGGCCTTATTATCAGGAAAGGATTCAATGGCGGCTTGTTCTTGCCACAGGTTCCAGTTGAGCAGAATTGGAACATGGATGAATACTTGGAGAATCTATGCTACAAAGCAGGATTAACAGCTGATTCCTGGCTTGATGATGATTGCAAAATATTTAAATTTGAAACTGAGATTTTCAAAGAAGATGACTAATCAACGAAGATAGCTTTATTATTTGTCTTCTATAATTATTATCAAGGTATGAAAATGGCAATAGATATTAATTTGTTGTGGTTAGGACTGGCACTTCTGATTGCACCTGTTCTAGGAACCTATGCAAAAGTCGTAAAAGACAAGAGAGGGTTCGTCTGGCTAACAGGTGCAGGGGTTTTATACCTCCTAGCATCTGCTTTCAGCGTTGAAATTTCTTGGATACCATCTGGTTTGAGCTATGGAATCATCATTTTCAGCATAATAGCACTAATAGCCACCTTTATTGGAGCATTGATGGTAGCAGCAGATGTTTTCAGGTAGTTTTCCTTTATACCTTCTTTTATTCTTATTCCTAAAGTATCGAAACTTTTAAGAGTGCCAAAATACATGAAATATCAGTGAAATTTATGCCTAAAAAAGATATGGCGTGGGTAAAGCTTAGTGGATGGCTATTCATACTTGGAATCATTGTAGCCATTGTAGTAGGCCTATTCCCAAGCATAATAGACTCAACTACAGTTACAGGCGTTTTAGCAGTTCTAGGTTTTATAATAGGATTACTAGGTATCGCAGGTATGGGAACACTCGAGAAATGTGACGTTGATGTATTCTTATTGGCAGTTATTGCATTGATGGCAGCTGGTGGAGCTGGAAGAGCATTTGAAAACGTCCTATACATAGGACCGTACTTGATGAACATTGTAATCTACATTGGAGTACTAGTAGTCCCAGCAGCAGTCCTAATTGCTCTAAAAGCAATTTGGAAATCAGCTCAAACAAAGTTTTAACAGCAACTTTTCAATTTTAAGGCTTTCCTTTTCTTTTTTTATTCATTAATAACAAGATGATAATATGTCTTTCAATGACAAGCTAAGGAATAAGCTTGAAAATACGCTTTCTGAAGAAAAATTGGATTTCTTGCCAAAAGGGTATCAAATAGTAGGAAGCATACTATTGATAAAACTGGATAAACATCTGATAAAAAATAGAAAGTTGATTGGCAGAAAAATCCTGGAAATTCTACTCTATATAAAAACTGTTTGTTTAATAAAGGAAATCAAAGGCTCTATAAGAAAACCAAATATAGAGGTCATAGCCGGCATTAGAAATACTCAGACCATGAACAAAGAACATGGATGCAAATTCTTGTTAGATGTGTCAGATATAATGTGGTCCCAGGGAAACAAAAATGAGAAGATTAGACTGATGAAGATGGTAAAGGCAAAAGAGACTATAGTTGACATGTTTTCAGGAATAGGATATTTTTCAATAATCCTGACCAAGTATTGCGATCCTGCCAAAATTTATGCAATAGACATTAATTCAAAGGCAATAGAGTATCTGAGAAGAAATGCCTGGTTGAATAATGTTGAGAATAAAATCGAAGTTCTTCAAGGAGATTGTAGGGAGTTTACACAGTTGCTAGAGAATACAGCAGATAGAATAATAATGGGTTATTTGTTTGATACTGAAAAATACCTACCATATGCATTCAAAATTGCTAAGAAGAGTACTTTCATTCATTTTCATAGGTCTGTAAAGGAAAGGGAGATTGACAAAATTAAAGAAAGAATAATAAAAATTGGAACAAAAAATAAAGTTAAGGTAAAGGTTCTTAGAATTACAAAGGTAAAGTCCTATGCTCCAAAGATTTGGCATGTTGTTTATGACTTGAGAATTAACAAAAATAGATGAGTTTAAATCTTTTTCTGTTGATAAAAAATAATAAGTGATTTTGTGAAATGGCTAGGCAAAAAAGATGAAAAAATTAGTACGAAAACAACAGACGTACAATTTCAAGTTACAGAAGGTATAATTTATTCTGGTACAGATAGTTATGAAGAAAAAGTACAGGAATTTATTAAAGCTGGCAGGAACCGTGGAGAGTCTCTAAAAGAAACTGATAAACATTTTGGCTTAACAAGAAGTGAAAGCTATTATCCAAGAGGCAACGTGTTTTATTTGCATGTAAAACCTCTTGAGGATGCTAAGAGTGTAATTGAACAAGAAAGAGAAAAATACCAGAAAGCTTTTGGAATTACATTTGACTCGGAAAAATTAAAAGTTGAATCTACACCTAAAGCCAAGTAATTATAAAACTTTGATATCCAACCTAACCTTGCTTATTCTAGGAGCATATGGCAAGACCTTTTGTTTCCCAATTATCTTATACTTGATGTTGTAAATCTCAGCCTTCTCTTTAACTCTTTTCTCCAAATCCTTGAAATTTTCCTTTTCATTTGACAAGCCATACAAGTGAATTATTGTGCCCTTTTTAGAATGCAAAAAAGCCTCGTCTATAAAATCAATTGCCTTCTCCACAAGAGGCATGATAATTCTATCAAATTTTCCAATGTTCCTTATTTTCCTTACATCTCCACAAATATTTTTTATATTGTGCAGATTGTTTAGCTTAATATTTTTCTCAGAATACTCAAAACCCTTGACATTTATCTCTATGCAGGTTATATTGCAATCTCGACATCTCTTGCCTATAGCTATTCCGTAAGGGCACGCACCGCTGAACATTATAAGGACATTCTCTCCAGGCCTTACCATGTCAGCAATTCTCTGCCTCTCTGTTGATTCTCTAGGAGAAAAATAGACTTTCTGAGGGTCAATCTTTATCAAGTATCCATGTTCCTTGTGAATTACCTCAGTGTTCTTATCGCCTAGCAATAATTTGCATGGATATAGCCTGTAAGTGTCCTTTCTCTCAGCCAGTTTCTGAAGAACAGACTTGACACTCTTATGCCTTTTCATGATTTCCTTGGCAACTTTCTTAGGATTCTTAGCATTAATACCTATGAGTGCAATTGTCCTATCCTTATCGCCTATTAAATCGTAAGCAATTCGCATAGGTTAATATTTAATTAAATCATATTAAAAATATGCTCTATCTTATAGGCTTGGGATTGCATGATGAAATGGATTTGACTCTGAAGGCAATAGAAACTGCAAAAAATTGCGAATGCTATATTGAATTGTATACTTCTGTTTGGAAAGGGTCATTAAAAAATTTGGAAGAAATGACAAAGAATAACGTCCAAGTTCTTAAAAGAAAGGATCTAGAAGAGAATCTCGAATCCTTTATTGAAAATGCAAAGAAGAATAATATTGCATTGTTTGTTCCAGGTGATCCTTTAGCTGCCACCACTCATATGGACATTGCTTATGAGGCAAAGAGAAAGAAAATTCCAGTAAAAATAATTCACAATTCGTCAATATTCTCTGCTATTGGAGAAGTTGGATTGCAATTGTACAAGTATGGAAAGACAGCTACAATACCTCTTAGCGGTAAACTGGATAATGTCAAAAATGCTCTTCAAGTAAATAAAAAATTAGGATTGCATACATTATTACTTTTAGATTTGGACATGGAGAATAATATTGTGATGAAAGTTTCTGAAGCTTTGAACATGCTCTTAGATAAGAAGATAATAAAGGAAACTGACCAAATTATTGCATTTTCTAATGCTGGAGGAGATTCAAAAGTCTATTATGATAGCACTAAAGGTTTGAAAGCAAAATACATAGATAATCCAGCTGTTTTAATAATACCAGGAAAATTACATTTCAGGGAGAAAGATTTTTTGGAGATGATTTAATGGAAAAACTACAGGAAGAAACTTTGAAGATGCTGAAGAAAATCGAGCCTATGATTGATAAGATAGAGATTAACAGCAAAAAAGGAGAGGAAATGTTTACTAATATGAAGGCTTATATATCGGATTCTAAGCATTTTTTGAAAGAGAAGGATTTAATAAGGGCATTTGAGAGCATTGTTTTTGCTTACGGAATATTAGAAACTTGTATAGATCTAGGCTTTTTCAAAATTGATAGGTGTCCATGAAAAACCGTTCTTTTCTCTTTTCACTCTTACAACTTTTCTTTCTACCTCAAGTTTTCTAAGATATCTCAAGATGTGAGTTTTATTCATATCAAATAATTTTGACAAATCATTAGCTGTTTTACGCTCTTTTTCAAGAACCATCTGTATTGCATTAAAGGCATCATGCAATGGTATATAAGCACCATTGTAATCTTCAAGAGCCCATGTAATTTCTGTCTTATGTCGCGTCGGAAACAATCTTTTGATTTCCCTTTCTTTTTCCAGCTTTATTAACCATCTATAAGTGTTAGACCTGCTTCTTTTGATTAATTTTGCTATTTCTATTGTGGAAAATGGTTTTCTTTCTAGTTCATTTAAGATTATATTTTTCGTTTCTCCGCCTTTTTTGTAAACCCTTCTTTTTGTTTTCAGTAAAGCTTCTAATTTTTCTTTTCTTTTAATGTGATTAAAATTGATTTCACCGGCAAATTTTTCCATTCTCAATAGATTGCTTATTCTAAGAACTCCCTTTACCTCTTTTTTATTCTTTCTCAGACTAACAGAAATCGTGTCAATTCCAAAACCTTCTAAAAGTTCTTTTATCTGATTTAAAAACAACAAAAGATTCCCCTCAAAAGGATAATGCTTGTTTAAGGATAAACTAATTAAAAATCTTTTTTCTACCGAACCTTCATCGTCAAACAGAGCCTGCAAAAAAGATCTCTTGATATTTTTGGAACCTTTCATTACCCATTCAGGAACTTCAAATTCCATTGTTGTTTTTCTGCCTCTTGGTGCACCTGTCAGTTTCAAAATTTTTCCTATAACAGAGGGATATATTATCTTCGTAATAACAGTATTTGTTTTTTGTATCCGTCTCTCGTAAGGCTCATCAAATCTAAACACTTCTCTAACGCATCTTTTTACCTCTTTAATGATTTCTTCTCTAGAATTGGTATATTCAAATCTACATGACCTGCGTTGTAATCCGCCATCTCCGCAAACATGTGCTAAAAGAGATGAAAGCTCGCCAGAAACTGTCAAAGGAAGCACATTTGGTATTTCATTACCCCTATCACCAGTTTTAATAGCGATTATTTTATCTCTAATATCATCAAAAGAAATAGATAGTTCATTTATTATTTTATTAAACATCTCAAAATTAATAACACCTGTTTCTTTCATTCTGTGAATATTTGTTAGTTTTGTATTTATTTTACTTTCTACAAATTTCCAAAGTTTATATTTTTCTTTTAAACTTTTAACCAATCTCTTGGAAGTTTCGGTATCGACCTTAACAAAAAAATTCTTGTCCAAATGCTTAAAATCTGTTAAAACTTTTGAGTTCATACTATATAATTAGTATATATTTGAAATATAAATTGATATGTGAAGAACTAGGATATTTTAAAATAGAAAAATAAAAGGATTCACTATTCTGGAGATCCGCATTCTCCTTCCTGACAAGCTTCTCTTTCCTCTTCATCTTCGAAACCATATTCCTCCATATTATCACCATTTAGTAGTATATTATAACCTATATATAAATCTAACTACGTTATTCACTGTACAGTGATAAATATAGATAGATATTTAAACTTGTAGACATAAATGATTTTCAGTGATTTGATGGCAATTATAAAAACAGAAACTGGAAAAAATATAGAAGATCTCATAAAGTATGAGAACGGCCCACTTGGAATAAGGATGACTGGTTATCCAAAAGGATTGGATAAAGCTCTTGGTCTAATGTTAAGAAATGAATCACAAGATAAACCAGGAAAAATTGACGACATAGCCAGAGCTTTAGAAAGTGATAACAAAGTACTCTACAGATATAACTTCAAGGATCAACCGGTACCAAAACGTGTCGAAGAGTATATGGAAGACAGGCAAGATTTCGTAATTGGTGGTATAAGCGACTATTTTTTGGCGCCTGTCTTAAAAATCATAAATGGTTTTTATCAAGGTCATAAAAAACATAAAGGCGAAGCAGAAAGATTCATTGAGGCTGTTAATGAAAGATATCCGTTGGATGTTGAAACTAAAGAGAGCAAGCCTGAAAGCGAAACTTCAGAACCAAGCCCAGCATTACCCGGATTAACATCTCCATACGCTTTGGCTTTTAACTATAATATTCCAAACTGTTCCTATAGCACAAATTTTCCTATGTCATATTCTGTGAAAGAAACAAGAAAAGCATCAGATAGAAAAAGTGTAACAAAAAAGACTCCAAAAACAAAAAGCAAGGAGAAAGTAGAACCTAACAGCACTAACAATAATACAGCCACTGCTAATGCCAACGGTAACACTGTGTATTTATTCTCCTGCGGTAGAACTGAAAATGACTGCCTTGTAGGAAAGAAAACTGAAAACAAAAAAGATGACGATTGGCTAACTAAATACAAAGACCTTTATTTTTAATAATTTATATATCCATTTGTCTATAATTTTCTCATGGCATTCAATTATCTTTCCGGATCATCTGATATTTTCAATATAGTATTCAACCAAATTTTAAAGATTAGTCCTAACCTTCTTTCGAAATACATCACCATACAAGAACAGACGCTACAACTAATATTATTACCTCATCTAGTCTTGTTTTTGTTTCTCTTTTCCTTCGGTTGGGGAATAATACCAAATAACAGGGGTCTTCGTTATCTTGTCAGCGTGGTATCTTATATTTACATTATAATGCAGGGTTGGTACGGCTCGATAATTGTCCCCATATCTATAGCTTGGTTTCCTTTACTGTTAATTTTTGGTATATTTTTATTTTTTGCATTTAAAATAATACATCCAGTAACAGTCAAAGGTCTTGGTGAAGCTGGTGCTTCTATTGCCAAAGATTTCGGAAAGAGAATAGGTAAAGACAAAGAAGTAGAGAGATTGTATAGAGAACTAGAGCATATAGAAGAACAAATAGGAAGACAGAATACAATTCTTAAAGATGCCCCAAGTAATTCTGGGGCGGCAACAGCCGTTCAACAGCTTAAAAACAGGAAATATGAAATAAAGGAAAAAATAAGGCGACTAGAAGGCGAAGACTGATGGCAGTAGTCGATCTTTACATGTTTCAGTCTGAACAGATTCTCATACCATTTCTTTTTGTCCTTGCAATAACCTTCGGGTCTATAGAAATTACCAAAATTTTTAGAAACAAGGCAGTTAACCTTCTTATTTCAATTTCATTGGCCATATTTGCCGTTTCCAATGATTCTTTTGTTCAACTTTTGTGGTCCCAATTCGGAAACATTTCTGTCTTTTTTATAGCTATGTTTTTCATAGTTTTTATTATAAAGGTTTTCAGCGGGTTCGGAAAAAAAGAAAGACAAAATATACATGACGAAATTATGATATATGGTGCCATACTTTTTGCTCTATTAGTAATGAGCTATCTTTTCATAGACTTATTACCAGTTATTCCTGTAATAGGCGGAGGCAAAGATATTATGCTTATAGTCTTTATTTTTCTTATGATTGCAATTTTTTGGGCTACCTTCAAGACCACTACCCCTCCTAGAACATAGTGTCATCGACAAGTAGTAAATATAGATATCTTTATATATAACTTTTACTATATTACTGTTAGGTAGTAAAATGAAAAATACAATAAAAAACACTAAAAAGATATGGTCGATTTTGTTAGGATTTTTAATGTTAGCAACTCCAGTCTTAGCAGATGGAAATCCAATAGAGAATATGATAGTTTCATTAAGAGCTATAGGATTCAATCTAGTTTTGCTTTGGCTTTTAACCTTGGCAGTTGTCTATGGAATCTTATCACATCTGGAATTACCCAAATCGCCAACAGCAAGAGGAGTTATTTCAATAGTAGTTTCATTTTTAGTCTTGATAGCAATAGCAGCAACACAAGCTGCAACTTTCCTTAGCAATCTTTTCACAGGTGCAATAGTAGTTGCATTCGGATTAATAGTAACAATGATGTTCCTCGAGATAACTAGAACAAAGGAAGGCGGAGAACCGATATTTGCAAAACATCCGAAGTTTTTCGCAGCAGCTTTGATAATAATCGCAATATTAGTTTTTATAGGAGCCGGAGGATTGAACTTTTTGACAATTCCCAGCATTGTATTTGACAATGCAATAATAGGAATTGGAATCTTCCTTATTGTTATGGTAACAACTGTATGGATTTTATTTAAAGACAATGAAAAATAAATAAAAAAAATTGGTGAAAATATGACATTCGATCCATTAGCAATGGTATGCCCACCGGGAGCAGGTTGTCCGTTCACAACTGGTTTCGGCATCGCAGAAATACTATTGTGGGTATTAGCATTCGCAATTTCATTTGCAGTACTTGAGAAATCGCAATTAGGAAAGAAAGCAGGAACTTTAGTTGCAATAGTAATATCTTTCCTGGTTGTAATGACAGTTCCAACAGCATTGATAGGTTTTGTAGCAAGCATGTCAACAGGACTTGTAACTCTTGCTATAGGAGCCTTGATATTGATTTCAATACTAATGCTGGCAAAAGCAGATGGCGAATACTCAAAATATGGCAAATATGTAGGATATATACTCATAGCAGTAGTAATTCTGATGTTTGTCAACTTTGGCGGATTAGCACTCATCGGACTTACCACACTTCCTGCAATTACACCTGTGATGGTAATAATAGCATTAGTGGGTATTGCCGTATTGTGGATGTTATCAGCAGATAAACCAGAAAATCCAACACCAACAAAATAAGAACAATAGTTAATCAGTAATTCAGTTACTTTCTTTTTCTTTTTTCATCTTTTCAACTAAGTCAGACATTGTTTTAATGTTCGTTGTTAATTCTGGAAGAAAATCCTTGAATACCCTTTCTATAGAACCTATTCTTCCCTCTATGCCTGTAACAGATTCACCGAATTCCTCGAGTTTGTTTAGAATAGTCTTTTCCTTTTCAGTTAGAATAAGATCAAAACCGTTTGTTTTCTTCCTGAGCTCTTCGATCTGGTTTTGCAGTTGGAAATCTCTTTTCTCAAACTCCTCCAGTCTATTCTCAAAATCCTTCCACCTTTCCTCAACAATAGCTTCTATTATTTCCTCAACAGTTATTTCAGTTGCAGGCTGTGATTCAGATCTTCTGATTTCTTGCTCTTGCTTCGGAGGTTCCTCTGGAGCTTGCACAATCTTTTCAGGAGGATAACCCATAGGCATAGGCCTTCTAGTGACCTCTCCCATAGGAACAGGTCCTGTCGGAGTTTCCATTGCACCGAACGGAATCGGTGATGGGGCTTCTGGAACTTCTTGGTTCATCTCCATTGGCGAAGGAGGAGCTCCTGAAATCACCTTTTCCTTTAATGCTATTCTCAAGGCCTTGTCAATATGCTCTGTTTGAAATCCTTGCTGCTCTAATCTTGCAATTATCTCAGGCTCAGAGAGCCCTTGATCACAGAATCTTAAAACAAGGTCAACAGGAATATAAACCTTTTTAGCTTCTTCCTTTTTCTTGCCCATACTAAACGGAAACATTTTTTAACCTCTCGTCAACTATTCTTTCTGCTTCTTCCTTTGTTATAAAGTTTGTTCTTATTGGATTATAAATAGAGATTATGTTCTCCAATTCTTTCAATTCAGTTCTTTTAGCAACTTTCTCTAATATCTTGTTAATCCTTAATAATTCATTATCTATCCTAATTATATTTTTTTCTATTTCTTCGATTCTTAATGTTATTTTCTCATTAAAGTTCTTTTTATCCTCTGATAAGGCTAAAACACTGTTTTCCAAGGTGTTAACTCGGTTTTCGACCAAAGAATATCTTTCTTCTAAGTCACGTAGCCTTTTTACAGTCTCATTAGCCCTTCTCACAACCTCATTAAGAACTGCCTGGATATCTTTTTCTGCCATCGAACCAACAAATATTATATTAGAAGGTCAATATAAATATTGTAACCTAAGGTGTAATTGTGGTTTTTGAAACAGAAATAAAAGACGGAATATTGAAAATGAATTGCCTAGGTTCTATATTTGGATTTACCCTTGAAGACTCTGACGTTGTAATGGCAAGGGTAATAGAGAAGTTGATAGAAGAGAAAAAAGTAGTTGGAATAATTCTAGCAGAAACTAGGGAATATGAGTATGATTACGACCAGACAAAAATGATTTTGGAAATTGCAACTGCAATTATGACTGCATTAAAGGAGAAGAAAATAGTCTCAATAAAAAATGTTGCAACAGGAGCATGCGCAAAGTATTTGGGAGTATGGTACGGATGGCTGCGGGATTTGGTGACATTGCAATTGAGAGGAGACCCAATAGGAGCTTACCTAAACCTGACAAGAGAGATCAGGCACCTGGAAGTAAAGTCTAAGGAATCAAAGGAATACGGAGAATGCGTAGAGCATTATCTCAACAATGCATTATTACCATTAAAAGAAATTCTTGATAATTGCGAGCTTATCAAAAGGGCAAAGCCTTTCTTGGTAGGCTATCATATCGGCGATAGAAAATTATATAGAAGATTCCTCAAACCCACAATCAGACCCAACTTCATGTACACAAAGTTCATGTCCCAAGCCCCACCATTAGGAGAGCCTGTTGCAAAGTATAGGGTTTGGGATACTGATGTTGAGATATACAAGGTCCCTGGAAAAATAAGATATTTCTATCATGTTGTTCCGCCGGAGTTCAAACTTAGCGAGGAAGAATACACTCTATTAGACGCGGCAAGAAGAATTCTAGAAGAAAGAAGACCAAAGGAATTGGAAATGGCAGAGCAAGAAAAGGTAAGAGATTTGTTCTATACTCTAAGCCTTGATTTGTTGAGGGATTTGTCAGAAGAAATGGGAAAATCTTTTGAACAAAACCAGATGGAAAAATTAGCTAGCATATTGACAAGATACACAGCTGGTTTGGGAATATTAGAAGTTTTGTTGAGGGATGACAAGATACAAGACATTTTCATTAACTCACCAATGGGCGATTTGCCAATTTTTGTAAATCAGCAAGATTTCGAAGAATGCGAAACCAATCTTGTTCCCACAAAATCAGATGGTGACAGGTGGGCAACCAGATTCAAACTAATTTCCGGAAGACCATTGGACGAGGCTAATCCTGTTTTGGATACAGAAGTCACTGTTCCTGGAGGAGTTGCCAGAATTGCTGCAATAAATCCAAGGCTTTCACCAGATGGTCTTGGCTTTGCATTGAGAAGACACAGATTCAAGCCATGGACATTTCCATTGTTCTTGAGAGAAAGATATATGAACTCCTTGCTCGGGGGATTGGTTTGGTTCTTGTCCTCGTATGGAAGAACTTATTTAGTTGCAGGATCAAGAGGCGCTGGAAAAACTTCCTTCCTAGGGTCAGCAATGCTTCAGATACTGCCTTGCTATAGATTATTGATAAGTGAAGATACTCTAGAACTTCCTGTTGAACAACTACGGGAATTAGGTTATAACATACAGAGATTAAAATCAAGATCTGTTATTACAAAAGTCGAATTGGAATTGCCTGCAGAAGAAGTTGTCAGAACTGCC
>Ga0154847_118_pt1 | contig 26199 bp, 32 predicted proteins | sample Rifle2008BG16ft_FD_105575 | JGI IMG/M metagenome (GOLD analysis project Ga0154847, IMG submission 105575) | Candidatus Micrarchaeota archaeon RBG_16_36_9
AAGCAGAAGTTAAGGTTTTCAAAAAAAATTAAGGGTGATTAATATGAATAACGTAAAATCAGAATTGTTGGTTAAAGAAAGACAATTCGTAGTTCCTGGAGAAACACTAGCAACAGGTTTGGACTTTTTACCGTCTTCAGGATGTTTTAGAGAGACAGACAGAATAAAAGCAAAGTTAATGGGATTAGTTAAGATAAAAGATAGATTCCTAGGAGTGGTTCCCTTGGCAGGTGTTTACATACCTAGGCAAGGAGACGGAATTATAGGATTCATAGAAGATATGCAAACCACAATGTGGATAGCTGATATAAATTCTCCTTACGATGCAATACTGACCTTAGGAGAAGCAGTCGGAGAATATGTTGACTTGGCAAAGACAGATATTTCCGTTTACTATGATATTGGCGACGTAATATATGCAAAGGTTTTGAATGTTTCAAAGTCCAAGCAAGTTCAGTTGACAATGAATGATCACAGATCAAGAAAATTAATAGGCGGAAGAATACTAAAGATAACCCCATCCAAAGTTCCAAGGTTGATTGGAAAGGAAGGATCAATGATCGAACAGATTAAAAATCAGACAAAGTGTCAGATAATTGTTGGACAGAACGGGATTGTATGGATAAAGGGCGAGAAAGAGGGTCTGGCTGCAAAAGCCATACTTACAATTAACGCTGAATCACATATTGTAGGATTAACAGACAGGATAACACAATTATTGGAGAAAGGTGAATAATATGGCAGAAGAAAAAATTAAAATGATAGTTGATGGAAAGAGGATGGATGGAAGAGGTCTCGAAGATTTCAGACCAATTAATGTAGAGGTCGGAGTTCTGAAAAGAGCTAACGGATCAGCAATATTCAAGTTCGGAGACACGTATGCTCTGTCAGCTGTGTTTGGACCAAAGACCATGCATCCAAAGCATCTTCAAGATCCGCAAAAAGCATTCTTAAGATGTAGATATAATATGGCTCCCTTTGCAACAACAGAAAGAGGAAGGCCAGGAACAAGCAGAAGGAGCATTGAAATATCAAAGGTTATTAATGAAGCATTGTCTAACGTGATCTTCTTTGAGGACTATCCAAAAACAGCAATAGATGTCTTTGTAGAAATATTGCAAGCAAATGCATCAACAAGATGCGCAGGATTGAATGCAGCCTCACTAGCTCTAGCAGAAGCAGGAGTCTCAATGAAAAATCTCATAAGCTCTTGCAGTGCGGGAAAGATTGATGGACAAATAGTCTTGGACGTTGCTGGTGATGAGGACTGCGAAGGAGAGGTTGACATGGCAGTTGCAACCATTGGTAATGAAGACAAGATAGTACTGTTGCAATTGGATGGCATAATAACCAAGGAAGAATTTCTGACATTAATTGATCTAGCCAAGAAAGGTTGTGCTACAGTTTACGAAAAGCAGCTTAATGCTTTAAGAGAAAAATATAAAACAGGTGAAGAAAATGTTGAAAGCGAGTGAAAGTTACGTTAGGAAATTGGTAGAAGAGGAAATGAGAGTTGACGAAAGAAAATTTGATGAGTTCAGAACAATTAAAATTGAAAAGAATGCAGTAAAAACCGCTGAAGGTTCGGCAAGAGTAATGGTTGGAAACACCCATGTTCTAGTGGGAGTCAAGATGAGCGTAGGAGAACCATTCCCAGATACACAAAATGAAGGTGTATTAGTTGTTAATGCAGAATTAGTTCCGGTTGCATCTCCGAATTTCGAGTCAGGACCTCCAAATGAGAATGCAATTGAACTGGCAAGAGTCGTTGACAGAGGAATAAGAGAGAGCCACTGCATTGATTTAGAATCCCTATGCATACAACAGGGAAAAGAAGTTTGGATAGTGAACGTTGACATACATGTTTTAGACCACGATGGAAATCTGATAGATGCTAGCGCAATAGGAGCTATATCAGCACTGCTAACAACAAAGGTACCGAAATATGAAAATGGAAAAGTAAATGTTAGTGAATATGAAAGAGACCTTCCAGTAAGAGACGTGCCAGTAGCAGTTACGGTTGTCAAAATAGGAAACAAGCTTTTAATTGACCCTACAGTTGAGGAAGAGGAAGCTCTGGACGCAAGAATGACTTTGTCTACAAACGAGAAGGAACAAATATGTGCTGGCCAAAAAGGTGGAGACGGATATTTCACAACAGAGGAATTAGTAAAAGCAGCAGATTTATCAATATTGAAAGGTAAAGAAATTAGGAATTTGATAAAGGGATAAACATGTCAAAAAAGACTAAAAAAGTAGGAACATCAGGTAGATATGGAGTAAGATATGGAACCAAAACCAAAAAGGCAGTTGCAGAAATAGAGAGAAGAGCCAAACAAGAGAATGTATGTCCTTATTGCGAAAAGCAAAAGTTAAAAAGAATTGCAGCAGGAATTTGGTATTGCAAAAAATGCAAGGCAAAATTTGCCGGAGCTGCATACTTTCCAAAGAGTGAGAAAAATGTATAAATGTCTCAAATGCGGAAAAGAAGTTGAAAGCGAAAGGGTAAAGGAAAAGATAAGATGCCCTTACTGTGGTTATCGTATTTTAGTAAAGGAAACTCCGAAAACAATAAAGAAAGTAAAAGCAGATTGAAATGAAAGCAGAGATAGAGATTGAATGCGATAGACCTGATATAGTAATCAAGGCATTGGAACCCGAGATTGAAGAGACCAAGAAGTTCGATGTCAAGATAGAAGCTGAAAGAGACAAGATAAAATTGGAATTTGAATCAGAAGACATATCAGGTCTGTTGGCTGGAATTAACTCTTATATGAGACTAGTTAAAACTTCGATAAACGGTATGGAGGAATAATTATGGCTGAAATAAAATTGAGTCCAGAAGCGCAACAAATTCTAATGGAGCTTCAGACATATCAACAACAAATGCAGACTGTGTTGATGCAAAAAGAAAGTCTAAACATCCAAAACATGGAAATAGGAAAGGCACTGGAAGAATTAGGTAAGACCGAGCATGATGATGTTTACAAGGCTGTGGGCCCTATTCTTATAAAATCAACTAAAAAGGATCTGAACAAGGAATTGAACGAGAAAAAGGAAATGGTAGACATAAGAGTCAAGAGCTTGCAAAAACAAGAAGTAAGATTGAAGGAAAAGTTGAAAGAGGCTCAGGAGAGATTTGAGGAAATATTCAAGGAACAGGAAAAATCTAGTGCCGAGTAATTAAACGTTTGACTTCAAACCTGGATGCACATCTTCCATTTTCAACAAATACTTTTTTGTAAAATCATTCTTATTCAAGAAGCTCCACATACTGTCGCATTCGAAAAGATAGTCTCTGGCACGCGAATAGTAGATTCTATCCAAGACGCCTTCAAAATTATGAAATAACATTTCTTTTTCTTCCATCAACTTAGATTTAGCTTTCTTTTCACCTTTTATATCCGCAAACTCTAACAAAAGATGATAGTGGTACATTATGTTTCTAAGTTGGGAATTTATAGCTTGCTTGTAAAATTCGTGCTCGCATGAATTGAGATATCCTGAAAACAGACCCAATGAATTGCGCAGCCTCAATTCAGTTTCCTTGTCGTCTACCATTACTTTGCCTATTCTTGGATTAGATTCCCATTCTCCTTGGAAAGCGCATTCACTCATTTCTTGGTCCAAATCTCTAGCAATAGACTTCTTACCTATGGCCACGCTCAAGAGTTCCTTTATAATATCTCTTTGTAATTGTACTTTTCCTTGTGGCAGACAGCTGGGAAACCTAAGGTCCCTAACATGCAACTTATTCTCAAGATACTTTGCTTCTCCTAAAGCTATTTGCATGTCCTCATCAGGTTTTCTGATAATCGTTTCTATATCTTTGTCAATAACTTTTAATTCTTCTAATGTATTGCCAAGAGATATTTCACAGTCAGTCTCTCCTGGTTTCATCCATTCAACAGTAGGTATAGAACTCAAATCAGAAACAAAAGTGTGTTGTTTCCTTATGGTCTCAACGCTGTTCAATTTCAGCATAAAGTTAGTTTAACAGTAAAGGATTTAAATTCTCAACAACAAGAGATGCTTATGGTTTGGTGTTTAAAATGTTTGAAAATGTTATCCCACTCATCGAACAGATTGCGAATGATAGGTCTGTTCCAAGAAACATCAGAACCAAATGCGAAGATTCTATAAATGTATTGAAAGACGAGAAACAGGACGTTGCCATAAGGTCCAATACCGTGATATCAACCCTAGATGAGATTTCTAATGATCCTAACATACCAACTTATACTAGAACACAGATATGGAACATTGTTTCATTGCTCGAAAGCGTTCAAAAATAAAAGTTAAAACCAATTACATAAATATTTATATCTGTGAGTATAATTAGAAGTATAATAATTTTGGAGGTAAATAAAATGGTTTTTGAGAAACTCTTTGGAAGAGGTTTTAAAGAATTAAGTGATGAGGAATTCATAGAATTAGATACTCAGGATGTCGAAACACCTTCTGGAAAAGTCCCAATAAAGGTGGATAAGCTTGAAGATTTTTCAGATACAGACAGAGTTCAGAAGCACATGAGAAATGGAAACATTGTTCTTGTAAAAATAAAGGCTTTGAGAGGAAAGGATATCTCTGAATTGAAAAGAGCTATAGACAAATTAAGAAAAACTTGCATAGCAACAAACGGAGACATTGCAGGAATTGACGAAGACTGGGTAATCTTGACACCATCATTTGCACACGTAGCAAGAGAGTAGTTATTAGAAAGAAAATTAATTCATTGAAAATTTAGCTTTTAGAGTTATTTTTCTACAGTGAACATAGTTAAAGTGCTTCCCAAATAAGGTAATCTCCTTATTTTATCTGTGACAATGTTCTTCACTCCTTCTTCTGTAGGAGCTTTAATTTTTGCAACAATATCGTAAACACCATTAACTCTAAATGCACTAGTAACACCTTCAATTTCTCTTACATTTTTTACAAAATCATCTTCTCTGCCTGGTACAGCATTAATTAATACATAAGCTTCTGGAGCCATATTATCACCAAAATTAATAGGAACATTAAAAATTTAAGCTTTAATTTTATTAAAAAGTATTTGGTCTCTTTTGGTCTTTGTTCCATCCTTTAGGACTCCCCATTTCAACTTGTCATAAGAAAATTCTTTATCCAATCCTAATTGGATTGCTATCTTTCCAGCAGTCTCTGGCATAAATGGATAGAGGAGAATAGAAATAATTCTTAAGGATTCTAAGAGGTTGTATAGAATTCCGCCCAACTTTGTCTTGTCCTCAATCTCCCAAGGCTTGTTTTCATTAACATACTTGTTCAGTTCGTTTATAAGATAGAAAATATCATTGAGTACAACGTTAAACTCAAGCCTCTCGATCGATTCATCCACAGCCTTTATTATATTCAGAGATAACTTTTCTATTCTATCATTAATATGATGCTTTGGAACGACTCCCTCGAAGTTCTTTTCAACTAGAACCAATACTCTGTTCACCAAGTTTCCAAGGGAGTCTGCCAACTCTGAATTAATTCTACTTACCAGGGCTTTTTCTGAAAAATCTCCATCCTGTCCGAATGGAACTTCTCTAAACAGATAATACCTGAAAGCGTCAGCTCCATATTTTTCCACCATCTTATTCGGGTCTACGACATTTCCTACAGACTTTGCCATTCTCTTTCCGTCAACAGTCCACCAGCCATGAATGAAATTTTTCTTTGGGGGATCTATTCCTGCAGAGAAAAGCATGGCCGGCCATATTACAGAATGGAACCAATTAATTTCCTTTGCCATTAATTCAACATCAGAAGGCCAGAAAGTTTTAAATTTTTCTCCAGGATAATCCAAAGCACTAATATAATTTATGAGAGCCTCCATCCAGACGTAAACGGTATGTTCTTCGTCAAATGGAAATGGAATTGCCCACTTTACTGTTGTTCTTGTTATGCTCAAGTCTTTCAAGCCCTCTCTCACCCTGTTTATTATCTCATTCCTTCTAGATTCTGGGGAAATAAAATCAGGATTATTATCATAGAATTCTAAAAGTCTGTTTTGATACTTGCTTAACTTGAAAAAATAGGTTTCTTCTTTAACTTTCTTGACCTCTCTTCCACAGTCTGGACACTTTCCATCAACCAATTGCAGTTCCGTCCAAAAGCTTTCGCAAGGTATACAGTACAAACCTTCATACTCGCCCTTGTAAATGTCTCCATTGTTGTAAATTTTCTTTATGATCTCATTGACAACGCTTATATGTCTCTCTTCAGTTGTTCTTATGAAATCATCATTGCTTATGTTGAGGTTCTTCCAAGTTTCCTTGAATTTTGGAGCCAGAGAATCCACAAGTTCTTGAGGAGTCAATCCCATTTTCAGAGCAGCATCTTCTATTTTTTGTCCATGCTCATCCAAACCTGTCAAGAAGAAGACTTTCTCTCCCTTTATTCTGTGCCACCTTGCTATTATATCAGCGGCAATTGTTGTATAAGCTGTTCCTATATGAGGAGAATCAGTTGCATAGTATATCGGAGTTGTAACATAAAATTTATTCATGTATTTTCACCTAATCTAAATTTACTATTCCTTATCATAATATTTTCTTTTGCTTGGTTCATATCATTGATTCTTTTTGAATGTTTAAGGTAAGGTGTTAATAATTCAAAAAGTTTTAGTAAAGAATTTTTATAGTTGACACTTATACGCCAAAAATCTTGATTTTGGTTACGAGTTCCTTTCTTACCTTCTATTCTTAGATTCGTCTTAATGTCAAAGTTATTCAGCTTATTATAAATTTGAAGTAGAATATTTTTATCATATGTTCCTAATCTAAATCTTGCTCGATTGTCATAAACACCAATGCTGCCTTCAGCATCAGTATAACCTGCTAGAAATGCAAAGAAATTTGAATCGTTATCTAAAATCCAACTTTCTATTTCATCATTTTTGGGGATTAGAAAGGAAAAAGATTTATTTAGTAAACATCCCACATAAAAAGTATCTTTGTTTGATTTAACATAAAAATGGCCATACAAACCTAAAACCTTTTTTATTAATTCAACTTGTTCAATTTTTGTTGTATTAGTTTTTACCATTACAAGCGAATTGTTTTTATTTAGTTTAACGTTAAGGTCACCTAAGCGAAAACCTATTAAGTATGCTTTTTCATATGATTTTCCTGAAAAATCTTTTTTAACATATTTTGTTTGTGCTTCAGAAAGATTTCTGGATTTTATATTATATTTTCGCATTTTGTGAAGAATTGTTGCGCCACAACAATTGTAACTCTTAGCAATTTGACTCATAGAAAGTTTTTTATACAAATATAAATTTCTTAAATTTTCTTTAGGAATTACAACCCTTTCGAAGTTTATCACCTATCTATTAATCTTATTAACTCTTTTAGATTTTTAATAATATAATCTGCACCAGAGTCTTTAAGATTTTTTCTATTTCCCCAGCCTGTAAGAACTCCAACTGCCTTGCAGCCAGCACTCTTTGAAGCAGTCATATCAAAGGGATGATCTCCAACAAACATGCAAAAGTTAGGACTAGTTTCAATTTTATCACAACACCTTAAAATTGGTTCAGGGTTGGGCTTTACTTTTTCGACCTCATCGCCTCCAACCAATGCATTATAATGTAAATTGTATCCATTGAGAATGGCTAGAGCTTCGTTTCTTTTCTTGGTTGTTACAATTCCTATTTTGATTCCCTTTTTATGTATGTAATCGAGAGTTGACTTGACATATGGCAAGAGTTTATCATATTTTTTAAAATTTTTTATTTGTAATTCCTCAAAGCATTTTCCGAATTGTTTTTCTATGGGTATTGCATCTGGAATCATCTTATTTATCGTATCGTGAAGAGAGTAACCAATGGCATCCTTTAGCAATATTTTGTATGACAAAGGCTTGATGTGAAAATGTTCAAGTGTCTCCTGGAAGGTCTTGATAGCGACCTTTAGAGGTACTATTGTTCCGTCAACATCAAAGAATATTGCCTTGGGTTTCATAAGTAAAGAATTGACATGCTTAATTTATAAGTTTAAATAATTTTTTACTTTATAGTCATTTATGAGAAGTGGTAGAATTAAAGGTATAGATAATCATATACGCTATAGAAGTAAATTAGAAATATTCATAGATTATATGGACTCTCTAGCTCATGCACCCGATCAAAGATTAAGTCAAACTGATTTGGGAATAAAAGCAAAAAACGAAAGTAGTAGATATTTAAAAGCATTCCAAAATTTTGCAACTGAAAGAGGATATGTCACTGTAATGACAGGAGAAAGAAAGGAATTTACATTAACCCAGAAAGGTTTAAATTTATTAGGAGAATTAAAAAGAATAGAAAAAGATTACGACTTTAGTTTTAAACCTTGATACTTTGACTTAGATGAATGTATTTATTATACAAAAATATAATTCTTTACTTATGGAAAAAATGACTCACATCATACTCGCATTCCTAGTTCTCTTGTTGTTTGGTTTTATCCTCAACTTTCCAATATATATGGCATTCTTTGCCTTTGCAGGAGTTCTGATACCTGATCTTGATGTAAAGCCCAGGAAACTCCATAGGAAGTTATTTCACAACATCTGGACACTGATGATCTTTTTGTTCATTGGCTTTGTAACTAATATTTTCTTTAACAGAGAAGTGGCAATAATATTTTCAATTGGTTTTCTTTCGCATCTTATAGGAGACTCGTTGACCCATACTGGTATAATGCCTCTATGGCCAATAAAGAAGCCAAAGTTTAATGGTCCAATAAAAACTGGCGGGATTGGAGAATATTTGATTGTTCTGGTATTATTGTTGTTGATTTATTTAATTGGAACTATGATATGAATTGGATTAGACGTCTAATTGTAGATTATTTAAATATTCATGAATTTAATTTTTAATCACGCGGAGGTAGCCAAGTCTGGTCAAAGGCGCAGGACTTAAGATTACACTCTTAAGTGTTGATGCATTAGAATGCTATGATAAGAAATCCTGTCTCTTAGTGGGTTCGTCGGTTCAAATCCGGCCCTCCGCATTTTCTCATTAACGAAAAGCTTTAAAAATATGAGAAATAAAACAGATTAACATGCCAAAGCCGACAGGGCCAACAAACCCTATATTAGTAAAATTAATAGAGAATATTCGCGAGAAAGGTTATAAGGATAATATACCTTTTCTTATAGAGATAGCTAATAAACTGGAGAGCTCAAGCAGAGTAAGACCAGAGGTAAACTTGACAAAATTAGAAAAAGTATGCAAGGAAAATGAGACTGTCATAGTCCCTGGCAAGGTTTTGTCGTCTGGAAATTTGAAAAAACCACTGACTGTCGCTGCTGCAAGCTTTTCAATGTCTTCAATAGAGAAGATTCAAAAGGCAGGAGGAAAGGTTCTGTCAATAGAAGAGCTGATTGAATCCAATCCAAAGGGAACAAATGTTAGGATAGTGATATAATGATTGTTAATGCTGATGGCGCAATATTGGGAAGACTGGCATCAAAGATTGCAAAGGAATTGCTAAGAGGAGAGAATGTAATTGTTGTAAACTCTGAGAAGATAGTTATAAGTGGAAATCCAGAGGCTATTTTCAAAAGATTCCATGAGAAAAAGGATAGGGGTTATTCCTCAAAAGGTCCGTTCTATCCAAAATATCCTGACAGAATTTTAGTAAGATCTATAAGAGGCATGTTGCCCTACAAAAAGGAAAAAGGCAAGAAAGCTTTAAAAAAATTAAAAGTTTATTATGGCAATCCTGATAATTTGAAAGGCGAAAAAATAAGCAAGACTTCAGAAGATCTGGAATGCAAGTTTGTTAATTTAGAACAAGTATGTAAAAAATTAGGTGCAAAACTTGGCTAGGAAGAAAATAATTATCCAAAAGACGGGAAAGAGAAAAAAGGCAGTTGCCAAAGCAGTGGCAAAGCCAGGAAGAGGAGAAGTTACTATTAACAACAGATCTTTAGAAATTTTCCAACCTGAGCTGCTCAAACTCTTCATAAAAGAACCCTTGATTCTTGCTGGCGAAGTAAAGGATTTGGACATTGATGTTAGTGTTAAAGGCGGAGGAGTTTTCGGACAAGCTTCTGCTGCCAGACAGGCTATAGCAAAGACTCTGGTTGAGAATAATAAGAGCTTGAAGGAAGTATTCCAGAATTATGATAGAACATTGCTTGTTGCTGATGCTAGGAGAACAGAAGCTCACAAACCTTCAGCAAGTAAGCGCGGACCAAGAAGGCATAAGCAACGTTCAAAGAGATAGTTTTAAAATCTTCGAATTAGATATAAATTTTGTTAACAAGTGATAAAAAAATGATAATACCTGTAAGATGCATTTCATGTGGTCGTGTTGTTGGACATCTTTGGGAAGACTATCAGAAGAGAGTTCAGGCTGGAGAGGAACCAAAGAAAGTTTTGGATGCTTTAGGATTGAAGAGCATTTGTTGCAGGACATTGTTCTTGACTCCCGTAGACACTTACAAGAAGATAGCAAAATACAAGAGATAGAAGCATGCTTGAAATTTGGTTTTATAGCTTGCTGAGCGTTTTAATGGTAAGCTGTATTTCTTTTATAGGTCTGTTAACCTTTACGATAAGAGAAGAAACCTTGAAAAAAATTCTTCTTTATCTGGTTAGTTTTTCAGTAGGTGGCTTGCTTGGAGATGCCTTTATACATCTTTTACCGCAATCGCTAGGAATGAATGAAATCTTTCTTTCATTTTATATCCTTCTCGGTTTGATAGTTTCGTTTGTCATTGAGAAGTTTGTTCAGTGGAGGCATTGCCACATACCGACTTCAAAAGAACATCCACACCCATTTGCCATAATGAATCTAATAGGGGACTCTGTGCATAATTTCATTGACGGATTAATAATCGGTTCAAGTTATTTGACATCGATTCAAGTTGGGTTTGCTACTACATTGGCGGTTATGCTCCATGAGATACCCCAGGAGATAGGTGACTTTGGAGTCTTGGTTCACGGCGGTTTCAAGAAAAACAAGGCTCTGTTCCTGAATTTTGTAACAGGCCTGACAGCTGTGCTAGGAACCATAACCTCTCTATTGTTGGGTTCTTACTTCAATTTGACCAGCTTTATTCTACCTTTTGCAATCGGTAGCTTCATCTACATTGCCGGTTCGGACTTGATTCCAGAGCTGCACAAGGAAACTAAGCTTACAAAGTCCTTTATACAGTTGATAATGATTCTCTTAGGAATAGGAATCATGTTCTCACTCTTGTTTTTAGAATGATTGTATGAAAATAAATGTCATTGTTATTCCGAATGCGAAAGATTCTGAAGTTATCAAGATTGACGAGACCAATTACAAAGTAAGAGTAGATGCTCCTGCTTTGGACGGCAAGGCCAATAAGCGTTTGATAGAAATTTTATCAGAATATTTTAAAGTTCAAAAATCTCTAATTTCTATTATAAAAGGTTTGAAAGGTAAAAATAAGATTATTGAGATAGACATGTGATTCTATGGAACATCTAGCCATAATGAAAAAATCTTGGAATCTGACACAAAAAATACTTGGAGGAGAAAAGATCATAGAGTCTAGGTGGTATAAGACAAAACGGCAACCGTTTGATAGAATAAAGACTGGAGATGTCATATATTTTAAAGATTCCGGAGACCCTGTCACCATAAAGGCAGACGTTTCTGAAGTCAAACAGTTCTCTGATTTAACACCAGAAAAAATTCTCGAAATTCTTGAAGAATATGGAGAACGTGATGGAATAGAAAAACAGAAGCTTGATTACTTTTTTAAACTATTCAAGAATAAAAAATACTGCATTCTTATATTTCTTAAGAATCCTGTAATCATAAAGCCCTTCAATATAAACAAGAAAGGCTATGGTTCGATGTCGGCTTGGTTATGTATTAATAAAATTGACGACATAAAAGAAAATTAAGGGTCTGTCGTTCAGCTTCTAAAAATATAGTGGGCCCGCCCGGATTTGAACCGGGGTCACACGCAGTTTGGATTTCTTCCCCAAGCGTGTAATCTAGGCTTTGCTTACTAGACCAAGCTATACAACGGACCCTAGTGGTAAATAATGCTTAAGTAAATAAAAACTTGACATTATATAAATGAGACTTGTTTTTCTTCAAAATAAGCAAAAAGAGCTAATAGAATTGGCAAAAATAAATTCGGGTTTAACGTGGAATGAGATGTCAAAAAAGCTCAGGCTTGATGAATGCTACATAAGAATATCCTTGAGGAGAGAAAAATGCATTATTTCCTTTGAAACGTTCAGCACCTTGTGTAATCTTGCAAAAATACCTTTATACGAATGGATGCAATTTGTTAAGGACGTAAGACGTGATAATTGGGGTCAAATATGTGGTGGTAAAATAGGAGGAGTGGTTCATAAGCCTGCAACAAAAGTAAATATCAAAGAACCGATTCTATCTAATAAATTAGCCGAATTCATAGGCATATTGCTTGGAGACGGTTCATTGTCTCAAGGTCAGTATGATTGCAGCATAGTTCTAAATAGAATATATGATGCACCTTATACGTACTATGTAAGAAACCTTATCTTTAACCTGTTTGGAGTAAACTGCCATTTCTATCCGTTAAGAGGCGGTATCAGAGTGACAGTGTATTCTAAAAAACTTTTTGATTTTTTGGTTGGCAAAATGCAAATTCCTTATGGATGTCAAGACAAATTCATACCCACTTATTTGTTAAAGTCTAAAATTCTAATGAGATGTGCACTAAGAGGAATCTTTGATACAGATGGTTCGGTATACCTTTCTAGCAAAAAGAAAATAATAAACATAAAATCCAAATGCCTAAAAAAAGATGTCATGAGTCTGTTGGATGCGCTAAAAATAAGATATCATGTAAGCGGTGAAAACATAAACATAACGAATCATCGTGACATCAAAGAATTTTTATCATCAGTTGGAAGTTCTAATCTGAAAAACATAATAAAGATTATAGAGTTTTATACAAAAAATATTTCTGTTAAGAATAATCCGGAACTTTTAAGAAAGTTTAACGCATATTCTGGCATAAAAGTTCCATTCACATACATATTTTAAGGTAAATCGGAGTTCAAATCTCCCCGAGCCCACTTTTTTTAAGCAAAAGATGCAATTATATTTATGAAAGGAATTTCTAATATAATAGAAATTGTTTTAATTATAGTAATAACTTCTTCTGTAATTGCTCTAATCTATCAATGGTCATATGCTAGTACTTCTGAAGTCCAGAAAGAGTTGGAAAAAGATGTTGTACAAAATGAAGGATGTTTAAAAATTGAAAGCATAGACACTGTTAACAAGAAAATTGTAATAAGAAATTGCGGTGAAAACTCTCTTAGCAGTTTTCAAGTTTATCTCGATTCAAAGCCATTTGCTTCTTATTCTGGGAAATTAGATTCTGGAAGTATTACGCAGATAAATTACACCCAGGACATTTCTTCTGGAGACCATGACATCAAGATATATTCTGATTATGCTGAATCACCCAAGATAACATTCTCCAAAGTCGGCGGCGTTAACATCATAAACATCAATGCCATGGTATGGCTAACATTCTCGTTACAAGTAACATTCTCTAAGATTATTGCAAGTGCTGGTGATGTTATGTGGTTAAGATTCAATGAGGCCAACGGAACAAGAGCTTACGATTCATCAGGAAATGGTAATGACGGGACGTTCTATGGAGAAACATTTAATGATGGAATTTCTTATTCTGGCTCGACGTCAACAGATTTGCATACAGACTCGGGTTACTTTGACAGTGCTATAAAATTCGATGGAGTTAATGATCGTATAAATGTAACTGACTCTGATGCTTTAGAACCACCGAATATTACCATAGAATTATGGATATATCCTACCACCTATCCAGGAATTGTAGCCTTGGTAACAAAAAGGATTGCAGGTGGCACTGGTTACTTCTTATTCAGACACACAACAGGCAATCAGATAGTTTTTGATTGGGGAGGATCCTCTTCTCCAAATAGATGGTCAACAGGATACAACCCACCACTGAACACCTGGACCCATCTGGCTGTGACAAGAAACAGTACCCATAGGGTTTTTTATGTCAATGGAACATTATACTTATCCACAACTGACACAGGAACCCCCTCAAACATTGCAAGTACTGCAAATCTTACTATAGGCTATGATTCTTCTGCAAATCAGTATCCATTTAACGGAACCATTGATGAAGTGAGAATCTATAATCGTTCCTTATCTCAAGCAGAAATTCAGGCAGATATGGATAGTACCTTACCAATAACAAGACCAGTAGCTTCTTGGAGCTTTGAAGAGCCAAGTGGTGCAACATACGTTAAAGCCACTCACATCTGGATCAAAGGTATGTATGGTTCTGCCTTAAGTTTTGACAGTGTGAATGATTATGTTGACGTTTCAAATGATGCAAGCTTGAATTTTAATGGCCCATTTTCCATAGCAGCTTGGGTATATGTAAGAAATGGTGGCCCTCCATTCAAGACCATTGTTAGAAAGAGTAACTCCACTTATACTAACTATGTCTTTGACATAAATTCAACCAATGGCATAAGATTCTTCATCTATGACACAAGTGGAAACATAAAGGGAATTACTATTGGAACTGCGACAATATCATTCAACACATGGACTTATTTGGCAGGAACTTATGACGGTTCTTTGTTCAAAGTGTATATTAATGGCACCCAAGACCCCAAAACATTTACTTGGTCTGGAAGTATTAATCAAACTACTGGCAGTCTGAGGGTTGGAAGCTATATGAATACAAATTACTTCAATGGAACAATAGACGAGGTGAAAGTATGGAACAAAGCCTTGTCGTCTACAGAAATCACGAATGAAATGTATAACGGCTAGCGAACCAATAGTACAACCCTGCTATCTTTCTTCTCATCAGTAATTTTATAACCTATAGAATCAGAAATTTTTTCAGTAAACACTTTTATTTCTTCATGAGAAGCCATGTCCTCATACCTAATCCTGTTTTGAAGCCTAGCAAAACCAACAGCCATCCCAGCTTTGATTTCAACAAAATCAGGCAAAGCTCTTTCAATAAGCTTTGCATACTTTTCAGGTTCGGACATGTTGAAATTCTTAACCATTGTTAATCTAATAACCTTTCTCGTCTTTAGATTAGGAAGCATTTCCAGGCTTTTGTTCAACCTTTCCCAAGCATCTGGAATCAATGGTCTTTGAACCTTTTCCATCATTTCCTTGCCATTGCTGCATAAAGAAATGTACAATTGAGTTGGCAGTGTTTCTAAATTTTCTAATCTTTCAGGCAGCGTTCCATTAGTGACAAGAAATGTTTTCATATTTCTTTTGTGAAATATTCCAATTAGCTGGGATAATTTATCATAGAAAGTCGGTTCACCTGCCAAGGAAATAGCAACATTAGAAGGATTCATGGCTTCTTTCAGATGCTCTTCAGAATGAGGAACTCCACCCAAACCGCTCAGCAATCCTCGCTGGGCATCTATACATTTGTCTGCAATTTCTTCTGGTTCGTCTACATTTCCTACCCATTTTGGATATGTAATTGTCGTGTCGCGCCAACAGAAAGCACATCTTAATGTGCAGAAGGGGAAAGAAGGCGTCATCTGCATGCATCCATGAGATTTTATTCCTATATTCTTGTAGAACTTTTCTTTGTAGCAGAATTCTTTTTCACCGCTTTTAATGGATTTTCTTGTCCACAAGCAGAGTTTAACAGCGCTGTGATTGCCCACAATTTTGTATCCAGCCTTTTGTAATTTCTTACAAGTTTCTTGGTCCATCATGTTCATAATTTTAAATAGCAACATTTAAATTATAATATGAAAAAAGGCATCTCAGAAATAATTTCTGTTATTATTATTGTTTTGATAGCAGTGTCAGTTACTGGCCTAATCGCTATATACTTGTTGAATTCTACTTCTCAAGTTACTAAAGTAGATTCTTCCTTGAATCAATCTTACCTCAGATCTAAAGCATGCTTGAGCATAGACAGCGTAAACCCTAATAGCAACGAAGTCACAGTAAGAAATTGCGGTAAGGTTCCATTGGACAATTTGAAAATTTTTGTAGACTCGAATGAGATTTCAATATCTCCAGCGGGAGAGATTAAACCTATGGAGAAAACTGTCATAAATTTCAAGAGATGCTTACCTAGTAAAGATTATTATTTTTATGCTACAGCAAATTTAGCTGAGAGCCCTGCTATAAAAGTTAATTTGTCTCTTGCTATAATCTCAATAGATTCACCAATAACAATTGATCAGAATGATGGTTATTATTGCCTAAGCTCGGATATTCAAACAAGTTCAACAGCCATAACATTTGAACCTGGTGTAAATAACGTCACATTGGATTGTGACGGCCACGAGATTAAAGGCGATGGATCTATTGGCACTTATGGAATTTTCTTTATTGGAAGTTACAACAACACAATAGAAAACTGCAATATAAAAGATTTTGATTATGGAATCCATTTAGCAGATTCTTCAAATAATTACATGACAAACATAAGCTCGACAGACAATAACTATGGAGCTTATTTCAATGGGTCTTATGAAAACAACCTGATAAATAGCAATCTGATGAATAATCAAAACTACGATTTTTACGTTTTACCATCTTCTGACATTGATTGCAATAATCAGTTAATCAATGTCGTTGGTACAGAAAATAAGCCTATATCATATTTCAATGGTTCAGTTACAATCTCAGGGTGGAACAATAATGCTTCAGAGATTGTTCTTTGCAATGCTGACAACTCTAATATAAACAATTTGATATTAAAGAGGACAGCAGGATTTTATTACAACAACGGATTGTTGCTTGTGAGATCAAATTATGTAAACATAAACAATGCAAATCTTTCAAATCTAAATTCAGCACTGTTGTTGTACAGATCAAGCAACAACATAGTAAACAATACGGCAATCAACAGCAGCTATACTGGAATGAACATTTTTGAATACTCCAGAAATAACATTATTACAAATTCTAAGGTAACATACAACACTAATGGAATCAGTTTGAGCTCTGTTAACAATTATCCCTTAAATAATAGCGTATCTAATTGCTCCGTCTATTACAATTCATACGATTATTACTTGGGTCTTGCCGGTTCTACAAACAATTTTACAAATACTAATTTTACAAATCCCAGAAGCATATACTTTGGAAATCCGATAGATTTGTTCAATTATAGAAACGGCACTTCAAATATATGGCTAAAGACAAAATTATCTGAACCAGCAAAACTGACAAGGAAGCTCATAAACTGGAATAACACTCTTATGATTTGGAACGAAACATCTAATGCATTAACGACAGCAATCTACAACATTACTGGCCTTCTAACAAATACAATCTATAATGTTTACAACAATTCAGTTCTCATTTCAGGTTCGCCATTCAATTCAGGTTCATCTGGGAAGATAGACTTTACAATAAATCTACCTTCAGGATATGAAAACATGATTAAGATTAATAACACAACGGTTTCAGCTTCATCCTTTGTCTTATGGTTTAATTTTAATGAAGCTAACGGAACAAGAACTTACGATTCATCAGGAAATGGTAATGATGGAACGTTCTATGGAGAAACATTTAATGATGGCACTCTAGGAAATGACACTTGTGATCCTGGTTCCGGCGTATGCCCGTCAAGAGTAAGTGCAAATAACGGCTATTTCAGCGGCAAGGCTTTGGATTTTGATGGAAGCAACGATTATACGAGAATACCGCTTAGCAGCGATTTTGACTTTGCGGACCAAGATTTTAGTGTTGGATTTTGGATGAGAGCCAGTCTTCAAATCTCTAGCTATGGCTACTTATTTAGTAAGAATTATGATAGTTCAAATGGAGTTAGATGGTACGGATGCTCGATGATAGGTAGCGAAGCTGGCAACATAGGGAAGATAAGATGCTATTTGGATGATGGGACGAATGCACCTTATGGCGATACCGTTAATTCTTTTGATGATAATGCTTGGCATTATGTTGTTTTGGTTAGAAATACCACGAACAACCTAATTAAAATATTTGTTGATGGAATTCAGAATGTATCTTTTTCTGATACTGCCGGTTCTTTATCAAACATGACGGCATCAACTAGAAATAGTTTTTATATCGGAGGTAGGTCTGACCTTGATAGTGATAGATTTTTTAATGGAGACATTGACGAATTTAGGGTGTGGGATAGGAGCTTGAACATAACAGAAATACAGTCTGAAATGAGAAGTTCATTGCCTGTCACAAGGCCTGCCATTTCATGGAGATTTGAGGAGCCAAGCTCTGCAAGATACGTTAACGATACTCACATCTGGGTCAATGGAACATATGGTCCTGCTCTAAGCTTTGATGGAGTTAATGATTATGTTAACATTCTAGACTCTAACAGTTTGAATATCACAAACGAGATGACAATTGCTGCTTGGATTTATCCTCTAACAAACCAATCTACTGGGGGTTCAAACCAGTTAGTAACCAGACTCAATTGGAATAATAACCAAGGATTCTTTTTAAGAGAAGGATACAATCAGAGCCATACCCCTAGATTTTATGTTGGAAACGGTACTTGCGGTACTTCTTGTTGGCAATATGCCACTGCAAGCTCTATTAGTACAAATGCTTGGCATTATATCACTGGTACTGTTAAGGCAAACGATAAAATAAGAATATATGTTGATGGAAATCTCAGTGAAGAGAATAATTATTTAGGAATCATAAACCAAAGTACAGGCAACGTATATATAGGTTGGGAGAGTGGGACAAAAACGTTTAACGGAACCATAGACGAGGTAAGAATCTGGAACAGGACTTTATCTGAAATAGAGATACAAGCTGAGATGACTAAAGGTTAATCTTTAATTACTATTTACACCTATAGATTTTCATGGCAAAGAAAACAATAAAAAGAAAAGCTTCTAAGAAAAAGGAACTGCCGAAATTTAAGATTTTCAAGAGAAAGGCAAAGCCATTGCCAGAAGTTGAAAAGATCAGGGTAAGATACGCCTTGATACCGCCCTTTGCCGGAGTTAATATTAATTGGGATGATGAAAATAACGAGACCATATATAAAGTTAGCGAGCCTGAGCTCACTGAGAATGAAATACAGATAAAGGAAAAGATAGTCAATGGTTTGCTAGAAGTTTTGGACATAGAGCTTTCTGCAATAAAGAATAAAACCGAGGCAATTAGCTATCTGGAAGACAATGTTAAGAAAATTCTGGCAGAATATCAGATAGACTTGTCAGACAGAACTTACCTGAAAATAATGTATTATATTTTCAGGGATTTTGTGGGATTAAATGAGATAGAGCCAATTATGCAGGATCCTTACATAGAAGATATTTCTTGCGATGGGGTTGGAATACCAATTTATGTTGTCCATAGAAAATACGGTTCGATCAAGACCAATGTTGTTTATCCAGAAATAAAGCAGTTGACAGAATTTGTAGTAAAACTTGCAGAGAGAAGTGGAAGATTCATTTCCTATGCAGAACCCTTGTTAGATGGTTCGTTGCCAGACGGTTCCAGAGTACAGGCATCCTTTGCTAAGGATGTTACAACAAGAGGTCCTTCTTTTACAATCAGGAAATTCATCCAGATACCTCTGTCGCCTATAGACCTGATGAATAGAAACACTGTTAATAGCGAGATATTAGCTTACTTGTGGTTGGCAGTCGAGAACGGAGCTTCAGTTCTGGTGGCTGGCGGTGCAGGAACAGGAAAGACTACTATCTTAAACGTCTTATCAATGTTCATTCCCCCAACGGCTAAGATAGTTTCGATTGAGGACAGTGTTACGGGAGATTCCAAGATTATTATAAAAGAAAATGAAAAATTAAAGAATATTAGTATAAAGGAATTCGTTGATAAAAAAATAGATGCAGAGGTTATGACTGTTGATGAAAAAGGCAGGATGATATGGGTAAAACCTTCTAGCCACATAAAACATAAAGTGAAAAAAGATATCTATGAGGTTTTGACGTCAACTGGAAGAAAGATAAAAGTCACACAAGATCATTCTCTTTTTACCCTGGGAGATAATAATGAATTGGCTGAAATTAAACCATACGAATTAAAGGAAGAGTCATTTATCGCTGTGCCACGCTCGCTGCCAATTCTCGGAACAGAAGTTAATCGGATAAATATCATGCATCACCTAGAGCATTTCAAAGAGGATTTTATACAAGGCGAACCGATAAAGAAACTACTTGAAAAATACACATGCAAAGAACTTGGAGTTAAGAAAGAAAGATACAAATGGTGGAAAAATCATAATATCATAAAGATAGAAGAATTCCTAAAATTGAACGTTCAACCTTTTACTGATGAAGAGCTGAAACAGTTAAAAATCAAAAGCAAGAATACATCTTCCATCCCGGTCATCTTTAAGATTAGTGAAGAATTCCTTGAATTTTGCGGTTTATGGCTTGGGGACGGGAGTTATGATAATTACAACAGGAACGCAGTAATTATATCTAACATTGATTACGAATGCAGAGAGATTTTCAAGAGAATTGCAAATTATATAGGGGTGAATTACTCTTTAATGAGCGACAAAGGAGTTTCTTTGCGCTTGCATAGCACTGTTTTCTATAAATTCATGAAAAATGTACTAAAATTTGATGGATATTCTAATACAAAAAAAATACCTGAATTCATATTTAATTTGTCGAATTATCAAATAAAGCACTTTATAAGAGGATACTTCAGCGCGGATGGTTGTGTTAAGAAAAACGAAGTTTCATGCGCTTCCCAAAGCCTTGAGTTTCTTGAAGATTTGCAGACAATATTCCTGAGACTGGATATAATTGCGAGAATTAATGATTTTAACAGAAAGGATAAATGCATAAACATGTCTATTTCTTCCTTTGAAAACATTAATAAATACAAAGAAATAGGATTCTTGCAAGAAAGAAAGAACCTTCTATTGGAATCCTTCAAATCAAAAAGTCACCACACCGTTTCTGATGTAATTCCATTGAGCTTAAACAAATTATCGGAACTGAACAAAATATCGCATGTTAAATTGCAATATCCCTATATGATGCAATGGCAGAACATAGGGAGAGAATACATGCAAAAAATAGCTCCTAACGGCTCTGAATTTAATGATTTGTCTCATAACGATATATTGTGGGACAAAGTCAAAAAAATAAAAAAAATCAGTTCAGAAGAAATCGAAGTATTTGACTTAACCATTCCTAAGCATGAGAAATTCCTTTGCAATAACATTATTGTTCACAACACCCGCGAACTCAACTTGACTCACGAGAACTGGGTTCCTTCTGTTACAAGGTTGAGTTTCATGAAGGGAATTGGAGAAGTTACAATGTTTGATTTGCTAAGATCATCTTTCAGGCAAACTCCTGATTATGTTATAGTAGGAGAAGTAAGAGGCAAGGAAGCTTATGTCATGTTCCAGGGTATGGCATCCGGAATCCCTGCTATGGGAACAATGCACGCTGGAAGAGTTGAGGATGTGATTTACAGGCTAGAAACGCCTCCTATTAATTTATCTCCGGCATTGGTTGATACCTTGGATTTAGTTTTAATAATGACTCATGCCAGAGAAAAGGGAGAATCGTCAAGAAGAGTCAAGGAAATAGACGAGATACAATCAGTCGATGCTGAAACAGGAAAAGCAAGAGAGGTAAGATATTATTATTGGTTGGCTGACAAGGATGATTTTGGAAGATTTGCAGGCGATTCTTGGTATTTGCAAGAGCTGTCGAGAGTAAAGGGACAGAATGTAAATGATTTGAAAAAGGAGATCGAGAAAAGAAGAATTATTCTTGAATGGATGCAAAAAAGGAAAATAACTTACTTTAAGGACGTTTCAGCATTGTTTGCAGAATACTATAAGAATCCCAAGAGGATTCTAGAAAGAGTAGGAATAGAAAAGAAACCTGATAGAAAGAAACACAAGAAATCTAAGAAATAAAATATTTCAATGCATCATTAACATTTGCCACTTCTATTACAGATATTCCAACATTCTTGCCTATGTTAATTGTTACCTCGTTGTACTTTGTTGTGCAGAACAGGAAGCTAGACCTTTGAACACAGCTTTCCTCAGGCTTGAGATAGGTCTCAGTTCCTTGTCCTTTTGGAACTAGAAATATTTCTGCTCCAACGTCCTTGGCAGCCTTTGCCTTTTCCAAAACCCCTCCGATTTCTCCTATTGTTCCATCAGGATTTATGGTTCCTGTCATCATGACATCACTCTTCAGCTTTTTATTTTCCAGTGCTGCTATTGTAGCTACTGTCAATGCTCCTCCTGCTGAAGGTCCGCCTACCAAAGTAGCATTGCTATTAAGTGTGAATATAAGATCATAATTTTCAACATCAATTCCTGTTAAATTTCCTGCGACTTGTTTTGCTGTCTGCATGGATTGTTGCGTGTCAACCCAGAACAAAATCTTTTCTATGTTTGTAAGAATCTTTCCATTGCCTGGCTTTGCCTCGACCACCAATGGTGTTATAATACCATTACCATCTTGATCAACTGCAGCCAATCCGATTTCAGCAAATGAAGACGTTAAATTGCCTTGTTCGTACACGTATTGAGTAACAATCTTCTCCGGAGCATATTGGCTAGAAACATAATATCCTATTACAGATCCCAGAAGAATTCCGATTATAAGCAAGGCCATCAATGATTTTCTATTAGATTCACGATACTGATATCTCGCCATAAAAGACTAATCTTACTTCAAAATTCTTAAAGCTTTCCAAAAAAATGCAGAGGATGCGCCATTGGTGGTTGCTAGAAGCTCACAAGGTTAATCCTTCTAACCTTCTCCACTTCGTGACCCTCTGAACACCAAATTTACGGTTTACTAGTGCTTCCTTCCGGATCTCCTAGTTTTCGCCATAAATTCAGTTCCAAAGGACGAAGCTTCTCAGTTGATTAAAAGGGCCTCATAAGTCTCTAGCATCGCCCTCAAGCTTTGATGCGCCATGAACCGGATTTGCGCTGCAGGGAACCGGTAGCTCCCCATCTAATCCTCTGCAAAAATAGATTAAATTTCAGAACTATTTAAACGTGTTTAAATTTTTTATTGTTCTTTTATATTTTATGCTTAGAAATGAACTAGTCGATCTGACTGAGAATTCCAAACCCTTTGGAGTAAAAGGCATAGGTAACTTTTGGCCTTTGGAAAAAACAAACAAAAGAGAAATTTTTTATGTTCAATTCTTTGATATACCTCCTCACTATCATGAGACAACAACAGAAGAACTTTTAATATTGAAAGGCAGGGGAAAAATCACATATGGACCTCAGGTACACGAACCTATATTTTCTTTGGATTCAAAAGGTAAAAAAACATCCAAATGGGAGGACAGAAATCTCAGTGATACAGTCGGAATTTCTCCTGATTCTGAAACTTTTATAATACCGCCTTACACACCCCATCAAATGACCCTCGAAAAAGGTTTTGCATACTTGGGCGCAATTCTATTATGCAAGCCACCTCTTAATCCAAAGGATGAAATCAATTTAAGAGCAAGATAAGCTCCAATAGAACCATCAAATTTATATACATAAGAAAAAAATTCATATTCATGGCAGATATAAGGACTATAATATTCTGGTTAATAGGAACTGTATGCGTTTTCTTTGGAGCATTGATAGCAGGTTCTGTTGAACCTGTGACAGGCTCAACAACAGCTTCTATAATAATGGCTTATGCTCTGTCATTTATACTGATCCTTTTAGGTGGAATGTTTTGGATATCAACTGCCATATTGCAGACAGAGGAAGAAGAATAATTTCTTGGACATGAAATTTTACGATTTTCACCGGTTTGAATGTTAAATTCTACCTGTTCTGATATCGGTTCCCAAGATATGCTCCCTTCTTTCAGGCATTTAAATGTAGCTGGCAAACTTTACTTGGTAGGATTCATTACCTTACCCAAGAATAAGATGTTACCAGTTTCTCTTTCTTGAATTATAAATATAAAGGGGTGGTCTGCACGAAATTCCTTATATCTTGGTAAAGCTGCACCTACTGTCATAATTATAGTCGTTGCCGCAGCAGCTTCAGTTCCCTCTTCATAGACATCTATGTAAGCTTTGTGTAAAACATCACTTATATAAAGCATTTTTGTTCCATCCATTCCAGAAAAATCTGCAACAGGCCAGGTAAACGGTAGACTCATTCCCATGCTTTTTAGGTAGTCTGTTAGTGAATAAGAAGTTTCAGACGTATATTTAGGAATGTATATATAAACTGTTTCAGGTTGTAGTTTACTTCTCCATTCTTCGAGTTTTTCTTCAGTTAATATTGATTCCAAATGAGATATACCGTTTCTTGGTAGAAGAACCAGCATTGATATCTTCTCACCTTGATATCTCATTTCAAGTATCTGTACATCATCCGACTCGATGTAGTTAAAATCTAAATCTTCATCTGTAAGCCTCATCATAGGAACCTTTATTTTTTCCCCAGAATCAAGTGTAAAATCTTCTGGTTTTGTTTCTTCCCTATCGAATTGATGTTCCCATTTTCCTTTGAAATATATAGCATTAGTAAGTACGGCACGAGTAAGTTCATTAAACATTTCTGGAGAAACTATTTTGTTTATCTTATTATTTGTATGTCCTGCAACCCAACTATTTATTTGTTGGCTCGAGTCAACAGGATTTTTTACAAAATCAAGACTATTGATTTCGCCCAAATAATATCTGCTTATTACATTTTTGTATTCTCCTAGAAAAGGATAGTCTCTCTGTAGCCATATTGCATTCGCAGTATGAAGTTCGTATTTTCCGCTACCTTTGTTTATTGTGTTTAACACCTTTGCAAAAGATGACCTTCTTTCATTAACATCTTCTGGAAAATGAAAAACAGATTGTATCTCATCGGCTGTATCTTCACGAGCGCCTTCATATGCCATAGCCATTGCGGTCGATATGCTCCAGGGAGAGAAAAATATGTTATCATTATTTCCTTTGTTTATTTCAGAATAAAGATTAATAGAGAACTGATTATTTGCTTTAACTGCATCAGCAACTCCCTTTACTGTTGCTCCACTATCATCAGCTGTAGGGATAAATATATCACTCCATCCAAAAATAAAAAAGCTGTAAATTACAACTCCAGCAATAACTATTATAACTAAGATAGCAAGTTTTTTTGCATTCCATTTTATAGCAAGTACTTTGCTCTTTAGCAGTATCAGAATACAAGAAATAATATATAGCCAAAAAATAGTTAGAACGAAAAGCAGAATTATTGAAGTGAGAGAAAAACCAAACAGTGAGATTAAATTGAATGGAAGTCCAAGTATTTTTAGAATTGTTAAGCCTTCAGGTACGGGTATACCCAAAATGAACAGCATAAAGAACAAGGCACCAACAAAAAGCAAAAGAAGTAAAGTTAAAAGTATATTCTTCCGATTCGGTTTCCCAAAACTTCCTATATTCATACCATAAATTTAGAAATCCCGACATAAAAACCTATCAAAAAGTCCAATATTTTAAAGATAACTACCAATATTTATTTAGGTGTGAAATGCAAAGGTGATACAAACCCATGAAATTTTACGATTTCAAATGCTTTGAATGTGGAATGTTCAATCTTAGAAAATAATTACAATACTTCCGTCTTTCTAAACTCAAACTGTTTCAAAGGATAGATTTTGCTCACGACCTTTCTTATCTTTTGTTGCAGCTTACCGTCAATGACTTCTCTGATGAATTCCTCTGTCTTCATCTTGCTTACGTTCTCTCCTACGAAATCGCTTATGCATTTTCTTACCTTGCTATCGATCTCTTCGCTGACCACCCTGTTAGTAATAGCTATTGACTTTATCCTCAGCTTGTTGTCCTTTAGATTTACTACGTTATTTATATCAATTCTGTTCGACCTTCTCCTGACAATTCTCGCCAGGAAATCCTTAGTGCAATCATGACCAAAGAATTTGGTTATTGCCTTCTTGTCTGACACATCTTCAATTTTAAAATAGAACTTCAAGTAATACTTGTTCGGATCGCCAGTTATGTCAGTCAAACTTGTCTCTATTATCCTGCCTTTCAGTAGTTTCGGGTCCAAAGCCATAGTCTCTCCAATAACAAAGTCTCCAAAAAAGCTCGGCGCAACTATCTGATACCATTCTTTACCCTTTAGCTTTGAAACCATAGAAATTAAATACGGTATATAGATTTATAAACCTTAGTAAATTACTTTGTTGTAAACACGAACTTCATCCAAAGAACCACTGCTCAAGTT
>Ga0154847_117_pt2 | contig 23597 bp, 24 predicted proteins | sample Rifle2008BG16ft_FD_105575 | JGI IMG/M metagenome (GOLD analysis project Ga0154847, IMG submission 105575) | Candidatus Micrarchaeota archaeon RBG_16_36_9
GAGATGAACCACTCCTCTCCTGTTCTGTAGATTAATTCATGGTCGCATCTCCAGCAGCAAGGATAGCTGTGAGTGACATTTGTTTCTTGGAACAGCACGTTTCTTTCTCTAAGTTTCTCCAATACTAGATCATTAGCTTCCTTGGTTTCTTTGCCTTTGAGCCATCCAGCATCTTCAGTAAACTTTCCATTCTCGTCCAGCGGTGAAATAATAGGAAGCTTGTATTCCAAGCCTAGCTGATAATCCTCTGGCCCATGGCCTGGTGCAATATGGACCAATCCTGTTCCCTCTTCCAAGCTTACAAACTCCTTTGAGAGAATGACCTTTCCACTTATATTCCACTGGACAGGTATCAGGTCTTTCATTGGGTTTTCATACTGTGCTTCAACCAAATCTCTGCCATAGAATGTTTCAAGTATTATATAATTCTTATTTGTAAATACAAAATCCAAAAGGTTCTTGCCAAGTATGAGGTTTTCATTATTAAACTTTACCTTGACATATTCTTCGTCAGGATTAGCAGCAACAGCAACATTGGAAACCAGTGTCCATGGAGTTGTTGTGTAGATTAGCAAGTAATCGTTCTCTCTATCGTTTATTTTAAATTTTACAAATATCGCAGGATGAGTCATTGTCTTGTATCCGCTAGAAACTTCATGAGAAGATAGAGAAGTTCCGCATCGAGGACACCACGGCAATACCTTAGCTCCCTTGTATAGCCATCCTTTTTCATAGCATTTTTTCAGAAAATACCAAACATATTCGATGTTATTATCAGTCATCGTCAAGTATGGGTTGTCCCAGTCCATCCACATCCCAAGTCTCTTTGAGAGGTTTGTCCATATTTTTACATAATCTAGGACAACCTTTTCGCATTTTTCCACGAACTTGTCAATTCCATACTCCTCAATGTCCTTCTTTGTCTTGAATCCTAGATCTTTTTCAACTCCTACTTCGACCCATAGTCCTTGGCAGTCAAAACCAGGTTGCTTTCTTGTCTCAAAACCCTGCATTGTCTTGAATCTCAAGTAAAGGTCCTTGTAAGTTCTTCCCCAAGCATGATGAACACCCATTGGATTGTTTGCAGTCGGAGGTCCGTCCATAAAAGAAAAAGTCTTGCCCTTTCTCAGTTCTAGAGATTTCTCCATCAATTTCTTGTCTTCCCAGAATTTCAATATCCTCTTCTCTAATTCTTGGGGTTCGTAGTTAGCCATTTAGACACCTTATTTTAGAATAATTAAGATAATAATATTTATATAAACTATTAGAACAGGATTTGTGATTCGCCGGTCATATCAACCCAATATTTATTTTTCCACGTGATATTTATAATTAATGATAAAGGTGTTAACATAGCAGAATGCGAGCTGTGCGGTTCTGATAAGGCAAGCAGGAAGACGAAGATAGATGGTGCAGTGTTAACAGTTTGCAATGAATGTGCAGGCTTTGGAGAAGAGATAAAACCGCCAGCAATGAAAATAATAAGCAAAAAAATACCCAAGTTAGAGGAACCTGAAAACCTAAAGTCTGATTTTAGCGAAATAATAAGAAGGTCCAGGGAGAAGACAGGATTAAAGCAAGATGGATTGGCCAAAAAGTTGAACGAGAAATCTTCTGTGATAAAGAGAGTAGAAGAAGGATGGGGCCCCTCACCTAGTTTAATAAGCAAGCTAGAAAAATTCTTTAATATCAGGCTAACTGAAAAACCAGAAGAGAAGAGATTAGAAAAAAAGACTCAAAAAGAAAAGCTAACTATTGGTGACGTTGTTGAAATTAACTAGGGCTCATGTGATAGTTTCTGGAGATGTCCAAGGAATATCCTTTAGATACTATACCAAGCAGAAAGCGATTATTCTAGGAATTAATGGTTGGATAAAGAATCTGGTAACAGGAGAGGTCGAGGCTGTCTTTGAAGGACTAGATGATAGAATAAAGGAAATGGTCGAGTGGTGCAAGAAAGGACCATGGTTGGCTAAAGTTAATAACGTCAAGGTCGAGTTCAGCGATTACAGGGGCGAGTTTGAAGTATTTGAAATAAGGTACTAAGTATGAAATTTTACTTATCTTCATATAAAATTGGAAATGAAATTAGGAAACTAAAGAAGATGATTCCAAAAAACAAAAAGACCGCGTTAATACCAAACGCTCTAGATTGCTATAACAATATAGAGAGAAGAAAACAAAGCGAACAACGCAATGTCAAAGAGCTCACAAAAGTTGGTTTAGATGTGGAGATTTTGGATTTACGCAACTATTTTAACCGAAGCGAAAAACTAAAGAAAAAAATCAAAGAATTCGGCGTGATTTGGGTGATGGGCGGTAATACCTTTGTTCTTAGGCAGGCTATGAAGTTAAGCGGCTTTGATGCTATACTGAAGAGCATGTTAAAGAAAGATAACATTCTATACGGTGGTTACAGCGCCGGGATTTGCGTATTAGCACCTACAATGAGAGGCCTTGAACTTGTAGACCATCCTGAAGCGAAACCATATGGAAAAAAATATAAGACTATTTGGGAAGGTCTTGGTATTTTAAATTATTTAATCGTCCCTCATTACAAATCAGACCACCCAGAATCGAAAAGGATGAACAAAGTAGTCAAATACGTGATAGATAATAAAATGCTATTTAAGACTCTTAGAGACGGTGAAGTTATAATTATCGAAAAATGAAAAAACCCAAGTGATATTATGAACGAGATAGAACTAACTCAAGAATTGGTAAGAATAAATTCAGAGAATCCGCCGGGAAATGAAGAAGCAATAGCAAAATTCATAAAAGATTTCTTAGAAGATTTGAAGATTCAGACAGAGATGATAGAGTTTGAGAAGAACAGGTTTGATGTTGTTGCTTCTATTGGAAGCGGTAAAGGGATTATGTTTAACGGTCATATGGACACGGTTCCACTTGGAGGAAACTGGAAGTACGATCCCTTAGGAGGAAAAATTGTAAACGGTAAAGTGTATGGACGAGGCTCAAGCGACATGAAAGGTGGCATAGCTTCTATTCTAGCTGCAGTGAAAAATCTTTCGAAACAGAGTTTCAAGGGTAAATTGCTTTTAACATTTGTTGGAGACGAGGAAGATTTTGGAAAGGGTTCAGAATATCTAATCAAAAATAGAAAGGAACTGTTTAAAGATGTTAAATATGGTATGATATGCGAATGTACGAGTCTCTACGCGAGAATTGCCCAGAAAGGGATTGTCAGGATAAGAGTTAAATTCAAGGGAAAGGCTTCTCATGCTTCAAACCCAGAGTTAGGAGACAATGCAATTTACAAAGCTGCAGAATTCATACAAGAATTAAGAAAGCTGATAGAAGAGTTAAAAAAGAGAAAAAATCCTATGCTAGGTAGTGGAACTATAAGCGTTGGGACTATTAATGGTGGGACTAAGATAAATGTTGTTCCTGATTTTTGCAACATGGAGATTGACAGGAGGATAATTCCAGGAGAAAATATCAATTATGCTTTGAGACAAATAGAAAAAATAATAAAAAGACTAAAATTGGATGCCGTTGCAGAAATTTATGGAGGTAGTAGGCTACCGATGCAGTTGGATAAGAATTTAGAACTAATAAAAATTTTAAAGAGCATTACCAAGACGAAGCTTACCGGAGAATCTGGATACACAGAGGCTGAATTGTTTTACAGGGATGCAGGAATTCCTTGCTTCGGTTTCGGTCCAGGATTAGACGAACAAGCCCATGTCGCAAATGAGTACATACCGATTAAAAACCTTCAAAGAGCAACTAATATTTACGAACAATTGATAAGAAGAGTGTGTCTATGAACGTAAAAGGAACAAGGGATTTTATGCCTGAGGAAATGATTTTGAGACAGCAGGTGCTAGATAAGATAAAGTCAGTTTTTGAAATATTCGGATTCCAACCATTAGAAACTCCTGCTTTAGAAACATGGGAAGTTCTTGCTAAAAAAGGTGCAGGCGGAGAGGATATTTTAGGTGAAACTTACAATTTCAAAGATAAAGGTGACAGGAGAATAGGATTAAGGTATGATTTGACAGTTCCATTGTCAAGAGTCATAGCTTCTAATCCAAACCTCAATTTGCCCTTCAAAAGATACCAAATTCAAAATGTTTGGAGATACGGTGATATTGCCAAAGATAGGTTAAGAGAATTCTTACAGGCTGATATTGACATTGTTGGAAGCGACAGCATGCTGGCTGATGCAGAAATTATTGCTTGTGCTATTACAACTTTAAATAAACTAGGTTTTAAAGAATTCAAAGTAAGGTTAAACAACAGAAAAATATTAACATCTAAAGTAAAACAAGAAAAGATTCCAGAAAAAGAATATTTAGCTACCTTTAGAGTAATTGATAAAAAGGACAAAATAGGAGAAGAAGGTGTTAAGAAAGAGTTATCAACCATAATTTCTCAACAGGCAACAGCAACGATTTTAGAGTTTATAAGAGATAAAGGGGATTCTGCTTTAGAAGAACTTGGAAAACAGCTTGAAGATAAAGAAGGTGTTGAAGAGCTAAAACAGATAATTTCTTACTTAAAACAAATGAATCTCAATTCAAAGATTGAATTCGATCCAAGTTTAGCAAGAGGCCTAGATTATTATACAGGACCCATATTCGAGATAGTTGCTGAAGAAGGAATAGGAAGCATAGCAGGTGGGGGAAGGTATGATAAGATGATAGGAGTGTTATCTGGAAAGGACATTCCTGCCACTGGGATCAGTCTGGGTATAGAAAGAGTTATAGAGGTTGTGAAAGAGAAGAAAATGATAGAAACAAAAAAATCCAAAGTAAAGGTTTTTGTTATTGCTGTTAATGATAATGTTAGAGACAAGGTTTTGAAAATTGTACAAGCCTTGAGAAATAAATCCATTCCTGCTGATTATGATTTAAAATTAAGGTCGCTATCCAAGCAACTTAACTATGCTAACCTGATGGAAATACCGAATGTGATAATAGTTGGGGAAAAAGAATTGAAAGAGAAATCTGTCAAACTAAGAAAAATGGATACAGGTAAGGAAGTCTTGGTAAAATTGGATGACCTTGTAACATTGCTTTCAACTGAAATATATAAAAACGCGTAGAGAAATCAAAAAATCGTTTTAGCAGCTCACTACCATACCTTCTTCGATGACGAAACCGCATTTCCTGCAAACAACCTCACTCATTTTCGTTGCAACCTTTGCTGAGCCACACTCGGGACACTTTATCTTCATAAAGAAAACTATTTTTTGGATCTTTTTAAACTTTTTTCTTTTCTGAAACATATTTTTGAAAAATTATACGCTAGCATCCGAGTTAAAAAAAATCTATATTCTTTTTAAATACTTCGACAAATAACTGATTTTATGAAAAAAAGAAGGAAATTTGAAGAAAGGGAATTTGACTTGAATAAAATTTGCACAGACACCTCTGCACTGATAAGTGGAAGGATTACAGAGCTCATAAATTCAAATAAACTTAATAATTCTGAGATAATCATTCCTGAAATTGTGGTTGGAGAGTTGCAAGCTCAGGCTGCAAAGGGCAAGGAAATAGGATTTATTGGACTGGATGAATTAAAAAGGATAAGAGAGCTGGCTGACAAGCATAAATTAGTATTAAAGTTTGTTGGAGACAGGCCTAGCTACGAAGATATATTATTAGCAAGATCAGGAAGAATAGATTCATTGATACAGGATATTGCAAAGGAGAATAATGCTGTTCTAGTCACATCGGACTTGTTGCAGGGCTTGGTTGCACAGGCGCAAGGAATAAAGGTAAAATATTTTGATTCTTACGAGAAAAAGAAAAGAATGAAAATAGAGAGCTTTCTTACAAGTGATACAATATCACTTCATTTGAAAGAGAATGCAATACCTTTTGCAAAGAGAGGAAAGCCTGGAGAAACAAAACTCGTTCCATTAAAGGACAAGCCATTAAAATCTGAAGAACTTGACGAAATAGCAACTGAGATACTCGATGCTGCCAGATATGAAGAAGATTCATTTATAGAACTGGGGGAACATGGAGCGACAGTTATTCAACTAAAGGACAAGAGAATTGCCATAGCAAGGCCTCCTTTTTCAGACGGTTTGGAAGTAACTTTGGTAAGACCAATTGTTAAATTGACTTTAGACGATTATAAATTGTCTACCAAACTAAAGGAGAGGTTGGAAAAGAGAGCAGAAGGAATTATTGTTGCAGGGCCTCCAGGATCTGGAAAAAGTACATTCAGTGCATCACTAGCAGAATTTTATTTCAAGAAAGGAAAGATTGTCAAGACCATGGAACAGCCTAGGGATTTGCAAGTTCCTACTGAAATAACTCAGTATGCTCCATTGGGTGGAAGTTTTCTAAAGACAGCTAACATACTCCTTCTAGTAAGGCCTGATTACACGATATTTGATGATATAAGAAATCCAAAGGATTTTGAGATATTTTCTGATCTTAGGCTTGCAGGAATAGGAATGATAGGAGTTGTTCATGCTTCAGACCCTGTCGATGCTATCCAAAGATTCATTGGAAAAATTGATTTGGGAGTAATACCGCATGTGATCGATACAATAATATTTATTAAAGACGGTAAAATTGAAAAAATATTTTCTCTAAGCTTGACAGTTAGAGTTCCTACTGGAATGACAGAAGATGACTTGACAAGGCCCTTGATAGAGGTTAGGGATTTTGAAAATCAAAATCTGGAATACGAGATATACATATATGGCGAACAGACAACAGTTGTTCCTGTCAAGAAAGAAAAAAAGACTGGACTACAGAAGTTGGCAATTGAAAGAATGAAATCTGAGATAGGAAGGTTTGATCCTTCAGCAGAAATAGAATTAGTATCAGACAACAAAGCCATTGTGAAGGTTAACAATAAGGTAATACCAAAGTTGATAGGAAGGGACGGAAAAACAATAAAGTCAATAGAAGACAAGTTGGGAATTTCAATCGAAGTTCAGCCTATGGTAGAATCTCTTGGTAAGGAAATAGATTATGATGTTAATGAGACAGGCGCGTATATTGTCTTCTCGTTTGACAACAAAATCTCGGGAAAGAATGCGAACATCTACGTTAGCGATGAATATTTGTTTTCTGCGACAATCGGTAGGACAGGACAGATAAAAATCTCTAAGAATTCTGAGTTAGGCAAATCGTTGCTCAGGGCAATAACTGGGAAGAAAGAGATAAAAGTCTTTATATGAACTTTTTAAACTATTAGTTTCTATTAATCATTATGCCTCGGTAGCTCAACTTGGATTCAGAGCGGCTGCGTAAGACATTGTCTGCGGAACCTAAGCAGTAGGTTGAGGGTTCAAATCCCTTCCGGGGCATAGCTTTTATAATAAAGATTACAGATATTATAAACATGAAAAAGGAAAGAATGAAAACAGGTATTCCTGGACTAGACGAACTAATAGGCGGAGGCCTAATACCCAATTCTCTGACACTATTAACTGGAACAACAGGAACAGGAAAAACTATAACTTCTTCTCACTTCATTTATTCTGGAATTAAAGATTTTGATGAAAACGGAGCTTACATAAGTTTTGAAGAGCCTACGGAAAACATAAAGGAAAACTGCATGAACTTTGGATGGGATTTTGAATCTCTTGAAAAGAAGGACAAAGTAGTTTTCGTCAGATATGATCCGTTTCATGTTGAAGATATCTACGAACTGATAGAAACGAACATAAAGAAGATCGGAGCTAAAAGAGTTGTCATTGATTCCATATCAGCTCTTGGATTATATGTAAGGGACATACCAGACATCAGAAGAATGGTATTCAACATATCACTGTTGTTAAGAAAGCTGGGTTGCACATCGCTTTTAATTTCTGAAACCTTGCCACAACAAGGTTCTCTCTCAAGATTTGGTGTAGAAGAATTCGTGACAGATAATGTCATAGTATTATATTACACCAGAACAGGATCTCAATTCTCAAGGTCCTTGGCAGTCTGGAAAATGAGGGGCACAGCTCACTCCAACAAAATTCATCCTTACAATATAACTGACAAGGGTGTTACAGTATTCTCTAAGGAAGAGGCATTTGCAAAACTTTAAAGATAAATATAGACCATTCTAAATCTATCTTATGCTAAAAAAGACTAAAGCAAAGGAACAAATTAAAGCAAAGAAACAGACTAAAGAGAAAAAGCAGGAAGATTATCATTTTCTCAAATCCATAGCAATAAAGTTTTTTGGCAGACTGGCAGACAAGTATTCTAAATATTTTAAAATAATTAAGATCTCGCTTTATGAGGCAGATGCAAAAATGCTGTTCAGGACTTACATGTCAATAGTATTTTTCCTTACAGCATTTGTTTTTGTTTTATCCTTGTTAGTTACACTAGCATTCATACTCTACTTACACTTGGGCATCTTGGAAGCTATTCTAGGTCTATCAATTCTACCAACATTGTTTTCTGCAATAGTGTTTGCAATGTATTATATTTACCCAATATCCTCTGCTCAGAGGAGAAAGAGCGACATGGAATCGAATTTCCCATTTGCATTGAATCATATGTCAGCTATTGCAGCTTCTGGTGTTCCTCCGAGAGTTATATTCAAAGTTATTTCAAGGTTCAATGAATACGGGGAAATATCCAAGGAAGCTAACAGGATAACCAGAAATGTTGAGATATTTGGTATGGACGAAATGACTTCAATAAAAGAAGTGGCCTCAAAATCTCCGTCTCCGATTTTCAAAGATTTTCTTCAAGGTGTTTTGACAACAATACAGACAGGAGGAAATCTGAACAGCTATTTGAAAGAAGAATCAGAGAAATCAATGTTCGACTATAGGATTAGAAGAAACAAGTATTTGCAGCAATTAGAAATTTATGCAGACATATACACAGCTGTTTTGATAGCTGCTCCACTGATATTTGTTATAATGCTTCCAGTTCTGGGTCTGATGCAAGGCAGCTTATTCGGATTCGGATTAAAGGAATTGATAAACCTTGGATTGATTTTGTTGGCAGCTCTGAACTTAATATTTTTAATGTTCCTCCAATTAACTCAACCAAGAATGTGATAAAATGAAAAAATCAAACCTAATGTTGCAATTAACTTTGATAACAACATTATTAGGAATATCCCTCCTTATCATAAACTTGATCTTTCTATCCTTATTCAGCCTGAGCATAGTATCAATTTTCATAATTCCAACTGGTTTCTTTGTCTACCAATATATGAAATACAAGGAGAACAGGGAGATAGAGGAAAGATTTCCGGATTTTTTGAGAGATGTTGCCCAGAATATTAGAACTGGAATGACAATACCACAGGCAATAACAGCAACAAAGGACACTTACTATGGTGCTCTATCCACCCATATTAGAAAAATAGTTGTTCAGATAGACTGGGGAATTCCACTTGACAAGATTCTAACAGACTTTGCAAATACAACTACAAAGCCCTTGAGAAGAACAGTTTCAACAATAATAGATACTTACAGAGGCGGTGGAGACATTGCCAGCATTTTCGATTCAACTGGTAAGAGCAGCGTTGAGATAAACAGAATAAACAAGGAGCGTTCTTCGATAGTCTATAACCAAATGCTCACAGGGTATGTCATATTCTTTGTTTTCATAGGAGTCCTGATTATGATGCAAATATATCTTATACCTAGTCTGAAAACATTCTCCTCTTCTGAAATAGGAAATACCTCAACCTTTAGTGAATTGGGTAGTTTCTATGCTGATACTTTTAGGATGCTTATAATATTGCAAGGCCTTTTCTCAGGTCTGGTGATTGGAAAATTGTCTGAAGGAAGTATTATATCTGGCTTGAAGCATTCCATAATTCTTGTAATAGTAGGTTCTCTTGCTCTTCTAATTTTCATATAGGTTTTTATTGCGGGTTGATGTACAATTTATTATGAAAGCACTCTATCCGCCACTGTCTTATGCTATTTTTTTCGCATTGAGCATAGCTGCATTGATAGTTATAATGACTCTGATAAGCTCTTTCACAGACACTATACAGAAAAATTATGCTTATGCTCAGTTAAACTTCGTTTCAGAGGTCATAAAAGATGATATTCTAAAAATGTATGCAACAAATGCTACAGGTAGATTCCAATTGGAGATTCCAGATGAAATTGCTGGAAAGCAGTATACTATAGAACTCAACCAGAATGATCTTAACCTAAGTCTTAGCATAGCTGATAAGGAAATAGAAGCATATCGACTGATAAACATTAGCGCGTCTATGAGTGGAAGGTCTTCCTCTCCCGTTTCAATTGAAATTGAAAAAGTGGATGGAAGCACTTTCATAAGGTTGATTTAATGAGCCATATAGATTTTGCAATTGGTTTTGTTCTAATAATCTCTACAATTCTCATACTGTTCTACTTTGTGACAAACTCAATATCGAACAACATCAATGACTTTAGCTCAGATGAGATAAGAGAATCTTCATTTTCCTTGGGAGATCACTTGTTTAGTATAAACGATGATAAGAGTCTGATTTCAACATTCAGGGAATTGCAGGCAGTTTTGAGCGAGATTAACAGCACTGACCACACAGAGGAGATAAGAATATCTATAAAACCTCAGGTCAGCAAGGTCAAAGTTTACAATAACACCATGGACGAAATAATCTCATCCTCGAATGACTTACCAGGCGAGACAATAGTGTCATTCACTCTCGGTTTTGCTGCAAATGAGAACAAAGTAATTAATGTTATTTATTATGGAGATTTTAACAGCGTAAATTATCTTACACCTGAGAACAACATAAGTCTGAGAATGCTCTCTGCTAAAGACTTGAGTGTTGTTTCTCAGCAAAAGTGTTATTATCTTAAGAGTCATTCTTATAATGTTGTAAAAACAATGTTCGGATTTAAAAATGATTTCAGATTGGACTTGGAAAATTGCAACTATGGTCCCCAACCTGGTGTCGGGAACGTAATAATAAGGAATATTCCTGTTATCTTTGAATCTGAGAATGGTCTGATGAGTTCTAAATTGGCAAGGTTAAGCGTATGGTAATGAAAGGTTTCATTAAAACAGTAGAAGCTGGGATTGCAATAGTGCTCATGCTAGTTTCAATTGTATTCTTATTTGTTCAAAACAAGCCTTACGAACCTCAGATAGCGGACTTGGGTTATAATTGCTTGAAGAACATGGATGATGATGGAACTTTGAGATATTATGCTGAGAACAATCTGGAATCCAATATTATTTCAGATCTAAGGTACTGCATACCGCCTTTATTCGACTATAAAGTGAAAGTTTGCACAACATCTCATTGCATTTCAGAACTGCAAACTGACAAGACAATTTTTTTGTCCAGCTACATTATAGCTGGGAGCGATTCCTTCAATCCTCGGCTAGTTAATCTATGGATATGGTCAACATGAAAGGCCAAGTCTTCATACTAATCGCAGTAATGGTTTTGATAGCCTTGATTCTTTTGAAAAATGTAATTCAACCGCCAGTTATAAAATCTGAAAATCATCTGATTGAGAATTTCATGAACCTAAAGAATGAACTGATTAGGACAGTTGATATCTCATTGCTCAATAATGAAGATGTTTCAGCCAATCTGAACACATTTGTTTCATTCTCCAAAGAAATTCTCGGGAATAGAAGTTATGATGAAAACATAGTCTTCAATGTAATCTCCTATTACAACACAACAGAAGTCCATGTGAACATTACCCTTGTTCAAGGCAACTCATTTATGGAAGACAATTTTATAATTAATAGAACGGTATATTCATGAAAGGTGTTGAACCGCTAATAGCAGCAATTTTCATTATTATGATTTCTATTGCAGGAGCTATTATTGTTCTCCAATCTTCGCAACCTTCTGTTGACAGACTAAAAGAGATAAGCCTATTTGAAGAATCTAAGAAAGTTCTAACTCAGATCGACAATGCTGTTAGAACAGTAAGCGAAGAGGGTGAGGGATCGACACGTGTCCTGCAGCTTAGCGTTAGCGGTGGAAGCTATTTTGTAGATACAGATAGAGATGCTGTTGTCTTCTCTATGGATAGCAGGTCCCAGATAGTCGGTATAGGGGTTTCTAACAGCGAAGGGAATGTGAACATGTTTGGAGAACAGAATCAGGTCTTGCTGAACATTTCTTATTCTAATATTAATGTCACTGGCGGAGGAAATTTTGGAAAGGGTTATCATTCCCTGATAATAAGGAATAACGGATATGATGCTGTTAGTGGAAAACAGATTATAAGCATATCATTCATTCCTGTAACTCCTATAACTTCATTCACTGTTCAATACAATCAAACTCAAACTATAACTTTGAGAGGAGCGAACACAACATCTCCGAATAATCTTAATGATTTGGGAAGTAATTATTACAGCGTAACAGAGGGTTTGGAAAGCGGAGGACAATACAATTATTTTCAGGATAATACACTGAATATAACAGGTTTCAACACAACTTCCTCTGATTATACAGAATCATTAGATAACCAAAACTATAATGTCACATCCACCATTGGCAGTGTAGGCAGTAATTTAATAAATCAATACAATCAAGATGATTTGCCATTAATTACAACTGGAACAAACGTAGGCGGTACTGCTCAAAACCTAGATGATCTTGGCATAAATAGTTATGATGTTCAGGAAGGTTCTTCTGACAACATAGGCATGTTAGCTTACGGTGAGGGGACTGTCCAGACTCCGAGGTATAGGATATGGGATAGCTCAAGCCAGACATGGGGTTCCGAGTACTCGGCGAACTCTGTAGGAGGAACTATATACTGGGTTATATTGAAAACCGCACCCACAAGAGACGAGTTCATTCTTGTTACAAGGGACTCGAATGACGACATAAAAGTTCAAATTAATGCTTCAGGTTGCTGGGGGGACGGAATAACTTGTGGTGCAGTCAAGGTTTTAACAACAACCACAGTGCCAACTCCAGATTCTCGAAGCTTTGATGTTGAATATGAGGCTAACACAGGAAGAGCTGTAATCGTTTATTCAGATGACACTGCAAATCCTAAGTATGTAACCTGGGACGGAAGCAGTTGGTCAGCATCTGCAAGTATAGGCAATGCAATATCAACAGGTATTGTCGAATGGATTGAATTGTCTGGCAGACCTAACAGTGATGAGATTGCTGTTGCGTTTTCAGGTGTTCTTGACAATTTGGATGCAATGACATGGAATGGAAATTCTTGGGGATGCGAACCATCATCTGCTCTTGCAACTAATTTGCCATATAGAAATTATAAGAAGTTTGACGTTGCTTATGAAGGATCTTCAGGCGACCTGTTCATAGCATCAGGAATTAACAATACTGCTGACGGAAGAAGACATACCAAACCTTATGGTTCATGCACTTACACTACCGCTACAGTAATAGCAATTAATGAGATAGGAGACTGGGTCGATATATCTGAAACCATTCTAGGTACTGATACTCTTATAATAAGCTATCAAGATGCTGCAGTCCTAGACACTCATTCCTGGATATGGAGTGGTTCAGCTGACATGGCAGTCGGGTGTTCGGACAATTCAATTGAGACAACTGCTGTTTCGAGAAAAGAAGTTGCTGCAGGTTATTTGGGCTTTTCTGGAAGAGAAGGCATTGTTGTTTACGCTGATTTGAATAGCAGAAACATCGACTGGTGCACATATAATGCTGGAACGAACACATGGACATCGCAAACTGATGTAACGTCGTCCCCTGCATTGTCTGGAGACAAGGCTAACCTGAAAATTTACAAATCCCCTAATGAAAACAAAATTATGTATATTTTTTCTGATCAAGCCTCTGATTTGTGGGCGAAGACATACGATGGAGTTTCATGGGCGAATACTGGAGCTGTCTTGGAAACAAGCTTAAGTTCGATAAATTTCCAAAACTTTGATTTCTCATTTAAGCCGCCAAGATATAGAGCTGAAGTTTGGCATAATTCCTCTGAAATAAATTATTCTGGGATATTGAATTCTGTTAATGTGACTTTAAACTTCACAGTAACTGAAGCAGATTTTTATACGTTGTGGATTTATGACTGGCAAAATTTGCAGTGGATATCTGCTGGATGTGATTCTGGTAATGTTTTAGCCAATATACCAACAAAGTGGTGGTGCAATGAGACATTAAATCCATCAAACTACATTTCACCTGAAAATACAATTAGAGTTAGAATATTTTCTGTAGCAGATAGCAGCCAAGGGACATTGAGGGAAGACTATGTTCAGTATTTCGTCGGTTATACTTCAACACCTTCGTATGCAAATATTTCAATCGAGCACAACTCATCTTCAATCTCAGAGAATCCCTCCTTAATAACAAAAATAAATGTTACTTCAATTCTGAAAACTAATGTGAGCTCTGGCATACAATTTAATTTCTATATCTTTAACTTCAATTCTGGAAGCTGGGAATCTTGCCCTCCGCAAACGTCTATTGGAACAACTTATGGCAAATTGGAGTGCGTCAGAACGTCAAATCCTTCCTATTATGTTTCAAACAGTAGAATAAGAGTAAGATTGAATTCTTCCGGAGGAACTACAACGCATCAAATGATGGAAGATTACCTTGTTTATCAAATAAGCATGCCAACTGAGTACAGAATGGAGGTTGAACACAATACTACCGGAGTAAGCTTTACTGGAACTTTGAACAATATTTCTCTGTTACTTAACTTCTCGACAACTTCTGTTGATACTTCAACTTTCGATTTCATGATGTACAATTTCAATTCTGGAAGCTGGGAAAATTGTGGTTCATTTATAATATCTGATAATAACTGGCACTATGAATGGTGCAATGAAACTATAAATCCTGAGAATTATTTGACAGGAGGAATTATTAGATTCAGGCTAAACGAAACAGCTCATCAGAATCAGGCGCAAGTCAGAGAAGACTATATTCAATATTACGTCACGTACACAGGATAGAAACCTTTATATGCAGGGTTCTTTAATTTCTTTAACATGAAAGGAATATCTCCGATTATAGCATCGGTTTTGTTAATAGCAATAACTATGAGTATTGCAGTAGTTTTAGCAGCATATGTGACAAATTATACAAGAACAGCTACAGAATCAATTCCATCTGCTTGCATAGGTGGAGCAATATTTATCAATGGAAACCCGACGTGCAATGCTGGAATTTTGTCAGTCACAGTTGAAGGGCAATTTGTTAGATTAAGAACATTTACTATTGACGTTAGGAATGCGGCTACAGATGCATTCATAAAATCAGTTGACGCTACAGGAAATGAATTGGCTCCAGGAGACATTGGTGAATTGACAGCGGACTTGGGCACAACTGATTGCGCCAGCACAAGAGAAATCAGAGTTTCGACAGATTGCTTTAATGTCAAGACAGCATGGGAAGCAATAGCATAGTTACCCTATTTATTTTTATTTTTATAAGATTTATCTAGTTTAACGAGGTGATAATAATGGCGTACAGTCATAAGAACAGCAAGGGAGATACTTTTTGGTTGCACAGCAAAGGTAAGCTATTCTTCTTTTCTAGAAAGCAAGAAGAGTCTATAGATCTGCCTTCTCATTTAGAAGTTTTTGAAAATCCGCGCACTTGTTTGCCAATGGTTAGAAAAAAGAAGGTCTAAACCTCTTAATTTTAATACTTTAAAATTATAATAGAGTACTATGATAAAGAGAAAAAATTTACTTCCCATATTTTTTGTCATATTAGTAGTAATTTCATTCACTGCAATAGCTATAGTAAATCTCATAAATTTTGAAGACTATGTTGTTGCAGATGTTTTGCAAATTTCTGGTAGCACAGTGATAATAGGCAATAACTGCACTGCTATAATTTCTGATACTTCTCCTGAAAGAGCTCAGGCAATAGACGATGGAATAAGAGGCATAATGCAGCAAAGACCAGGCACTTATGATATTTTTTCAGACATCCTAAAGAGCTTTAATATTTCATTAGAGTATGTTACATTGGATAGCTTTGTCAATGAAATATACTACTCTAATCTATACTTGAAATCAGGAAGTAAGATTCTAAAGTTAGATGTGAGACCCTCAGATGCAATTGCTTTGGCACTGAGAACAAACTCCACCATATACCTTAACAAGACTCTTTTGAATGAAGTTGGAAAGAAGATTTGTTAGCTTAGGCAAATTCTACAATCCTTTAGGTGAGGAGAGGTTTTTATATGAATATCGCACAATAATCCTTTCCTTCTTATTAATCTACATATGTTGCAGAAAGATTCCAATGCTGCTAAGGAGTTCATGTCTCCAGAAGCTATTCTATCAACAAAAACCTCAATCTCTTTATTAATATTCTCGTCTTTTTCAATGCTCTTTACCTTCGAACCTCTCAAATTTCTTAGGTATTGGGACACTGCTGATTGAGTTAATCCTAATTTTAGTGCAGCACTTTGCTGGGTGAGCTTGTATTTTTCCATTAATCTCTTTGCTATTAGTGCTCTCAACGTAGGAAGAACATACTGGGAGGCAGTTTCGCAATAAGGTTTCATTATAACACTGTTATTTAATACAATTACAAATTTAAATTTCTAACTCAGTCAATTGAGTTAACATAATTTAATTTTTATAACTGCCTAGTAGGTATTTAAATACTTTACTAGTGATTATATTATTAATTACAAGCTAGTAGCAAAGCGCAACAAAGCTTAAATATGAATTTAATTTAATAAATAGTGATTGAATGATTGTTTCACAAGATGTTTTAGACTCATTAAAACAAATTGGTTTGAACCTTTACGAAAGAAAATTATGGGTCGCCCTGCTTTCAAGAGGAACATCAACAGCTGGCGAACTATCTTCTTTAGCCAAAGTTCCGCACAGTAGGACTTATGATGTGCTTGAATCTTTGGCAGAAAAAGGATTTGTCATGGTTCAAACTACAAAGCCTCTAAAATACATAGCAATACCTCCAAAGGAATCTTTGGATAGAGCAAAGAAAACATTAAAAGAAAGCATGGATATAACAATAGATAGAATAACAAAACTTCAGAATTCTACAATTTTAAGGGAATTAGAAAAGGTTTACAAAACTGGAGTCAAGATTGTTGAACCAGGTGAAATGACAGGAGCTCTAAAAGGTAGAGACGCTTTCTACAAGCAACTTGAAACAGTTTTTAAAAATGCTAAAAGCGAAATATCAATTTTCACAACTTCAAAAGGATTAGCAGATCTAAATCAAATTCATAGTGATGTTTTAAAGAAAGCATCTGATAGAGGAGTTAAAATAAGAATTGCAGCACCGTTTTCAAAAGAATCTGCGCCTATTTTAAACAACTTGAAACAATTCGCTGAACTCAGAAAGGTTGATAAAATTGGAGTCGAAGGAAGATTTATGGTAGCAGATGGTAATCACATTATAATGTCTTTGACAGATGAAGAGGTTCATCCTACTCAAGATTTCGCATTGTGGAGCCAAAGCCAACACGTGGCAGAAGACCTTCTAGGACCAATGTTCAATTGTATTTGGCAGAACTTGGAACCAATGTAAATTAAGCTTAACAATTACTAATTATCTATTAGTTACTTTTTCTAATTGAATATTTTTTCCAAAAATATCACTAGTTTCTTTTAATAATACTTGGTCATTTACTTCAAGACCAGATTTTATAGGGGTAATTTTATCTCCCATTTCAGTTCTAATAAGAAAGCGTGGCATGTCAATAGGGTATATCTGTAAAGGTAATCCTTCTGAATCAGAAATTACATAAGGAATTTTTACTAATACTATATCGATAATTTTACCGGCATACGTTTTTGAAGTTGTTTGAAATCTTTCTCTTAAGCTTTCAAGCATAAAATTATTTAACAGAAAATCTTTATAAACTTTACTTAGACGAATTTAGGCCTTTTTGTTATTAACTTTGGCAAAGATAGTTGTTTGAAAGGATATCCCTTTGTCTGCTCTCTGATTCTTTCAGCCAGTTCCTTCAGGGTAATATTCTCTATTTTTCCAGTCTCTCTAATCCTAACTGCTAATTTGCCAGACTCTTTCTCTTTCTTACCTATGACAACTATGAATGGTATCCATTCCATTTCAGCATCTCTAACCTTCTTTTCAATTCTTTCTACTCTGTCATCAACATCTGCTCTAATGCAACTATTTTCCAGTTCATTCATAACATCTTCAGAGAATTTTATAAAATCATCATTCATAGGGCATATTCTGACCTGGATTGGAGAGAGCCACAGTGGGAATAACGGATTTTTACCTTCTTTTGATTCTGTATATGCTTTTTCTAGTAAGGCATACATAATACGTTCGATCGCGCCTGATGGAGAACAATGCAAAATTATCGGATTTTGTTTCTTATCATTCTTGTCAATGTAAGTAATGCCATATCTTTCTCCGTTTTCCACGTCTATTTGGTCTGTTGATAATGCAGATGCCTTGTCTAAATTGTCAATGAAGTTGAATTCATATTTCAAAACAAAGTAGAAGAATCTTTGTTCCCACATCTCTACCAATACTGGTTTGTCTTGAAGCTTGACAAGGTTATTTATGAAATCCTTGTTCTCGTTATAAAAGTCTTTTGTAAATCTTAGAGCCATTTCATAATCAGGATCATTTATTCCGCAGTCTTTCAATACGTTCTTGCACAAATTAAATCTGATAACAAACTCTTCCTTGGCTTGGTTAAAATCTGCGCATAGTGCATGAACATCAGGCATCGTGAATGCTCTCAATCTCCTTAGTCCTACCAGTTCTCCGCTTTTTTCTCTTCTAAAGCTATATCTTGTTAATTCGTAGATCTTGTAAGGAAGTTGTTTGTAGGAGAATTGCGAGTCCTTTGCCATTAAGAATTGCCCAAAGCATGCGGAAAATCTTAAGAAGAATTCCTTTTCATCAGATTTGACAACATATTGCCTTGCAGGGAATCTATTCAAGTAATTGGCTAGAATAGGGTGAGCGAAGTCATACATTATTGGCGTTTCTACTTCCATTCCTCCATATTCAATAACTCTTTGAGTCACGAAAGTTTCTAGCAATGATTTTATCAGCCTTCCCTTTGGATAGTATCTTAGGTTTCCGGGATCACTTCCAGGTTCAAAATCTGCTATTTCCATTTTTCTCATCAAGGTTATGTGAGGAGGCATTTGTTTGACAGTTCTTGACTTGGCAATTTCATAATCAGTCAATTTTTTCAATTTGTCATGGCCCTTGAAATCAAATTCTTCAACAGGAACCATATTGCCTTGAGTATCAATAACATGCCAGAATGATTTTAATTTTTCTTCGGCCTTTACTGCTTCTGGTATTTCCTTAACATCTTCTTTTGAAAACACCTTAGATTGCTCTGCTAATGGGTGTCCCTTTATTTTCAAATTATATTGCTTGTTCCATCCAAAAGGCGATCTGTAAGTTTCCAAACCAGATTCTTTAGCATATTTTTCCATTTCTTTCAGAACCTTCAAAGCAAGTTCTGCAGATGCTGGATTGTTTGTCAGGTGCACGAATGGATAAATCAGAATTTTATTGCATTTTATTACTTCCAGGCTCTTTTTTATTTCATCAACAGCCTTCTTTGCAATAGAAACACTGTCATCCTTCTCAACAGATGTAAATAACACTACTATGTTCTCATATCTAACAGTTTTCTTCTCTGCTTCCTCAGCATTTCTAATCTCCTTTTCTATTGGAGTGTACTCTATAAAGTCTGAATGATTTAGCAATATTCTCATGAAATCACTATTTAGTATGTTTATAATATTTATATAATCTTTGGTTTAAGTTATTTTATTATTGTATAGCCCCCTAGTGTAGCGGAACAAACAACAAATTTAAACATCAGTCATCATATAGTTTTATGCGAGTTATAATTGATAGTAAGGTTCAGAAGGAACTAATAGAAAAAGCAAAAAGAGATAATAATTTTACTTGGAAACAGCTAGCTTCTTTGTTAGATGTAGGAGAACATACACTACAGATAGAATGGAGATATAACAAATGCTCACTTCCTCATAAGGCATTTAAAAAGTTATTACAATTAACAAAACTTAAATATACTGTTAAAATAAAATTGAAAGATGATAATTGGGGGCAACGCTTAGGAGCTATTAATGCAAATAAGAAAAGAGAATATAAAAAATTCAAACCTATTAGGGATGATAAATTAGCTGAATTAATAGGTATAATTCTTGGCGACGGTAATATACTTTCAGACAAAAAGAATGGTATTTATTGTTTAAGAATATTTTTTGATTCTGAAAAAGAAGTTAGATATTTGAACTATGTGAAATCTTTAATAGAAGACATTTTTGAAACAATACCAAAAACAAGAAAGACAAAAGGAAAAAACTGTTTTTATTTAGTTTTACAATCAAAAGGAATAGTTGTATATTTAGAATCAGAAAAATTGAAATCAGGAGATAAGATTAAGAACAAGCTTACCATACCAAAGTGGATTTGGGAAAGAAAAAATTACCTAAAGAGTTGTATAAGAGGTCTAATTGATACTGATGGATCTATTTATAGATTAAAACCGCAATGGTCAAACATAATTCAACTTTCTTTTAAAAACAACAATAAAGAACTGTTAAAAGATATTAGAAGTGCTTTTATAGAATTAGGATTTCATCCATCTAAAATATTTGGAAATAGAATAGTTATAACACGGCAAGAAGAAATAAAAAGATATTTAAAAGATGTTGGTACAAATAATAAAATAATAGCCCCCTCGTCTAGCGGCCAAGAATTCCTTCTAGAATAGTTAGGAATTGGTAGGACACGAGGCTTTGGTCATTTGACTAAAGCATTGAGCTTTGCTATGAAAGAAACCTCGGAACGCAAGTTCGAATCTTGCGGGGGCTAACTTCTTATATTTATTTAAATTAAAAATAATATAGGAATTTAACAATAGTTAGGTGATATATAAATTGGAAGATGATGAGGATTTTTCTAAAAGGCCATATCATCCATTTCTAGATTTTGAGGATGGAATGGAAGAAACAATTGGAATCAATGATTGGCCAGTCTATGAATAATATTCCTTTTTTATTTTACTTTTTTAACCCAAAGATTTTTAAAGTCTTGTTTCTAATTATCCAAATACTATTAGTGATATTATGGGTTTGTTCGGTGGAAGAGAACTTAAAAAAAGAAAGAAAAGATACAAATGGAAGAAGACTAAATTCAAAGTCAGAATGCTCAAACTAAAAGAGAAGAAAGATCCATTGGAAGGAGCTCCGCAAGCAAGGGGAATTGTTATTAAGAAATATGGAATAGAACAAAAGCAGCCCCATTCAGGAATAATAAAAGTCGTTAGAGTCCAACTGTTAAAAAATAAAAAAGAAATAACTGCCTTTGTCCCCAAATCAGGAGGAATAGGATTCATCAACGAGCACGACGAGGTCATAGTAGAAGGCGTAGGCGGGTCGCAAGGAGGACCTGTTGGCTCACAACACGGTTTGAGATGGAAAGTTATGAAAGTCAATAAAATTCCATTGCAATCATTAAGAAAAGGTAAAGTCAAGAAAGAGGCTAAATAATGTCGTCATTAAAATTATTTGGAAAATGGGAAACAGAGGGAATAAGCGTTACTGACCCTGGTTTGAAAAATTATGTTAATCTAAAACCTATAATAATTCCGAGAACCTTTGGAAGAGCTTCTAGCAAGCAATTTCATAGGAGCCAAATGAATATTGTTGAAAGACTGGTAAATCATATTTATGTTTCTGGTCATAGAGGTAAAAAACATACTATAACAAGTGGAAAGAATGTTGGCAAGACTTTTGCTGCCTGGAAGATAATACAGGATACATTCAAAATTATAGAAGAAAGGACAAAGAAAAACCCTGTTGAAGTTTTAGTCAAGGCTTTGGAAAATGCTGCCATAAGAGAAGAGATAACTTCCTTCCAGGTTGGTGGAATTATTGTCAGAAAGGCTGTAATAACCTCTCCTCAAAGAAGAATTGACCTTGCCTTGAGGCTAATAGTTCAAGGTTCTTATCAAAAGTCGTTTAACAACATAAAGAAAATGTCAGATTCTCTAGCTGATGAAATCTTTGCTGCTTATAACAATGATTCTCAGAACTCATTCTCTGTAAAAGAAAGAGAAAGAAAAGAAAGAGAAGCAGGCGGAGCAAGGTAATACTTGTTCTCTGTTATTTCAAAACCTTTAAATAGACTTGTATCTTATTAATTCAAATTACGGTGTCTTTATGCCTAAGGAAGAACACAGCGAAAGAGTACAGGAATTGATGAGCAATCAGAAGAATATTAGAAATATTGGTATTGTTAGTCATATTCATCACGGAAAAACAACTCTAACAGATAACCTAGCTGCAGCAGCTGGTTTGATGGCCAGAGATTTGGTCGGAGACAGGATGTTGACATGGGTTGATGACCAAGAAAGAGAAAGATTGATGACAATATATGGAGCAACAGTAACAATGCCTCACGATTATGAGGGAGAGAAATATCTTATAAATCTTTTAGACACACCTGGTCACGTTGACTTTGGTGCTGATGTCACTCAGGCAATGCGTGCAGTGGACGGAGCAGTGGTCATGTGCTGCGCAGTGGAGGGAATAATGCCTCAGACTGAAACTGTCTTAAGGCAAGCTCTGGCAGAAAGAGTAAAACCTGTTCTATTCATTAATAAAGTTGACAGAGCAATCAGAGAATTAAAACTAACACCAGAACAATTGCAGAAAAGGCTTGCAAATATTGTTGTTGAGGTCAACAAGTTCATACAGAAATATGTTGATCAAAAATTTGCAAAAGATTGGGTCGTAAAAGTTGAGGATGGTTCTGTTGCATTTGGGTCTGCTTTAAAAAAATGGGCAATTTCTGTTCCGTTTATGAAAAGAAGTGGAGTTACTTTTAAGGATATAATTGATTTATGTTCACAGGAAAAGGATGAAGACCTATCGAACAAAGCTCCAATGAATATTATTGTTCTTGACATGGTTATCAAACATTTGCCAAATCCTATTGAAGCACAGGCCTATAGAATAGAAAGAATATGGAAAGGCGATGTTGGAACAGAGATGGGCAAGCAATTGTTAAAGTGCGATCCGAATGGAAAGTTGGCTTCTGTTATAACCAAGATTACCTATGATGCTCATGCTGGCATGATAGCAACCTCTAGAATATTTTCAGGAAGATTAACTAAAGGCCAGGATATTGTGATAGTTGATACTGGAAGATCAATCAAGGTTCAACAGGTCACAACATTTATTGCACTGAAAAGGTTACCAGTTGAGTATGCACCTGCAGGAAATGTTGTTGGTTTAGTCGGGTTGACTGATGTTTCTGTCGGTCAAACAGTAACAGAGATAGGTTCTGATCTAGAAACTTTCAAGGCAATTAAACACATTTTCGAACCTGTTGTTACAAAGTCTATAGAGCCAAAGCATCCTCAAGATCTTCCAAAGTTAATAGAAATATTGAAGACTTTGAGCAGAGAGGATACCACTTTGAAAGTTCAGATTAATCCAGAGACTGGAGAAACTCTGGTTTCAGGTTTGGGCGAATTGCACTTGGATGCAAAAGTCGAGAGAAAGATAAAGGAGAAGGGTATTGAGATTATAGCATCGCCACCAATAGTCGTTTACAGAGAAAGTATTTTTGGCAAGTCTCCTGAGATAGAAGGCAAGTCTCCAAACAAGCACAATAAATTCTACATATCAGTTGAGCAGATGCCTTCTGAAATATAT